>Ga0210392_10000663_pt1 | contig 20102 bp, 16 predicted proteins | sample IncBWC30OmetaG_FD_161057 | JGI IMG/M metagenome (GOLD analysis project Ga0210392, IMG submission 161057) | Forest soil microbial communities from Barre Woods Harvard Forest LTER site, Petersham, Massachusetts, United States - Inc-BW-C-30-O ...
TCGTGCACCAGTTTTCAGGAAGGAACACCCACGGACTTGTTGGCCGATGCCATGCAAAAGGAATATGGCAAGGACGGGTTGAGGGTGGAATGCCGCGCCTTCAAAAACATCGCTGAACTGAAACAAGCCGGACTGACGCTGGCGGTGGTCAAATACGGTTTCATGGTGGACCACTGGGTGACGGTGCTGGAGGTCACAGATTCGGAAGTGGTCGTGGGCGATCCGCTTGGCGGACTTGGCCGCATGTCCTACGACGAGTTTTTAAAGAAATGGCGGTTTATCGGCATCGTCGTGAAAAGAAACGGTTGAACAGGATTATTTGGCGCTTTCTATGATCCAAAATGAAATGCCAGTTTTTCTGACCGCCGAATGGCGGCATCTGGCGATGCTCAATTATGAGGTGGATGCGGCCATTCTGAAGCCCTTCGTTCCCGCAGGCACGGAGTTGGATGTTTGGAGCGGGAAAAACTATGTGAGCCTGGTCGGGTTTTTATTTCTGAACACGCGGGTCCGGGGGATTCCGATTCCGTTTCACCAGAACTTTGAAGAATTGAATCTGCGTTTCTATGTGCGGCGGAAGGCGGAGGACGGCTGGCGGCGCGGGGTGGTTTTCATCAAAGAACTGGTGCCCAAGGCGGCCATCGCTTTTGTGGCGCGGAAATTTTACAACGAAAACTATGTTGCGCTGCCGATGTCGCACCGGATTGAGAGGGCCGGTGACGCCATTAAATCAGCGGCGTATTTCTGGCAGTTCAACGGGCGGCAAAACCACCTGAAAGTTGAGACGCAAGGCGAGGCCAAACCATTGGTGGCGGGGTCGGAACCGGAATTTATCACCGAACATTATTGTGGTTATGCGCGGCAGCGCGAAGGCACGACGATGGAGTATCGCGTGGAACATCCGCGCTGGCGGGTATGGGAATCGCAGGCCGCCGAGTTTCAGGGCGACGCGGTGGGATTGTATGGTCCGCAGTTCGGGGAGGTCCTGGGCCGCCCGCCTGCCTCGGCTTTTTTGGCGGAAGGTTCGGAAGTTGCAGTGTTCTCGGGAACCCGTATCGGTTAATTGGTCAGGCGGAACATTTTTTTTAAGATCATCCGCATGACCGCAATCCAGGTAGGGCGCGTCGCTCCGCGCGCGCCGCGATTGCAACCGAGACTTGCTGATTATCCCAACCCGCCGATTACTAACCAAATCCCATGCGTATTCCTCAATTTGTTCAATCTGCCCTGTTTTGCCACGACGGCGCGCGCGGAGCGACGCGCCCTACCAGCTTAAATACATTTGGTTGTCGTCTGGACAGTCATGTTTGATTTAACCTGCCCTCTTGACGGCGAAACCGTCTTGGATTATCAAAACAGCCCTTAATTTATGAGCAAAGCCGAGACCCATCATTTTCAGGCGGAGATTCAGCAGTTGCTGAACATCGTCATCCATTCGCTGTACACGGACAAAGAGATATTCATCCGCGAGCTGATCTCCAACGGCGCGGACGCGTGCGAGAAGTTGCGCTTCATGCAATCTTCCGGCAAGCCGGTCCTGCAGTCCGAGATCGCGCCGTCCATCGCCATCGTCACAGATGACAAGGCGGGCACCATCACCATCACGGACACCGGCCTGGGCATGACGCATGGCGAACTGGTGGAGAACCTCGGCACCATCGCGCACTCGGGCACGAAGGCGTTTTTAAAACAGCTCGCGGAGGACAAGAAGCCGGATGTGGGGCTGATCGGGCAGTTCGGCGTGGGTTTTTATTCCGCGTTCATGGTGGCGAAAAAAGTGACGGTGCTGAGCCGTTCGTTTGCGCCGGAGGAGCAGGGGTGGCAATGGACGAGCGAAGGCATGGGCGGCTACGAGATCGCGCCCGCCGCCGACCTGCCGCGCGGCATCAAGATCACGCTGGAACTGAAGGACGACGCGAAGGATTTTGCAACGGAAAGCACGGTGGAGCGCATCATCCAGCGGTATTCGAGTTTTGTGCCGTTTCCGATCGAGCTAAACACGAAGCGGCTCAACACGGTGCAGGCCATCTGGGCGCGGAACAAGAACGAGATCAAGGAAGAGGAGTACAACGAGTTTTACACGTTCATCGGCCACGACCACGACCAGCCGCTGTTCCGCCTGCATTTTTCCGCGGATGCTCCGCTGGCCATCCAGGCGCTGCTGTTCGTGCCGTCGCGCAATTTCGAGACGCTGGGCATGGGCCGTATCGATTCCGAAGTGAACCTGTATTGCCGCAAGGTGCTGATCCAGGCCAAGGCGAAGGGCCTGTTCCCGGAATGGCTGCGCTTCCTCAAGGGCGTGGTGGACAGCGAGGATTTGCCTCTGAACATTTCGCGCGAGACGATGCAGGACACCTCGCTCATGCAGAAGCTGAACAAGGTGCTGACGAGCCGCTTCCTGAAATTTCTCGACGAACAATCGGTCAAGGAGGCTGCGGCGTACGAGAAGTTTTACGGCGAATATAACCGCTTTCTGAAGGAAGGCGTGGTAACCGATTTCACGCACAAGGAGGCGTTGGGGAAACTGCTGCGCTACGAATCCTCCACGATGGATGCGGGCAAGCTCACGTCGCTGGCGGATTATGTGAGCCGCATGCCGAGCGATCAGAAGGAGATCTATTGCCTGCTGGCGGCGAACCGCGCGGCGGCGGAGGCGAGCCCGTATTTCGAGGTGTTCAAGGAACGCAAATGGGAAGTGCTGTTCCTCTACGACGCGTGGGATGAATTTGTGATGGAGCATCTGCACACCTTCGACGGCAAGACGCTCAAGCTGGCGGAGAAGGCGGATTTGAACCTCAGCGCCAAGAAGGAAGGCGCGTTATCCGAGGAAGCTTCCAAGTCGCTCACGCAATGGCTCAAGGAAACGCTCGGCGACAAAGTGAATGAAGTGCGTGTCTCGCAGCGGCTGGTGGACAGCCCCGCCGTGGTCGTGGATTCGGACAAGTTCATGACGGCCAGCATGCGGCGCATGATGAAGGCCATGAAGCAGGACGGCCCGGATTTGCCGCCCGCGAAGCAGGATTTTGAGATCAACCCGGCGCATCCGATCATGGCGCGCCTCGAGGCGATGCGGTCGAAGGACGCCGCGCTCGCGGGCAGCGTGGCCGAGCAGATCCTCGACAACGCGCGCGTGGCCGCCGGTCTGCTGGAAGATCCGCGCGCGATGCTCAAACGGCTGGATTCACTGCTAGAAAAGGTGCTGACGAAGGAATAAGGCGGGGCACACGTCATCATGTGCATGGCAGATTCCTCAAAAAATCAAAAATTGCGACCCGGTTTTCCTTTTTGGATACCGCTAGGATTGCTAGTCGTTTGTTTTATTGTGTCTTTGCCCACTATAAGATCAGTCATCAGGCATTGGCCACCAGATTGGGTGGAGCGTCGCACCCAACGGGCGGTTGTTTTCACCAATATTGAGGCTCATGGCGGTTGGAATGAATTCAAGTCAGAGTGTGATTTCCTGATTTCGTATTCTCGGACAAACGAGCAGAGCCAATGGTTTACAAGCCTTGGAGATAAATTTGATAAATATCCTGAACCCTGCAAAATTTTTTCCAATTTGAAGCCGCGCCAAGTAGATGTTTATGCTTTCAGCAACAAGACACCTTACGTGGTCGTTTATGTTTTTGGTATGCATAGGACAGGCGCGCGCGACACGCCGGCTTACTATTTGGTTTATCAACAACTCACAAATTCAGACAAGTGTGTTGCTGCTGATTTATTAGGAACAATCAATCTCAAACCGAGCAAGCTAACTGATTCGGTATTTGAATTTTACTAAATGATGCCGCCCAAAGTAACCCGCAGGTTAAACCGAGCAATTCTTTGGTGGTGCAAATTAAAATTTTTCTCCGCGCCAAGTTTCGCTAAACTGCTTGCATGAATTTGTTGCCGTTTGGAAAGATCGCCCCCGCGAAACCGCGCACGTTTGTCCCGACCACCATTGACCTGGGCGACTGGGCGCAGATCGCGCCATTGTTTGACCAGCTGGAAACGCGCGTGGGTCAGGCCAAATCGGTGGCGGACCTGGAAGAGTGGTTGCTGGACTGGAGCGAGCTGAACGCCGCGCTGGACGAGGAAGCCTCCCGCCGGAACATCGCCATGACCTGTCACACGGACAATGCCGAGGCGGAGCAGGCGTACCTGCATTTCATCGAGAACGTGGAGCCGCAGCTCAAGCCGCGGCAGTTTGAACTGGAGAAATTGTACGTGGCGCATCCGCAGCGCAAACAGCTGCCGAAGGCGCGGTATGAGGTCTTTGACCGCGATGTGGCGAACCACGTGGAACTGTTCCGCCCGGAAAACGTGGCGCTGGAGACCGAGGAGGCCAAGCTGGGGCAGCAGTATCAAAAGCTTATCGGCGCGCAGACGGTGGTTTTTCGCGGCGAAGAAAAAACACTGGTGCAGATGGGGCGTTTCCTCGAAGAGCCCGACCGGGCGCTGCGCCAGGAGGCGTGGGAGCTGGTCGCCAAGCGCCGTTTGCAGGACGAGGACAAGTGCGATGAAATCTTTGACGAGCTGGTCAAGCTGCGCACGCAGATCGCGCGGAACGCGGGCTTTGACAATTACCTCGAATACATCTTCCGCCAGAAATGCCGCTTCGATTATACGCCGGCCGACTGTGTGAAATTTCATGATGCGATCGAAAGCGAGATCATGCCCGCCGTGCGGGAGATCCAGGCGGAACGCCGCGCGCAGATGAAATTGCCGGCTCTGCGCCCGTGGGACCTGGCCGTGGATCCGCACAACCGCCAGCCGTTGAAGCCGTTCGTCAACGTGGATGAGATGGTGGAACGCACGCAAAATATTTTCAACCGCCTCGACCGCGGGCTGGCGGAAGGATTCCAGCAGATGCAGGACATGAAGCTGCTGGACCTGGACAACCGCAAGGGCAAGGCGCCGGGCGGTTACCAGTCCACGCTCTCGGAGGCGCGCGTGCCGTTCATCTTCATGAACGCCATCGGCGTGCAGCGCGACGTGGAGACGATTTTGCACGAGGCTGGCCACGCGTTCCACGCGCAGGCGACGTACGAAGAGGATTTATACGCATATCGCGGCGTGCCAACCGAGTTTTGTGAAGTCGCTTCGATGGCGATGGAGCTTTTGGGTAATGAATTTCTGGAGGAGTTTTATCCGGCGGCCGAGGCGAACCGCGCGCGCAAGACGCACCTGGAGGGGATCATCGGCTTCTTCCCGTGGATGGCGGTGGTGGATGCGTTTCAACATTGGATCTACCGGCATCCGGGCCACACCCGCGCCGAACGCAAGGCGGCGTACTTGGAATTGATGAATCGCTTTGGTGGTGAAGTGGATTTTTCTGGCTACGAAGAAGCGCGTACGTGTTCGTGGCATCGGCAATTGCATTTTTTTCTGTATCCATTCTATTATATCGAATATGGAATCGCGCAGCTGGGAGCGTTGCAGGTGTGGGCCAATTCCAAGGCAAACAAGGCGAAGGCGCTGAACGATTACAAAAGAGCGCTGGCGTTGGGCGGCTCGCGTCCGCTGCCAGAATTGTTTCATACGGCCGGTTGCAGCTTCACGTTTGATGCGGTGACGATCAAACCGTTGATTGAGCTGACATACAAGGCAGTAAGCAAGTGCTGATTTGCCTGTCGCCATGATGATACATATCTAAACCGGTGATGATAAAAGATATTCAGAAACCCCGGATTGATTTATATAAAACCGAACTGCATCTGGCACGAACATGGCACGATTTACGTGACATAGAACCGCTTTTAATCTGTGGATTCCCCACCATTGGGAAGGACAGCGAAGATTTTCCATTTGATGAATGGTATAAACATTCATATTCAGTAATTGCACGCCTTGATGGCCGGTGCATTGGAACCGGGCGTTTGATACCCGGCACTTGTCCCATTGGAACCAGGGCGCGCACCTACAGACGACTGCCGTTTGCCGAACAGACCTCTTGTGAGACCAATGGACTGGCGGTATGGCCTGATTATCAAGGGGCCGGGGTCGGTACCATGATTGAGGTGTATAAATTGTTACTGGCTTCAAGAAACGGGATGCGAACCTGTTTCGGGGTTACAGGTGACAAGCACCAGCTTTTGGAATGCCTTGGATACAGGATTGACGCCACTAATCCGTTCAATTATGGATTTTACGGCGAACAGGACATATCTTTTCTGGCAAGTGCCGAAATTCCTGAGATCTTGTCTTTGGCCGAAGTTTATTTGAATCAACGTTACGGCAGCAGGCTTTATGGCATGCTAAACAAGCTGGTTGACATGGAGATCACAAAAGGGCTTAATTTTTTGCCCATGCTACAACCATGAATTCCTCCGTCATCCGGGAAAAGCTGCTAGTTGTTGTTGCTGTGGCGGGTGCCATTGCCATTTTGTTCCAAAAGGAATACGCCGACGGCATTCATTCAGGACTGCCCTTTATCTCCGTATCGACGATTCAAATGATTGGCTTTTGTGGTGTCATACTATTAATTGCAAGCATCTTTGCATGGATGTGTTTTTTATTAAAGGGACCCACCGAAAAAATAATTGCAAAAGTTATTGTGCGGGGTGTGGACCAGATTGGCCCGTGTAATCTTCAAGTGATGGATGAACCCGATTTAAGAGAGGCGCATGCCATCATAGCCCGGCGCATGTCGCCTCCTATTGCAGACCTGCAATTACTGATAGTTAACCTCAAAAAATGTCCAAATGCATTTCAAATTCTTAAATCCAACAAAGGCGATATCATCGGATTTTTTGTTGTTTATCCGCTCAAGAAGTCAGCCGCAAGCTCGATACAGCGCGGCCATCTCACCGGAGTTGAAATAGGGACCGAGGATATTGCCGGCGTTTTTCACAGGGCCGAAACATGCTACATTGCAATCGTATTGGGGAATGGCGGCAGAATGGCGCATGGATATACACTCGCTCACCTTCACAACTTTTGTGGAAATCTGATGAGGAAAAGAGCAGTTCGATTTTTAGCGCGTCCCACAACAAGCGAGGGCTTGGCGGTGGTTAGAAAGCACGGGTTTACATCTATAGATGGGGGGGCGCCCAAAATGGGTGTTTGTTGCTGGCATTGACGGTGTATTTCTGTTTTTACGTAGTTGGCTTCCCTAGCCGGCCGTGGTGGATGCGTTTCAGCATTGGATCTACCGGCATCCGGGCCATACCCGCGCCGAGCGCAAAGCGGCATATCTCAAGCTGCTGGACCGTTTCGGCGGCGATGTGGATTATTCCGGACACGAGGCGGCGCGTGCCTGCTCGTGGCAGCGGCAGCTCCACATCTTTTTGTATCCGTTCTATTACGTGGAATACGGCATCGCGCAGCTTGGGGCGTTGCATGTGTGGGCGAATTCCCGGCAGGACAAGGTGAAGGCGCTGAGCGATTACAAAAAAGCGCTCGCGCTGGGCGGTTCGCGACCGTTGCCGGAACTGTTCGCCGCCGCCGGCTGCAAGTTTGAATTCAGCGCCCCGACCATCCGGCCGCTGATCCAACTGGCGGGCACGGAGCTGAAAAAGCTTTGAGCGGGATCAGAACAGCCGATTGGTAAATGATGCCGAGCGGTTGAGTTGACGCGTTCTCCCTCACCCTGACCCTCCCGTCCGCCTTCGCTGCGCTACGGCGCGACAGGCTGGGAACAGCCGTTGAGCCGTTGCTTAAAATTCGGGAACGGCGGAGCAGAAGCCTGCCGTGGTTTTATGCTCTAATATCAACTCGCCGGCCAGAGGTCGGCGGTCCCGGTGCTCCGCTAATGTGATGTGACGGGCTGGAGCACGACTTCGCCGATGTCGATCGGCGTGGTGGGGTCGAAGGAATCCGGCACGGTGATGGTCGTCGAGCCTTGCGCGAAGGGTTGATGTTCCCAGGGCCGCTGGCCCCCGACCCGTGCATCGGCATTCATTGAATAGGTGCCCGGCACCACGTCGTCCACCTCGAACGAGCCGTCCGGGTGGATTTCCGCAGTGTAATTTTTTTGCTGCTTCATCAGGGCCTTCCATTCGGGCGAACTGTAATAGGCCTGGGCCTCCGCCGGTGAATTGAATTTTGCGTGCGGCGGCAGCGGTTGGGACACGCGGCCTTCCAGATTTGCGCCAGTATCGTTGGTCGGTTGCACTTGATAACGGATCTGGCCCGTCAACACCGCGCCTTTGTCGCCGAGGGTGACCTGGGCGGTTTCACCGGGTTGCACAGTCACGGAGGTGGCGTCGCTATACATCGAGGAGTTTGGGGAGGTGGCGATCACCCGGGAAATCTGCACGTCCCCGGGCGGCACGTGTTCCATCGTGAAGCGCCCCTGGTCATCGGTCGTCTGCTTGTAACTGTCCCAGTCGGTGCCGATACCGGAAATGCCGAGCATAAGCATCAAATCCTTGCCTGCGCCCGGCTGGCCGCCAATCTTCAATATCCCCTCGATGCGGCCGAATGGCAGCAGGACGACATCGGAATTTTGCCGGACCTGATCCACCGGCACATTCGCAAAGCCGGCCTCGCCGACCGCGAGCACCGTGGCGCCCTCCGGCGGGGAGGGTAAAACGAATTTGCCTTCATCGTCGGTGACGGAAACTTTTGAGTTCTGATTATAGGAGCGCAATTTGGTGCCGGAGAGACTCAGGCCACCGGCGCCGCCATGCGGGCTCGACTTGAGCAGCGCGACCGAGACACCCGGCAACGGCTGGCCGGCGGGCGAGACCACCACGCCGCGCAGGGCGGGGCTTTGTTTCAATTTCAGCGTGACCTGGACCGTGTCATTTTGCGCGGCCGGCAGGGCTTGACCGGACTCGGCGTAATCATCGGCCATGGCGTCGATGTATGTGTCATATTCCTCATCCAATTGAAGGGTAAATGCGCCGTTCGCGTCGGAGTAATCTTTCATGCCCGGGTAATCGGCGTTAAAAGTGCCGCCAAAATTTTGCGGATCGCGACCGACGCCCACCCGGAATTTTGTGATGGGATTGCCGGTGTCCGCATCCACCACCTGGCCCTGGACGGTGCGGGACTTTTGCAGGACGACGGTGTTGTCGGAATCGGTTTTGAGCAAGACGCCGCGCTTTTGCTCGTAGCCGGCGTGATAAAAATAAAAATGCACGGGTTCATCCGGCGCGCCGTCCCACGTGAAACGTCCATCGCTGCCGGTCGTCGCGTAAAATTCATAGGACTGGGCGACTCCGCCATTCGCATCCTCCAAATCGATGCGCGTGCCGGCGAGCGGTTGGCCCGCCGCGTTTTGCACGGTGCCTTGGATGACTTTGCCGGGGCCGAGCCGGAAAACGATCTCATCCATGCCCGGTTTCACAGAGACGGATTTCACCCCGGGCAGGCGTCCCTTGGCGGTGACGCTGAATTCCATCGTGCCTTCGGTCATCTTGTTGAAATGAAATTGCCCGTCGTCGCCGGTATTCATCTGCTGGCGCTCGCTGTAGTAGCGTCCACCGGCGAACACCGTCGCGCCGGAAACGGGATTGCCGGAGTCATCCAACACCCGGCCGGTCACCTCGAGGCCGCGCTTCAGAATCATCTTGTAGGTTTCCGTGCGCAGCGCCTTTTCCGAGGCACTGCCGGCGTTGATCTGTTGGCCGACATAGTCCGGGTGTTTGGCTTCAACACTGATGTGGTCGAGGAGGTTGGATGGCAGCCCTTTCGCCTCCCAGCGGCCCGTGCCATCAGTGCTGACGTTCATATTGGGAAAATTCGCCTGTTCGCCCTTCCGATTGGGATTGCCGTCCTCGCCGGTCCAGAACCGGTAGAGGTTGATGCTCACACCCGGGATGGGCGCCTCCTGTTCATCCACCACGAGGCCGCCGATCTTCACTTCGCCGGAAAGTTTCAAGGTGTAGCTGGCGGGCACGGTGTCGCCAGTCTTCAGGTCCCAGAGCATTTTGCGTCCGCTGAAATCATCGTGGACGGCGCTGACTTCAAGGGTTTCCAGGCCGGTATCGGGAAACTTCACCAGCGCGGAGCCGTTGTTGTCGGTGGTGAATTTCTGCGTGACGGAGCCGGCGGGGGGGCTGTGCGAAATGGCGCTGACCTGCGCGTTGGGCAGCGGATGGCCGGCGTCATCCTGCACGTAAAGCTGCAACTGGCCGTTCAATTCGGGATCGGCCATCTCATCGGAAGTCAGATTGTCCGGGCGCGCGCCGGGCATGAGCGGGTCCAGGGTGAGGGCGCAGACGAACAGCGACGGCCGGGCCAGCGCGCTCGCGAACTCGACGGACGCGATGATTTTTTCCGGGTGCGGATTCACGAAGGCCACGCGATAGAGGCGGAGGGTGCGGTCCTTGCGCGTGGGATGCGGACCCTGCCACGCGACGCGGGTGAGCGCGTTTGGCAGTTGCACCGGAGATTCATAGGGCTTGCGCGCCCAGTCGCGCAGATGGACGTCGTACTCAAGGGCGCTTTGCTGCCGGGTGCCGTCGGCATAATGCCAGACGAGATCAGCAAATTTTTCGCCGTCGGTGACCGAACCGAAACGGGTGCCGGCGAGGAGGTAGAGGCTGGCGATGTTTTTGCCGCGCTCCGTGACGACGGGCGCGCCGTCCGCGAAGTTCGTTTCCGTGAGCGGCACCACGATGCTGGTGCGGAATTTTTTGTGCTGGTCATCGCGCGTCGTCTGGCTCTGAAGTTGCACCGCCCCTTGCAGCCAGAATTCGATGCCGCCATAGACCTGCGTGCCGGCGGGCAGGGCTTTCATGGCGGCATCCACATTGATCTCCGATTCGATGATGACGTTGGTGAGCGAGATGGGGATGACGGCAAGTGATGTATTTACCGCGCCAGTGCTGACGGCGGGCTTGGGCGGAGTGGGTTTGGGTGCAGGCGCGGTGGTCGGAACGGCGGTTTTTTCCACGACGTCGGACGGGGTAGCGGGCGTGGACTGCTTGCGGGGATGCAACCGCATCTCGATGAGGCCGGCGATAAAAATGATGCCGACCACCACGATGGCCAGCGCCGATTTAGAGATGGGTGCTTTCATGCATGCGCAATGCCCCAATGCGTGCAGGCGGGTGTCTTAGAGACACAGACATCCCGCCCCCGTTGCTGTTCAAAAATCTGCGCGAGTATCCGCGTCAGTTACGCAGTGGTCCGCGTAATCAGGTGTCGATCCCGTAACCCTTGATCTTGTTGTAGAGGGTCTGGCGGCCGATGCCGAGGCGCTTGGCGGTCTCGAGCTTGTTGCCGCCGGTTTCCTTGAGCATCTGGATGATGGCATTGCGCTCGACACCCTCGAGGAGCGTGAAGGCGGTGTCGTGGCCCTCGGTGGGGATGAACTTCACGTCGCTGATGGAGAGGTCGGTGACGTTCACCTCGGGGCCTTCGGAAAGGAGCACCGCGCGCTGGATCTCGTTCTGCAACTGGCGCACGTTGCCGGGCCATTCAAAACTGGTGAGGCGCTCGACGGCCTGCGCGGAGAACCCGCGCAACACGCGGTTGGCCTGCGCGCTGAAGCGTTTCAGGAACACGTTCGCCAGCGGCATGATGTCATCGCGGCGCTCGCGGAGTGGCGGGAGGTGCACGGAGATGGCGCTGATGCGGTAGAACAAGTCCTCGCGCATCTTGCCGTCCTTGATGGCGTCCTCGGGCTTGCGGTTGGTGGCGGCGATGATGCGGCAGTTGGTCTTGAAGCTGGTGGTGCTGCCGACGGGGCGCACTTCCTGGTCCTGCAACACGCGGAGCAGCTTGCTTTGCGTGTCGATGGGCATCTCGGAAATTTCGTCGAGGAACAGCGTGCCGCCCTCGGCCTGGCGGAAGAGGCCTTCGCGGTCGGCGGTGGCGCCGGTGAACGAGCCTTTCTTGGAACCGAACAATTCGCTCTCGATCAGCTCGCGGGGCAGGGCGGCGCAGTTGACCTTGATGATGCGGTTCTTGGCGCGCAGGCTCAGGCTGTGGATGAGGTCGGCGATGACTTCCTTGCCGGAACCGCTCTCGCCGGTGATGAGGATGGCGACGTCGCTCGGCGCGACGCGTTCGATGGTGCGGACGACGGCCTGCAAGGCGGCGCTCTGGAAGACCGGCGCGGAGCCGCCGCTCATCGTGGAGATGGCGCGGCGGAGGGAATTGTTTTCTTCCTTCTGCTGGCGGTTCTCGATGGCGCGATCGATGGTGACCTGCAGCGCCTGCGTGTCGAAGGGCTTGTTGATGAAATGATAGGCGCCACGCTTGGTCGCCTGCACGGCGGCTTCAAACGTTGCCTCGCCGGTCAAGACGATGACCTCGGTGTCCGGCCAGTTCTTCTTGATCTGGGGCAGGAGGTCGAGGCCGTTGGCGTCCGGGAGCTTGAGGTCGAGCAGGATCACGTCGGGCGCGTCCTCGGAAAATTTTTTCAGGAGCGTCGCGCCGGAGTCGGCGTCGGTGACGGAGAAATCGGTTTCGAGGATGGACTTGAGCAGCATGCGCAACTCCGGTTCATCATCCACGATGAGAATTTTACCTTTCATGATTCGTTTTTATTTTTTTCCGCAGGCTTCGACAAACTTCTGAAAAATCGCCCGGTACCGGGCGTGCAACTGCACCAGCCGCTCCGGATGAAACTGCACGCTTAAAAAGAACGGCAACGATTTCTTTTTCAGCTCCATCACTTCCACAATCCCGTCGCTGCTCACGCCAGTCGCCTCGAAGGGCGCGGCCGGCCGCAAAACCGCCTGATGATGGGTGCTATTTACACCCAAAACCGAAGTTTTACAAATTTTGGACACTAATGAGCCGGGTGTCAACGTCACTTCGTGCACCAATTCGAGCGGCTTGTCCATCCGGCGATGATTAATCGGTGTCTTGTGCTGCTGCGCAATGTCTGCCATGAGCCTGGCCCCGAAGGCCACGTTCAACATCTGATGGCCGCGGCAGATGGCCAGAACGGGCTTATGCTGCCGGAAAATCTCCTTGATGAGCACCAGCTCGCGGGAATCGCGCGCGCCGCTGTCCGGGGTCTGTTCGACGGTCTTGAGTATCTTGCGCGGCAACTTTTTGTCGTACAGCGCGGGATTGATGTCATCGCCGCCGGTCAAGAGCACACCATCGGTGCGGCGGACGCATTCGGCCAGCAGGGCGCGGTCAGTGGTCGTGGGGGCCGTGACCGGAATGCCGCCGGCCTCAAGGATGGCGTTATTGTAACGCACGGAAAGGCTGGCGGACATGTCGTGAAATTCCACCCCGCGCCTCTCGATGCTCGGTGACACTAATATAAGCGGCGGCTTGGCCATAGACCGAATGTATAGCATTTGGACAAAAAGTCAGCGGAAAATCTTTTATTACCTCACTCGCAAGGGTATGAGGCGCGAAAACAGGTTTTGGTTGCATGGGGTTTGGCATTTAAGGGTCTGGCGTCTGGCATCTGGGGTCTGGGTGGGGAATTCTTTTGGTACAAGCACCTGACATTCGCCGCGGCTAGGCCGGAGCATCGATGATGAAACCCATCTGGTGAGGCGCGCGCACCAAGACGGTGCCGGTCTCTTCTTAAATAAATTATTTAACACCCGTCCGATCAACCGACCGGAGAGTGGCGATGGTCAGCGGCTGCGAAACAGGGCTGCAAGGGACAGTACAACCAGGAAAATGCCCGCGTAGGGGCCGCCCAAGGCATCCGCGAGCATCGGCGTTAATAGTACGACGTGCATAGACTTCCTTTCATCATTGAAGGCAATTCATTTGCCCTCAAAAAACCGGACATTATAAACACTGATGCCAAAAACAAGCAAGTCAAATAGTGATTGGCGCATCCGGTTGCGGGTCAATTTATTGCCGTAAAATCAAAGGTGAACCCGATGCCCGAGTTGCCGCCGCCCTAGCGGGTTGATGGCAGCCGGTCCTTGGTGGCGTGTTGGAATGATTGGTACATGGCGTCCAGGAGATCCTGTTTTTTGCCGTCGTAGTCGGCGGACAGTTCCCACATGAAAACGCCGCCGAGATCGCGCAGTTGCAGGGCATAGGTCACTTTTCGGGCGGTGGATTGGGGGTCGTCATAGGTGATGAAACCTGGCGGATCCGCTTCATGGACGAGGTAAGGGGCCATCGCAATGGGATCGAACCGGCGGGTCCAGCCATCGCGGTCCACGCGCTGCTTGATGTAGGGGCCGTAGTTCCGGCTGATGGTTTTTCGCGCGGGATTCCATTCGGTGGAAATGGCGGCCGCCGGGAATTCGTACCCGTAAAACGCCGTGCCGAGGTTGATCTTGCCGGGCGGCACGCCGAACTTGTTCAGGTAAAGGTCCACGCTCTGGTCCAGGCTGCCGGTCCGTTCGGCGTCACTGGTGAACAGCGGGGAATTGTGGCCGGTTAATTTTGTCCAGGGCCCGTGAAAATCGTAGGTCATGACATTGTAGAAATCCAGGATCGGGGTCAGGCCTTGAAAGTCGTATTCGCCCCAGCCGCCGGGGGTTGAAGGCGTGGCCATGGAGAGCAGATATTTGGGCGCGGGCAGGGCGTCGCGGAGCGCCTGCATCAGGGCGGTGCAATTGGTCACGTCGGCCCGGCCTTCGGGGACTTCCCAATCGATGTCGACGCCGTCGTAACCGTATTTCACGACAAAGGCCTTGAGACTGGCACCGAAGCGGTTGCGGGCGGTCGCATCGGCGGCAATTTTTCGGAATACGGACGCGGACCCTTGGACGCAGACGAGAACTTTAACCCCGGCCTTGTGCGCCTTGGGAATGAGCACCGGCTCGAGGGCGTTCTTGGAAATCTCGATTTCGCCATCCGCGGACTTGGCCGGCTGCACGGCCACATGGATCAGATGCGTCAATTTGGACCAGGGGATTTGCGCGGCGGAATATTTGGGCGTCTCCGATTGATCGCCAAAGTAATAATAGGCGACGAGACGTTTCTTTTCCTGGGCGTGGGCGGTGGCCGCCGGGGCAAAGCCGGCCAGCAGAAGGGTTGCGGCGAGAAGATAACGTGTTCGGTTCATTGGATTCATCATTGCGCGCTCACCGGCCCGGGAAATAGGCGATCGCCTTTTTGAGTTTCATCGCATCCATCTCGCCCATCTGGCGCTGGATGATCTGGCCGCCGGGCGCGACGAGGATGGAGTACGGAAAGCCGCCGGGCCATTCCGGATCCAGGGCTGCGCCGAGGGCGTCCTTGTCCGCCGAACTGAAGAGATAATTGCGGCAGGCCACTTTTCTTTCCTGCAGGGCGGCGAGAACTTTGTCCTTTTTGTCCAGGTCGTCGGCGCTGATGGTTATAACCTCGAACTCGCCGTTACGGTACATGCGGTTCATGGTGACGAGGTCCGGCAGTTCGCGCAGGCACGGCCCGCACCAGGTGGCCCAGACGTTGATGAGGCGCAGCTTGGGGCCGGCGTTTTTCACGAGGGCCTGGATGGTGTTCGTGTCCGCCAACTCGAGGGTGACGGGTTCCTGTTCCATTTGCGCGAGTTCGCGCGCGGCGGCGGCCCGTTTCTCGGACCACTTGATGGAACAACCGAAGGTGCGGGTTTTTTCCACCGGCACGGGCTTGCTGGCGAGCAGCGCATCCAGCGCCGCGCGGGCGTCCTGGCTGGTAACGCCGTTGGTGTTCTCGGAATTGTCAACGCGTCCGACGTAACAAAGTTTGCGGGCCTGATCGAAAATGAAGACGTGCGGCGTGGCGACGGGACCATAGGCGCGGGCGGTGGTTTGCGTGTCGCCATCGTAGAGATACGGGTAATTGAAATTCCGTTCCTGCGCGCGGATTTTCATCTCGGCGAAGGAATCGCCCATGTCGGAGTAGACCATTTCGCTGAGGCTGAGCGCCTGTGGGTCGTTGGCGCCGATGGCCACGACGCGAACACCCTTGTCCTGGTAATCGATGACGATCTGTTTGAGGCGATCCTCGTAGGCCTGGGCGGTCTTGCAGTGGTTGGCCGTGAAAACGATCATCAAAATTTTGGCATCGGCGTAGTCCTTCAGCGAGTGTTGTTTGCCATCCACGCCGGGCAGGTCAAAATCCGGGGCGGCGGCGCCGATCGCGAGCGTTTTGGTCAGGCCATCGGCGGTGAGCTGGGGACCGGCCGCGCAATGGGCCGAGGACAGGCATAACGTGGCGGCGACTGTGCCGGCGAATCGCCAGGAGCGGGTGAGGTTCATCATCTTTTATTGGCTGTTGACCCGGAAAAAGCGCGGGGCATTGGTCATCGTGTTGGTGATGGAGATGGTTGCGCCGGTGCCCATCATCGAACCGCCCAGAGGTGTCCAAGCGGGCGCGGTCAAACTATCGGCGCGCTCGATCTGGGACGTGTGGCCAAGACTGGTCGGCACGGTCAGGACAACGTGCGATCCGGATAACTGGATGCCGAGCGGCACGGCTTCGGTCACGACATAGCTTTCCCAGCCGGCGACCGTCGCCCGGTTGGCCCACAGGTTGGGCGGGATGCTTTTGTTCAGGTCGGCACAGACGTACATGTTGTTGGCGGGAGACCAGAGGGACACGGTGCCATTGGCGTTGATCTGCCAAGTGAAAGTTTCATTCGTGCCGGCAGACGATTTGCTGGCGATCAGCGCGCTCGTGGCGCTGGCGGCGGTCACATATTTTCCGTTGGCCTGGGACAGGAGGGCGATGTTGTGCTGGCCGAGGTCCACCACTTTGAACAGTTCTGCCGGGCCCGCGTTGGTGCGATTGGCAATGAGCGCGCTGGCACCGGCGTTGGCGGCGGAAACGTAGTTGGTATCCGCCCGGGCGCGCAGGCTGACGGTTTTTCCAACGGGGGCGTAACCGGTTGAAACCATGGTGTTGTAGATCGCGTTCATCAGCGAGGTGCCGCCGGTCGTGTCCTGGGAGAGTTCCCAAATCATGATGCCGCCGGCAGAGGACTTGGCGACCTGCGTCTTCGCCACCATGGAGGGAAGGCCGTTGTAGCCATAGCCATTGGAGAAATCCACATAGGGCGCGTTGGTATCGGCGGCGACGATGGCCTTGTAATCTTTCTCCCCACCGGAGCCGCTGGTGGGGTTGCCGAAGAAACCCACGCCCATCATGAGTTTGGCCTTGGGCACGCCGCGCCCGGTCCAATAGGTGAGGCCGCTGCTAAAATAATAATCCCCGCCGGTGTCGTAGGCCATGATGTTCAGCAGGTCGAGATACGCAAAGGAGGTGGCGGGGATGTACATGCCGAACCAGTCACCGGTGTCCAGCGCGGCGGTGACCAGCTTTCCTTGCGGATGCAGGTCCGTGTAGAGCGTCGACACGAGGGTGTTGAACAGCGCGCCATCCGAGGCATTCGCGGGCGCCTCCCAATCGATGTCCGCGCCGTCCAGATTCCAGTTTTGGACGAACGCCTCGATGTTCGCGGTCAGGTTCGTGCGGGCGTTGCGCATGGCGGTGGTCATGGTGCCGCCATTGGAGGCGCCGCCGACGGAGATGAGCACCTTCACCCCGGCGGCATGGGCATGGGAGACAACGGAGGCCAGATACGTGGTGTCGCAGGTGAGTCCGCCGGTGGCGGTGCATTCGGCGAAGGAAAAATTGAGGTGCGTGAATTTGCCGTATTGGACGAAGGTGGGATTGCCGTTCCAGTTGGCCAGGTAGCCCACAATGTTGCTGGCGAGGGCGGTGCTGGCCAGGCCGGCGACGAGAGCCAGGGCCGCCAGCGGCGCGAGGAGACGGCGCGAGAAGAATGGTTTTATCCGGGCGTCTCCTGTGTGCGGGCCGGGGTGGTAGCGCATGGAAATTTTGGAATTCCTTTTCGTGACGGGTGTTAGCGGTAAAGTATTCCAGTTTTCGGCCGCGTTGCATACCCCCCTTTAAGAGGGATGGAAGGCAGAAGCCGCGGTTGAAACAGGCGGCCTATGCCGGTCGCTTCGGTGAGGCTTTGGCCGAATTTATGCAGTCCAGAATTAACGCAAAGGCGCAAAGGCGCCAAGGAAACAGGGTGATTCGCTCAGCCTGGCCGTGGCTGACGCCGGGCACCAAACGGTGAATACTGCGATCACCACTCCCATTGACAAAACCCTTGCGCCCTGGCGGCTTTGCGCCTTTGCGTTAATATCTTCCGCCTCACCCCGGTTTAAAACCGGTGATCGGAGAGGCATCTATTTTGACCCGCCCTGCGCGGCGATGAATTTTTTGATGACGGCGATCTTCTCGCGGAAGACTTTTTCGCGCATCTGCCAGGTGGAATCCTTGCCGCCACCGAAGGGGATTTCGCAGATGAACTGCGAGCAATCGGCGGTGACGACGGCCATGTTGGGCGCAAAGCCGCCTTCTTCCGGGCCGCCGAAGCCCTGCTGCACGGCGTCGGGACCTTGCCGAGTTCATCCTCGTGCCGCACGAAGACGAGCACGAGGCTGTCCTTGAAGGCGACGTAAAAATGGGCCAGCCCGCTGTCGCTGCCGGCGCCGTCCATGGGTTTCGCGGGCACGAGCATGCTGTCCCATTCCATGATGAAGCCGATCATTTTTTTCTCGGCCTTCGCCCTGGCCTTGGCGGCCTCAAGCTGGTCGAGCGAGAAGGCGACTTTTTTGCTCAGATAAACGATCGGGGTCTGGCGCGCGGTCATGAGGCCCATCTCGAATGGGTCGTAGTGATATTTGGTTTTCACCCCGTCGGCGAGGTTGGTGTAGGGGACGGTGACGCCCTTGAGCGCGGCGCCGGAGCCGGTGACGAAAAAGAGGCCGTTTTGTTTCAAGGTGACATCGCGGACATCGGCGTAGGTTTGTCCGTCCAAGGTGGTGAGGTCCTCGGCGAGGGCGGGGAGGAGGCAGGCGGTGAGGGCGAGGGTTAAAATGAATTTGGTCTTCATGCTTGTGGCGATGCAGGCAGATTGGTGAAGTCGTGTCAGGGTCATACTGTTTTTTTGATGCGCTCGAAGTGTCGCTGATAGAAGCGACTGTAGCTCGTGCGAATCTGGCAAGAGGTGATCTGAGTGGTGGCAATCTCTGCAGGTGGCTCGACCAACCGACCGACTCCGGTAAAGTGGTGGATGGATACGGTGCCGTCAGCAATATGAGACACTGTGCCGATCAAAAACTCTTTTGGATCCGTGACCTCGTCTTCGACGATGACAATCTCATCGGGAGGGAGGGAGGCCAGGAACGAGTCGAATGATTGGATCGGAGCCCGGAAAGCAAAATCCACCTGATCCAAGACTCCCTCAGTGAGCAACAATTGCCGCTGAAAATGATTTGTATTTCCTGTCTTCAGCCCGGTGATGTCCTCCCGGCGAAGTAGCATAAATCCATCAAGACGGAAGTCATGAACATACTGGAGCAGAATCAAGGTCTTGGAACAGGCCAGGACAAACGCCTGTATCGAATGCGAATCAATTTTATCACGACGAATTGAAATCAAGTCGCGATTCTTGATGTGTTCTCGCAATGATTTTGACGCAATGGGCATGGGTATGGTTTTTTGGCTAACAGATTAATTGAGCGACAGTTTTGAGGTTGGTCGCTTTCATTGGTGCGACCTTAAATCGGGGTTTTAGGCTTGTCCAGCAAGGACTTTTGGAAAATCGCCGTTCCGTTCCGTCGCCCTTCAGTGCGAATCCTTTTAGCTCGCGAACCAGCCACTTCGTAGCTGGCTAATATCCATGGGTCGCTCCGCGGCCGACGGCACGGCTGTCATATCAACGCACGATCACTTTGAGCCAGGTGTCGCGGGTGAGGCCCCAGAGGGGTTCGCCGGGCCAGGCGTCGCCGGCGGATTTTTTCATCCACGGGGTGCCGTCCGCCCAGGGCTGCGCGATGGGCTGCGCCTTGTGCGATTGGAAATACTGTTTTTCGGCGATGAAGCGGCGGGTTTTGGCCGGGTCGTCGCAGGCGCTCCAGTTGCCGGATTTGGTTTCGCTGACAAAGCCGTACTCGTTGGCCGACAGGAGGCCGGCCGCCGCAAAATACTCGCAACCGCCCCAGCGCAGGCGGTCGTTGACGACGTGAAAGACGAGCCAGTCGCCAGTGTGAACTTCCACGTTGATGCGTTCGACGGTGGCGCCGAAGATCTCCTGGCGCAGTTCGCGCCGTTCATCGGGTACGCGGACGCCGTTCAGGTAGACATCCACAATGAAATCATCCGCGACGGTGACGACCTGATTGGCGCGCACCTGGGAGCCGGCTTCGTCGTGGGCGTGGCGGGTGGCGGCGCAGCCGGTCGCGAGGCAGCAGAGGAGGGCGGCGAGCAGAAGATGTTGGTGGGGCAGGGTATTCATATTGGTG
>Ga0210392_10000664_pt1 | contig 20088 bp, 14 predicted proteins | sample IncBWC30OmetaG_FD_161057 | JGI IMG/M metagenome (GOLD analysis project Ga0210392, IMG submission 161057) | Forest soil microbial communities from Barre Woods Harvard Forest LTER site, Petersham, Massachusetts, United States - Inc-BW-C-30-O ...
CGCTCTGCACCTTGAACGAAGACGACTTCGACTTCCACGACACAATTCCAGCACCACCGTGGCTCGACGACGCGCCGGACACGCTCGAAACGCCACTCGTCCCGTCCCGCTGAATGTTAGCGTGCCGCCCGAGTGGAGGTAACGCCGTTGTCGATTCGTATCCCCGTATCTGTTCGCTCGTTGTTCGTCATCGCGCTGGCCTTGGTCAGTCTCGCCATCAGCAGCGTCGCTCACGCGGCGGGTCGCACGGAATGGAAGAGCAAGACCGTCAAAGAGCGCGACGACAAGGCCTGGCGACTCGAAGTGGCAATCTTCCTGCCGCACGCGCCGGACGTGCCGCACGTGCCCATGAAATTCGAGTTCCAGCCGGAGGTCTACTACGAGCGCGACATGGTCGACGGCGACAAGCTCGTCGAGCACAAGGTGCCGCTCGAGAATCGACAAGCGTTGATCGAAAGCGTCGACGTCGGCTTCCTGGACTCCGGTAGCGGCAAGATCGAGTCGCGTACGCGCTTCACGTTCAAGCTGACACGCGCGCACGGCTACGAAGCGGGCGAGTACAAGGTCTCCATCCACGACGGTCGCAACGATCAACCCGTCGGCGCGCCGGTCACGCTGATTTTCGAGGGCGAGAACGAAGTCATCGATCGCCGAGCCATGGTCTTCAGCGGTAACGACAAGAAGAAAAAAGTCGACGCAGACAAGCCGGACGCCGACAAGCCCGCGGATACGGACGCGGACAAGAAAGCGGATGCCGACAAGCCCGACAGCGCGACGCCGGCCCCCGAAGCCGACGCGCCCAAGGCCGACGACAAGCCCCCCGCGGACGAGCCCGGTACGATCAAAGAAAAGCCCGGCGGCTGCGGCTGTCGCTTGGCGGACACCGGACACGACAGCGGCGCCGGACTAGCATTCGCGGCGCTCGCCTTGTCGGGTGTGGTACTGCGCCGACGCAAACGCGCCGCCTGAGCTCAGCTCGCAACCACGCGAACACGCTCGGCGATGCGAGCCACGCCGAGCGCAAACGCCGACTCCTCCGTGATCAGACTCAGCACGAGCTGATGTCCTTCGAGGAAGTCGTAAAAAAATCCGGGCTGCGTCAGTACGCCGTCCTGCTCGAGCAGGCTGAGCGCCCAATCGGCTTCGTCCTGCAACGCCGGCAAGCGCAGCGTGGCGTACCAGCCGCCCTCGAGAAAAAGCGGGTGAGCGGGCGAGCCGCGAAATGCCGCGGCGAGCCGCGCAAAATTTCGCTCGATGCGCGCGTTCAGCGCCGCTGTCACCGGTGCACGCGCCGCCAAGATCTCGGGCAGCGCCCACTGCACAGGGGTATTCGGCGATAGAAACGTATCAGCCACCAGCTCCAGACGAGCCAGCGCTTGGCTCAACGGCCCGCGCGGCCCGGCCGCGCATAGCCAAGCCAGCTTGAGCTGCGGCAACGCGGCGAGCTTGGACAAGCCGCCCAACGCGAACACCAATACGTCATCGGTCTCGAGCACGGAACGCGCGCGCCGCGAGTCCGGCCCCAACGCAAAATCCGAAAAGACCTCGTCCGAGATCAGCGGCAGACCAAAGCTCGCCAGCCGCGCTAGCTCGTTCTTTTTCAGGAACGAGCCGGTGGGGTTGTTCGGGCTCACTACGACGATCGCACGCGCACGAGGACTCAGCGCGCGTGACAGAGAATCGAAGTCGATGTGCCAAGAGCCGTCATAGGCCAGCGCATACGGGGCAGCCGACACGTTCTCCAAGCCTGCCAAGTGCTCGAACAACGGGTAGCTCGGCTGAGGAATCAACACCGCGTCCCCTGGGTCGCACAGCAACTTGAACAAGAACGCGTAGGCCTCGCTGGTGCTCGAAGTGAGCACGATCTGCTCGCGCGAAAGCTCGAAACCGGCTTCACTTTGCAAGCCCTGCACCGCCGCCCGCGCGCTGTCCAAGCCGAAGGCGGCCGGCTCGTAAACCAAGCCCCGAGGGTTGCCGAGCGCCGCCAATAGGCGCGCCCCGTCGTAGGGTAAATCGGTCAGAGTCGGGTTCGACTGCGTTAGATCACACACGGCAAGCCCCGCCGCGCGCCGCGCTCGCAGCGCCGAGGACAGCGCGTTGGGCTCGGACTCGTGCGAAGTGCGCCGCGAAAACATTGCTGATTTCTCGCGGCCGAGCTTACCCGAAAGCGCCGCCAGGCTTGACCTGATCGCCGCATCCTGTGTCGAATGCCGCATGGCGCTGGAATGGCCGAACTTCGACGGCGTCCCCGAGGACGATTCTCTCACCTCATCACGTCCGCGCGGCCAAAAGCTCGCCCGCTACTTGTGGTGGGACGGCGACATCCGCGAGTCGGACGCGCTCAGCGTTCACTACTACGCCAACGCACTCCACTACGGCACGGCCGTATTCGAGGGCATCCGCGTGTACCCGACGCAAAACGGCGCGGTGCTGGTGCGGCTGCGCGAGCACATCGAGCGGTTGCTGTCGTCAGCGCGCCTGTACGGCATGAAGGTCCCCTTCACCGCCGATGAGCTGACGCGCGGCGCGATCGAGGTCACGCGCCGCAATGGCACGCAAAACGGCTACCTGCGCCCGCTGGCGTACTTTGCCGAAGGGCCGATCGACTTGCGGCCGAAGAAGGAGTGCCAAGTGCGAGCGTTCATCGCCGTACGCGAGCTCGGCACGTTCCTCGGTGAAGATGCGCTGCGCAATGGCGTGCGCGTGATGATCTCGAGCTGGCGCAAATTCCACCACACGATGCTGCCGACGATGGCCAAGGCGAGCGGCCACTACGCCAACAGCGTGCTCGCCGCCCACGAGGCGCTCGATCACGGTTTCGATGACGCCATCCTACTCAACCAAGAGGGCACCGTCGCCAGCGCCACCGGTCAGAACGTGTTCTTCGCCAAGAGCGGCATGTTGTTCACGAACGACGAAACCTCGTCGATCGTGCCGGGAATCACCCGTGATTGCATCCTGGACCTAGCGCGCGAGCATCAAGTCCCGATCACGATTCGCGCTTTCACACGTGAAGACTTGATGCGCGCCGATGAAGTCTTCTTCACGGGCACGGCCGCTGAAGTGACGCCGGTGCGCGAGCTGGACGGCACGATCTTCAAAACCGGCAAGAAGACGCTGGGCGCGTTTTTTCAACGCGCCTATTTGCGTGCGGTGACGGGCAAAGACGAGTCTCGCACCCATTGGTTGACGCAGGTCTAGTACTACTTGGTCAGATCGTTTCTGAACCTGGAAGGCGACGCCAGCGAGGTCGCGCGTGCCCTCACGCGCAAAGCCGCCCCTGGTTGCAAAAGCTTGGCCGAGCGGGTGTCTTCAACGCCCGCTCGTCAGTTCCTTTTGATAGGCAACGGGCGCCGGCCGCAAGACTGGTCAAGTAGTTTCAGCGACTGGCCACGCCGAGCTTCGGCGAGCTCGCGTTGCCCATTTCGACCAGCTCACTGCGGTAGATAACCGTGCCGTCGCTGGCAGTGATGTCACCCGCGACATCCCCGTTGGGCACACTGTTCGAGCGCGACACGTTGAGTGTAGCCTGCTTCTCGCCGACCCAAACCTTGTAAGACTTGGTCTCGCAATCGAGCTCGCTCGGCCCCACGAGGCAGGTACCGTGCGTGGAGGCGATCTGCCCGTCGTTCGAATCTGCAGCGAAACTGGTGCGATCGATCATGTTTTGGTAGGTCAAAAGCGGCATCACGAGCTCCTTCGTGCCGTCGAGCTTGGCTACTCGCACCACCGAATCGGTCTCGGGGTCGAAAAGCACACGCAGCTTGGTCGTGCCCGCTTGTTCTTCGAACGTGTAGTCGATGACCCAGCGCCCGTCTTCGTTTGCCACGACCTCTTCGGTCATGATCAGCGGGCCCTTCTGGTAACTACCGCTGAAGCGGTGGACCGAAAAATCGCCCACCTTGCGCGAGTCGCCAGGAGCTTTGTCTGCCGCGTGAGCGGCGGGTGTTGCCGCCACGGCTACGGCCGTGGGGGGGCTCGTGTGGACAGCCGTTTGGGCTGAAGCAAACAGACCGCAGGCCGGAGTCAGGAGGCCAAGGCCTAGCCGCAGAGTGAAACCAGTGGCGTGTATAAATCGAGATGCCGCGCGCTTCATGGCCCTACCCGTTTTCATGGTTCGTGCCCTCTGGCCAAGTTTGTCGTACGCGGCACCACCACGGGATATAGTTGGGGGATGGGCCAAGAGCCGGGAAAGCACGCTCCTTTCGAGCGAGCGGAGCTGATGTCCGTCATCACCGAAGCCTGCGACGGCGCGGACCTGGCGGTCATGATCACGCTTCCAGAAACCGACCCGCCCCGAAACCTGTTCTTGAATCAGGGCGCTCAGAAGCTCCTCGGCTGCAGCGAGGCCGAGTTCCAAGCCAAGTCGGTCTGGGATTGGCTCGCGCCCGGCGAAGTCGCGCGCGTCCAGGCCCTGCGCGAGCGCTACCTCGCCGAGGGAAAAGCTGCGCCTCGTCCTTTCGAGGCCACGATCCAAAGCGACAGCGGGCAGCGCGTCGACGTCGAGATCCTGCAGAGCCGCGTCAACCTCAGGGGGCAAGTGCTCAGCGTCGCGTTCTTGTTCGATATCAGCGCACGCAAGGCTACGGAGCTCGCGCTGCGCCAGTCCGAAGAGCGCTTCCGCGCGCTGATCGACAGCGCACCAGACGGCATCGCGATTCTGCGCGGCCCGAACATCGCCTTCCTCAACGCGGAGGCCGCACGCATGCTCGGTGCCGAAAGTGTGGAAGCCGCGCTCGGCCTCCCCGTGACCAGCTTCCTGCACCCGGACGACGCGGCGCTCGCCGCGAGCCGCATCGGTCAATTGTATCGCACCGGCGCGCGCATCCCCGAGCCCGCCGAGTACCGCAGCCGTTCTCGCGCAGGCCAGGAGCTGTCCATCGAGATCTCTGCGATCCCCACTGAATACCAGGGGAAACCCGCTGTTTTAGCATTCGCGCGCGACGTCACCGAGCGCAAAGCCATCCAAGCTCGCATGGTCGAAGCCGACCGCTTGGCGGCGTTGGGTGTGCTCTCCGCCGGCATCGCCCACGAGATCAACAATCCCCTCGCCTACCTGCTGCTCAATCTCGAATACCTGTCGCGCGAGCTGCCGGCTCTACCGTACGACGCGAACAAGCTCGACTCGCTCATGGTGCGCGTACGCGACGCTTGCCATGGCGCCGAGCGAGTCGCGATCATCGTGCGCGACTTGCGAACGTTCGCGCGCGCGGACGAGGGCGCACGCGGACCGGTCGATGTCCGCGCGGCGCTCGAGTCCGCGTTGAACATCGCGGGCAACGAGATCAAGCAGAAGGCAACGCTGATCCGCGACTACGAGCCCGTGCCTCCGGTAGAAGCCAACCCAAACCGGATCGAGCAAGTGTTGCTGAATTTGCTGCTGAACGCCGTGCAGTCCTTGCCCTCGCCGGAGGCATCCGGGCACGAGGTTCGCGCTCGCTTGCGTAGCCGCGACGGGCAGGTGTCGATCGTCATCGAAGATACCGGAAGCGGCATTCCAGACGAGCTGCTGGGCAAGATCTTCGATCCTTTTTTCACGACCAAACCCGTGGGTGTCGGCACGGGGCTCGGACTACCCATCTGCCGCAGTATCGTGCGCGGTCTGGGCGGCGAGATCAGCGTGCGCAGTACGCCCGGCGCGGGCTCACAGTTCACGGTGACACTGCCGGCGTCCAGCGCGCAGCTGCCCGAAAAAACCGTGGCGCCGCGCGCCGCATCGGTGCCCGCGCCGAAACGCGGCCGAATCCTAGTCGTCGACGATGAGATCTCGGTCGCGCGCACGCTGAAAGCATTGCTCCAAAACGAGCATGATCTGACCTTGGCCGGCAGCGGCGCCCAGGCACTATCGGCGATTGTCGCCGCGCCTGAGGCGAGCTTCGACGTGATCATGTGCGATCTGATGATGCCGGAGATGAGCGGCATGGAGCTGTACGAGCGCCTCAAGCAGGAGCACCCCGGGCTCGAGCAACGCATGGTGTTCATGACCGGCGGCGTGTCGATGGACCGCGCCCGCGATTTCCTGGCCACGAGCTCGAACCTCACCTTCGAGAAGCCATTCGACTTCGATCGCCTACGCCACACCCTGCGCCGCCTGGTCGAGCAGGCTCAAAGAACTACGACCTAGAGCGACTACGGAGTAGGAGCAGGCGGCGCATGCCAATAGGCGGCGCCCAGCTCGTCTAGTGCGGTGTTCACTCCGGGCGCGAAATCATTGATCGATCTGCTCTCTTGGCCCGAGAAATTCGCGACGAACAGGTCGCCTTTACCCATGCCGTTGGCGTTTGACGAAAACACCACCAGGTCTCCCTCGCCCAAGCTGAACGCATCTTCGTAGCCGGTACCCGGATCGGTGCAAAACGCACACGACTCGTCGGTTCCCGTCAGATTGCTGAGCAGCGTGCGCTGGATGAAATTGACGTGCGGAGCCGCGGGCACGCGCCAACGCGTGAAGTACAAATACGGAGCGGCAATCACCGGGCGCGAATCGTAAATACTATTGTGATTGATGGCATGAATGCGATTGGCGTCGCTCGAGATGTCCTTGCCCGCCAAGCCGTCCGCCAAATTGAAGCAGTAGATGTCCCCGTCCGGATCGCTCTGGTTCTGCGACTGCTCGTAGCAAACCAACCCCGTGTCGCTCACGACCGGCTTCGTTTGCGGCTCTCCCGAGCTGTTGAAGCAATACGAGCCATTGGGATCCTTGCACGCGGTCTCGTTGAACGGCGTGGAGCTCACCACCCAGCGCCGGGTGTAGCCGTCGTGTTTGAACAGGATGAACGTACCGTCGGGCGAGTATTGCGGATCTTCGTCGGGCGTGGTGTTGTTCGTAACTCGCTGCATGCTGGGCGGGTGGTCCAAGTCGAGAATGAACAGCTCGAGCTTGTTGCGATCGAGCGTGCTCGGACAAGGAGTCGTGCCGGGCACGGCGCCAACCACTAAATGGCTGCCATCCGGGCTGAAAATACCGTTGTACGGTGAGCAGATCTTGTACGAGGCCGTGAGCTCCGGCCCGATCGTCCCGCCGGGAAAGCTGACCACGTACATCTTGCTGTCGCCGGCGGCGTACGTTGAATAGCGCTCGAACACGAGCTTGCCTGGAGGCACGAACAGGCCCGGGGCGTCGCCAGCTCCGCCGTCACCGGCCAAGCCAGCATCAGCACCGGCTCCGGCACCCAGGCCGCCGTTGCCGCCGACACCGCTGACTCCGGCGCTCGTGGCTGAGCCAGCCGTCGCTGCACTGCCGCCGTTGCCCGCACTGACGTCCGCGCCCCCCGCAGTCTCCAGACCAGCGTTGCCACCTTCACCGCCCGACGCGATGTAATAGTTCTCGGTCAGTCCGATCAGTCGCGCACAGCTGTTCAGAGCAAGCACCGCCAGCACGACCCAGGCCGCGTCGAGTAACGGTCGGCCGCTCAAAATGCGCCACCGACCCCAACGACGGCCGGTGAAATTGCAATCACTGACCAGCCTCTGCGCGGCGTCACTCGCGCGTCTCCGTGGCTGCGGTCGACGGCGTACAGGATTGCCGAGGTGATCAAGCCCGCGAAACCAACGCCGAAGCCAACGGTGCTGACCGTGGCCTCGAGGTGCGCAGCGTCGGCGGCGTCCTTTCCGCGCGGAGAGCAAGCTGCGCCGATGCACTCCGCGTCCACCACGCGTTTGTCGCGCAGCGCGAGCAGCCCCGCGATCGACCCAGTCAGCACGCCGGCTACGCCGACGCCGCCGGTCACGTAAACCCACGGCGAGACCAGGCGATGACTGCGGATCGGCGGCGTGTCGACCACCGGCGGCGCCTGAACCACCTCGCGCGGCTTGGCGAAGCCGAGCACGATCGTCTTGTGCTCGCGCTTGGCGAGCAGCACGCGTTGCCGAGCGTGCGAGCCGTCTGCCGTTTCGAAGTCGATCACGTGCTCACCCGGATCGACGGGCACCTCGACGCCCAGCAACTCTGCCGGAACTAGCTCGCCGTCGCGGTGCACCGTTGAAGTATGAAGCGCTTCGGCGGCCACGGTGACGGTCAAGTATGGAATTTCCGGCAGGATGCGCGCCCGCTCGCGCTCGGCGACCTGCCGCCGCTCTTCCTCTGCCACTCGGTCGACCGCCGAGAGCCGACCTACGGCGTCGATGTAAGCGCCGTAGTGCGCGGCCGCGCTGGCCACGCGGTCAGCCCGTAGCTCGCAGGTTGCCCACGTGAACAGGACCCCCGGTAAGGGCTCCAGACGGTAGCTATCGGCAAGGAAGTCGCACGCCGCTGCAAAGTTCCCGGCCTTGAACTGCTCGACCCCTTGCTCGTAGGCGATCTGCGCGGGGCTGCCCTCGGCGGCGCTGGCTACCCGGGCGCCGCAAACCGCGCCAAAAATGACCAACCCCAGAATTCTTCTCCGCCACGGGAATCGGGCACGCTCCGCCGCGCGCGAGGAGGCTAGCCCAGTAAACATGACAGCACGCACCTGACCGGTGTATCACGGCCATTTCCGGGTAAAAAGGTCATTAGCGCTTCTGAATGGTACAGTATTTGAACAATGACCGCGGCGCTCGAGAGCGGAAATAAGCAGCCGACACAACTCGGCCGCTACGCGCTCTTCGATCAAATCGCGGAGGGCGGGATGGCGACCGTCCATCTCGGGAGGCTGATCGGCCCGGTCGGCTTCTCCAAGATCGTCGCCATCAAGCAGATGCACGAGAGTGCAGCGCGCAATCCGGACTTCGTCGCCATGTTCTTGGACGAAGCTCGACTGAGCGGTCGCGTTCAACATCCGAACGTGGTCGCCACGTACGACGTGATCGCCAAGGGCGGCGAAGCTTTCTTGGTCATGGAGTACGTGCACGGCGAGTCGCTCGCGGCGTTGCTACGCGCAGCACGCAAGCGTGAGCAGCGCTTGGCCCCCGCAGTCGCCGTGCACATCTTGTGCGACGTGCTGTCCGGCTTGCACGCCGCTCACGAAGCCACGGACGAGTTCAGCGAACCGTTGCGATTGGTTCACCGCGACGTCTCGCCGCAGAACATCATGGTCGGCGTCGACGGCGTGGCGCGCGTGCTCGATTTCGGAATCGCCAAGGCCGCGGGGCGCTTGCAAGAGACACAAACTGGCCAGCTCAAGGGCAAGATAGGTTACATGGCCCCCGAGCAGCTGCTGGGTCGGCCCCTGGATCGCCGGGTCGACATCTTCGCCGCTGGGATCGTGCTCTGGGAGACCATCTCGGGTCGAAAGATGTTCGACGCGGACAACTCTGGCCAGCTCATGTATCAGGTGCTGGAGTTCGACATCCCGCCGCTTTCGACGCTCGCGGACGTGCCGCTGGCCCTTTCTAAGGCCGTCGAACGCGCCACGGCACGTGACCCGAACGAACGCTTTGCCACCGCCCGCGAGTTCGCTCGTGAGCTCGAGCGAAGCACCGCGCTGGTGTCGTCTCGCGAGATCGGCGAGTGGGTCACCGAGCTGTGCGGCGAAGCCCTGGATCGCCGCGCCGAGCAAGCGCGCGCGATCGAATCCGCGCCCGTCACGACCAGCAGCGCGATCGTGACCCGCGTCGGCCTGGGTCTGCCAACGGACGAGGATTCCTATCGTCGCGCGAGCGCGGACGCCCTGACCGAGCCGGCGGCAGCCGGGGATCCGATCACCTCCGCGGAAACGATAGTGCTACGCCCCCGTTCGCGCTCGCGACTATTCGCGGGCTTGCTGGTTGCTGGCCTCATGTTGTCCGCGCTCGCCTTCATTCTGCTTCACTCGGGAAGCGCGCAGCAACCGGGCCCAACTCCAGTCAGCGTTGTCACTTCTTCGCAAGCGTCAACTGCCGCGCAGGCGCCCACCAGCATCGTGGCCGCGACTTCGACCGGGCAAACCGAACCCATCAGCGACCTGCACCCGCCCCCGCCAGCGGTCACCGCAACCCGAGCTCCGGTGACCAAGAAGTCGGTCAAGCGGCCCGCTCGCCCGCCCAGCAAACGCCCCGAAGATTTGTTCTCGCGCAAATAGCCGCAAATTCCGGCCGATCCGGACGCGCCGCGGCTACTCCGGCAGTGCCTCGGGATCTTCGATCAACACCGGCGTATCGAGCTTGGTGCGACGCATGATTTCGCTCACCAAGCTCGGGAAGCGGCTGGCCGCGTACGTCGCAGCGGTCGAAGCGCTGATCGCCGTGGCCCAACCAATCGGCCCGATCGGACGACAACCGAACAAGTGACTCAAGCCCGGCGTCTGCACGATGCCCGCGAGCAGCGCCGCCGAAGTGATGCTCGTCACCATCACCGGACGACTGAAGCGACCCGAGACCAACGTCTGCCCCAACTGCGAGCCAACCAGCGCCAACAGGCCGATGGTGTTGGCGTTGGCACGCGTGCCGATGAAACGCCCGATCACCCAAGCCGAGCTGGCGCCGAGTGTGGTTACGATCGCGCGCGAAGCGATGTCGCGATTGAGCGCTCGGCCGAGCGACGCCTCCGGTCCCTCTTCCGCCAAGGTTCGCATCGCAGCAGGAGACGGCGGGCGCAGCGCGATGGCCATGGCTGGCGCGACGTCGGTCAGCAGGTTCACGAGCAAGAGCTGGCGAGCGTTCAAGGGGGGCCTACCGTCGACCAGTCCGGCGCCCAGAGTGAAGCCGATTTCGCCCAGATTTCCGCCAACCAAGATGGACACGGCGTCGCGCACCGAAGCCCACATCGCGCGGCCCTCGACCACGGCCAGGACCAACGTCTCGATGCGCTCGTCCGTGAGCACGATATCTGCTGCAGCCCGCGCCGCCGAAGTGCTGCCTTCGCCGATCGCGATGCCCACGTTCGACAGGCGAATTGCCGGGGCGTCGTTGGCGCCGTCTCCGACCATGGCCACGACGCGACCAGCTCGCTGCAGCGCGCGCACCACGCGCACCTTCTGCGCCGGTGTCACGCGCGCAAACACGCCGATGCCCTTGATCCGGCGATCCAATTCGTCGTCACTCAGATCGGTGAGCTCGGTGCCGGTGATCACGGCTCGGCCGCGCAACAAATCGACGTCGCGCGCCACGGCCTCGGCCGTGCTCGGATGGTCACCGGTGAGCATCACCACTTCGACGCCGGCCGCGCGCAAGTCAGAGACCGCCTGCGCCGAGGTCGGTCGAACCGGGTCGCTGAAAGCGATGAAGCCGCGAAACGTCAAGGCCTCGAGCTTACCGAGATCGAGCACCACGTCGGCCGCGGCCTCGCGCTCCGACACGGCCAGCACGCGCAACCCGCGCCGCCCGAATTCACGTGCTTTTGCCAGCAATTCCGCGCGAAGCGCGCGATCGAGCGGCACGCGCTCAGTGCCGCGCTGCCAAAATTCCGCGTGCGGCAAGACCGCCTCCGGCGAGCCCTTCACGGCGACGAGCACGCGGTCCTGGGAGCGATAGCTGACGGCTTGGTAAGCGCGCCCGGCCTCGAACGCGAGCTCGACACTGCGCGCCAAATCTCGATCGTCCGCGTCTACTTTGCGCAGCGCGCCGGCACGTCCGAGAGCCGCGTCCATCGGATCCTGAGTAGACGGCCCGGCGCGCAGATCGGGCGCGGCGCGCAACGCCGCCGCCAAGACGCCCTTGCCGACGTCCGAAAGCGCGGACACCGCCGTCGTGTCCTCGCCGTCGGACACGACGCTGAGCTCGACTCGACCCTCGGTCAAGGTGCCTGTCTTGTCGATACACAACACATCGACGCGACCGAGCGCCTCGATGCTGCGCGCGTTGCGCACCAGCGCGCCTTGCTTCGATAGCCGATCGGCGGCTGCGAGCTGGGCCGCCGTCGCCAAGAGCGGCAAGCCTTCCGGAACCGAAGCCACCGCCAGGCTCACGCCCGTGCCCACCAGATCTTCGAGCTTGCGACCGCGCACGAGGCCCGCGCCAATCACGCCCACGCCCGCCGCCAGGGCGATCGGACCTGTCATATTGATCAGGGATTTCATGCGTCTTTCGACGCCACCGCGACTGGGGTCGCGCTTCGAAGCACCGGAACCGCGACGCGCTTCGGTCTCGTCGCCGGTCGCGACCACGACCGCCGTGGCGCGGCCCGCGGCGAGCGCGGTGCCTTCGAACAACATCGAGCTGCGATCGGCAACCTGCGGCTCGAACGAGGCCGCCACGTTCTTGGGCACCGGCAGCGACTCACCGGTGAGGCTCGAAGCGTCGACCTCGAGCGACTCGGCTTCGATCACGCGGCAGTCTGCGGGCACGACGTCCCCGGCCTCGAGCACGATCACGTCCCCGCGCACCAATTCGGTCGCATCGACTTCGTTGATCTCTGCGCCACGACGAACGAGAGCGCTGCGGCGTGCCGTGCGCGACAGCTCACGAATGCGGCGTTCGGTGCGGAAGCGCTGCACGCCGCCGATCACCGAATTGAGCACCACGACACCGCCGACCATGGCCGCGTCGCCAAACGAGCCCACCGCTGCAGACAGGCCCGCGCCGGCCGCGAGCAGAGGCGCCAAGGGATTGAACAGCTCGTCGGTGATGTTCTCTGCCAACTCCGCCACAGCCGAGCGCTGATCGGGCGAGCGGCGACGACGACGCTGCGAGTCCCGCCGCGATAGGCCGTCGCGCGAGGTGCCGAGCTTCTTCAGTACGCCGTCGGCTTCGAGCGCGTGCCAGGGCGTGCGGTCGCGCGGTGCCGGCAGCGCGCGCCTGGCGAGCTTCATCGAGCCGCGCACCCCGTTGAGCATCGAGATCACGGATGCCGCGTTGACGACGGCGATCACACGTCGACCGGTGAGCGGCAAGACGCCGCCCGCAGAGACCAACGCGCCCAGCGTGGCCGCGCCCAGCGCGATGTTCACGCTCTGCTTCGAAACCTGGCGCGCGACCACACAGGAATGAATCAAAAAACGCACGTCGGACAGGTCGTCGCGACAGATGATGTGCGCGCCCCACGGCGTCACTTCGCCCTCGCGCGTCAAGCCGATGGCGCAGTCTGCCGCAGCCATGCCGGACGACGCACCCGTCCCGACCACGCACACCGTGCGACCCTCGCGCTGCAGGCGACGAATGCCGCGCACGAAGCCGTCCCCTTCCGGAATCGTATCGTCGGCAGCAATGCCCTGCAGCACAGCCTCGTTGTTGGAGGCAATCACGACGCGCATTTGCGCTTCGTGCGCGGCGGCGATCAGCTCATCGATACCGGTTTGCGGAATCAAGTCGACTTCGGCCGCGGCAATCAGCGAGCCGCTGTGCATCAAGCCGAAAACCAAGCCGCCGCGAGCACTCAGACCCGGCGTGTGCACCGCCAATTCCGCGGGTACCGCGACGTCGAGCACGCCCAGCGGCGCGAGCGTGAAGTCTCCGGCGCGCTTGATGTCGATCGGTCGTTCGACGTCGAGCAACTGCGCAATCACGCGCCGCGCTTCGCTCTCGTCGCGATCTCCCGTGACCACCAGATTGCGAATCTCGAAGCGATCACGCGCCACCAAGTCCGCCTGGAGCACCAAGCAATCGATGCGATCGAGCTTGCGCAAAGTCTCGGGATCAATGACCAGCGTTTGGCGCCGGGCGAGCGCGCGACCTAGGTCAGCTGCAAACGCGTCGCGACCCAGCCGCGCTGGCGTGGGCAAGCCGCCAAACAGCGCGGCCACCGCGCGCTGTACGCTGCGCGTGGTCAGAAAGCTGACCGCGAAGCCACCCAGCGAGACGATCCAGGCGCGGTCCGCGTATTCTTCGATCGGCCCGCGAGGCAGCGCGCGAGGCCGCTCTTCGCGCAATACCTCTTCGAAGCGATGCTCGGTTTGGGTTTGGCACAGCTCGGCCTCGCGCTGCTGCCAAACGCGGCGGCGCGCTTCGGCTTCGGCGAGGCAGGACAGCTTGTGCACGCCCTCGACGAATGCGCTGCCGGGCCGTTGGGCTGCGCCGTGCGCCAGCGCAGCCGTGACGTGCAGGGTCAAGTCGGCGCGCAGCGGCCCGAGCCGCTCTTCGGCGACGCGGCGCAAACGGTCGGTCGATTGCACGACTGCCACCAGCGCTGCCACGGTGCCGCCCACGCGTGACGCCGGAATCGGCGAGAAGCGAAGCCCGAGCCCGACCACGACACCGACGGTATCTGCGAGCAGCCCGACCTTCAGCCGCAGGGCGGTCTCTTCGTCTGCTGGGTGCTCCCACACTTCGTCGCGAAATGGCGCGTCGTGCAAGCCTGCGCTGCGCTCCGCGGTATCCACCACTTCGATCAGCTCGGGCAGCGTGTACGCGTCGTCCTCGAATGAAACGACCACGCGCCGCGAGTGCGGATTGAGCTCCACCCATTGCACGCGCGAGAGCAACTTGAAACCAAGCGCGACCTGACGCGCGAACGTCCCGAGCTCGCTCGGCGAGAGCTCACGGAACTCGATGTGAGCCCGCGTGCGCCCGATCCATGAACGCCGCGAACGCTCCGAGAAGAGCTTGCGGAGCGAGCCGAGAAGCCGAGAGGCGTCCATCGAAATCAGCTTCCCGCAAAGCGGTCAGTTGCGGAAATCAATTCGTGCACGGTGCCGAGCTCGTACGCAGAATGCCCGGAATCCGGCACCACGCGGAAATCCGCTTCGGGAAACGCGCGTGACAATTCCCAGGCGCTCTTCAGCGGACACACGACGTCATAGCGCCCTTGGATGATCACCGTCGGAATGTTGCGCAAGCGCGTCACGTCATCGAGCAATTGGTTCTCGTGCGCGAGAAAGCCGCGGTTCATGAAGTAGTGACACTCGATGCGCGCGAACGCGAGGCTGAACTCGTCACCGGCGCAGCTCTTGATGTAGTCCTCGTCTTGGAGCAGATTGCTCGTGCTCGCCTCCCAAACGCTCCAGGCTCGGGCGGCCTCCTGGCGCACGAATGCGTTCTCGGAGGTCAGCCGACGGTGGTAGGCCGCGATCAGGTCGCCGCGCTCGGCCAGCGGAATCACGGCCAAATACTTCTGCCACGCGTCCGGAAACAAAAGGCTCGTGCCGTGCTGATAAAACCATTCCAGCTCCCAACGGCGCAGCAAGAAGATACCGCGCAGCACGAGCTCGGTCACACGGGAAGGGTGCGTCTCCGCATACGCCAGCGCGAGCGAGCTGCCCCAAGAGCCGCCGAACGTAAGCCAACTATCGATGCCCAAGTGCGCGCGCAGCGCCTCGATGTCGGCGACCAAATGCCAAGTGGTGTTGTCCACGAGCGAAGCGTGCGGCTTGCTCTTGCCGCAGCCCCGCTGGTCGAACAGCACGATGCGGTACTTTTCCGGGTCGAAGAAGCGCCGCTGCTTCGGGCTCGTCCCACCGCCCGGTCCGCCATGCAGGAACACCGCCGGCTTGCCGCGCGGATTTCCGGACTCCTCGAAGTAAATCGAATGCTCCGACGACACGTCCAAGTAGCCCGCGCGGTAGGGCTGGATCTCGGGATAAAAGCTGCGACGAGACATGGCGGATGGGGGACTCAGGGTACGAGACTGAACGGCCCGTCACAAGTGCGGCGACTGCCCACACATGATACGCACCGCCCGTGACCGAACCGACCACACCGACACCTTCGACCGAGACCGAAAGCACACGAGATCTCACACCCCTGGTGAAAGCCGCACAGCGCGGTTTGCGGCGCGACGTGCAGGCTTTGCTCGACCAGCTTGCCCAGGGTGAGCTGTTCATTCCGCTGGCGCGAAACATCGCGGGCGCGACAGATGGCCAGCGGCTGGATATCGACGACGGTGAAGTGAAGCTCGTACCGCACATGCTGCTCGACGAAGACGGCAATCACTACGCCGCGCTGTTCAGCCACCCAGAGTTGATGGCGACCATGGAGCGTCAGCTGGGTTGGAAGACCGACGACGGCGAGCTCAAGTTCTGCACCGTGCCGGCACTGTTCGCCTTGGACATGGCGCTGGAGGTCGTCGACGACGAGCACGTGCTCGGTTTAGTGCTGAACGCCGGCTCGGACTACGAGCTAGCCCTAAGGCGCGAGGAGCTCGCCAGCTTGACCAATGGCAAAGCCATCCCGCTCGTGGGCTACGTCGCCGCGCTCGCCCCCGACGAATCCGAGCAAACCTTGATCGCCGAAGGCGGCGAGCCGCCCTCCCCCGCCCTGACCGAAGCCATCGAGCGCTGCCTGGCGGAGCTGCCCGCGGTCGATAGCTACGTGCTGCTACGCACCTTCAATGCCGAGCGCGATCTCGAACCGCACCCGACTTTGAAGCTCGTGACGAACGCAGACGAGAGCGAGCTACAAGCCATCGCCGACAAAATGAGCGAGGCCATCGTCAAACACTTGCCTCCGCCGGGCTACATCGACATCGTCTTTGACCGGATAGATGACGACGCCTGAGCCGAATACGGCTTTGCTCGCGCAAAGCGCTGGAGCGGTAGCTCGACCGGATCTGGTCCTCAGCGGGCGCAAGCGCCTGAGCTTGTTGGAGCGCGCGCTGATCGGCTTCGTGCGTCGCACGTTCGAGCCCGGGCTGCTCAGCCGCGCCGTCACCTACTGCCAACGCACGGTCGGCTGCGGTTGGATCCACTGGTGCACGAAGAACCTTCGTCACGTGCACGGGTACGATCGCCTGCCCACGCTCGACCCGGCACAAAGCTACATCCTGATCGCCAACCACCGTAGCTTCTTCGACCTGTACGTGGTGTTTGGGGACCTGGTGCATCGCGGGCTCGAGCACCGCATCGTGTTCCCGGTTCGCTCCAACTTCTTCTATGATAACCCATTAGGGTTATTGGTGAACGGGTTCATGAGCTTCTTCGCCATGTACCCGCCGCTGTTTCGCGAACGGAAGAAGGCGCTGATGAACCCGCTCGCCTTGGAGGAGCTGGCGTTCTTGCTGCGCCGCGGCGGCATGTTCGCGGGCATCCACCCCGAGGGCACCCGCAAGCGCGACGACGATCCATACACCTTCCTACCCGCTCAACGCGGCGTCGGTAAGGTCATTCAAGACGCGCGCGTCCCGGTCATCCCGGTGTTCATCAATGGCTTGGTCAATGACATCGGAAAGCAAGTGCGCAGCAACTTCGACCGCACGGGACGAGACATTTTCGTGGTCTTCGGCCCGCCCGTCGAGTTCGGAGATCTACTCGATCAAGGCAAGAGTCCGAAGGTCCATCAAGCCATCTCCGACCGAGTGATGCAGGCCGTCTCCGATTTGGGTCGAGAGGAGCGCGTGCTGCGCGCGGCGCACGCGGCCAGCGTTGTGCCGAGCTCAGTCGTCGTCGAAAAATAACGGCTCACGCTGGCCCAGGAAGCGATTGATCGCGGCTTCCGCGCCGGGCGGTAGATCTTTGAAGCGGATGCCGAGCCCGGGCGAAGTGTCGCTCTGCTCGTTGAATAGGCGCACCCAGCGCACCTCGCCGACGATCTGATAGACCTCTTCGCTGTCCGGCATACGCAGGCTGAGCGCGATCTTCGAGCCCACCTTCTGCAACTTGTGCGTCGCGATGAACAGGCCACCTGCAGAGAGGTTCTCTGCGAGCCCGGCGTAGAAGTTGTGCTCGCTCTGGACGTTGACCTCGAGGTCGACCGAGAAGCGTTCGTGCTCTCGACGCACGCCATCGGGGGCGAGACTGTCGGCGCGTTGGTTGGGACTGCCGCTGATTCGGGCTGCCGGGCGTGACGAATGTTCGCTTTGCTTCATGAACGAAACCGAGTGCCTAAACCCACAACTCTCTCAACGGCGTGCTGCGCCAAAGCTTAAGCAGTGCAGTTGGGAGCTTGAGCCATGATGCTCAAAGCCACGGATTTACAGCGGATCTCGGTCGTTCTCCGGCCAGGTTACCAGCGACTCGAACGACCACGTGTGCGACGCACAAAAAGCACAGGAAAAACAAACCGTAACTTAACGGCACTCGTGCCGCGGCGAAGATCGGACTCTGCCCACCGAACGCCCAAAAGTAGTTGGCAACGAGGAGTCCGGCCGTGCCGGGCAACAAGTAGCGAACGCCGAGTCCCGAAAGCTCCGCGATACGCACCTGACCGGTCGCGAAGCGCAGCAAAAGGATGCAGCTCATCACCGCGATCGCCTTGGCCTGAAACAGAAATGCAGCAGCGACCTGCAACCAAGCCCCCGCCGCGGGGTCGGCAACGGCAAAGCCAGGCACGCGCGGACCGCCCAGGAACACCAAAGAGATCACCCCGCTGGTCAGAATCAGATGGCTCCACTCGGGCAGCGTGGTGTTGCGCTGACGTTGCGCGGTACTGGCCGTATCGGAAAGTGCCGCGCGGAGCGCGCTCGGTGCCGCCGACAAGACCGGCACCAAACCCAGCAAAAGCAACACGAACACGGCCAGAGACACCGGGCTCGAAAACGCGAACCACTGCCAAGGCCAACCGCCCTGCGCCGCCAAGATGTCGTCCGAGCGCAAGCTGCCCGAGAGCAACACCGCGCACGCCATGGCGACCAACACCGGCGCTTGAAAGACCAAGCTCAGCAGCACGTGCCGCAAGCCGCGCAGCAAGGAAAAGCGGCGACCCGGTTCGCGCCCACCCAAGACGAGCGCAGTGGCGCTCAATGCCGTCAAAGAACCCAAAAACAAGACCGGCAAATCCAGCTCGCGCGCCCAAATCGTGCGATTCATCGCCAAGAGCGTGAGCCAAGCGCTGTCAGCGATGAACACGAAGTAGGGCAGCGGCGAGCTCGGTAACTCCGACAGCAGAACCCGCGCAAAACCCAGCGACTTCAGCTCACCGCGGGCGCGCCCCAGCGCCTTTGGCTTGGCCCGGTCGCGAATCCGCGAAGCCAAGCGCCCCTCGAACCACGACAAGGCGCGCCCGAGCGGTGAGGCCAGTAGGAGCAGCGAGGCCACCGCAAACCCGAGCAGCGTAGCGGCGGGCGCGAGCTCCGACGGCGAGCCCGGTTGGAAGCCAGCCACGTCGACCGCGAACGTCGCGGGCGTCGTTTCGTCACCGCGCCGCACCGACAGATGCGACAGCCGCGCACGTGGCGGCGGTATCAAATCCGAGAGCGTCGCCAAGCGCACGCCGTCCAACTCGAGCAGCGCATCGCCTGGCATGAGGCCGGCTCGCGCGGCGCGGCCCTCCGGATCGATGGTGTCGACGAGCAGCACGTCGCGCTCCTCGGAGTGCACCACCGCCATGCCCGCGAACTCGCCAAAGCGCACCGCTTCGGCCTCGTGCGCAGACAGCGCCGCTTTCGAAATCGAAGCCGGATTCACGTCCAACACGACGCCTTCGAGCGTGCCGCGCACGGGCGGCGCGCCGCTCTCGCGGGCCGCAAAGGAAGCCGTGGTCGCGCCGCGGAACGTGGCGTGCACCGCGTCACCCGCACCGCAAAAGTCGCGTGCCAGCTCCGCCGTCAAGGTCAGCGAGATAGAGTGCGGCTCGCTGGCTGCGGCCGCGGCGACGATCGTCACATCGCGCAGTGGCGATTGCCCGGCGCGAAACACGTCGCCGTGAAAGCTGAGCTTGGCCGCACGCCCTTCCGGGAAGCCCGAACCGTTGAACGTGAGCCGATCGCCAACCTCGAGTGAATGCGGATTCAGGTCGCTCACCTCGAGCAAGTTGGGCGAAGCGTCCCGCGGCTCGCAGGACGCGCACAGCCCAAGGCCGAGAATGGCTAGCCAGCGAGCTCCCAGGAGCGCTGCACGCTCGGCACTAGACGCGGATCGACACACCTCGTGGCTCTTACCGCGCGGGCGCCGAGCAGGCCGAATAAGCGGAGGGGAGCGCCGAAATTTTGGCTGTATGGGCCCGAGCGTGCTTTGGATGCCTCCTCGAACCAGTCCGAGTTTGGCGAGGGCAACATGGCGAATTTCTCGACTCTTCTGACACGCATCAAAGAAATCCAGACCGAAATTCTGCGCGCGGCGCCGTACCGCGACATCAGCCTCGTGCCGAATCCCGGCGCCTCGCCGCTAGCCATCTCGGCCGTCGAGGAGCGCATCTCCCACCGGTTGCCGCCCTCGTATCGCGAGTTTCTCGCCGTGCACGACGGCTGGCCGCGCTTCTTCGAGGGCGCCACGCTGCTCGGCACCGCAAACCTCGGCAAACGCATGTACGAAGACATGGCGCACGCCGCGTTCGAGGCCGCCGAGACACCGGTGCCTCACCTAGCCCCGCCGTCTCGCAGCCAGCGCCCACCGGTCGTGCCGTTCGGCATCGATCTTCAAGGTACGACGTTGTTCGCCTTCAACCCCA
>Ga0210392_10000665_pt1 | contig 20079 bp, 11 predicted proteins | sample IncBWC30OmetaG_FD_161057 | JGI IMG/M metagenome (GOLD analysis project Ga0210392, IMG submission 161057) | Forest soil microbial communities from Barre Woods Harvard Forest LTER site, Petersham, Massachusetts, United States - Inc-BW-C-30-O ...
GAACCCTTTATCGACTTTTCGAAGCCCGACAACCGCAAACAAATGGAAGACGCCCTGAAAAAGGTAGCCTCGGAATTTGGCCGCGAATACCCCATGTGGATCGCCGGCAAAAAGATCATCACCACTCGAAAGCGCAAATCCACCAACCCTTCGCGACCGTTGCAAGTGATTGGCGTGTTCCAGGATGCTTCCAAGGAGCAGGCCGTCGAGGCAATCGAAGCCGCAAACCATTATTTCAATACCTGGAGAAAGGTGCCGGCCGAGCAGCGCGTCCGGTACATCTTCAAGGCGGCGCAGCTAGTCCAAGAAAGAAAATTTGAATTAGCCGCGCTGGTCTGCTACGAAGTCGGCAAGAGCTGGATCGAAGCTGACGCCGACATCGCGGAAACCATCGATTTTTGCGAGTTTTACGGCCGCGAGATGCTGCGCCTCTCCGAACCGCAGAGACTCACGCCCATGCGTGGCGAACGAAATTACCTCACCTACATTCCCCTCGGCGTGGGCGCGATCATTCCGCCTTGGAATTTCCCCTGCGCCATCATGGCAGGCTTGGTCGCTGCGTCGCTGGTCACGGGCAACACCGTGGTACTAAAGCCCGCGGCGGATTCACCGACGATCGCGGCGAAATTTGTCGACATCCTGTTTGAAGCTGGTGTGCCCAAGGAAGCTTTGCAGTTCGTCACTGGTTCTGGCGGCGTGATTGGCGACACCATCGTGCAGCACCCCAAGACGCGCTATGTCGGGTTCACAGGCTCGAAAGAAGTGGGCTTGCGCATTTCGGAGTTGGCCGGCAAAGCCTCGCCGGGGCAAATCTGGATTAAGCGCACCGTTCTCGAAATGGGCGGCAAGGACGGCATGATCGTCGACGAAGAAGCCGACATCGATGCCGCGGTAGAAGGCACGGCGCAGGCTGCATTCGGTTACCAGGGGCAGAAATGCTCGGCGTGCTCCCGCGTGATCGTCAGCGAAAAGATCTACGACACCTTCCTGAACAAGCTCGTTGAGCGCACCAAGAAGATCACGGTCGGTCCCAGCGACGATCCCAATAACTACATGGGCCCAGTCATCAACGAATCCGCCATGAAAACGATTCTCGGTTATATCGATGTTGGCAAGAAGGAAGGGCGAGTGCTAACGGGCGGCGGCCGCGCGCCGGGCGACGGCTACTTCATCGAGCCGACCATCATTGCCGATGTGGATCCCAAGGCGCGCCTGGCACAGGAAGAAGTGTTCGGGCCCGTGCTCGCGGTAATCAAAGCGAAGAATTTCGATCACGCCATGGAAATTGCTAATAACACCGAATTCGGGCTCACCGGCGCAGTCTATTCCAAGAATCCCGACAAGATTCGTCGCGCCGAGGAAGAGTTCCACGTCGGCAACCTGTACCTGAACCGTAAGTGCACCGGCGCAATGGTCGGTGCGCATCCGTTCGGTGGATTCAACATGTCCGGCACGGATTCCAAGACTGGCGGCAAGGATTATCTGCTGCTGTTCCTGCAGGCGAAAGCTGTCGCGGAAAAGGTTAGCTAAGCTAGGCCACACGTCATCAGGATAATTTGAGATTACTTCGGACCGGGGCGCGTACGCTGCGCCCCTTTTTCATTCCGCGGAGGCCGGAGACCCTTTGCTGGAGACCATCTTTAGCACGCGATAGACAGGATAGCTGCAAGCCAGCGCGACCAGCGTCAGGAGGCTGTTCGTGCGGTCTTCGCGGATCGCCTCCACCAGAAAGCCGATTGACCCGAGCAATGCCAGCGCTGTCGTCCAGGGGTATCCCCACGCGCGATACGGTCGCGGCATCTCCGGCTCGCGGCGACGCAGCAGAAACAGTGACACGAACGAAAGCAAATAGTTGGTCACGAAAAAGAACGCCAGCATGGCAATGACACGCTCGAAACTGAAAATTGCAAACGCCACGCCAACCAGTGCGCTCAGCAACAGTCCCACGGTTGGAGTTCCGCCCGCATTGACGCGCGAAACCGTGCGAAAAAACAGTCCATCGCGGCTCATCGCGTAGATCACTCGCGCGCCCATCAGGTGCAGTGCGTTGAGCGAACTGAACAGCGCGACCACCATGATGGAGCGAAAAATGAAATCGCCATGTGCGCCAAATACCCGTTCCGCGGCCAGACCCAGCGAAAAATTGTTACCCGCGATTTCGCTCATCGGCAGGACATAGAGAACCGCCGCGTTGATGAGCAGATAAATCATCACGATGGAAAATAAGCTGGCAAAGATAGCTCTCGGTACCAGGTGTCCGGGATTCTTGATTTCGTCGCCGAAATAAATAACTCCATCCCACCCGTCATAGGTGTAGATCGTTGCCTGAATGCCAAACAACAGCGCAGTGATCAAAGCCGCGCCAACGGGAATGACGACAGGCGCCACATGTTTCGCCGCAATCGCTGCTTCGGCCGTGTGCCGCAGGTCGCCGCCGAAGGCAAAACACGTCACCACCATGATGAAAAACACCAGTCCCTTCAGCACCGTCGTGAAATTCTGTACTTTGCTCCCCATGCTGATGCTTTTCCACTGCAGCAGCGCAAACAAGACAATCGCAGAGACTGCCGTGATCTTGATTCGCAGCGCGCCATCGAAGGAAGGGAACAGATGCGCCATATACTCGCCGATTACGATTCCCACCGCTCCGGTGGTACCGCAGGTGGACAGCCAGTCGCTCCACCCAACGATGAATCCAGCGAAATCACCGATGGCCCGGCGCGAAAAATTATACTGGCCCCCGCTTTTTGGAATACACGCGCCGAGTTCGGCAAGTTGGAAGGCGCTCACCAGCGCGTACAGCGCGCCGCCGATCCACACGCTGAAGAACAACCAGTGATTGGGCAGTCGCGCGGCGATATCTCCCGGAGTCCGCACAATTCCCGCGGAGATCGTGTTGCCAACAGCCACAGCAATGCCGAAACCCACGCCCAGAATTTGCAGTAGCCGGCCGCGTTCTTTGCGGGAGGACCTTGCTGGCCCCCTGGCCTCGGTGGAAACCGCGTCAGTCGAAATGGACAATGTGGAGTCTCAAGTGATTTCAGCAGCAGGCGTCATCATACGTTCGTGGGGCCAAAAAGCAAATCATTCCGCCATGGTCTCACGAGTGGTCCCGTCGCGCTGAATCCGTGCGGTTTGAAGGCGTTGGCCCAACGCGACCTAGCTCATTTTGGGCATACGCCGGGAGCGAGAATCGTCCGCGATCTGCAGCACTATCTTGCTGCCCGAACTTTTTGGGTCAATTCGCAGTGAAGCGCAATCATTCGCGATCCAATCCGCGCCGGCGGCGAGAAGCTCTTCATCCCCGGTCGTCGTGCGAACGGCCAGCACCCGGGCGCCTGCCGCTTTTCCGGAACGCACGCCGGATGGCGCGTCTTCGATGACAACGCACTCGGACGGCGGCAGGTTCAGTTTCGCCGCTCCCCTCTGATATGGCTCCGGGTCGGGCTTCCCACGATCGATGTCGTCGGCTGTTACCATGTTCTGCACGTAGGAAAGCAAACCCGCCGCACGCAATCGCACTTCGGCAAGCGCTCGAATCGCGGAGGTAACCACCGCCAACTGGCTCGGCGACAGCGCACCGAGCAATTCCTTTGTGCCGGGCAGAGCAATCACGTCGCTAAAATCATCCAGTTCGCCTTGTTCCATCCAGTGATTTTCACGGCGATGGACTTCGCTGCCGGCATTCGGCAACAGTTCCACAATCGTTGCCAGGCTCGGCCGCCCATGCGCTTGCTTGACCACGCCCTCTGGATCCAGGCCGTGCATCTCCGCCCAACGCGACCACACCCGCGCAACCGCCGGCGTCGAATCCACCAGCACTCCGTCCATGTCCAACAACAATCCCCGGCATTCAATTTCGGTCATGACTCTCCCAGTCCATCTCGCTGATTGTCTGCATCCGTCATGCCAGCGAACCAGAAATCATATCGCATCGTCGAACAAGACGAACTGCGCCACAACAAGCAGGGCCACGGCAACGAGAGCCACCGCCGCAACCAGAGCTCTGCGTAATCCTTTCATATTATTGCCCCTGTGCGGCTCAGCGCGGATAATCACCCAACTTTCCATCGTCGAGGGGTAGCGCGTTGACGGACGCGTGTATGCAGGTGTGGCCAATCTCCGCCACGCGATTGCATACGAGGGGGGAATCGTGAAGCGCACGAAGTGGGCAGGTAATCTTTTTTTGTTGTCATTGATCATCCTTTGTGCTGGCGCCAGCAGCGAAGCGCAGGAGACCACCGCGAGCCTCCGCGGAAGAGTCATCGACGCCAGCGGCGCCGTCGTTCGCAATGTATCGATCACGGCCGTTCAGGTGGACACCGACTTCTCTCGCACAGCGCAATCTGATGCTCTGGGTAATTTCATCCTGGTGGAACTCCCCGTTGGCAACTACCGCTTGGAAGCCGAGGCGAAAGACTTCCGCAAGTTTGTGCAAGAGGGCATCACGCTGCACGTCAATCAGACCGCCAGCGTCACGGTGCAGTTGGCGGTCGGCACTACCACGCAGACCGTGGAAGTGAACGCTAACGCTTCGATGATCGAGCCCACAACAACCAATCTGGGCACGACTGTCGGCGACCGCGAGGTTCTGGACCTCCCCTTAAACGGGCGTCACTTCACGCAACTTGGGGTGCTGCAGCCAGGCGTTGTGCCAATCACCCCGGGACTGGCACAGGCAGGCGGTACTCTGCGCGATGGCCAGGCTTACGCCGTGAATGGTCAGCGGCCAGAATCGAACAATTTCATGATCGATGGTTCCAACAATTTCAATGGCGTCGATGGAGGTTTCGTCCTCGAGCCGCCCGTGGACGCGATTTCTGAATTTCGTATTCTCACGCACACGGCCAACGCGGAGTTCGGACACAGCACCGGCAGCACCACGAACATCATCACTCGCTCCGGCACCAACAATTTCCACGGGTCCGCCTGGGACTTCCTCCGCAATAACGCCATGGACGCCAAGAGTTTCTTTGCGGACAGCGTCGAGCCGCTGCACCGCAACCAGTTCGGCGGAACCTTCGGCGGGCCGATCAAGAAGGACCGCACATTCGTCTTCGGCTACTATGAAGGGATTCGCAACAGCCAGGGTGAGACGGCGCGCTCCACAGTGCCGTCGGATGCCGAGCGCCAGGGCAATTTTGGCGACTTATGTCCTCTGAACAATGGGACCTTCAACGCCGCGGGCAACTGCATCGACAATTCCACCGGTCAAATCAGCCAGACCGGCGGCCAGCTCTTCAATTTCTTTGTCCCGCCAAATTCGCCGCCGCAACCACTGCCATTCAATCAACTCCCGTTCATCAATCCCCTCTCCCAGAATTTGCTGCCGTTTTATCCACGCGCCAATTCCGGTCCATTCACCTTTGTCGGAACGGAGACTTTGACGTCGAATGAGGATCAATTCGGTATTCGCCTCGATCAGTACCTCACTGAGCATGATCAAATGGATTTCCGCTATAGCTTCAGCCAGCGTGGCCAGACCGATCCACTTTCCACCGCTGGAGCAAACGTTCCGGGCTTCCCCGTGGGCGAGAATCAGCGCGCGCAGAATTTCGTTGCGCAAGAGACGCACACCTTTGCGCCCACGCTTGTGGGAACGCTGCGCTTCTCCTTCCTGCGCAATAAATTCCTGGTCGACGAGCATCTGAATAACACGACTCCGTCCAGCCTCGGCTTCCAGTACGCACCCTCCCTGGCACAAGCCATCGGGCCGCCATTCATCCAGGTGGCTGGCTATGCTTCCATCGGCGACCCCATCACGGGCCCGCGAAACACGTATCAGAATTCCTATGATTTCTCCGGCTCACTCACCTGGATCAAGGGGCGCCATCAGTTCAAATTCGGCGGCGGCTACCAGTACGATCAGATCGATGTCTTGCAAGGCATCGCCACGAACGGCTTCTTTGTCTTCTCCACTTTCCCATTCAGCAACGCATTCGCCAGTTTCCTGTTTGGCCAGCCCGTTTTCTTCCTGCAGGGCGGCGGCGACTTCTCCCGCGGTTTGCGCGGTCAAGCCTTCAACCTTTATGCGCAGGACACCTACAAGATCACCCCGCGCTTGACCATCAATTATGGCCTGCGTTACGAGGTTCCTTCACCCTATACCGAAGTGAAGAATCGCCAGAATCTGTGGATTCCCGGCCGCCAATCCACCGTATTTCCCACTGCACCGGAAGGGCTGCTTTATCCGGGAGACAAGGGCGTTCCCGGCGGGCTGATTCCCACGGAAAGAACTGCGTTTGCCCCCCGCGTAGGCGTGGCTTGGGATGTGACAGGCAAGGGCAATTGGCTGGTGACCGCCGCATATGGCATTTTCTACGATCCGTACTACACCGGCGAGGGAGGTCCGCTGCAGGCGCCGATCAGCGCGCCGCCCTACCTGCAAACGCCGCAGATCAACGTGCCGAATTTTGCGGATCCGTACAATGGCAAAAATCCATTTAACGGCACTTTCGCACAGCCCATGACTATTCTTACGCTGGACCCGAACCTGCGCTTGCCCTATGCCCAGGATTGGAACTTAAACATAGAGCGCGCCTTCGGCAAGGACTGGCTGCTGCAAATCGGCTACATCGGGACGAAGGGAACGAAGCTGCCGCGTTTTATCGAAGGGAATCCAACCGTCTACGATCCAAACCTGTCCCCGGAGGATAACGCGAATTTCGCGGATCAGCGGCGCCTCCACTCCGGATGCACGGTGGCGGATTTATCGCAGCCCTGCACCTACTCCTCGGCCGGGCTTATTTCAGGGATCGCCAATTCCACCTACAACGCACTGCAAACCAGCTTGCGGAAACAATTCAGTCACGGCGTGTCGTTTCTCGCGTCATACACCTATTCGAAAACCCTCGACGACGTCTCTACCTTCAACATCACGGGCTCGGCTTCGCAAAGCACCGCGGGAGAGAACGACCTGGCGCAGAACCCCTTCGACCTGAAAGCCGAACATGGCCGCTCCATGTTCGACGCCAGGCACCGCTTCGTCATCAGTTATCAGTGGAACCTGCCGTGGTTCAGCCATCCGGAGAATTGGTATGGACACATCCTGGGCAATTGGATGGTGAACGGCATCACCACCTTCATGAGCAACACTCCCTTCACGGTCTACGATTCAGCCAACGTATCCTTGCAGGGCAGTGCGCCGGAAATCTCCGGATTTCCCGGCAACCGGCCCGACGTAGTGGGCAATCCAAATTCCGGGCCGCACACACCGGACCAGTGGTTCAACATCCGTGCGTTCAAGCAATTGGATCCCGTCCTGCAGGCTGGTCAGTTTGGCAATGCGGGGCGCAACATCGTCAATGGCCCTGGGTATCAACAGTGGGACTTCTCCGCAATCAAGATGATTCCGATTCACGAATCGATGAACCTCCAGTTCCGAGCGGAACTCTTCAACATCTTCAACAACGTGAATTTCTTGCTGCCTGTGAACGATATCAACTCACCCAACTTCGGACAGATTTCCGCGGCGCGACCCGGCCGCATAGTTCAGTTGGCGCTCAAATTCTCGTTCTGAGGGAGCCACCGACGTTTTCGTGTTGTAACGATGTTGTCGAGGGAGAGAAGAAGCCCGGTGCGTGGGAAGGGGATATTTCCACACCGGGCTTCTGTATCTAACTTCCGATTACTCATAGCGCAGAGCAACCATTGGGTCGACTTTCATTGCGCGACGGGCAGGGATGTAACAAGCCAGAATCGCCGCTACCATCAAAACGAGGGAGACCCCCACGAAGATCAGGGGATCGTGCGCGCTGACGCCGAACAGCAGAGTGGATAGCACGCGCATGGCGGCGAGAGCAATCACTAGACCCAGAACAAGCCCGGCGAGTGCCAGCCGCATTCCTTGCCCAACCACGAGCTTCAACACACGGCCGGTCTGCGCGCCCATCGCCATGCGGATACCTATCTCGCGGGTTTGCTGGTTCACGGAGTAGGAAAGCACGCCATAGACTCCTACCACCGCGAGCAGCAAGGCAAGTGCGCCGAAGACGCTCAGGAGCGCGGCGCCAACCCGCGGCGCCCACAGTCCCTGATCGATCAATTCTTCAATGGTGTTCACGTTCGTGAGCGCAAGATTTGTGTCCAGCGACTGCACCTGACTGCGAGCGGAGGCGATGGCGGCTTCAGGCCGGCCGCTTGTCCGCACCTGCATCGTGACCGCGGGGGAAAAGTCCTGCGTAAGAGGCAAATAGGCCAACGGCTGAGGTTCTTCGCCGATGTTGTTCACAACGGTATTGCGCACCACTCCCACGACTTCGCGCAATTGTGTCTCTCCGAAGAAGTGGAAGCGCTTGCCCACGACATTCTGATCGGGCCAGAACTGTTTGGCCATCGCCTCGTTGATTATCGCCACTTGCTTGGTATCTTTGCGGTCGGCATCGGAGAATTCGCGGCCGCTGACCAGCGGGATTCGCAGGGTTTCGAAGAAATTCGGGGCGATGTCGTCGAGTTGGGTCAAAGTGCCCCGATAACCGGACGCCTCGTCCTGCCCTTCGGGGAAAACGGTGCGGGCCAGTCCTCCGCCGAGCGGAAAATTGGAGGCAATGGTCGCCGACTCGACGCCGGGAGTAGCCTTCGCGCGTTCGGTCGCGGCGCGAAAATACTGCTGCGCCCGGCCTTCGTCGTAGTGCAACGCTCCGAGGTCGAAGGCGAAGACGAAAAGCTTCTTGGACTCGAAGCCCGGATCGATGCGCTGGGCGTTTTGCATGCTGCGAATAAACAGGCCGGAGCCGACGAGCGCGACAAGCGCCAGAGCTATTTCCAATACGACGAGGAGGCTGCGGAAGGGATTGCGCGTCCAGCCGACGGTTCCTCCGCGCCCTCCGACTTTCAGCGTCTCGATCAAATTGGGCTTGGCGGCCTTGATCGCTGGGGCGACCCCAATGAACACTGCAGTAAGCAGCGCTACGCTCACAGTGAATAAAAGAACATGGGAATCGAAACTCAGATCGATGTCGCCATCCGCGATGAAGGGCGGGCGGAAGGACCACAGCGCCGCGCGACCCCCATAAGCGATGGCAAAGCCCACAACCGCTGAGAGAATTGCGAGCACCAGACTTTCGGTGAGAAGTTGGCGGACGACTCGGCCGCTGGTGGCGCCGAGCGCCGCCCGCAGACCGATTTCTTTTTCGCGGCTGGCGGCTTGGGCAAGCAGTAGATTGGCAAGGTTCACACAAGCGATCAGAAGCACCAGGCCGACGATACCCATCATCATTCCGCCGGCCAGCGCGATTTGCGTGCGATTATTTACGCCCACGGCAGCATCGGCGAGAGGAGTCAGCACTACGCTCCGGCTGGCGTTGTCTTTCGGAAAGGCGCTCTCCAAATGCGTGGCCATGGTTTTCAGCGATGCTTCCGCGCCGGCCACAGTCACGCCGTCTTTCAACCGTCCGAACATGGTGGTGGTGAGAAACCTGCGGTCGTTAAAATTGTCCTTGAAGAAACCCGCGAGCACCTGAGGATACATACTGACGGGGATCCAGATTTGCTCGGCATTGCCAAACGTGAACGCGCCCTTGAAGCCGCGTGGGGCCACGCCGATCACGGTATACTGAGTGGCGTTAAGCGTAAGAACTTTGCCGACCGCGTTGGGATCGGAGCCGAATTTATTGGCCCAGAGGCTATAGCTGAGCACCGCGACGTCATTGCCGCCCAGCTTGGTGTCTTCGTCGGGTAAGAAAAATCTCCCGGCGGCGGGACGCATTCCCAGGATGTCAAAATAGTTGGCGCTGACCAGTTGGCCGAAAATTTGCTTGGGCTCCGCGCCGCCGCTCCAGGTCAAGGGCAGGGGACCAACCGCGCAGCCGAGGGCGGTGAAAACCTGGTTGTCCCGCGCGTAGTCCTGGTAATTAGGAAAGGACATGCCCAGTTTCGTTGCATTCGCCGCAGTGACGCGCGTCTTGGTGTCAATGGTGTCGACCTGCACGACGCGCGAAATATCCTTGACGGGCAACGGGTGCAGCAGAATCGCATTGATCACGGTGAAGATGGTGGTATTCGCGCCGATTCCGAGCGCTAGGGACAGCACGGCAATCGCGCCGAATCCGGGATTTTTTGCGAGCAGGCGCAGCGCGTAACGCATGTCCTGCCAGAGAGTACGCATGTTTCTTACCTCCTCGGCCCTGATGGATGCGGAAGTCACCGACGGAGCGGTGGAGGGACCGCCAGCGCTCTGCGTACAATACCAGACTGCTTAGACGGATTAACAACCCTTCTGTCCCAGGCCGGGGTCAGAAATTCACCCAATTAAGTCGCGGTACGAAATTTGAAAGGGAATTGGCACTTGGTCAAGCTGGGGTAGAAGACGGGATTTCTCTTTGCATCGTCTCCCCTGTCGAAAATGTAATTATTGAAGCGACTCCCCTCTGAAATCAGCCGCCAAGGGCGCACGATGACATCACGACTGTCCCAAGTGCAGCCTCGGTTGGTTTCACAGGCACATAAAAACGGGGAAGGTTGGTTAGGCGTTCCCTGTTTTTCACAAGTATTGTGAGGAGCGCGGCTTGTGAGAACCGCAGAAGTGGGTTAGAAGCTGACGCGCAGGCCGAACTGAATCGCCCGCGGCGTGCTTATCTGCGCCGAAAGGCCATTATAGGCGGCACTGAAGCCGCCCACCGCGCCCCAATCCCCGGTATCGCCGAGTATCAAGTATGGATCGGACATCTGGTTATGGTTGAAAAGGTTACTGAAGACGGTCTGGAACTCCACGTTGACGCGTTCTGTAACTCTTACGTTCTTTTTAACGCTGAAGTCCACGTTCCAGAAGGGCATGCCTCGCAGAATGCCGGCCCCTCCCCCGTTTGAACCGTCGATACCCAAGACCGGGTTACGGAAACAGGTGTACGAATAATCTGGGTTCTGGAACATGCTGGGGCCGAAGAAGTTTGAGCCCAAGCCCAATTTGCTGGGCGCAGGGTTATTGTGGCGGGAGCTGCCAAAATTATTCGGGCAGATCAGGATAGCGTTTTGTAACGCGGCGAAGTTGCCGCCGTCGCCCTCACCAAAGGATTGGCCGCCTCCATAGATTTCGTTAGCGAAGGCGTCGGTAGGTTGCACCTCTAACGGCAGGCCGCTGCCCACAGTGATGATGGGCGCAAAGGACCAACCACCCGCGATATGTCCCAGCAAGCCATGCTGGTTCTTGTAGAAGGACGGTTCATAGACAAGCCACACGTTCCACAAGAATTTGCGATCCCAAGGCTGCAAGCCGTAGGCGGAATGCAGGTTGTAGGCATCCGGGACGGTGAATTGACTGGTGGCCTGAACCTCCGAACCGGTGCCCAGCGCTTTTCCATACGTGAAGTTGCTCTGCAGTGTTAGACCGTGCCACTGGGACATCTTGAGGGTGATGAACGCAGCGTTGTAGTTTCCGTAGCCGACGCTAGCGTTCATACCTACACCGGAGGTCAACTGTCCGTTACAGCCGATCTCAGTTCCGGTGGGGCAGTTTATGGGGGTGTTCATCATCGTCCGCGGAAAGTTGAATGCGCCGTTGTCCAAGTCACTCCAGAGTGCCCAGAGGTTATTCTGTGTGATGTTGCTTGAGAGTATGTCGCTGGGGTTGGGCTTACCCAGGTTGTAACCGCCTTCTTTCGCAGCCACCGCGGCTGTGCAACTTGCGTAACCCGCGCAGTAGGCTGGGTTCAAGGCGTGCTCAAAGAACGGCTGCGGTGTTAACGAATTCGGGTTCGTGACGTTGGCACCGAATCCACCGCAATTGCCACCGGCAAGGCCAGCGTTGCCGCCGCAATATTGCCAGACCATCTGGCCGTAGGCCTTGGCGAACGATTGGCCTCCGATGGTCATCATGTAGGGGACGGCGTTAATGTTGATGGGCTGGAACTCGTGCGTTATTTTCCTACCCATATAACCAAATTCGACCGTAACCTTGCTGTTAATTTGACGCTGGATGGTGAAGTCAAACTGCTGGCTCATACTGGGTCGGAAGTTCGGATCCAGGCCTTCACCGGCACCTGCGGCAATCTCATTAATTCCAGGGTAGTCCGGTTGGCTTAGAGTCTTACTCGCAGCAGGAAGCGGCGCCACCAGACCATTGAAGCCATTGGCGGTCGGGCCAATGCGGAAGGCATTTGCGGGAGTGCCCGTCCCACCGCTACAGGTACCGTCCATCAACGGACCAAAGCACTGGACTGCTTGGATGAGGCCGGTTCCCAGAAGCGGTACCAACACCAAGCCCACACCGTTCAGGCGCCCGTAGAGAATGCTGTAGCCGCCACGGACAACCGTTTTGTTTCGCCCAAAAACATCACCTAAGAGCCCCGAGTCGAAGCTCGGATTCCAAGCTGCAGCAACACGTGGGCTAAAGGATTTGTAGTACGGATTATAGGGATACTTCGGGTGGCCAGCCACATTATGGACTAGGGCGAAGCCAACGTCAGGGTTGTAAACCTGCCCTGCAAGGGCGGCCTGCTCGCGACTGTCCAAATAGGTCGTGGTGTCGATGGGCTTGTTGTTGGCGTCCACCAGGACGATTTGTTTTCCATTTTTCTCAACCGGCGGCATCTCCAGTGTCCAACCCAAGCCGTAACTGAGCGTGAAGGTGGGCTTCATACGCCAGGAATCGCTGAAATACAAGTTGTAGAACGGAATGGTGCTCTGGTCGTACGCCGGAGTATTCGGAGGGTTCAGCGTGAGGTTTGCACCCGTGCGGGTGTAAGCGATTTGCGTGAGGCTGGGTATGCCCAGCACGATTGCGTAGTCACGTGCCCAACTGGACCCAAGGCCCGCTGGGATATAGCCATTCATGTTCATGCCGTTGGTACTGCCCGAGCCTGCGCCTGCTCCCATCGCGTAGACGGTCTGGTAGTTGATGCCGCCACCATTGTCGGTGCGCTGGTGATAGTTCCAATTGCGCTGATAGATTCCGCCAAACTGGAAGAAGTGTCTGCCCTTCAACCATGTAAGGTCGTCGCGAATCATGTTGTCCTGGCCATCCCAGAACCGCGTGCGGACGTTCTGTGTGTTCAGGTTGTACGGTGCCAGCACATTGGTCCGGTTCTCGCCAAACGGTTCGATGGCCCCACCCAAGCCCGCGAGTTGCGGGGGCTGAGCGTTGGATGCACGGGCCCAGAAATTGCGCAAATAGCTGTAATGGAAGCTATTCGTGAGGTTGTTCGTGATGTTTGTCGAAAGACTGGCCGTGAGGTACCAAGGGACCTGAGGGCGATTCGAAGTCGAGGCGGGTACACCCAGTTTGTCACCCGGGAAAAACCCCCCAATGTCCACCTGATCGTTCGTGGCTCGCTCCATGTGGTAGTAGCGGTAAGTGGAGTTAAAATGCCACTTAGGCCCGAAGTCGTGGTCGAGGCGAACCACGCCAAAGTTGTCACTCCAAGGCAGCGCCGCCTGGCCTCGAAATGCTAAAACATTTAGACCGTCGCACCGGGAGAGGCCGAGGCATGCCGTTCCTTGGTTTGATGGCGGCATGTACTGCCACATCGCCTGAACCGTGGGACTGATCCCCAAGCCCCGGGGGTCAAGTGTTGTGCCCGAACCCGGGTATGTCGTACCAGGTACCAGAGCTCCGATGGCCGGCGCGATGGATGGATACGTCGTGGCCGTCGGGTTCAAGTTGTAAACCGTTCCGCCGAACTGCAGCAGTCCCAACTTCATCCCGTCGGAAGGGACCGCTCTAGTCACGGTAGTGGAGTTCGGAAAACGGAAGCCTTCGTAATTGGCGAAGATGAACCACTTTCCACCAAGCACTTCCTTGGGGATCACAGGCCCGCCGACAGCGCCGCCAAAGCGGTTGTAATGATAGCTGGGGATCGGCGTGTTAGAGGCGTTGTTGTCAAAGGTGTTCGCGTTCCAGTTGTTATCCAAGTAGTATTCATATGCCGTGCCATGCCAGGTATTGGTGCCGCGCTTGGTCACCATCTGCACCTGCGCACCGGCGGAACTGTTGAAATCCGCGGTCTGATTCGTCGTTCCCACGGAGAATTCCTCAATACTATCCACTGGAGTGGGCATCACGCCAGATGGTCCGCCACCGCCAGGGGCCCCGCTAACAGCAGTAACCGTGACATAACTATTTACGACGCCACCGCTCGGGTCACCGGCGAAGCTCGGCGTATAAGTATTCTGTGTCCCGTCCATGTCGCTGGAGTTATTGCCTCCATCTAGCTGGAAGGTGTTCTGATCCTGGTTGGCACCCGCGACGCTGCCGTCCGGGGCCACCCCTGGCTGTAGCGTGACGAAAGTGCTGACGTCGCGGCCGAGACCTGGAAGAGATGACAATGCGACGCCACTGATGTTATTGCCAATGGTGGCGTTCATGGTTTGCAGCTCGGCTCCCGCCGCGGCCTGGACCTCGACGGTTTCAACCTGTGAACCGAGTTCGAGTTTGGCGTCTAAGTTGAGTGTGGCGCCAACCGTGACTTCCTGTTTGACAAACCTTGTGGTGCGAAATCCCGTCTTGGCTATCGATACATCGTAAATTCCAGGAGGAACACCAGGAAAGATGTACCGTCCGGCCTCGTTTGCGGCTGCAGTTCGTACGGCGTTCGTGCCCGTGTCGCTGAGAGTTACGGTCGCGCCAGCTACTGCAGCATTGGTCGGATCCGTAACGGTTCCCTGTACTGATCCCGTTGCGGCGGCCTGTCCCCACGTTGCGAGTGCTGCCAGGAGATAGATCATGATTGACAAAAAGCACAAATAGGCCCGGTACTCCTCTCTCAAAAAAGAAGACATGTACACCCCCCATTAAGGAGAAACGTCTAAGCCATTAGAGTTTTGCTAACCACCAGGGCGAGAATTTCTTCGGAGGCTGTCTCCTGCATGGGACTGACCAAAGATACCAAATTGGACCTGTCGACAATCTGCGTGTAGGTTCAACTACTTAGCTGACCCCATAGCGAATCAATTAGATAAACAAACGGAACTTTCTCCGAAGTTCAATAATAAATATGAAAATCGAAGACACGCGATTGTCCGCGCCCGGGAGCGCGCCACCTTCGGTTCGAGTCTTGTTCTCTTTTTAAAACACCGGTTTCAATCCCAAGGTCAACGAACGAATTCCCCCCAGAGGGCAACGCATATCCTGCGTTATCGTCACTGTGACTGGGCCGGTGGTGTTAAAGATATTCTTAATTATTCAAAGCGTAACTTTTGTGATTCAGTACGTTGGAGGCATCCACGCTCGCTTGCAACTGAGTCCACTCCGAGGAGTGGAGCGTCTTTGACACCGACATGTTCCACGTGCTGAACTCCGGCGAAATGAACGTGTTTCGCCTGAGGTTTGCTGTTACGCCTGTGCCGGCCACGATGTATTCTCAGTGGATACCCGATGGCTGGATCGAAGCCCGGTGGATTGAATGTGTTCGCCGCGCATCCGTTTGTTGTGTTCGGATTATCCGCGTCTTCCACGGTCCGGTGTACGTGCGACACGCCGAAGTTCGGGAACCGTGGATCGTCAGCGGCTGCCCCGTCTGTGCAAGAAAGGCGGAGCTGAACTGGAACCATTCACCGGGCGCCTGACCAGCCGCGCCACCTGCTAGAGCCAGCCTTTTCCCTATCGACTCACACACCGGCCGCATTCGATTCCAATTCAGCCCCGGCCTGAATGCGCGTATTTTCCAATCTGACCGCTAGCTTTGCCAGCCGCTCCAGTTCTGCTCGCAGCTTGGTCCAGTAACTCGGTCCGACCGCCGATTGAAACTCCGATTGCATTCTCCGCCAGTATGGAAGTGCTCGCGCTAGCGCTTGTTCCCCATTCGGGGTCATTTCCAGGAAACGTTGTCGCATGGCCGATCGCTTGGAGGTCGTAATCAGGCCCTCCTTCCGCAGCAGTTGCAGGCTCCGCGTCAGAGTTGTCTGCTCAATAACTAGAATTTTCCCTAGCGCCCCGATGGCGATCGGCTGGTTTTTGGCAATGCCTACCAGTATCGCAAACTGCGTCGACCGGATCCCCGATTTCTGCATGGTCGCATCGTACATGCGCGTTACAGCTCGCGCCGTCCTTCTAAAATTGAACGACGCGCAATATCCGGTCCCAGTCAAATCCAGTTTACATTCACCCTTTCGCATCTGAAGGACCCTCGCTCTCTTGACTTGCATATACATCTCAAGATATAAGCGTAATTAACGCAGTGTCAAGTTCCTGCACAGGTCTCGACGGTGACCTCCAGCGAGTGGCTGCTTTACGAGCTCTTTAAGGTGTGTTGACTATGAACACTCGCTTGCTTCCCATGCAGTTTTCACAATCCAACTATGATCTGAATCCGCTCGCCAACCCTCCCGCGCGCTATGTCCGCTTTGGCTCCTATGACCTCGATCTGCAACGCCAGGAGCTTTTCCGCTCCGGCATACGCGTGCCTCTGCCGCGCAAGGTCTTTGAAGTCTTGCTGATTCTCATCGAGAAGCCAGGTGACGTCGTGACACGCGAGGCCCTGCGTGCTCGCCTCTGGCCGCCGGATTCGCACGTCAATTACAATGCGAACGTGAATACGACCGTGAACAAATTGCGCCAGGTGCTTGGCGATTCCACCTATCAACCGGCGTTTGTGGAGACCGTTCCGCGAAGAGGCTATGCCTTTGTCGCCAGAACGGAATATTCCAATCAACCCTCCGCGCGCGAGTCCCAGGCTCAACTCGCGTCCGATTCGGAATCCCGCGCGGGATCCCTCCCTGAATCCGGGAATACTTCCTTCCACGCGGTACGGCAATCCGCCTGGTTTGCTGTCGGAGTTGCGGCCATGTTGATTGCGGGAATCTTAGTGGGCGCACTGACAGTCTATATGGCGATGCATCCCTGATCGGTAGGTGTCACTCGCCGCATACCGCTTCCGCTCAATAGTTGCCCTGCCACAAGGCCGCTGAACTTGTTACGAATCTGGCTCGGTCACTCTGGCGCTGGCCCGTAATCATTCGAGGTAATTCCGTGCAGTTGGTCACCGGGGCGAGTCGGTGTCCGCTCCGAGCATCAGCACCATTCACATCCCGGGGGCCCTGGACACTATGGATGTAAAGCTGATTCCTGGTGATCCGGGAAAGCGGGCTTTTACGGCAGGTATGTTTGACGGAATGGTCCATTTAGTGGAGACCAGGAAGGGAACGTCGCAGATCGTCTTCGACTGCGAGAATATCGTTCCTCACGTTGAAACTCCCGTTCGTGGAGGCATGGTACAGCTACTTGCCATGCCGAGAAGTGGGGACCGGCTCCTTTTCGCATCATTTCAATGGTCAAGTCGGGACGCTAGATGTGAGCGATTCGGAGCATCCGTTCCAAACAGGAATTGTCGACTTTGGCCCGGATGCGGGCCCGCCTGCGATTGCGCTAACCGAGGACGACGAGCGGTTGGTCGTCACCGATTACTTTCTCAACGAGGACGATTTCGGCAAGATTCACTTGGAAGGAGATCACCACGTCCACGTAATAAAAGTCTCCAAAGATAACTTGGAGCTGGATCAACGTTTTGACGTGGATTTCGATACAGCCTTCTCTACAACCAGCGCGTCCACACGGGATCGCGATTAAGTAATCTGTCCTAGTGATGAAGCCACAAACTGTTCCTCCGGACCGGCAGCGGTAAGTATTATAGTTCGGGCGAATATTCTTTGCCTCATTCCCACAGGCAAGCAGCAAGGTCGGAATTTAATCGACGCGGGCAGAAAGACGCTCGGAACTGGCACGCCCTCCGTTGGTGCGATGTTGATTAGCTGATGTCGGCAGCCGATATGACTGGCTTGCACTGTCCGCAGATTGTGCGGACGAGCCCACCAACCTCCGCGGAAGCGAGGCCTAAACGAGGGATTCCGTTACGTAGGCGCGTTACGTAGGCGCCTAACAAACGCGTCGGCCTCGTTAGGCTTGAGACCGAGCGGACCTGTATAGTGACGCGGCACAGGGGTGGTTCAAACGCCTCGGGGAGACGGAGATGGCATCGGTACTGATCAGGGGAAGCAGCAAAGGAATCGATTTGGATGCATTGGCTTTCGGGCGTGCCGGGCACCAGGTCCACTCCGGGATGCGCAACCCGTCACGATCTCCCGAGCTGGCACGAAGGGTGGCGGAAGAAAAGCTGCCGATTACGGTTACGACGATGGACGTAGATAGCGATGAGTCCGCGCGCGATAACATCGCTGTGATCCAGAAGCAACACGGCGCCATCGATGTGCTAGTCGCTGTGTCCAGCCTTAGTCGCGGATCGCCGTAGTTAAACTTAGTCCGAGGAAACTTTTTTCGGTAGCAGCCCGTCTTTCTCCATCTGCTTCGGAACTTCTTTGACAAGGCCATCGGCGATTTTCTTAGCTGACTTCGGATTGAACGACTTGCTGACGCCGTTCCACACCAGGTCACCGTCTGGCTTGCTTGTGGCGTAGACGTTGGTCTCGACGCTAACGCTCGTATCTTCCCGCGTATATCCCGGATCGTAAACCATGGGATACACAGCGCCCAGGTAACCGTAGAAAGAGTAGTAGTAGGGGTACGGGGCAATGTAGGTCGAGCTCGGGACGGTCGTCACTTTCTTATCGACCTTCAGCAAACGCGAGACGATTATAGCGTCAATATGATTGTCGCGTATCTGCCCACGTAAGTAGTCGAGGTCAAGTTTCACGTTAGGGTCCGGGCGCAACAGGATGTGGTTGCCAGGAATGGTCTCGATGCCCGCACGCGCAATCTGGGCGGCCATTTCATCTTCGAAGTCGGCGCGCACCTCCGGGTTTTGAGCGACGCCGATGACCAGGATTTTGTGGAACGTCTGTCCCTCGTAATTTGGGTTGAACCAACTCGTGATCATCTTGACGGACTTGCCGTCACTTGTAGTGAGAACAGCCAACAGAAAGAAGAAAAGAAGCGCGGAGCGAAAGATCCGACGACTAGTGAAATGTGGAAATGTCATGGATTCATCTTGCTGAACTGAATCGCGCTTAGCAAGTGATTCCGTGCGACACAGAAGGTGCCAGCAAGAACTTGGAAATCTCAAGAGGACAAAGCAGAGCAATGAGATTGCTGTGGCACGTGCTCATCTTCGGTTCATTTGGGTTTCCAATTGGGTTGCTTGATATATTCCGCGCACACGGCCCGAATTTACGAGGATGTCCGAGTTTTAGTCGATTGCAGCGACTCTTGATGTTCGGCACTGTAAGCCTACCTCGAATCAAGTTCAAGCGACTTCTACGGTGCAGACCTCCTTCTGCTGAATGCGCGAGGGATTCAGGCGTTCCTTCAGCAACTCGATTTCTTGCTAACCTTTGATGCGGCGGAACTTTTTCTCTGCTTCCAACAGCTCGGTGGCGGTCCAGCGCAACGCCTGATTTCCGTCGCGCCAACGCTTCACGTTTCGCGCCACCCGCTGCACCGTCGACAGGCACGATTCGATCGGATTGGTGGTGCCCGGTTTCCGCCGCAACACCGCTCCGATACCCAAGCGATGCACCGTCAGCGTTTCTCCCAGCCCTTCCTGCAGGCTCCGCGCCGCGCTCGGCTCGATGGGCTCCAGATGTAGGAAGATTTTCTGCAACGCCTCTTTGGCCTCCGTGTGTTGTTCATCGCGTAGGCATTGCGCATCCCCGGATCGTAGTCTTTCTGGCAGTCCTCCGGCAGATTTCGCCAGTGGCACTTTTGACAGTTCCCAGCGCAGCTCGGCACTCCTATGCTGCAGCCACCTGTAGCCTACAGGAGGATACTCTTCCCCTAGCTGCCAGGACAGCTAGGAGTAGGCCAATTTTCGCTCTAGGGAGACGCGCGTATGCCTGCCTCGGGGATTGCAGCTATGTCCATGGACGTGAGATCGCAATTTCTCGCTGGATTGATTCCCGCTCATCGCAAGGCAATTTTGGCGGCTGCAACACAACGCCGATTCCTCGGCAATACAGTAATCACAAATCAGGATCACCCTGCCGACCATTTTTACCTGCTGACGAAAGGACTGGCCAGGTTTTTCTTTGTTACAGAGGAGGGTAGGAAGCTTCTCTTTCAGTGGCTTGGACCAGGAGATCTGTTTGGGGGTCGGGCCGTTTTGTCGAGCCAATCTTCCTATCTCTTCAGCACAGAAACGGTAACGGACAGCTTGGTGTTAGTTTGGGATCGCAAAGCAATTCGGGCTCTTGTCGAAC
>Ga0210392_10000668_pt1 | contig 19968 bp, 18 predicted proteins | sample IncBWC30OmetaG_FD_161057 | JGI IMG/M metagenome (GOLD analysis project Ga0210392, IMG submission 161057) | Forest soil microbial communities from Barre Woods Harvard Forest LTER site, Petersham, Massachusetts, United States - Inc-BW-C-30-O ...
GGATCGCATCAAACTCATCAATCCGCCGACCTCCACGCTGCAAAAAGGCGACGACGGCCTGCTGCGCCTCAAGACGGGCGGCAAGGCGAAAACCGACGACACCGTGTCGGTGACGCCGGGAATGCTGGAGTCGAGCAACGTCAACGCGGCGCAGTCGCTCATCAGCATGATCGAGCTGCAGCGCCTGTACGAATTTCAGATCAAGAGCATCAATTCAACCGACACGAACGAACAAAGTGCCGAACGCATGATGTTGACTTCGTAACGCGAAAGGATAAATCCATGAACCTTGCATTATGGGCCGCAAAAACCGGTCTCGACGCACAAAACACCCGCATGGCGGTGATCGCCAACAACCTGGCGAACACCAACACCACCGGGTTCAAGGCCGGCCGCGCCGCGTTTCAGGATTTGATGTACCAGAACATCCGCCAGGTCGGGGCGCAGAGCACGCAGAACACGCAGCTCGCCACCGGACTTACCTTGGGCACCGGCGTGCGCATCGTCGCCACGGAGAAGGATTACACCCAGGGCAGCGTGCTGCAAACCAACGGCTCGTTGGACATGTCGGTGAACGGGCGCGGATTCCTGCAGATCACCATGCCCGACGGCACCATCGCCTACACGCGCGACGGCAGCTTCTCGCTCGACAACCAGGGCAACGTCGTCACCGCCAGCGGCTACCCGCTGCAGCCGGCGATCAATATTCCCGCCGGCACGCAGTCGGTGACCATCGGCAACGACGGCGTGGTGACGGTGACCTCGGCCACCAATACCAAGGGCACGCAGGTCGGACAAATCCAATTGGCTGATTTCATCAACGAACAGGGACTGCAGCCCACGGGCAACAACCTGCTGGTGGAATCCGCCGCGAGCGGCTCGCCCCAGGTCGGCACCGCGGGCACCAACGGCTTGGGCACCATTTCCCAGGGCGCGCTGGAAACCTCGAACGTCAATTCGGTGACCGAGCTGGTGTCGATGATCGAGTGCCAGCGTTCCTACGAGATGAACTCCAAGGCCATCAGCACCACCGACCAGATGCTGCAGTACCTGACGACCAATCTGACATGATCCGGCCAGTCGCAATCATCGCCTGCTGCCTGCTCTCGGCGTGCGGCCTCATCCCCCACAAACCGCCGAAGCCGGATCCGGTGGTCGCGCGCGTGTTGCCGCCGCCGACGCCGCGCACCGACGGCGCGATCTACCAGTCGGGCCAACAAATAGAATTGTTCGCCGACTTGAAGGCGCGCCGGGTCGGCGATGTCCTGACGATCCGCTTGACGGAAACGACCAGCGCCAGCAAGAGCGCCGTGACCAAGACCGCGAAGACCACGACCGTCAACAACACCGGTCCCACACTTTTCGGCCGCACCATCACCGCCAGCGGCGTGCCCATCTACACCACGACTCTCAACGGCGCGGACAGCTTCGACGGCGAAGGCTCGAGCACCCAGGCAAACAGCCTGGCAGGCAGCTTGACGGTCACCGTGATGGAAGTGCAGCCCAACGGCAATCTGGTCGTGCAGGGAGACAAGACATTGAAGCTGAACCAAGGCGATGAATTCGTGCATGTGTCGGGCGTGGTGCGCCGCGCGGATATCGCGACCGACAACACGGTCACCTCCGACAAAGTCGCGGACGCGCACATCAGCTACTCGGGCAAGGGCGTGATCAACGCCTCCAACAGCATGGGCTGGCTCGCGCGCTTCTTCAACTCCGTGTTCGCACCGTACTGAATCATGCAATCCACCGTACTGATCATGCAATCCTCAGCTCTCACCAAGCCGACTCTCATCAAGCTGTGTCTGCTGGCGCTGTTCAGCTTCGTGTGCGCGCCGCAGGCGCAAGCCGAACGCATCAAGGACATGGCGCAGATCCAGGGCGTGCGCACCAACCAGCTCGTGGGCTATGGCCTGGTGGTCGGCCTCGACAGCACCGGCGATCAAACCAGCCAGGCGCCTTTCACCGTGCAGTCGCTCAACAACATGCTGGCGCAGCTCGGCATCACGGTCCCGGCCAATGTCACGCCGCAGCTCAAGAACGTGGCCGCGGTCGCGGTGCACGCCGTGCTGCCGGCCTTCGTCAAGCCCGGCCAGACCATCGACATCACCGTCAACTCCATTGCGAATGCGAAGAGCCTGCGCGGCGGATCGCTTCTGGTCACACCCCTGCACGGACTCGATGGACAGATCTATGCGATCGCGCAGGGCAATCTGATCGTCTCAGGCTTCGGCGTGGAAGGCACCGACGGATCGAAACTCACCGTGAACGTGCCGAGCTCGGGCCGCATTCCGAACGGCGCCACGGTCGAGCGCGCCGTGCCCTCGCAGCTGGCGCAAGGCGACTCGGTCACCTTCAATTTGAACGACCCGGACTTCACCACGGCGACCCGCTTGGTGGCGAGCGTCAACAAGGGCATGGGCGACGGCGTCGCCTCCATCTTGGACGGCGCTTCCATCCGCGTCCGCGCGCCGATCGATATCACGCAGCGCGTGGCCTTCTTGTCGATGGTCGAGAATCTTGAAGTGGAGCCCGGCGCCGCCGCCGCCAAGGTGATCATCAATTCGCGCACCGGCACGGTCGTGATCAGCAGCCATGTCATCGTGACACCGGCCGCCGTCTCGCATGGTTCCTTGTCGGTGACCATCAAAGAAGAGCAGACGGTCAGCCAGCCCAATCCGCTCTCCAAGTTGGGAACGACCGTGGTGCTCAACAACTCGACCATCAAAGTGGACCAAGGCTCGAACCGCATGTTCTTGTTCAAGCCCGGCGTCGAACTCGATCAAATCGTGCGCGCCGTGAACGATGTCGGCGCCGCCCCCGGCGACCTGGTCGCCATTCTGGAAGCCCTGCGCGAGGCCGGCGCGCTGCAGGCCGAGCTGGTGGTGATTTAAATGACGACCCTGCTGCCCATCACCGGATCGATGCCCGCGCCTGGCGGAGCATCGACCGATCTCTCGGCCGCGACCGATCTCTCGGCCGCGACCACGTACACCGACGTCAACGCTTTGGCGGCCCTGAAGCGGGATCCGAATTCGCCTGCGGCCATCAGCGCCGTCGCGCAGCAAGTCGAGGCGCTGTTTCTACAGATGATGCTGAAGAGCATGCGCGACGCAACGGCTGCGGTGGAGACCGACAGCAATGAGATGGGCATGTACCAGGACATGTTCGACAAGCAGGTCGCGTTGAGCATCAGCCAGCATGCCGATTTAGGGATAGGGCGCCTGCTCAAACGACAGTTGGCGGGCAAGTCCGCACCGAGCACGGTTAAATTGAATTCAGGCGAGACCACGCCGGTATCGCCGGCCGGAGTCCCCACGGCGGCCATCGCGCACTCGCCGGCGGAGTTCGTGAATCGAGTCATGCCGAGCATTCGGCGCGCGGCCTCTGCGCTGGGGGTGAACCCATTGGGGATGCTGGCGCAGGCGGCCCTCGAGACCGGGTGGGGCCAGCGCATGCCGCGCAACGCCGACGGCTCCTCCAGCCACAACCTGTTCGGCATCAAGGCGGGCGAGGAGTGGACGGGCGCCCGCGCCGCCGCCGACAGCATGGAAGTCATCGACGGGGTCGCGACCCCGCGCCGCGCGACGTTTCGCGCCTATGGCTCCATCGAAGACAGCGTCGATGATTTCGCCAACCTGCTCAAGAACTCGCCGCGCTATCGGGAGGTGTTGGCCGCGGGCGGCAACCCGGGCGGCTACGTCGCCAGCATGGGCCGGTCCGGTTATGCAACCGATCCGGACTACGGCAATAAGTTAAATCAAATCCTGGGCAGCGATGTCTTGCAGTGGGCATTGGGCGCCCGCGTCGCAGCATTATAGAAAGCGCTCCTGATGCCGATATCGGGCATCAAGACCGGAGTAGAAACGTGTCAGATGTGTTTGGAATCAGTGTCTCGGCGCTGCAGGCCTTTCAGCAGGCCATCAACGCGACCAGCAACAACGTTGCGAATGCCAACACGCCCGGCTACGACCGTGAAACGGTCAACCTGACCGAAGCCGTACCGCAATCCAACGGGACCGCGACCATCGGCGCCGGGGTCGTGGTCTCCGGGATCAGCCGGGCTTTCAGCCAGGCTGCGGCGAATCAATTGAACAGCTCGCAGAGCAGCCTGGGCAGCTTGAGCGCCCTGCAAAATTACAGCACTCAGATCGACAATCTGTTCGGAACCACCATCGGCGGTTTGAGCACGGCACTGCAGGCCTTCTATGGGGCCTTCTCCGACGTGGCGAACAATCCGACCTCCACCGCATCACGGCAGGCGCTGCTCGGGCAGGCGCAGAGCGTGGCGAGCAGCTTTCAGAATGCCAGCGGGGAGCTCAATTCGCTCAACACGGATGTGAATGCGCGCATCACGGCCGACGTGACGCAGATCAATTCGGACGCGAAGGCGATCTCGACGCTGAACAATCAGATCGTGACCGCCACGGCGCAGAACGGCGGCCAGCCGCCCAACGAGCTGCTCGATCAGCGCGATCAATTGGTGTCCAACCTGTCGCAGTTGGTGGGTATCAGCACCACCACCGACCCCAACGGCGCCTTGAACGTGTTCGTCGGCAACGGACAGCCCTTGGTGCTGCAGGGGCAGGCGACGTCGCTGACCACGGTGGCCAACCAATTCAACGCGACGCAGCTGGAAGTCGGCACCGCCGCCTCGGGCGCGGTCATCAGCGGCAACATCACCTCGGGCGATCTGGGCGGGCTGTTGGCGGCGCGCGCGCAGGTCATCAATCCTGCCTTGAATCAACTGGGACAAATCGCCACGGGCCTCTCTCAGACGGTCAACTCGCAGCAAGCGCAGGGCTTGGATTTGAGCGGAAACCTGGGCGCGCCTATTTTTTCCGTCGGCAAGCCGCTCGCCACGGGTTCCTCACGAAATACCGATGCGGTGACCGCGAGCGTCACGGTGAATGCGAATGGTTTGGGCGCGCTGACCGCGAACGATTATGTGCTGTCGTTCGTCGGGGGCACGCCCAAGCTGACCAACACCGCCGACGGCACCAGCGTGACGCCCGCCGGCGCGGGCACACTGGCCAGCCCCTACACGGCGGCCGGCATCTCCATCGTACTCTCGGGCGTCCCGGCGAACGGCGATCAATTCCTGGTGCAGCCCACGGCCAGCGCCGCGAGCAGCCTGCAAGTCGTGCTCAGCAATCCCTCGCAGATTGCGGCGGCCGGAGCCGTCAAGACCGCGGCGGCGGGCACGAATACCGGCGCGGCCGCCATCAGTTCCGGCACCGTGCTGGATGCGACCAATCCGAACCTGCTCGCGCCCGTCACGATTGCCTTCACCAGTCCGACCACCTACACGATCAACGGCGGCGCGCCCAACGCCTACACCAGCGGCGCCAATATCGCCGTGAACGGGTGGCAGGTGCAGATCAGCGGGGCGCCGGCGGGCGGCGACACCTTTACGGTAACGAGCAATGCCGGCGGCACCGGCGACAATCGCAACGCCCTCATCGCGGCCAACTCACAGAATGTCGGCGTGCTGCAAAACGGCACCACCAGCATCAGCGGCAGCGTCAGCGCCATGATCACGGGATTGGGCAGCCAGGCGCAGCAAATCAACACCGCGCAGACCGCGCAGGCCGCGGTGAATGCTCAGGCCTTGAGCAGCGTGCAATCGACCAGCGGCGTCAATCTGGACGAAGAGGCGGCCAGCCTATTGCAATGGCAGCAGGCCTATCAGGCGGCCGCGCAGGCGCTGACCATCGGCAACAGCCTGTTCACCACCTTGATCGATTCAGTGAACGGCACGTTCACTTAAGGAGACGGCGATGCGCATAACCCAAGGCCTCAACCAAACGCAGTTTCTGAACTCGATCAATGCGCTGGAATCCGGCATCAATCAGACCTCGAATCAGATGTCGAGCGGCTTGAGCTTCAGCACCGCCTCGCAGAACCCGACAGCCGCCGGCAGCGTCAATAATTACAACCAGGCCCTGGCGCAGAGCCAGCAATACGGCACGAACGCCACGAGCGCGCAGACGAATTTGAGCACCGAGGACAATGCGCTGTCGCAGGTCCAGACGCAGCTGCAGGCGCTGCGCAACCTCGCCCTCGAGGCCAACAGCGGCGTGCTCACGAACTCGAACCGAACCGCGATCGCGACCCAGGCCGTGCAGATTCAGAACAGCCTGCTGGCGCTGGCGAACACCACGAACGGCAACGGCGAATATATTTTCTCCGGCTTCGCCGCGCAGACGCAGCCTTTCACGCTGAGCGCCACGGGCGCGACCTACAACGGCGATCAGGGACAGCGGCAGGTGCAGATCGCCGCGGGCCAGACGGTCGCCGACGGCGACAACGGCGACACGGTTTTCAATCAAATCAAGACCGGCAACGGCACCTTTACCGTGGCCGCGGCGGCCGGCAATACCGGATCCGGCATCGTGGGAGCGACCACGGTGTCGAACCCGGCCGCTTATAACGGCGGCACGTACGCCATCAGCTTCACCGCGCCGGGCACGTACCAAGTGACGCAGGGTGCGACCGTGGTGACGACGGGTTCCTACACGGACGGCGGCACGATTGCGTTCAACGGCGTGCAGGTCACCTTGAGCGGGCAGCCGGCCACGGGCGATACGTTCAGTCTGGCGCCGAGCGCCAATCAAAGCCTGTTCGCGACCGTGCAAAACCTGGTCAGCGCGCTGCAAACCGGCGTGACCTCGCCAGCCTCCTCGACCGCGCTGAACAACACCATCAACAGCTCGATCAACAACATCGATCAGGCGTTGAACCAGACTTCCAACGTGCGCGCCACCATCGGCGGGCGGCTCAACGCCATCACGACGCAGCAGTCGGTTGCGACCAGTCAGCAGACCCAGTTGCAGAAATCGATCACGAATTTGCAGGGCCTGGACTTCGCCAAGGCGATCACCACGCTCGATCAGCAGAACACCACGTTGAGCGCCGCGCTGCAGGCCTTCTCGCTGACGCAGGGATTGTCGCTGTTCAAGTTCCTGTAGGTCCGGGATGGGAAGCTTCCAGGCACGGAAGAGCAGTGCCTGGAAGCTTCCCATGCCCTTACGGCCTTGCACGCAGGACGTTCAAAGTCAGCACGCTGGAAGGCGGGTTTCGAACGGTCACTATGGGTCGGTGGTTACATGCGCACTGATAGGCCCGTCGTCCAACACGGCCGGTAGCACCGGCATGTGATGTTGACCTGCTTGAGCATTCGCCAGGGAGGGTAAGAAGAATCGAGGCACTGTTTCTTCGTTGCCTCGATTCTTCGTACCGTCCCTGACGAGCGCTACGCCGGTCAAAAATCACCGTGCCGAGGGCTAGTGGTGATGCCCGCCTGCGCCGTGCACGTGGCCGTGCTCGAGTTCTTCCGTCGTCGCATCGCGCACGCCCACGACCTGCACGTCGAAATGCAGCGTCTTGTCGGCAAGCGGATGGTTGCCGTCGAGCGTCACCATGTCGCCCATCACGCCGGTGACGGTGAAGAGCCGCATGCCGTCTTCCGTTCTGGCCTGGAATTGCATGCCCTTCTTCACCTCGCCCGAACCTTGCAACGTGCGCTTCGGCACGCGTTGGATCAAGCCGGGTTCATGCTTGCCGTAGCCGTCCTCGGGGCTGACCGAGACCGCGACCTGGCTGCCATCCGCCTTGCCCTCGAGCGCCTTCTCGAGGCCCGAGACCAGGTTGCCGTGTCCTTGGATGTAGGCAAGCGGCTCGCCGCCGGCCGAGGTGTCGATCACGGCGCCGGCGTCATCTTTGAGCGTGTAGTGAATCAATACGACTTTGTCTGCAGAAATTTCCACGGGAGTCTCCGAAAGGGGTGCCCCGCACCCTTGGGTTTACAAAATCAATGAATCGGGCCGATCAGGCGGGCTTCAAGATCATAGTCGCCGGCGGCGGTGATCTGCACGTCGACCAAGGATCCCACCGTCAGGACACCCGCCGCGGCGCGGACGCCGGCGATGCTGACCGTACCGTCAATTTCGGGCGCATCGCTCGCGGAGCGCGCAATCGCGACATCGGCGTCGCGATCGATGCGGTCGATGAGCACGGGCATTTTGCGGCCGATCTTTTCGCGCAAGCGCTGGGCACTGATTTCCGCCGCCGTTTCCATGAATCGGGCGCGGCGCTCTGCCTTGCGTTCGGCCGGCACGGGAGTCTCTTTCAGTGCGTTGGCCGCGGCGCCCTCCACGGGCGAATACTCGAAGCATCCCACCCGATCGAGCCGAGCCTCGCGCAGCCAGGCGAGCAGCTCCTCGAAGTCCGCGTCGGTCTCGCCGGGAAAGCCGACGATGAAGGTGCTGCGAATGGTGATGTCGGGAACCACGCGCCGCCAGGCGGCAATCCGCTCCAGCGTGTTTTCAGCCGCGGCCGGCCGTTTCATCAATTTCAAGATGCGCGCGCTGGCATGCTGAAAGGGAATATCCAAATAGGGCAGTACCTTGCCGTCCGCCATGAGATCGATCACCTGATCGACGTGCGGATAGGGATAAACGTAGTGCAGGCGGATCCAGACGCCCAACTCGCCCAGGGCCGCGGCGAGGTCATAGAAACGAGCCCGGCGCGGGACATCGCGCCAGGGCTGTGCGGCATATTTCAGGTCGACGCCGTAGGCACTCGTGTCCTGGGAGATCACCAGGATTTCCTTGACGCCCGCTCGCACCAATTGTTCGGCTTCGCGCAACACCTCGCCGACCGGCCGGCTCACCAGGTCGCCGCGCATGGAGGGGATGATGCAGAAGCTGCAGCGATGGTTGCAGCCCTCGGAGATTTTCAAATAAGCATAGTGGCGCGGGGTCAATTTGATGCCCTGCTCCGGCACCAGATCGACAAAGGGCTCGTGCTTCGGCGGCAAATACTGGTGCACCGCCGCAACCACCTCTTCGTAGCGTTGGGGGCCGGTGATCTTGAGCACCTGCGGATGCCGATCCAGGATTTTTTGCGGCTGGGCCCCGAGGCAGCCGGTGACGATCACCTTGCCGTTCTCCGCGAGGGCCTCGCCGATGGCCTCCAGGGACTCGTCCACGGCGGCGTCGATGAAACCGCAGGTGTTGACGAGGACCAGGTCCGCCGCGCCATAGGTGGGCGCCACCTCATACCCCTCGGCGCGCAGTCGGGTGAGGATTCGTTCGGAATCGACCAGTGCTTTGGGGCAGCCCAAGCTGACAAAGCCCACTTTAGGGCTTTTGCGTTTGACGGATTTCACGCTATTTCGACGGGGGTGGCGGGACGGGCCGGGATTGTACTCCAAAATGGCCCGCAAATTGGCCTGCAAATTGGCCTGGGGCGGCCGATAAACAGCCGCCGGCGGCCGTCCCGCGCTGATTCAGGCTTTCACACTGTCAAATTGTTCAGTGCGAAATCTGCGACTTGGCTCAAGTAAAACCCTGATCAGGAACGCCCAGGGCCCCTCAAGAACCCGGAGCGCGGTCCGATAAAGACTCTGAATGTGTCACCGGTCCGCCCGATGTGGGTGAAGTGAACACATAGGGCCTAAGAGGGGCCGGTGGTTAAAACTTTCAGGAGTCATCAATGTCATTAGTACTAAATACCAATATCGCTTCGCTGAACGCGCAGAACAACCTGTCGGGTTCGCAAGCCAGTTTGTCGCAGGCCTTGGAGCGTCTGTCGTCCGGTTTGCGCATCAACAGCGCCGCGGACGATGCCGCGGGTCTCGCGATCAGTCAACAATTCACCACGCAGATCAACGGCACCAATCAGGCCGTTAACAATGCGAACGATGCCGTGTCGGAAACGCAGACCGCCGGCGGCGCGTTGAACACCATCGTGAACAACCTGCAGAGCATTCGTACCCTGGCGGTCGAGGCGGCCAACGGTTCGAACAGCGCTTCGGATCGTCAGGCTTTGGACGCCCAGGTGCAGCAGCAGATTTCGGAAATCTCGCAGATCGCGCAGCAGACATCGTTCAACGGCTTGAGCGTGTTGAACGGCAGCAGCGGCGTGACCACCTACCAGGTGGGCGCGAACGTGGGCAACACCATCTCGGTCAACCTGACGCAGGGCGTCGGCGCCAACCAGATCGGTGCGGTGGCTGCGAAGACCACTGAGGTGAGCAATGTGGCGACCACGGGTGCGCTGCAGATTGCGGTTGGAATTTCTCCGGCCGTGACGGTCGCCGCCAGTTCGCAGTACGCAACCAATGCGAAAACCGCGGGCGGTGTCGCCTATCAGGACGCGACCTCTGCGTATGCGAAGGCCGCGGCCATCAATGGCGCCGGCGCTTCGGGCTTGACGGCAACCGCCACCAACAATCAGCAGGTGACCATCGGTGCCATCAGCTTGGCAACGGGTACCACCGGCAACGCGGCCTATCAGTTGTCGGTCAACGGCGTGAGCGTGTTGAACACCACCGTTGCTCCCGCCAACAGCGACATCATCACGGCCATCAACAGCTTCTCCACTCAGGATGGCGGCGTCTCGGCCTCAGCGGGCCCCACCGGCGGCACCATTCTGTTGACGGCGGCTGACGGCAGCAACATCACGCTCAACCAGACCTTCACGGCAGCGTCGGGCACGGTTACCGGAGCCAACGCCGGTGGCATCACCAGCATTCAGGGCTACGATACGACGGCGGGCGCCTTGATCGGAACCGCGACGGCCGAGACGACGGCGGTCAGCTTTGCATCGCCGGCCACCGTGCAGGGTCAGTTGCACCTGTCTGCGGGCCAGAACATCCAAGTCAGCGGCGCCGATCTGGCCACTGTTGGATACGCTTCCGCTCAGACGATTACCGCCGCCGGTACCCTGGCCGGGAACAACGTGCTCACCGTGGCCGGTGCCAATGCGACCATCCAAGCGGTCGACTCGGCCCTGCAGACGGTCTCGGGTTTCCAGAGCCAGCTGGGCGCCATCCAGAATCGCTTCACGGCCGCGGTCGGCAACTTGCAGTCCACTGCACAGAACCTGACCCAGTCGCGCAGCACCATTCAGGATGCAAACTTTGCCGCGGAAACGGCGAATTTGACCCAGTCCCAGGTGTTGGAACAGGCCGGTATCTCTGTGTTGGCCCAAGCCAACCAGCAGCCCCAGCTGATTCTCAAGCTTCTGGCGTAACAGCCGATAGCTGAAGAGAGTCGATGAAAATCCCATGGCTCGACCGATAGCGGTCGGGCCATGGTTCTTCGAACGGAGCTCGAACGAAAGATAGAGGTACGTTAAGTAAATAGGTGAAACCATGGCTAGTGACGGACAGCCGGTAAAGATACCGGCGGTGAGCCTCGTGCACGGAAGTCAGGCGCCTACAGTTGTTCAACACAGCGGCAATGTCTTGCCGCGAAGCGGCAGGCCCGCGGCACCGCCGGCCGCCCCCAGCCTGCAAGCGCAGGTTCAGCTGCTCAACAAGTATCTCAACGATTCGGGCAAGCCCAATCAGTTTCGCGTCGCCCCGGACTCGGACGGCAAGCTCATCCAGGAGGTCAATCCCGCCAACGGCGAGGTACTGGGCGAATTTCCGGCGAGCGAGTTCGCGGCTTTGGCGCGCAGCGTCGGCATTTCAGGCGTCATCGTCGACCAGCACGCCTAGGCCAGGAACTGTAAAGACAGGCTCCTGGGTTCCGGACGGTTTTTTGGTACGCCGCTTGCTTAAGTCTGGCGAGAAGTTGCCGATAAATCGGGCAACGTAACGCGGACGTCAAACCCATGAGTTCAGTCATTTCTCCCGGTACCAGCTCGAGCAGCACTCCGCCGAGCGCCAGCGCCTTGATCACCTCGACCGGCATCGGGTCGGGCCTCAATATCGGCGCGATCGTCTCTTCGCTGACCACGGCGTACGGTGCTTCACAGACCACCCAACTGACGAATCAGCAGAATTCTCTCGACGCCCAGGTCTCGGCGTACGGCACATTTACCGCCGCGCTCGATACCTTGAAGCTGTCGCTGTCCAGTCTCGAGGACCCCTCCCAGCTGGCGGCATTTGCGGCAACGGTAGCCGACAAGAATATTGCGACCGCCAGCACCGGCCCGGATGCCGTCGCCGGGACTTATTCATTGCTGGTGAATCATCTGGCGACCGTGGCGACGGCGACCTCGGCACCGCTGTCGGCCACCGCCGCGGTGGGTACGGGCACGCTGACCATTGCGGTCGGCAGTTCCTCGACCGCGATTACCATCGATTCGTCCAACAACACCCTTGGCGGCATCGCCGCGGCCATCAACTCCACGCCAAACGCCGGTGTGAGTGCAAGCGTGATCACGACCACCGGCGGATCGCGGCTGGTGCTGACCGGCACCAGCACCGGGCTGGCCAATCAGATCACGGTTACCCCGTCGGGCGGCGACGGCGGCTTGGCGTCGCTGGCGCTCACGACCGTACCGGCGCAAGACGCCAGTTACTCGATCAACAACTTTCCCGCCACGAGCGGCAGCAACGTGGTCGCCAATGCCATCAGCGGCGTGACCCTCAATTTGCAGCAGGCCTCCGCCCCGGCCACCCCGACGACGTTGACGGTGAGCCCCGACACCTCCACGGCGCAAGGCGCGATCGACAAGTTCGTCACCGCGGTGAACGGCGTGCTGAGCAGCATCCAAACCTTGACGAGCTACGATCCCACCACGCAAACAGCGGGTCCACTGAACGGCAACGCAACGCTCGAGGGATTTCAAAATCAATTGCAGAGCATTCTCGGCCGGTTCTCGAACGGCGGCGGCGGGGTCCAATCGCTGACCGATCTTGGCATCAGCGCCGGCACCGACGGCACGTACACCACCAACGACACGACGCTCGGAAACGCGTTGAGCGGCAGTCTCGCGTCGGTCGGCAACCTGCTCGGCGGGACTAACGGCATTGCCACGCAGATCAGTAATTTGGTGGATGGCTATACCAAGCCCGGCGGGTTGCTGGCCACCATCAATCAGGGTCTGCAGACCGGCTTGACCAATGTTTCCAAGCAGCAGACCGCGCTCGCCGCGCAATTGGCCGCGTACTCGGCCCAGCTCACCGCGCAATACAATGCCATGGACACCGCGGTCGCGCTCTTGAAGCAAACGCAGACCTATTTGAACGCCGAGTTCAATCCCAGCGCCAATGCAGGTTCCGGCACCTCGCAAAGCAACACCAGCCTGGGAAGCGGCAACTTAGGCGTCAGCGGGTAGGCTCCCAACCATGTACTCGCAACGAGGGGCGGCCCAGTACCGCTCGGTAAGCAACCATGGATTGGTGGCCGAAGCCAGCCCCGCGAGGCTGGTGCAAATCATGTTCGAGCAAATTCTCACGCAGCTCGCGACCGCGCAGGGTTGCATGGGCCGCATCGAGAACAATCTGCCGCTCAATGACGTGATCGCCAAGGGCAAGGCGCTGGGCAAGGCGATTCGCCTGATCGATCAGCTCAACAACACCCTCGATATGGAGCGCGGGCAAAAGATCGCCGAAAATCTGCGTGCCCTGTATGTGTACATGTTGGCGCGGCTCACCCAGGCCAATGTCACCAATGACGCGAAAATCGTGGCGGAGGTGGCCTCGCTGGTCCAAAAAGTGAAGAGCGGCTGGGATCAGATCGTCGAGACGCGATGAACGACAAGACCAGTCCGAGCCTCTCCCGCGCGTTGGCGCTGTCGAATGACATGCTGAGCGCCGCCGACCGGGGCGACCTGCAAACCCTGGCCGCGCTCGACCTCGAGCGAATGGAACTGCTACAGTTATTTCGCAACGGCACCAAGCAGGTGGCGGCCGCCGATCAGGCTTTGCTTACGCAGATTGCCGAAGTGAACGCCCGGACCATTGGGCTGCTGGAGCATCAGCGGCGCAGCAAGGGCCGGGATCTCGACATGGCGTCGGTGGGGCGGCGGGCGGTTGCAGCGTATTCCGGCACCCGGTCTCAGCGCTAAGAGTCATATCCAAGAAGGCTTAACCATGCCGGAACCATTTCTGGGCGATGGGCTTATATTCGAGGAGCTGCTGCCCGTGGCTTGGACGCCCGGGGTCCTGGCAACCGGCCCGCTGCTCGCGCGGCTCAATGCCGACAACCACCAATTGCTCGGCGCGGAATCCTCCTTGGATGAGGTGCGGGTGCATGAGGCACTCAAGGACGAGGCACCCGCGCTGCTGCATGAGCTGCAGCGCCTCGAGTACAAGGTCAATATTCTGCTGCGCCTCACGGCCGAATTGGCGCTGCGCAGCAGCGGGCTGCCGGCCGCGGAGCGGGTGCGCATGTCCTCGCTTGCATTGGAGTGGTTCGGCGAGCATTCCGTGCAAGCCGAGGCGACGGGTCTCTTGTCGATCTACATCAACGCCTCGTTGCCGCAGCCGCTGAAAATTCCCAGCGTCGTCGCCGGCGAGTGCGTCGTCGATGGCGCTCGCGCAACACAGTTCCGGTTCGTGGGATTGAGCGACGCGGTGGTCGACATGCTGGAGAAGCTGATCTTCCGCCATCATCGGCGTTTGGTCGCCGGCGCAAAACACTCCCTCTCGTAATCGCCCCTACGGTTCTCTACGTAGAAACACCGCAGCTAATCTTGCGGGAAGTCCCTACTAGCTTTGCGGGGATTTGCCAACTATTTTTATCTCAAGTCCATCAGTTAGTATGGCCGAACTCTCAAAATTAATTGAGATATGTCAAAGGGTTAGATCAAAAGCTTAAGACGGAACCCGAGATTTGTGCGCTCCGTCACACTTTGATAATTGGGAAGGAGTCCCAGTCGTGGTTGAAGCAAAAGTTATTGTGATCGAGCCCGCAGAATCGGAGGCGAATGCGCTCCAGGCTCTGCTGCGCTTTTTAGACCTGGAACCGGTGCATGTCCGCGATCTGGCGGAGCTGCGCCAGTCAGCGCATGGCAACACACCCGAGTGCCTGGCCGTCATTGCGCGCCGCGAGACCGTGACCGCGCTCGGCGCCGAGCTCGTGACGCAGCTGCGTGCGATGCGCCAGCCGCTCCCGGTCATTTGCATCAGCGCCGACGGACTGCCGAAGATCGCCGAGAGCAGCGGCGATCTGGCCTGGTTTCATCTGGACACGCCCGTCAAGCAGCGGCGCCTGTCGGCCGTGCTCGATCAGGCACAAAACGTGCGCAGCGGTCACCCGACCCAACCCGGCGCCCATCGGTTTCGTCCCAGCGGCGCCTCGAAAGCGATGCGCGCCGTTCATCGGCTGATCGAACAGGTCGCGCCTTTTGATACCAATGTGTTGATCCTCGGGGAGTCCGGCACGGGCAAGGAAATGGTCGCGCGCCACATTCACGAGCTTTCGGGCCGCGCCGCCCATCCGTTCGTGCCCGTCAACTGCGGAGCCATTCCCGCGGACCTGTTGGAGAGCGAACTGTTCGGCCACGAGAAGGGCGCGTTCACCGGGGCCCTGTCCACGCGGCTCGGCCGCTTCGAATTCGCCGAAGGCGGCACGCTGTTCCTGGACGAGATCGGCGACATGTCGCTGCAAATGCAGGTGAAATTACTGCGAGTGCTGCAGGAGCGCAGCTTCGAACGGGTGGGCAGCAACAAAACGATCCGCTGCAATGTGCGCATCATCGCCGCCACGCACCGCGACCTCGATGCCGCCATCATCGCCGGCCGTTTCCGCGAAGATCTGTACTATCGGCTGAACGTCTTCCCGCTGCAGATGCCGCCGCTGCGCGAACGTCTGGATGACCTGCCGGTATTGATCGAGCATCTGGTGCAGCGGCAGGGCCACCCGGCTGGGCGCGCGATCCAGCTGGATCCGGGCGCGATGAGTTGTCTCGCCCGCAATCGCTGGCCGGGCAATGTGCGCGAGCTGGCGAACCTGCTCGAAAGGTTGGCGATCCTGTTTCCCGCCCAGACCATAACCGCCGGCGACCTGCCGGACCGATATCGGCACACCGCGGCGATTGGGTGGCCGGGCAGCGAGATGCGCATCGACGCACGGCCCGAGCCCGCCGAGGACGCGCTGCAGGCGCGTGAGCAAGAGCACGGGCCGCTGGCGCAGGAGGCGGACGCGGAGCCGGTGCAGGAACGAGAGTCCGACGCCGTGGTGTATGAAATGATGGATGCGGAGCTGCCGCGCGGCGGCATCGATTTGAAGGACCACATGTCGGCGATTGAAATCGGTCTCATCCGCAAAGCGCTCGAGGAAGCCGACGGTACGGTGGCCGGCGCGGCGCGGCTGCTGCGCATTCGGCGTACGACGCTGGTCGAGAAACTGCGCAAATACCGTCTCACCGCCTGACAAATTATTGACGCCGGCCAATCGCGCGGCGCCGCCCGACTCGTAACTGGTTGATAGACTGGGCAAATGCTGCCGAGGCACAGAAGTTGCTTTCTCCTCGAGGCATGGCAGCCACAAAACTCGAGCTGATCGAAAACCGTCGTTCCGAACTTCAGGCGGCGTTTCTGGCCTTCGGGTCGGTTTCGGATCAATTATCGGATGCATTCGACTCGCTGCGCGGCGAAGTAACGCAACTGCGCACCGATCTTTCGGCGGCCCACGCCGGCAAGGAGCATCTTGCCGCGCGCCTCTCGGCCCTGATCAAGGGACTCCCCGGCGGCGTCCTCGTACTGGACGGCCGCGGTGAGATCCAGGAATGCAACCCGGCAGCCGTCGAGCTGCTGGGCGAGCCGCTGCTCGGGCAGCTCTTTTCAGCCGTGCGCGCACGCTCGACGGTGAACCCCGAAAGGGTGGGCGAGCACACCGAATTGCGCAGCGGCCGTTTCGTCAATGTATCGAGGCGCGAACTGGAGAACGGCGGCGAGGTGGTGCTGCTCACGGACGTGACCGAGTCGCACCTCATGCAAACCTTGCTCGCCCGACAGCAGCGCCTGCTCACCATGGGCGAGCTGGCCGCCGGTCTTGCGCATCAGATCCGTACGCCGCTGGCCGCCGCCTTGCTGTACGCCTCGCAGATGACGCTGTCCGATCGGCATCCGGCGGATCTGACGCGCTGCGCGGAGAAGACGGTCGGTAGCCTGAAGCAGCTCGACAAGCTGGTGAATGACATGCTGGCGTTCGCGCACGGCGGCGCCGCGCGCGAAGCGGTCAGCGTGAGTGCGCTGCTGGAGCAAGTGGCGCAATGGCTGCGTCCGGCGCTGCGCGAGGGCATCCGCTTGACCATCCGCACGCAGGCACCGGACCTCACGGTGCGCGCCAATGCGCCGTCGCTGGTGTCGGCGGTATTGAACCTCGCCACCAACGCCTTGCAGGCCGCGGCCGCGCCGCTCGATCTGGAATTGCTGGCGCGGCGCACGACAGCCGGAAGGGCGCAGATCGTCGTGAGCGACAATGGTCCGGGTGTGCCGGCGAAAATTCGCGCCCGCATCTTCGAGCCCTTCTTCACCACGCGCGCGCGCGGCAACGGCATCGGACTGTCGATCGTCAAGTCCGTGGTCGAAGCGCATGGCGGCAGCGTTTGCCTGGCCGACTCGGCATGCGGCGCCACATTCGTCATCGATCTTCCGGCAGAGGACCCTTCATGAGAAAACTGAACGATGCGGTATTGATCGTCGAGGACGACGCCGCGCTGCGCGAGGCGCTGCTCGACACGCTGCAGGCCGCGGGCCTCGCCGCACTGGCGGCCGCCGATGCGCAGTCGGCACTGCAATTGCTGTCGAGCGAAGACATCGGCCTGGTCATATCCGATGTACACATGCCGGGCGCCAACGGCTACGAGCTGCTCTCGTCCATCAAGCGCATGCGCCCTTATCTGCCGGTCGTGCTGATGACGGCCTTCGGCACGGTCGCGCAGGCGGTGGCGGCGATGCGCGAAGGCGCGACTGACTACATCGTCAAACCCTTCGATGCGCAGGCCCTGATCGCCATGGCGCAGCGCCAACTGGCCGCCCGCGTGACCCCCAATGAGCTGATTGCCGCCGATCCGGAGTCGAAGCGGCTGGTCGGCCTGGCGCGCAAGATCGCGGAGAACGACGCCACGGTGCTCATCACCGGCGAGAGCGGCACGGGCAAGGAAGTGTACGCGCGCTTCATCCGCGACAACTCGATGCGCGCCGACAAACCCTTCGTCGCCATCAATTGCGCCGCCATTCCCGAGAACATGCTGGAGGCCAGCCTGTTCGGCCATGAGAAGGGGGCCTTTACCGGCGCCCTTGCCTCGCACGCGGGAAAATTCGAACAGGCACAGGGCGGCACGCTGCTGCTCGATGAAATCTCGGAAATGGATCTGGGGCTGCAGGCCAAGATTTTGCGCGTGCTGCAGGAACGCGAGGTGGAGCGTCTCGGCAGCACGCGCACCATCAGTCTCGATGTGCGCGTGATCGCGACGTCGAATCGCGATTTGCCCGAGGAGGTGCGCGCCGCGCGCTTCCGCGCCGATCTTTTCTACCGGCTCAATGTGATGTCGCTGCGCTTGCCTTCCTTACGCGAACGCCGCGGCGACATCCTGCCGTTGGCGCGCCGCGCGATGCAGGCTTGCGCCCGTCCCGGTCAGGCCGCCTTGAGCCTGTCTCTGGATGCTGAACGGAAGTTGGCGGGCTATGACTGGCCCGGAAACGCCCGCGAACTCAACAACATCGTGCAGCGTGCGGCCTGGCTTGCCTCCGGGGGCGTCATCGATGCCGCGGATCTGGATACCGGTCCGCCCAGTGCGCCGGGCGGGGCGATTGCGCTGGGCGCGGTTGCGCCGGGCGGGGCGGTTGCGCCGGGCGGGGCGGCATCGGCCGCGGGATCCGTTGCCGCACAAGATTCCGGCCTGGATCGCGACCTGAAGGACCGCGAACGCGAACTGATCCTGGCGACGCTGCGCGTCACGGGCGGCAATCGCAAACTCACCGCGGAACGCCTGGGGATCAGCCCGCGCACCCTGCGCCACAAGCTGCAGCAGTTCAAAGCCGCCGGCGTCAACGTGCCGCGCGTCCACGATCAACATTTCATGACGGTGTAACCATGAGCAGCATGCAGATATCGCAGGTGTTGGCGGAAATGCGGGCGTTGCAGGCACGCGCCTCCGGCATCTCCGAGGCGCCCGCCGCGGCGGCGCAACCCTCGGATTTCGCCAATCTGATGAAGAATTCGGTGGACCACGTGGCCGGCATGCAGAACCAGGCAACCGCCCTGGCCAATGCCTACGAGGCCGGCGACAAGAGCGTCGATCTCACCAAGGTCATGTTGGAAGTTCAGAAGGCATCGCTCGCGTTTCGCGCCATGACTGAGGTGCGCAACAAGCTCGTCGATGCCTATCAACAAGTAATGAATATGACGGTCTGAGGACCGCGAGGTTTGAGCCATGGCTGACATCGTTCCCACATCGGTTCCGGCGCGCGGCCTTGCCGACATTCCGGGACTCAAGCAGATCGGTCTGCTCGCCGGGGTCGCGGCCGCCATCGCGGCCGCGATCTGGCTGGTGCTCTGGTCGCAGGGACAGAATTACACCGTGCTCTACGGGCAGCTCTCGGAGCGCGAAAGCGGGCAGGTCATGGACGCTCTCACGGCCGCCGGCATCGATTTCAAGCTCAACCCCTCCGGAGCGGTATCCGTGCCGGAATCCAAAGTCCAGGAGGCCCGCATTCGACTGGCGAGCCAGGGACTGCCGCAGAGCGATTCGATGGGAATCGAAATGATCCAGAAGGAATCGGCGCTCGGCAACAGCACCATGATGGAGAGCGCGCGCTACCAGTCGGTGCTGGAGACCGAATTGGCGCGCACCATCATCAAGGTGCAGGGAGTGCAGTCCGCGCGAGTGCATCTGGCCCTGCCCAAACCCAGTGTCTTTTTACGCGACGCGCACAAGGCAACGGCCTCGGTGATGCTGCAGCTCTATCCCGGCAGGCGCCTCGAGCCCGGGCAGGTCGCCGCCATCGTGCATCTGGTCGCATCGAGCGTTCCGGAATTGTCCGCGACCGATGTGACCCTGGTGGATCAGGCCGGATCCTTGCTCAACTCGCCGGACGAAAACTCCGAAGCCGCCGCCAGTACCCGGCAGTTCGAGCAGACCCGCAAGCTCGAGTCAAGCTACCAGCAACGCATCATCGAGCTGCTCGAACCCATGTTGGGAGCCGGACGGGTGCGCGCCACCGTCACGGCGGACATGGACTACACGGTCACCGAAGAAACGCACGAGAATTACGAT
>Ga0210392_10000670_pt1 | contig 19939 bp, 19 predicted proteins | sample IncBWC30OmetaG_FD_161057 | JGI IMG/M metagenome (GOLD analysis project Ga0210392, IMG submission 161057) | Forest soil microbial communities from Barre Woods Harvard Forest LTER site, Petersham, Massachusetts, United States - Inc-BW-C-30-O ...
TCCCAACCTGGCGGGAGGCCGCTCGTGATCTTTGCCGGCGCTGGCGCGAATTGAATGGAGCCGCAAAGGCGCGGGCCCAGACGACCGCGCAGTAAACCTCGGACTTACTCCCATGCCTCGAATCGAACTAGCCACCGAGATAGCCGCACCCATTGAAAAGGTGTTCGATCTTTCGAGGAATATCGACGTGCACCAGCAGAGCCAGGCGAGGAATAAAGAGAAAGCGATTGCGGGAAAAACTTCAGGACTGATCGAGGAAGGAGAGGAAGTGACCTGGGAGGCGGTCCACTTCGGCGTTCGCCAACGCCTCACCAGCCGAATTGTGGCGATGAAGCGCCCCGGCTATTTTCGTGATTCCATGGTGGCGGGTGCATTTAAGCGATTCGACCACGATCATTTTTTCGAATCCGTTTCGAGCGGGCGCACTCTCATGAAAGATGTCTTCGATTACACGTCGCCCCTAGGTCCACTCGGTCATCTGGCTGACGTGCTCTTTCTTAAGAACTACATGCGCAGACTATTTGAGCAACGAAATGCCGTCATCAAGCAGATGGCTGAGTCGCCGACCATTCCAATCAAATGAAAAAGTGGAAACGAGTTTGCATGAACTTGCTTTTGCCGCCCCTCGTGGCGGCCATGCTGCTTTCAATAGCTGCCTTGGCCGCTTCAGCCGGCAAAGAAAGAATGGACCTTCACGATCTTTTGCAGTTGGCGCTCATCATCCTAATGTGCGCTTACTTCTACGCGCTTATTCCAAGCCTCATTTGTACGCTTTGGATGGAGCGATCCTATAATCGCGGGCTGTCGCCAACCTCCAGCAAAGCCCTTCGCATTTCGACCTTGTGCGGAGGCCTTTCAGGGATCCTCCTCGCCGCCTTTTTCGCCCTTAGCGGAGGGCCTGGTCAAGAGGCCCTTCTGCTGCTGCTTATTTTGGCTATTGTGGGTGTCCTTACAGGTTTTATTGTCGGACTTCTCGTTGGATTTTCTGAAAAACATACTCTTTCGAAGAAATGAACAATGCGGGAAGCCATCTCAGCATGACCGCTTTGTACCCCGCGAAACACTTGCGCCGGCTTGGCGGAGGCGCTGACACTGCTGGGATAACCCCATGGCAATGATCGATCCGAACCGAAAGGTCCGCTGGGGCGTGCTCGGCTACGCCCACGTTGCGCGCGAATACGTGATGCCCGAAATCCAGGCCGCGGGCAATTCCGAGCTGTGGGCCCTGGCCTCGCGAGATCCCGCGAAGATCGCGGAATGCAACCGGCGATATCCCGGCGTGCGCGCCGTGCCGGATTACGATGAGCTGCTGCGCGATCCGGAGGTGGACGCCATTTATCTCCCGCTGCCGAACTCGCTGCATAAGGAGTGGGTCATCCGCGCGGCGGAGCACGGCAAGCACATCCTCTGCGAGAAGCCACTCTGCCTGAACGCTGCTGAATGTCGCGAGATGATCGCGGCCTGCACGCGGCATGGGGTGAGGCTGATGGAGGCCTTCATGTACCGGTACACGGACCGCGTGCGTCGCGTGCTGGAGGTGGTGCGCAGCGGCGCGCTCGGCGAAATCAAATTCATCGAGGCGAACACCCGCTCCCTTTTGACCGATCGCACTACGATCAGGTTCAAGCCGGAACTGGGCAGCGGTTCGCTTTACGACATGGGTTGCTATCCGGTCAACTTTACGGGGTTGATTGCCGACACGATCGCCGGGACCACCGGGATCATCCAGCCGGCTTCGATTTCCGCCGAGTGCGTGCGGACGGGAGGCAGTATCGACGAGATTTTTTCGGGCGTGATGCGGTATCCTTCGGGGCTGATCGCCGCGGTGAACTGCGGATTCAACGCGCACCGGCGGGTCTTCGCCGAAATCGTCGGCACCCAGGGAATCCTGCATGTGCCCGACACCTTTTACGGCGAGCCCGGCGCGCTGACGCTCACCCTTGGCGGGGAGCGGCGGGAGATTCCCGTGGCGGCAAGCAACTGCTTCCGCCTGGAAATCGAAGACTTCGCCGATGCCCTGCTGCGCGGCCGGCCGACGCTGTTGGGAATGCCGGAGTCGCTGCGGAACGCGGAAGTGATCAACCGGCTTTTCGAGGCGACGCTTAAGAGGTAGTTGAATTCAACCCGTCGCGGTGCGCACATGGCGGACCGGTGGGCCTCTGCAACTTCCGGGCGTCCGGAAGTGTCAATGCTGGTGTATAGGCGAGGTACTCCGCCCCAATTGTAGCTGGTCGAGCTTCTGTGGACCTGGCTGCTCAAACGGCTATCAACTTACGGCTAGATCAATAGCTTTTAGAATACGCATGCGCTTTTCTAAGGGGATTGAATCTCGATTTGCTAAAACTCTTTGCTAACCACTTTGTTGGATACCACAGCGACCACAATGATCTTCACTTTGCCTTGCAAGACAGACTGAGCCATGTCTATCTTTAGCTGGTCGAGATGGTACACCACGTCTTCGTCGTTCCAATGTTCGCGGGCAATGGGAATTGAGAGCGTGTAAATCCCGTCTTTTTTGCTCACCTGAACCGCCTGCTCCGCATCGCCGCTGAAATATCCCGCAGCAATCAAATAGTCGGCTAATGCCTTGGCGTCACCCTGACCGACGTCGCCTTCAGAATAGACAGCATAGGCCCCCTTGGGACCAAATGTTTGTTTTTCGCCATGGAATATTGGCGAACTCTTAAGAACAAACGGGACAAGCATCCCAAGAGTGATAGCTGTTGCGAGTAGTCCCCAACCAGCTGCCGCCCATGCTGAAGCTTTTCGGCAGCCGCCTTCCATTGCCCGTTTTATGGCGTCCCCTTGAAACCGCTTGGACAGGTAGACAACGGCTGGTGTGTATAACAAAGGTATGAGTTCACGCGGCAGCATCCTACTGATGTCAGGCGGTATGGAAAGCACACCCAGTATCAGCAGTGCAGTTACAACGCAGGCCACGGCCAGTGTCTTCGCCGCTGCGCGCTTGTCTCCCAGTCGCCAATAATTGAGACCGACAAGAATGCCTCCTCCCAACGGCCCTGCGAGTAAAGTGCAGCCCCCAATTGCTCGCAGGGAATATAAGCGAATCGATGGCGCAGGCTTGGTTAGGCTCATTGGAACAACACTCATGGTTCTTGCACTGGAGCAAAACGAAAAAATGGCAAGATTTGCCACGGTCGCTGGTAAATCCGTGGCAAATTTTTCAGAAAGGATAACTGCGCGGGCCCCACCAGCCTTCGCCAAGGCTACGACTTGGCAGGCCAGCCTTGGCGAAGGCTGTCTCGCCGAAGTCTGCGGAGGCGGACCTGTTTCGTATGCGTCACCCGTTCATAGAATTTTCACCGGCGCTTCCCAGATTGCCAGCACGATGCTGCCTGCATTGCTGGCCACCCGGTGGGAGGAGCCTGGCGGGTTGATCGTGAGGGTGCCGGTGGACGCAACGCCGTTCTGGTCCCGCTCTGAGCCAGTCAGCAGCAGGATATGCTCATAGCCCAGATGTTGATGCAATGGCAGCGTTCCGGATTCCCGACAGCGTAGAAGCGCGGCCGTCGGACCCGTAATCCCGTCGCCATAAAGCCGGTGGATTTCGAAGCCATCTTTGAATGGCAGCCAGGGGATTGCTTCCTGCCATTTGGCGATGGAAAAGAGATCGCGGAGTTCGATCCGGGGGTAGGGCAGCGGGGGATCGACCGCACGGTTGAGGGAAGTTTTCAAGAGAAGATGGAAAGGAGCGGACGCAGGATGCCCGCCGGAAAGCTCAGGCTTTCCAGCTCCGGATCATTTCATCCACGGTCGTCAACGTTCCCCAGATGCCGCCTTCTTCACTGATCATCTTTTCACAAGCCCGGCGAATTTCGGAATCGAAACAGGAGATGGCGTCGGCGACATAGTAGCACTTGAACCATCGGTCATAGGCCTCGCGAAGCGTCGTATGGACGCACACGTCAGCGGTCACTCCGGCGAACACCAGCGTATCAATATTTTTAGCCCGGAGAATGCTTTCGAGATTTGTGCCGCAGAAAGCGCCGAAGCTGGCCTTGTCAATGACGACCTCCCCGGCGATGGGCTTCAGTTCGTCGATAATATCGTGGCCGTGTTCTCCGCGAATGAGCAACCGTCCCATCGGGCCGGTTGTGCCAATCTCGCTGCCCGCATTGCGGCTGCGCTGTAATTTATTCGGTGAACAATCCGAAAGATCCGGCGCATAGCCCTCGCGGGTATGCACCACAAAATGGCCGGCGCTTCGGGCCGCTTCCAGCAGCCGTTGGGCGGGTGCAATGATGGGACGAACCCATTCGAGTCCGGCGAACCGGTCCGAATATCCCCCGGCCGCGCAGAAATCGCGCTGAAAATCGATCATCATCAATGCGGTCTTGGTCATGGTTGGATGGGTAAATGGATGGACTTGTCTTTCGCGTCGTGGCCGCCGGATTTTCACCGGCGGCCACGCGCTCATCAACGGTTCGGGTTTTATTTCAAATACGAGGAATCGTACATGTGCGTCACATCAACGGTCGTATCGGTGACTTTCTTTTCCTTGAAAAAGGCCGCGACCTCACCGGAGGCCTTTGCGGCCGCGCCGTTGTCCATCACCTCGATATTTTTTTCCGGGCTATAAAGCGCCACCTTCGGAAGCATGGCCTTCACGTCCCCGGGAGGTTCTTCCAGCACCTTGCCGGCGATGGCGCAGGCTTCATCGGTATGCTGTTGGACAAACTCGTAACCGCGATTCATTCCGCGCAGGAACGCACGGGTTTCCGCCGCTCTCTTCGCTTCGTCCTTGGTGCTGATGGCGAGGATATCGAGAATCAGGTTTGGCGTCTCGGCGGAACTGAAGATGACGTGCCCGACTTTTTCCGCGGAGACTTTGGTGATCCAAGGCTCCCAGGTCACCGCGACGTCCAGTTTGCCGGCCGCAAAAGCCGCCCCGGAGTCATCGGCATTCATGTTGGTGAGCACGATATCGCTGTCGGTCAGGCCGGCTTTGACGAGGGCCTTCTCCAGCAGCAACTGATTGCACTGACCCAGCGTGGCGGCGACGGTGCGTCCTTTCATGGCCTTGATGTCGGCAATGTCCTTCTTGGCCACGATCGCATCCGCCCCGGCGGACGTATCGGTCATGTAGACGACCTTTAGCTGCCCGGGCGCTTTGTCGAGAACGGTGATCACCGTGTCCGCAGTGCTGAGCGCGGCGTCGAGATCGCCGGCCATCAAGGGCACGAGGGTGTCGCCGGGCGAACTGAAGCTGACCGGTTTCACGTCGAGTCCCTCATCTTTAAAGAATCCCTTTTCGTTGGCCACGAAGAAGGCGATGGAGCCGATCCAGCTGTTGTATCCAACTTTGTAGGGCTTGAGATCGGAGGCACGAAGCGGCGAGAACGGAACGCTCGCGGCGATTATTAAGGAGAGGATAAACTTATGGATGGTGTGTTTAGTGGTCATGGGTGGATGTTTCTGCGGTTGAAGTACTGACAAGGTCTTCGAGGATGGCCTGGCGGTCGTGGTCGGGCTCAGGCAGGTGCTGCAGCAGGCCGATGATCTCGCGTTTTAGCCGGATGAACGGCTCGCTGAGCTTCAAGTCCAGCGTGCGGTCCGGCCCGAACGGGACGGTGATTTCCCGGATGATCCGTCCGGGCCGGGCCGAAAAAACCAGGATGCGCGTCGAAAGATAAATCGCCTCCTCCACGTCGTGGGTGACAAACAGGATCGTGGTTTTCTCGTGCCGGCTCAGGTGCAGGAGCAGCTCTTGCATTTCCTCGCGGGTCTGGGCGTCAAGGGCGCCAAACGGTTCGTCCATCAACAACACTTTGGGCCGGTTCGCGAGGGCCCGGGCGATTGCGACGCGCTGTTTCATGCCGCCGGAAAGCTGGCGCGGGTACGCGTCGTAGAATTTACGCAGGCCCATCAAGTTCAGGAGCGAATCCGCCCGCCCGGCATCGGCCGCCGTTTTGCCGTCGCGGTTATTCGCCAGGCCAAAGGCGAACCTCGCATTCTGCCGGACGGTGAGCCAGGGAAAGAGCGTATAGTTTTGGAAAACCATGCCCCGGTCATGGCCTGGCCCGGCCACCGGTTCGCCGTCCAACAGGATCTCCCCCTGCGTCGCTTGATCGAGCCCGGCGATCAGATAAAGCGTCGTGGACTTGCCGCAGCCTGATGGGCCGACCAAGCTCACGAATTCAGCATCACCCACGTCAAATGAGGTCGGCGACAAGGCGACGGTGTCGCCTTGTTTGGAGCGATAGCATTTTTCCAGGCCTTTAACTTCCAGTTTCATCGCTTGGTCGTGTCAGCCCAGTGAAACAGGCGGGCGTTGAATTTACGGAAGGCCAGGTCGATGGTCAGCCCGATGCAGCCGAGCAGGAAAAGGTAGATGAAAATTTTCGGAGTTTGCAGGAAGCGCGAGAACTTCAATATCCGGTAGCCCAGTCCCTCGTTGGCCGCGATCAGTTCGGCGACGACCAGATAAGTCCACGCCCAGCCGTTGCAGAGCCGCAGGGCGTCGAATATTCCCGGCATCGCTGCCCGCCAGATCACCTTGCGCAGGACCTCGTTACGACGGGCGCCCAGCGTATAGCTCACCTGCAGCAGGTCGTACTGCACGCGGCGGATCTCATCGGCCACCATCAGGACGAGCTGGAAAAAAGTGCCGACAAAAATCAGCATGACCTTCGCCAGTTCCCCGATGCCAAAGCAAAGCATGATCATGGGAATGAGCGCAGGGACCGGGATATAGCGGATAAACTCAGTCACCGGTTGAAACAGGCCCTCCAGGGTTTTGAATGAACCGATGCATACGCCCACCGGCACCGCGATCGCGGCCGAGAGGAGAAAGCCAGCGGTGACGCGAAGCAGGCTGATTCTTATGTCGCTCCAGAGATAGTGGTCAGAAAGCAGTGATTGCACCGAGTCCCACACGCGCTCCGGTGTCGGCAGGAATATCGGATTGATGAAATCTTGATGGCTCAGCCAGGCCCAGGCGGCCAGGACCGTGGCAAAACTGACCGCGGCGAGCGCCTTGTAGATCCACGAGGGAATATCGCGCCGCAATTCGAACCAAGCCGGCGGCGCGGGGCGGCGGACGGGCCCGGATTTGGATGGCGAGGCGGAGGTCATGGGTTTGACCGATTTAGAGCAGCTTACATGCCATCATAAAAAAAACCAACCAGTCAGTTTTTATTTGCCATGGGCCCGGCCACGCGTCTTCTTCAAGGCATGGGACGGCTCGGCAAGTCCCGAAAAATACTGCTATAAAGCATTTTCATCAGGCGTTATATGAATGTAAGCACTTGGGGCCGCGACGGATTGCCTCCTGGCTCTGCACCTAAACTTGATTTAATGCCCCGGGCACCCCAATCACGGCTTGGATCGTTTCCTCGTTGCTCCCGGGTTGGACTCCGATCTGATTTCGAAACGAGGCAACGCCTCGATTTCCCTCTCTCCCTTTAACTACGCTGCAAGATCCATGGCTTCAAAAAAGAAAACTGTATCGCGCGATCGCATCGTGAAGTTTGCGGTGAAGGAATTTTCCCGCGCGGGTTTGGCCGGGGCCCGCATGGACAATATTGCGCGCCGGGCGAAGATCAGCAAGGGAAGGATTTATTATCACTTCAAGAACAAGGACGATCTCTTCGCGGCCGTGCTCCAGTCCGCCTTTCAAAACGAGCGCGCCTCGCAGGCGGCGCCGGAACATCCGGTCAGCTCGATCCGATTTTGGAGCGATTTCTATCGCCACAACAAAGAGTGGTCATGGCTGCTGATCCGGGAAGGATTGGAACGGAGAAAAGAAAACGCGCGCTACGAGGACGAAGCGCGCCGCTATTGGGAGGCCGCGGTGGCGAGGATGCGTCTCAACTCGGGCCCGGGAAACTGGCCGGAATTCCTCAATCAATCCCAACTTTTGCTCTCGCTTGTCGCGATCGAGATCGCGCCCATCGCGTTTCCCCATCTCGCCCGGCTCATTACGGGCAAGGATCCAGAGAGTGCCGAATTCCAGCGCGAGCGAATGGAATTTTTAACCACCTTTGCGCAGTTTTGTGTCGACCGGGGTGCCCCGGCCTCGTCCTCCGGAAAAGGATCTCGGGGACCATTCCCTCTTTGAAAGGCTGAATGACTGAAGAGCTGAAAGGCTGAAGGCAGAATACAAATGACCAGTGACAAAACTGGTTCAAATCGTTCCAAAACAGGAGACCGAAATGGAAATCAAACGAAGTGGTTCCCAACCCTCGGGCAAAGGCCCGGCCGACTGGTTTACCGGCACGGTGCGCATTGACCCTCTGTTCCAGTCAAACGCGCCGGCGCGCGCGCGCGGCGCCAGTGTCACGTTCGAGCCCGGCGCCCGGACGGCATGGCACACGCATCCGCTAGGTCAGACGCTGATCGTTACCGCCGGCTGCGGACGCGTGCAGCGCTGGGCAGGCCCGATCGAAGAAATTCGACCGGGTGACGTCGTCTGTTTCCAGCCGGGCGAAAAGCATTGGCACGGTGCTGCGCCCACCACGGCGATGATGCACATCGCCATTCAAGAGCAACTTGACGGAAAGGCCGTGGACTGGATGGAAAAGGTGAGCGACGAACAATACGGCCGCTGATTACCGGCCATCTCGGCCAGCTTGGAAAAAGGTGTCGAAGCATGGCCCTCCTCCGTGCGCGCTTTTCCCAGCGAGACCGGAAAAATAGCGGCCGACACCGGCTAAAAAAGAGCCCGCCGGGTGGCGGGCTCTTGGCGGAAAGCGAACGGGCAGGCAGATTATTCATCCGCGGGCTTTGTCCGCGCCGCAGAGCGGCGCGAGCATTGGCTCAACCAACCCGACCACGGCGGGCACGATCTCCTCGGCCGGCGGCCGGCGGCGCAGGTGGAGCCATTCCTTCACGGCTCCGTAAAGGGCGCCGCTGGCCGCACCGGCGATCATCTCGATCGGGATTTTCCCACGGCGCTGGCGCGGGTTCATTCCCGCCATCAGCACCCGGCGAATGGCCTTCGTGATGGCGGCGTCGGCCAGGGGTTCAAAAGCGTTATGGTCCTTGTTCGCTCCGGTTGGATGGGAGCAGCGGGCGAGAAAATCGCAGGCGGCAAGGACGACAGGGGCCGCCGAGGAGGCGCATTGGCCGTTGAACTGCACCTTTCGCTCTTCGAGCAACTGATGGAATTCGCCCGCCACCATGGCTTCGAACAAGGCGAACTTGTCGGTGTAATGATCGTAGAAGGTGGCGCGGTTGACCGTGGCTTCATCGGCGATGTCCTGGACCGACAGCTCGTCGAAACGATGGCTTTGCAACAGGGCGCGCAGCGCGCGGTGCAGCAACTGGCGTGTCCGCCGAATTCGCGGGTCCCGAACGGCGCAATCCGAAATAGGCATGGATCAACGTTATCAAGGGCGGCCGGCAATGCAAAGAAAAACAACACTTGACGTTTATCTATAATTAGCCAACATATGTCGTGTAACCAACAGTAATCGTCTAATCCTGCGCCTCTCTCCATGAAAACAACCATCCTGATCTCGAGAATCCTGCTGGGACTTTTGTTCCTGGTCTTCGGCCTCAACGGCTTTCTTCACTTCATTCCCATGCCGCCCCCGTCCGGCCTGGCCGGCCAGTACGTCGGGGCGTTGTTTGTGTCCCACTATTTGAATGTGGTCTTCGCGCTCGAAACCGTGGCCGGCTTTTTGTTGCTGGTGAAACGGTTTGTGCCGCTGGCGCTCGCCATCCTGGCGCCGATCCTGGTCAACATCGCCCTCTTCCATGCCTGCCTCGCCCCCAGCGGCTACGCGCCCGCGGTGGTGGCGGTCGCGCTCTGGTTCGTGCTCTTCGTTCGCGAACGGGCGGCGTTTGCGGGCCTCTTTGCGGTGAAAGGAACCCTATGATCGAGATCGGCGTCGACAGCTTTGCCCCGGCGAACGCCCCTGCTTCCAGCGGCGTGGCGATTGATCCCTCCCGGATACTCGGCCACCTGATTGACCAGGTTGCACTGGCCGACCAGGTGGGCCTGGATGTTTTTGGCGTGGGCGAACATCACCGGAAGGAATACCTGGATTCTGCGCCGGCCGTTATTCTCGGCGCCGCGGCCGCGCGGACGAAGCGGATTCGCCTGACCAGCGCGGTCACGGTCCTCAGCGCCGCCGACCCGGTGCGGGTCTTCCAGGAATTTGCCACGCTCGATCTTCTTTCCCGTGGCCGGGCGGAAATTGTCGCCGGCCGGGGCTCTTTCATCGAGGCGTTCCCGCTCTTCGGCCTCGAGCTGGAGGACTACGATTCGCTCTTTGCCGAGAAGATCGAGTTGCTGCTGAAGATCCGCGCGGAGACGAACGTCCATTGGTCGGGCCAGCACCGCCCGCCGCTGACGGGCCAGGGCGTTTATCCGCGACCCCTGCAAAATCCACTGCCGATCTGGATCGGGGTGGGCGGGACGCCGGCGTCGGCGGTGCGCGCCGGCACGCTCGGTTTGCCGCTCGCGGTTGCAATCATCGGTGGCGAGCCGCACCGGTTTCGCCCGCTGGTCGATCTCTACCGTGAAGCCGGCGCGCGGGCCGGACACGCGCCCGACAAACTTAAAGTCGGCGTCCACGCCATCGGATTCGTGGGCGAGACCAATCGCCAGGCGCAGGACGACTTTTATCCGGGCTATGCCCATGCCTTCACCAAAATCGGACGCGAGCGCGGCTGGCCGCCCATGACCCGGGCGCACTTTGAGGCGCAGCTTGGACCCACCGGCGCCCTTCTCATCGGCGACAGCGAGACCGTGGCCAAAAAAATTCTCCATTATGACGAAGTCCTGGGCGGCATTTCGCGCCTGAGCTTTCAGATGACCGTCGCCACCGTGCCGCAGCAGAAAATGCTGCACGCGATCGAGCTTCTCGGCACGAAGGCCGCTCCACTTGCCCGGTCCGCCTTGGCCTCCCGTCTTCGCGCTCCAGGCGGCGGCGGGCAAGCGGCCGCGGACGTCCAGCCCGCGGCTTTGAAATAAAGCGTGATCTACCCAACGGCTCGCCGAGCCGCGCAAATTTCCGCTTAGGCATTGGCATTAATGAGGTTCTTGGTCCCAGCGGCCCGAACGTGCGACCGAATCCGCCCGCGGAAACTTTTGCGCGACTGTTGCGCGCCGACTTGTCTGCCGAAGCCTTGGTGAAGGCGGGTAAATTTCTGATCCATCGGTGGTTTTTGCGTTGAAGGAGCTTTACGCGTGGCGGTTTTTAATGAATATTTAGTGGAGTCGGATGTCGGTGAAACGCTAGCTTCAAAACCACGTAACACCATGGCACGAATCCTACTGATCGAGGATGATGAGTCTGTCCGTACCGTCCTGTACCTGACGCTGGTGCATGTCGGCCACGAAGTGATTGAGGCGAGCAACGGCCGGGAGGGGCTGGATCGGTTCCGGGAAACCAAACCCGACTTGGTGATCACGGACATCGTGATGCCGGAGAAGGAGGGTTTTGAGGTTTTGATGAAGATTCGCAGAAAGAACCCCACGCTGAAAATTATCGCGATCTCGGGCGGCGGATTGCACAACGCCGCACATTACCTCCACACCGCGAAGCTCCTTGGCGCGGCGAAGGTGCTGGCCAAACCGTTTTCGAACGAAGAGCTGATGGCGGCGGTCAACGAACTCCTTGAACATCGAACGCCCAACATCGAACACCCAACGCCAAAGGTTCCTTGAACTTCCAACATCCAACATTGAACCCCAAGGGTACGGATCGATCGGAAATATTTCACTTCGAAGGGCGTAAAAGTCACGAAGGCCGACCCCAGAAAATCCTAATTTGGCACTAGTCCGCAGGTGACTTCGATGTTGGATGTTGGGCGTTCGATGTTGAATGTTCACGGCTGATCCAGCATCAGCCTGATGGTCGTGAGGAGCTTCTCCGTGGTCAAAGGCTTGGGCAAAAACATGAGCCGGCCGCCGGTAATTTCTTCATCCAATCGGGGGGCGTTCAAATTTCCGCTGATCGCAATGATGCGCAGGCCGGGATCCTTGGCATGCAGGGCGCGGATGACCGTGGCGCCGCTCATTCCTGGCATGTACAGGTCCGTGATGACGAGTTTGGTTTCATCCTGCCGCAACCGAAAGGCTTCCAATCCATCAAGGCCCGTCGCGGTGGCGGTGACCCGGTAGTTGTGCTTTTCGAGAATGTGGGAGAGGACTTCCCGAATGCCCGGATCGTCATCGATGAGCAGCACGTCCTCTCCATGGCCGACAGGCAGCGACGCCGAGGCGGTGGCGGATGGCCCGGAAAATGCCGGTTGGGCACGGGACGGAAGAGCCGGCAAATAAATGCGGAAGGTCGTGCCCTGGCCCATGATGCTATTGACGGTGATGAAACCGTGATGGCCCTTCACGATGCCCTGTACCGTAGACAGGCCAAGGCCGCTACCCTGGCCAAATGCCTTGGTCGTAAAGAATGGATCGAAGATGCGATCCATGTCGTCCGGGCAAATGCCGGTGCCCGTATCGGAGACCGCAATGATGGCATAGGGACCAAGGGAAGCTTCAGGCAGGCTGGGCTTGATGGTTTCACTTACGATCAGGTTATGGGTAAAGAGCTTGATGCGGCCGCCGGCCGGCATGGCGTCGCGGGCATTGAGGCAAAGATTGTGCAGGACTTGCTTGAGTTGGGTCGTATTGCCAATCACGGGCCAGAGATCTTCGTTGATTTTAATCTCAAGATTAACGTCAGCCGGAAGCATCTGCTGCATGAATTTGGCCGTGTCGGAGACCAGCGGACGCAGATCCAGTTCGCCATGCTGCCCATCGGCGCCGCGGGCGAAGGCGAGCAACTGCTGAACCAGGGCGGCGCTGTGTTTCACGCTCGATTCCACTTTTTCGATGATGGCACGGCTTTCGGGATTGGGTGCTTTGTCGCGCAGGATACCCATGGCCAGAAGGATGGGGGTCAGCGAATTGTTGAGATCATGCGCGACGCCGCCCGCCAGGGTCCCGATGCTTTCCATCCGTCGCGTGTGCAGGATTTGGGCCTCGAGTTTTTTCTTTTCCGTTACATCGGTGTTGATGAACAGGATGGACTCGGGATCGCCAGCGGGGCTGGTCACGAGCGTCCAGTGGCTTTCGACCAGCACCGGGGAATCTAACTTGTTTTGCAAATGAAGCTCACCCTGCCATTGGCCGTCGGCCAAAAGTTTTTGCAGCGCATCGAGGTAGCGTTGATAGTCGTGCTTGAAGAGCAGGGTGCGAACATCGCAGCGCAGCGCTTCTTCCTCGGTCCAGCCGGAGAGCCGGGCGGCACTGGCGTTCCAATAAGTGATGCGCTGTTTGATATCGGTCACCCAGATCGCGTCGTGCGCCTTGGCCAGCAGCGTCGCCTGCTCGCGAACCTGACCTTCGGCTTGTTGGAGCTGGTGCCTTTTTTCGATTTTATCGAGGGCCTGGCGAATGGCGGGCACGAGACGGGCCGGACGGTCCTTGACGACATAGTCGACGGCCCCGCGCTTCAGCGCTTCCACGGCGCGTTCCTCGCCGATGGTCCCGGAAAGAAAGATAAACGGCTTGTCCGGGCACTTCTTCAGGGCGAGATCGAGCGCGCTGAGCCCATCCAGGTCGGGCATGGTGTAATCTGACAGGATGAGATCAAACTCGCCCCGACCGAGCGCCGCCAGGTAGTCCTTGCGCGTATCGGCGCGCTTGATTTTGCAGGCGGGCCAGGCGGCGTGAAGAACATGCTCCACCAGCTCGGCGTCGTTGGGGTTGTCTTCGAGGTGGAGAAGATTCATGGGCTAATTTTTTGGGGACACGAAAGACATCCTCACGTCTGGTTTGTTCGCGAACGGCCGCTAATAAATTCCCCGGGGAAATTTGGGGACAACAACCTGTCCCGGATCGACCATTTGCCAACGACGACCCGATGATTTGCCAAATCTTGACCGCCAACGCCCGGATGCTGGGGATTAATCACCAGGACCTGGTTAAAAATTTAAAATTAATCGTGCATTCGGGCGTTTGGCATGGCCGGGGCCGGCCATGTTTCCCATGGCGCGGCCAACGCTGAAGTCGGATTTCACCACAAAGGCACGAAGAGCACGAAGCTTGATCCAAGGATATCTTCATCCGTGTTTATCCGCGTAATCCACGGGGAAAACGTTTGTTGCTAGCAGTTGGCGGTTCAGCGTTCAGAGTTGGACGTTCAGCGTTCGACGTTCAATACTGGTTTCCATGCACCCCACGATTTTACGGAAATGCCTTTTGGGCGGGTCCCTGCTTTTTTGTTTTGGCCCTGCGCTTCAGGCGCAGCCATCGGCCCACGTTTCTCCCGCGGTGCAAAAGGTGGTGGATCAATATTGCGCTTACAGTCTTAGAACCAAGGAGGGGGCCGAGCGAAATCCCGATCCCACCAAGGCACTCATTTACGCCCGCACGCAGAAGGTGGACGGAAGCTGGTCCGACCTCGATTATGCCTCGGTCGACCGTTCGGCCTGGCCTCCTCACAATCATTGCACCCGCATGCTTTCGATGGCCAAGGCGCTGGCCGGCGGCATAGATCTTTCCGCGGACGACCGGAAGCAAGTCCTTGATTCCGTTCACCGGGCCTTTCGATATTGGATCAGTCATGATTTTCAATGTCCCAACTGGTGGGAGAATGAGATTGGCATTCCCCAGGACATCGGCGCCTGTGCGTTGCTCCTCGGGAAAAACCTGGCGCCGGATGAGTACGCTTACGCCACGCAGATCAGCCTGGCGCGTTATGGCATCGGCCGGGCCGGCCAGAACAAAGTATGGCTCGCCGGAAATGCCCTGATGCTTGGCCTGCTGAAAGGCGACGAAGCTTTGGTCAATCAAGCGGCCGCGGCCGTTTGGGGCGAAGTGCGGGTTTCAACCGATGAGGGGATCCAGCCTGACTACAGTTTCCATCAGCACGGCCCACAGCAACAGTTCGGCAACTACGGCCTGGCCTTCGCCGGTGAAATTTGTCGCTGGGGCACCGTGCTGCGGGGAACGCCGTGGGCGTTGCAGGATGATAAACGGGAAATTCTCCGACACTACCTCCTCGACGGCGAAAACTGGGTGTCGTGGCGCGGGGCGATGGATATCAGTTCATGCGGGCGCCAGCTCAAGCCGCATAATCCAGTGAACAAAACAAACGACACGGCCAGGGTCATGGAAGAAACCTCGGTCTTCGATCCCGGCTCGACCCCGGCCTACCAGGCCTTTGCCGCGCGCAACCAGCCCGGCGCAGCCAACGACTTCATCGGCACCAAATATTTCTGGCGCTCGGATTACCTGGTGCATCGCACCGGTGAATTTGCCGCCACGCTCAAGATGTCCTCGAATCGCGTGATCGGCACGGAGCTGGTGAACACGGAAAATCTCTCCGGCTATCATTTGGCGGACGGGGCGCTTTATCTCTACCAAAGCGGCGACGAGTACACGGATATTTTCCCGGTCTGGGACTGGCGCAAGATTCCCGGCGTCACCTGCGCGCAAACCGACTTGTCTGAGTTCAAGACCACGGCGATCCAACCGGATGTCCCCGGGCTTGAGTTTAAAACTTCGTCGGTCCCCAGCGATTTTGTCGGCGGCGTCTCCGACGGCACGCATGGCTGCGCCGCGCTGGACTACGTTCGGGATGGCGTGGTGGCAAAAAAAGCCTGGTTTTTCGGTGCGAACTCGGTTGTTTGCCTGGGCGCGGGAATCAGCGGCGAGACCGCGGCGCCGATTGTCACGACCATCAACCAATGCCTGCTGCGCGGCAGCATCGGGTATCAGCAAAATGGAAAGGTGAAATCGCTCAAGACGACGAGCGGCCTTTCGCGCGCAAATGTCGAATGGGTTGAGCATGACGGATGGCGCTATGTTTTCCCCGGCGGATGCACGGCCCATCTCAAGGCCGGGCGGGTCACCGGCAACTGGAAGCAGGTGTTTATCAATCCGACCACCCCGAAGGGAGACGTCACCAGCAATGTTTTCACGCTCTGGCTGGATCATGGGAACGCGCCCAAGAATGCAAGCTATGCCTATTACATCATGCCGGCCGGGGAAGAAATCGCCGCCGCGGTGGTCGCGAATACACCGGAGGTGCAGGCGGTGCAAATCGACCGGGGAATCTTTGGCGTGATCTTCTGGGCGCCCGGCAAGGTCAACCTGCCGGGCGATCTCCTGGTCTGGGTCAATCAGCCCTGTATTGTTTTGGTCGATACAGAGAAGCATGCGGCCTGGGTCTCCGATCCCGCGCAAAAGCTCGCGTCGATCCGGCTGCAAGTGGGGGAAATTGCGCAAACCATCGCGCTGCCCACGGGCGGCGAGGCGGGGAGTTCCGTTCAATGCCAGTTTTCACCACCCCAGGCCTAGTTCTCAGCGCCGAAGATCCAGCCTCGAACGCCGGGCTCGCATAAAATCAGTTCGCAACCACCCGGCAGCGGAGCGTCCAGCTGAGCGTGCCACCGGCCGGGAGGATAAGGTCGTCGGCTTGGAGTGAGAGCAGCAGCGGGATGGGCTGAAAGGCCCCGCAACCCAACGGAGAGTCGCCGGTTGCCTGCAGGGATGGCTTGAGCGGGAAATTCGATTCACTCACGGAGGCTTCCAGGATTCCCTGGGGAGAAATGAAACGATCGGTCCGCCGGCCGTTTTCAATCCTGGTTTCGACCCGGTCAGCCGTGCTCGGCAGGATCACCGAGAAATGGCGAATCGTGAGGGGATGAGATGCGGTGATCGTTTCGGACCTCACCAGGGTGTCGGTGCCTTCGAGCGTCCAGGTGACTTCCGATTTCAGCCCGGGTGTGACAAGGGTGCCGGCGGTAGCGGCGACCGTGGCCCACCGCTGCCAGGTGGCGCGCAAGGATTTGCCGTTTGCCGCCGGCAAAATCTCATCCGCACCGTCGCCGGCATAGATGACGCGACCGTCCGTGAGTTCCAAGTGAGGCACCAGCGCCGGCACCATTTGCTGGACAGGCGCGGCAAATCCGGGAAGGCCGTGCGGCGCCGGCAGGTAGTCGGCGACTCCAGACTCTGGACCCGTGGTGAACGGCAGGGCGAAATGCAGGAGGCCCAATCGGACCAGCCAGGCGCCGGCCGGCCGGTCGCCATGGCGAAAGAAGTCAAACTGGGTGACGTCGGGAAGCCGGGGGTGCGCCGGGAAAGAAACCACGTTCTCCTTCCGGAGCGCATCCTCGAACTGCTTTTGCGCGCCGGCGACTTTACTGAAAAACGCCACGGTTTGCTGCCATTCGCGTTCCTTGGTCATGTAGGGGTAGTTTCCTCGGCCGAAGGCAAAGATATTCAGCAGGTGGCGGTCGGGCGAATAGTCGTGTTTCAACCATTGCCAGGCGGCATAATAGACGCTCGCGAGTTCGGGCAGCGGGGCGGGGCGAAACGAGGGATGCTGCGCGAGGAAGGCCACGATTTCCATCGTGTCCATGTAGCTCATGTCGGTGATGGTGCGTCCCCAGGGATAGCCGCGTCCGTCCGCACCCACGAGGGCCCACCACGTTTTCATCACGGTCGTCAGGCTCGGCTCGACCGCTTGCATGATGTCTTTCCGGCCGACGAGCTCGGCCGCTTCATACAGATTTCGCGCGTATTCCTGCGAATACCGGTCATAGCGCCCGGTGGGAAGAAAGTCATCCGAGTAGAGCGCGCCCTTGAAAAACTGCTCGGACGCCCGGTCGAGAATATCATCGACGTAGGTGCGGTCGGTGATGATGCCCATGCGATAATCCAAGGCGATGATAAGGGAGGCGACACCGCAATAGTTCTCCGGCAGGTTAATGACCGTGCGTGTCTTGCGGTCGTAAAACCGGTCGGGATTGAGCAATGAACGCCACCACGTCCGGTCGTCTTTTGAAAGACTCTGCCAAAGCGGATTGGTGGACAGGTCCCGGCCAAAATAAGCGAGGGTGACCGCTCCGCCCAACTGCGCCCAGGTATGGCCATTGTGCTTCGCGTCAATCAGGCCCACCTGGCCGAGATACGCGGGGATGCCATGGCCGGCGACCGTGCGATCGCCGGACAACGCCGCGTACTCCATGACGGCCCGCATGAACGAGCCCCAGGAGAAATCCCCGCTGGTGGGCACCCCCAGGACGTCCGGTTGCGGCGTCTTCAAATCGTGAACGGCGGCGGCATGAACATTGATTTCCTGCCGCAGGAAACTCGTGATCTCGGCCGAGACGGCCTCGGTCGCGACAAGTGCATCGGCCTTGTCGGAGCCCCGTGCGTCGACCGGGGCTTCGGATGCCGGCAGGGTGGTGGATTCGACCGCTTCGGTTCGGGTCAGGGCGAGTGCGGCCAGCGCGCAACCGAAGGCGAGGGCTTTGGTCGATTGTTTCATAAAATACCAGGGGGTTTCGGCGCCTAAAAAAGTTCAGTGTGCCGGGCGCGGGCAGGCGCCTTGGCGTCGATATGGAACGGCCCCATGACCCAGCACAAATAGGCCCTTATTCACATCGTTGAGCCTTGAGGGGAAAGTCTCGCAGAAGAATCAGGCGAAAACTGGCGCCTAGCGACCACCGATCGCCGCTTTGACGCCATCTGGAATTTTGACCGAGCTTGACGGTACGTCGCCGGGCGCGCCGGCCTTGACCCACCATTCGAGGATCAGGATCTGCTTGTCGGTTAATTGCTGTCTTCCTTTCGGGGGCATGTGGTCGTCGTCGTTCAGGTCGAGCGTGATCCGATCGATGAGGTCTGATTTGTCGACGTTGCCCGGCACCACCACCACACCGTCTTTGCCGCCTTTCATGATGGCCGCCAGCGAATCGAGCCGGAGTTTCTTCTTTTGCTTGTCCACGCCGTGGCAGGAGTCGCAGGTGCTGTCCAAAATCGGCTTGACGATGCCGGTGTAGACCAGCGGGTCGTTGGCCGCCCTGCATTCGAGCGCCGTGAGCGCGAGGGCCAGCGCGGTGAGGCGAAGGATGGGAGCGAAGGGAAATTTCATGAAAGAAACGGCTTCCTGATGTAATTCCGCATTTCAGCGGTCGTCGGGTGGTGGAGCGGCTTGACCTCAAGACGCTCTGAGCGCGTTGAGGTCAACGCGCTCCACCTATTTTGCAAAATCCAGTAATTGGAAATGTGCAGATTTTGTCCAGCCTTGTAGTTCTACGAATAGCTTGAATTCAGCAAGATTCCGGCAATCCGCCAAATTTCAATTCAAGAAAATCGCCTCGTTGGTCTGAAACAGGCCGTCGGCCAGCTTGGTCCAGGCGTCAACCGGCGTCCGGTCGAGAAAGGCGGCCCCGGCGGGCTCCGGCTGGAAGGCGTTGTTGGCGCGCAGGCGCTTGGCGGCCTTGGCCGTAAACGCCGCCCGGCGCTTGGCCGCCACGCTATTGGCCTCGGCCATCTTCTCGGAGGCAATGGCCATCGCGGAATTCTCCCCGGGGTTGCCCTGGATGTAGCCGAGGCAGAGGCCGATTTCCTTTTCCGACGGCGGGCGGTTGAAAATCTCCGTATAAAGGAAGCTGACGCGCTGCGAGTCATCGGTGAGATCCTGGAATTGAGGGCGTTCGACGAGTTTCCGGGCGGTTTCCATGACCAGCGCGCTGTTCATGAGGAAGAGCGCCTGCTGGGGCACGAGCGTTTCATAGCGTCGGCCGGAGGGCACGCTGGGATTGGGAAAGTCGAATTGCGTGAAAAGCTCGGGCGGGTTGTGCCGGTCGACATAGGTGTAAAGGCAGCGGCGGGTGGCGAAGTCGGCGCTGCTCAGCAGCACGGATTTGCCGCCGATCTTGGAGAGGTCGAGGGTGCCGGCGATGAAGAGCAGCTCGTCGTGCAGTTCCTCGAAGTCGAGGCGGCGCAGGTTGGCGCGCCAGAGCAGGCGATTGTCGGGGTCGGTGTCGGCGTAGGCCGGATTGTCGGTGCTGCTTTCGCGGTAAACCTGGCTGAGGACGATCATCCGCTGCAATTTCTTGATCGACCACCCGCCCTTGATGAACTGGGTGGCGAGCCAGTCGAGCAGCTCCGGGTGGGTCGGGGCCGAGGATTGGTTGCCGAGATCGTCGGGCGTATCGACGAAGC
>Ga0210392_10000671_pt1 | contig 19924 bp, 16 predicted proteins | sample IncBWC30OmetaG_FD_161057 | JGI IMG/M metagenome (GOLD analysis project Ga0210392, IMG submission 161057) | Forest soil microbial communities from Barre Woods Harvard Forest LTER site, Petersham, Massachusetts, United States - Inc-BW-C-30-O ...
CACCACGTCCAGCAGAATCACGCTGGGCCGGTCGCTAGCCAGAAATTCTTCTACGCGTTTTGGATCATTCAATCCGAGCGGTGCGTAGCCCTCCGGCTCCAGTAGCCCCTGAATGAACTTCACTTGAGCCGGCGAATCATCGACGATGAGCACTTTTTTCTGCACAAGCTTTCACTCCACATGGTTCTCCACAACGGAAAAATGCACGTCAGCGGCCAGCTTGACGGTCCCGTGGTAAAAGTTGTCCAGTTTTCTTAACGCAATGAAAATGCAGGTGTTGCGCGCGGTCTGGGCGGCACTATTGGCGCGGAAATAGCCGCGCCGATGCTTCTTCCGTCTCAGCTTGAGAAGACGTCTCAGCCTCTCGCATCTCGCTGGCAAGCGATGAGAATCTTTGCATGATTTCATTGATGCGTAGTGCCATGGTGTGAATGGTTTTCAATTGCGCCAACGATTGTGCCGAAAGTTCGCCCGGCTCGAGCAGCAGCAATTCCGCATTTCCCAATAGCGAAGTCAGCGCGTTGTTCACGCTGTGCTTCATGTCCATCATGTAGCGTCCCAGCATGGCATGATTTGCATTTTGCGTTGCGCGATGCTCTGCCTGTTTCGCAAAGCGCTGCGCTTCGGTGCGGCGAAGCGATTCACCCGCCATCAGCAACACCACTTGGGTCCAATCCTCGCGCAGCGGCACATGCAGCAAACGCGGATAGCGTTTGCGCAGCAGTCCGAATTGCTGAGCTTCCGCTGGCGCACAGAGAATCACGGCCGTGTTCGGTTCGATCCCGCGCAGTACATCTGCCAGCTTGGTATCCTTCAGCGGTCCGACAACGAGCAAGTCCGCACTCAGGCTCTCGCCGTGCGAGCAAAAGTCGCCCGTCAAAACCGAAATCCCCGGCAGTTGGCGTTCGGTCTGCCAGCAGGCCGTCAACAACCGGGCGAATTCACTGTCATCGGTGAGAATCAATACGCTTGTATTTCGCAATGGAACCGTGCTCCCTAACTGTTTCTCTTACGCCTGCCGGACCCTCGAGCAGGGCATCAAAGTTTTTCGGCTTCATCCAACGCGGAAAGCAGGCGCTTTGTACTGATGCCAAGATTCACCGCCGCCTCCGTGTCTTTTGCCTGTTTGGCAACTTCCACGCGTTCCTGCAAGCGCGAAACCTCAACACGTGCGATCGTCAGCGCGCTCTCCAGTCCAGAGTTATTGCCCGACTGCTTGGCCTGTTCCAGTGCTGCTGTCACCAGCGCTCGAGCAACGACGGCCCGGCGCAAATCTTCTGCCGCCGGCCCGTCTTCGCTCACGAATGCCGCCACCTCCCACGAGGACATCAGCAAGCGCGCCGCGCCCAAACGGACTGTGGTCATGGAGCGGCCGCGCGAGGGTGTTGCGGCAATCAACTGCTCCCAGATTTGTTCCATGCAGGTTTCGAAATCGAGCGCCGGAGCGTCGTCTTCCTTCTTCGACAACTGCGAATCCGCGGTGCTTTCGCTTTTTCCCATGCCAGCGGATGCGCCGGTTTGGCTCAACGCGGGCGTTGATGGGGCGGCCAGCACAGTTTTTGGTGCTTCCACTGGCTTGCCCAGCACTTTTTCCATGGTGCGCTCAACGTCTGCGCGCAAAGACAACAGCTTGTCAAAAGCCTGATTTACCGAGCGTTCCGTGTATTCCTTCTGGAATGGCTGTTTCCATTCGTCCGTCAGTTGCCTCACTCTCGCGATAGGTTCCGCTGCGGTCAAGCCGAACGACTGGCAGTCCACCGTGCGCGTCCCCGCCGATTCCAGATGAGTCAAGCCCGAACGAACGAAAATCAAATCGGCATGCATCAATTCAATCAACGTGCGCCTCAGCAGGAAGTTAAAACGCACAAACGCCAGCATCGCCGAAGGATCGTAGAACATCCCCCCGGCACTTTCCTTCACCCGCCGCCCTTGATCGATGAAATTGGTCTTCAGGATGTCGCGAAGGCTCTTAAAGCTTCGTAACGAGGCAATCATTTTCTCCAGGGGCTCGCACCACGGCAGCGGGGCAGTGTCCACCTCTCCCAGCACCGGTTTCATCACGTGCGCCACGTCACCCAGTTCAATTTGCTTGTGGTAGGTTTTGGCCGGCGCGCAAAGCGCAAAATACTGCACCAACAGGAAGTCGATCTTGTCCCGGTCAGTAATGGTCTTGGAAGGTTTCTTCAGGTGCCGCATGATCAAGGCGCGAAGACCGCTTTCACTCGCATTCAGCGTGGTCATTTGCAGCAGGTGGCGAAGCTGATGAACCAGCACACGCTGATCCATAGAGTCCAGCCACGTGTGCACTTGAGTGAAAAGATCGAGCTCTGCCTTTTCCGGCAGCACCCGCTTGTTCGGTGGAAAGGGAATCTCAATCTGCAGGTGTTTGGCTAGCGCAAGATAGATAGGGAAAACCGAGCGATTTTCCACCCATTGCGCTTGCCGCGAGTTGTCCATTTTTGGCGGTGCCGGTATATTCAGCGTTGTCATCGTTTTGTTCACGGCTGCATCCAGTCGCAGGGGCCTGGCAGAAATCTGACGGCCACTGCCTTACGTCCTTCGTGGTACTGCAGGGCGATCACTGCGGCTTCCGCCCCACGCCCGTTACCATCCCGAATCACCCTGACACGTTCATCGAACTCCATCGGCAGGGTGGAAAGGAAAATGGCGTATTCCGACCCGCCAAATTCCACCACCGTCGACTCCTGCAATTTCGACTGGCCGGGCCGCAGCGATTGCACTCGCACAGGTATGCGTACTGCCGGGAGTGTGGGAAAAAATCGCGCGAGCTGTTCCGCACATCCCCGCTCATTCGCAAGCAATGCCATCGTTCGCTTTACCCCGGCGCCTATGGTCTGTTCGAGCTACGAGCTTCGGCCGCAATGAGTGTGAAAGCGCACACACGGCATGGCCGGGAACACAATGTGCAGGAGGGAATTGCACGCAGAGCGCCACATGTCCCGGTGGATACGCGATTTGGAAGTAGCGGAAATGAAGGGGCTTATGAATTTCCCATTTCGGTTCGGCTAACGAATGTCTCAGGCTGAAACGCTACTGTCTCATTCCCACTTGCGACAAACACGCCATTTCCTCGGCCGCTTGAGACGCCGTCAGCGTCCAACACCACGTGCCTGCTCTTCTTCCGTGGGACTATCTGGCGCCCCGCCGCGAAGCGGAATGTTATACCGTTTCAGCTTTCGGTACAGGGTGGCGCGACTGATCCCCAACATTTTTCCCGTTAGGGCTTTGTCCCCGTTGGCCTGCTCAAATACGCGCAAGATGGTCATTTTCTCCATCTCGGCTAGAGCCGTGGTCGAAAGACTGGCGGCGTCTTGAGGTGTCATCGCTTGGCCTGTTGGCTGCTCGGCGCGGATGGAGGGCGGCAGATCTTGCACGTCGATTACTGCCTGAGCGCCCAACGTCACGCCGCGGGCAATGCAGTTTTCCAGTTCACGCACATTCCCCGGCCAGTCGTATTGCAGCAGACTCTTCATGGCGGCCGGCGTCACCTGAAGATGCGTCGTAGGTGCGTAACGGTTCAGGAAGTGGTGCACCAGCATAGGAATATCGGAGCGGCGTTCCCGCAGCGGAGGCAGATGAACGGTAACCACGTTTAAGCGGAAGTACAGGTCCTTACGGAATGTGCCTTCACGATACGCGGATTCCAGGTCACGATTCGTTGCTGCGATCACGCGCACATCGACGTTTACCTTGTCGTTGCTGCCCACGGGCCGTACTTCCTTTTCCTGTAGCACCCGCAATAGCTTCGTCTGCATCTCCAGCGGCAATTCGCCAATTTCGTCCAGGAACAGCGTTCCCCCGTTTGCCGCCTGGAAAAGACCGGACTTCGATCGAGTTGCGCCAGTAAATGCGCCTTTTTCGTAGCCAAACAATTCGCTTTCCATGAGCGTTGGCACCAAGGCGCCGCAATCGACAGCCACGAAAGGCGCCTGCGCCAAGGCGCCGCGGAAATGGATCGCCCGCGCCACCAACTCCTTTCCGGTGCCGCTTTCTCCGAAAATCAAGACCGCCGTCCGCGTATCCTTCAGCCGCGAAATCATGCGCAGAACGTCCTGCATCCCCGCAGAAGTTCCAATGATTCCATCCAGGTTCTCTTCGGTGTTCACGCGTTCCCGCAGAAACGCATTTTCATTCACCAGGCGTATCTTTTCTGCCATGCGTTGCAGCAGAAGGCGCATTTTTTCTACGCGGAACGGCTTTTCAATATAGTCGTACGCTCCCAATTTCATTGCATCGACCGCTGACTCAATCGATCCATGGCCGGTCATGATAGCGATTTCCGTGCGCGGCAATATATTGCGAACCTGCTTCAGCAGCGCTACCCCGGACTGGTTGGGCAACTTCAGGTCGGTCAACACCAGGTCCGGCGGATCGGTTTCCAGCCGGGTAACCGCGGATTCCGCGCTTTCGGCTTCGTTGCACGTGAAGCCCAGGGAAGTGCCGATGGTCATGCACAATCGCCGGATGCTCTGCTCATCGTCCACTACCAACAGCTTGATTTTCAGATCTTCGCTCATGGTTTTCCGAATGTCGTCTCCACTATCGCAATCAGTTGTTGGACCCGAAAAGGCTTTTCAATGCACGGTGTCGCGCTGTCGCGTAGCAGCGTCTGCGTCTCGCTGTTGGCGGTATCCCCGCTGATCAGAATGATCCGTCCACCTAGGTCCGGCCGGTTTTTCTTGATCCAGCGGTGCACATCGGCCCCGTTGATGCTTCCCGGCATTCGAATATCGGAAATGACTCCGGCATATTCCCCCTCGGCGAGATGCTCCAGTCCTTCCGCGCCCGAAGAGGCTTGCACGACGATGTAGCCGCGACGCTCCAGTGCCGTGCGCACGAAGGCCCGCACCGAGGATTCATCCTCGATCAGCAAGATTGGCGAGAACGCTTTTGTCGCGCCCCTGGATCCGCTCATGTACCCGCCTCTTTCACCGCTGCGGCCGCAATCGCGTTCTCCGTGGCCTGCGGCAGGCGCACCACGAACGTGCTGCCTCGCTCTTCCGTTTCGGGATTGTTCCAGCAAAAAATCTCGCCGCCGTGGGCTCGCACAATGCCGTAGCAGATGCTCAGGCCCAGTCCGGTACCTTTTCCGGCTTGCTTGGTCGTGAAGAAGGGATCGAAAATGCGTTCGGGCTCAGCAATGCCGGTTCCGTTGTCGATGAACGCCACTTCGATGGAATCCTGCGTCCGGCGCGTGCGAATGCGGATTGTGCCGTGATTTCCGGACTCCTGGATGGCGTCGTAGGCATTATTCAGGACGTTCAGGAATACCTGCTGCAATTGCTGCGAGTCTCCCAGTGTCGGGCCGATTCCCTCGTCGAACTCCTCCACCACCTCCACGCCATGGCTCGAAAAGTCGTAGCTCCTTAATTTAATGGTTTGGCGCAGGATGGCATTCACTTGAACCGGTTCACGCTGCGTGGGTTTCTGCCGGGCGAAACTCAGTAAATCCTGCACGATTTCTTTCGTTCGCTGGGTTTCTTGAAGAATGATCTTCAAATCCTCGCGCGCCGATTCCGGGACAGCAGGATTTTCCAGCAGTAGGTCCGTGAAACCCAAAATGGCTGCCAACGGATTATTCACTTCATGGGCCACGCCGGAAACCAGGCGCCCGATCGTCGCCATTTTCTCCGAGTGTGCCAGTTTTGCCTGTAACAATGCGGCGTCGGTGATGTCCGTCATGACCACCACAACACTGTTCACCTGCCGACTCTCATCCCGCATCGGGCTCAGGCTGATGGAAAAATGTCCCATCGAGCCATCGCTGCGCCTCACTCGCAGCTCCAGATTCTCCACTTGCTGTCCTTGTGCCGTGGTCTGCAGCGCGGCTTCGAAGTCCTGCCGGTGCGACGCTTCCACCCACTCTTCCAGTCGGTGACCGATCATTTCATCTTCTTGATAACCCGCCTCGTAGCAGCGCCGGTTCGCGTAGCTGATCAGCCCGGCGGTGTCCAGGACCAGAATCATGCTCTGCGTGGTGTTCAATATCTTTTGGTTGAAGTCGCGCTCGCGTTGCAGTTGCGACTGGAACATCTTCTGCTCCGTCACGTCCAGCATCAGCCCGCGCGTCTGCACCACATGTCCTTGCGCGTCTCTTACCGCGCTGATGTTCTGCATGGTATGCAGCAAGCTGCCATCTTTCCTGCGTAACGTCTCTTCATAGTTTCGCAACATCCCACGTTCCGCGATGGCCTCCACAAACCGTTTCTTTGCGGCAACGGTGGGATACAGATGAGGACTGACATCGGCGCGTAGAAGTTCGTCGCGCGAGTCATAGCCCAGCATGCGCACCATGGCGTCATTGACGTCAAGAAACTGTCCATCGGGCGTGGCGAAGAATAAGCCTTCCTGAATGCTGTCAAAAAGCTCTCGATAACGGCGTTCGGCTTCCAGGCGGTCGGTAATGTCCTTCAGGACGTGAATCGTGCGAGCATCTTCTTCTGTTGTTCCTCGGGTGCGCGACGTTGACACCAGAAATGTGTGGCCCTCGGCCGTAGCGGTGTACTCCTCGCGCGCCTCGGTGGTATTCCGGCAGAATGGGCAGGGCAGCGCGCTGCCCGTCTCCGCAATGTGCCGCAAGCTGTTCACTAGTTCACCGACCAGCGCAACAGGCGAGACTCCCAGGTGAGTCGCCAAAGAGCGGTTCGTGCGCACAATCTTCCAGCTCTGATCGTGCACCACGATGTAGTCGCTGATCGCGTCGATATCCTCGACCCACTGCTTTTTTGAGCGCTCCAACTGCGAAAATCGCCGCACCTTCTCCATGGACAGCGCTGCGTGGCTGGCCAGCGCGGTCATCAATTTTTCTTCCGCGGCAGAAAACTTGGCGTTCTCTCGCATCACGCATAGCGTGCCCATCGGTTCACGATCGCTGGCGTAAATCGGAAACATCCCGCAATAAGCGGTGCGCTGCGGCAAGCGTGCCACCTGCAAGCCGTTTCGCTTGGCTGCTATGTTCTCTAGCAGCCACTCCCAGTCTCCCTTGCCGCCCGGGAAGTCCTTCGCCGCGGAGTACAATTGCACGCGATTCCCCGAGATTTCCCCGACGCCGCCCCATTCCCCTCCCAACATCTCCGCCGCGCGCGAAGCAAAGGCGGCCAGAAACGCTGGCAACTCGCGTGAATTGGCAGCCGCCACTGCCAAATCCATTAATTCTTCCGCATGATCGATTTTTGCGCGGTTCGGTAACTTGCGGCTGTTGGGAGCCGCACGGCGCCGGGCGGAGATAGACTTTCGTCCACGCATGGTGGGTTAGGGGCTCTGCGTGCGTCTCAATTTAGGAACCACGCACTTCCAAGCTACTTAGCAATCTCATTCTGAGTCAATCCCCGTTCCCGCGCGGAGTTCGCATGCGTTACCCTGGACCCGCCGTCGGATGCGCCAGCGTCTCAGCCTGAGATCACGGCGTAGCTCGGCTCGGCCGTTTTGAGACTTTTGGCGAAGCTCCTTCCGCGTCACGCCGTTTTCATTCTGTCCGTATCTGATTGCAGAGTCAGTGTTTACCATAATTACTGGGCTGGTTTTCTGTTTCTTCTCGGCGCCCTTCATCCTGGCATTGCACTTGCCTTCTCTCCGGTGGGGTAGTTTCCCGCCCGAGGAGGACGCCGGTGTCCATTCACAGCGGATGGGGGAAGACGATTCTTGCCTTGGTCGCGGCCGGGGTCTTGGCCGGGTCCCTTGCGATCGCGCAGCAATCCAACGTCGAAGAAGGCAAGAGAAAGGTCAAGGTAAGAGCCAATCCAACGTACCCGGACCTGGCACGGCGGCTTGGCATCGGAGGGAAGGTCAAAATCGAGGTCGTGATCGGTACGGACGGCAAGGTGAAGAATTCACGCCCCGTGGGCGGTCATCCGGTTCTTGTGCAGGCTGCCTCCGATTGTCTTCGGGAGTGGCGGGTTGAGCCGGCGCCCGAGGAAACCACACAGATCATCGAGTTCGAATTCAAGCAGCAGCAGCAGCAGTGAGCGTCGCGTAGCGAGTTGGCCGAGGGGATAGCGCTTCAACTGGTTGTTAGGGGAGCGGAGGAAGTAACGCAATGACGATCAAAACGCAGCTGTATCGAGGTTTTGGAGGGATCGGGCTCATTCTGCTCATCCTGCTGCTGGTGGATATCGGCACGATTTGGAAAGCCAGCCGGGCCAGCAGCGAAGCGTCTTCCACACTGGAGAGCGTGCGAACCACGGAAGCCGTGCGTTACCAGATCATGCAGAATCGCTTGAATCTGAATGACTTTTTGCTCAGCGGGGACCCGCGCGACGAGGAAAAGGTCAATCGCGGTTTCACCGAACTTAGCGATATGGTCAAGCGCGGCCAGTCCGAAACCAAGAATGATTTGATGCGCACTGCGTTGATCCAGGTGGAAAGCACCGAAGCCAGCTGGGCCGATAATTTTGGCAAGCCGCTGCTTGCCAAGCGCCACCAAGTGGATTCCGGGGATGCCACGGTCTCGGATCTCCAGATCTTCTACTTGCAGAAAGATCCCACATCGTGGCTCAACAAGTCTTCCATCGTTCTCGATCAGGCCAATGCAGATATCAGCAGAGCGCTGGCGGATTCCCAGAAGACCGCCGACAAGGCGAGTATCCTGAGCTACGCCGCAATCTTGCTGGGCTCGATTCTGGCCCTGCTCATGATCGGCTACACCGCCGTCAGGACCGCCCGCTCCATCACCGAACCCCTGCAGCACCTGATTACAGTCGCCCGCGAGATCGGCGATTCTGGCGACTTGGACCAGAACATTGACATCCACCGCAACGACGAAATTGGCGCACTCGCTACCACGTTCAATAATATGGTCGCCTACCTCAAGGAAATGGCCAGTGTATCCATGGCCGTGGCCGAAGGCGATCTCACGGTTGAAGTAGCACCGCGCTCCAAGCGCGACACACTGGGCAACGCATTCGCCCGTATGGCGCACGGTTTGCAGGAAATCGTTCGCTCCACACGCGACGGTGCCTCGCAAGTTTCGGCTGGCTCCAATCAGGTTGCCGGCGCTGCCGACGAATCAGCCAAAGTTAGCGTGCAAGCCTCCTCCGCCATCGAAGAAGTCACCAGCACCATGCACGAAATGAGTATCAACGTGCAGAACGTGGTGAAGAACACGCAGGTACAAGCTTCCAGCGTTGCGGAAACGTCCGCATCCATCGATCAGATGGTCACTTCCATCCAGCGCGTCGCGGATACCGCCAAGGTCCTGCTGGATATTGCCAACCGCTCGCGCGAAGAAGTGGTTACCGGTATCGCCACGATGGAGAAGACCACGGATGGACTGAACCGCACCAATCGCGCCATCCAGTCTTCCGCCGAAATTATCAACATCCTCGGCCATCGCGCCGACGACATTGGCAAAATCATCGAAGTCATCGACGACCTTGCAGAACAGACCAACCTGCTGGCCTTGAACGCCGCCATCGAAGCAGCGCGCGCCGGTGAACACGGTCTCGGCTTCGCGGTGGTTGCCGACGAAGTCCGCAAGCTCGCCGAAAAATCCACGCAATCCACCAAGGAAATTGCCGACCTGATCCAGAGCATCCAGCGAGAGGCCCGCCAGGCCGTCGAAAACATGGAGCGCAGCACGCGAATCGTTGAAGAAGGCTTGAGCCTCGGAAACGATCTTGGCACCGCGCTTCACAAAATCTCCGACGTCGTCACCGAAGTCTACAAGTTTTCCCAGGAAATCGGCGCCGCCACCAACGAACAGTCTGTCGGCTCCTCACAAATCGCTAAGGCTACCAATCGCCTGACTGAAATTACCCAGGAGATTAACTCTGCCGTCGAGGAGCAAGCTTCCGGCGCGCAGGCAGTCGTCCGCGCGATGGACAAAATGCGTGAATTGGTTCAGCAGTCCGCTTCCAGTTCCACCGAGCTTTCCGCTGCCGCCGAGCAGATGCTCAAACTTTCCCGCAACCTGCTCGACAATATGGACCGCTTCGTGATCGACCGGTCCGGCCAAACTCGCCACCGTCGCGAGATCGTTCCGCCGCGTCGGGAGCCCAATTCCGGGTCCAATGAATACGAATTTGCCGAAGTCGGACGCAACTGACGCGGAGACCACCACATGGAGAAAGACTACCAAGTTGTTGGTTTTCGCATCGGCAATGAAACGTACGGCGTTCGCATCGGGTCCGTGCGCGAGATTGTTCGCGTCCCCGAGATTACTTCGGTACCCAACGCTCCGGATGCCATCGAAGGGGTCATCAACCTTCGCGGAAAAATCATTCCGGTGATGGATCTGCGCAAGCGTTTCGGCATCGAGGCAGTTCAGCCCGATAAGAAAAACCGCATTCTCGTCGTTGAACTGGAAAACAAGCTTCTCGGATTGATCGTCAGCTCCGCTTCTGAGGTGCTGAAAATTCCTCCCTCGGAAATCGCCGCGCCCGGCACGGTCTTTGCTGAGGGCGAATCCAGCTATGTCACCGGTGTCGGCAAGCTGAAAGGCCGGCTCATTATTCTCCTGGATATTGCCAGGCTATTGCGTCAACCGGAATGCAAGAAATTTGAGGAGGCCGCGGAACCCGTCGCAGCCGCGCGTTAGTTGCTCTGCCGTGGGAGCCGCCGGCTGTAGGAACGTTGCACGCACCCAGTATGGGAACCATCACTGCTCAGGTTCAGCTCACCGAAGCGGAACTCAAGCTCCTGCAAACTCTTGTATACCAGGAGTGCGGCATGTATTTTGATGAGCGCCGCGCTCATTTCCTGAAGGACCGCCTGCAGCGCCGGTTGAAGGCCTGCCAGCTCGATTCTTTCTACAGCTATTATCGCTTGCTTACCAGCCGCGAAGGCCGCGCGGAACTTGCCCTGCTTCTTGAAAACCTTACCGTCAACGAAACCAGTTTCTTTCGCAACCGGCCACAGCTCGATCTTCTGCAGAAATCCGTTCTTGAGGAAATTCTTCACCACAAACAGGAGCGCCGCGACTGGAATCTTCGCGTGTGGAGCGCCGGTTGTTCGGCGGGCCAGGAGCCCTATTCCGTCGCCATCCTTATCTGTGACGCTCTCGCGTACTACTATCTCCGCAATCCGCTCCCGTTTGAGATGCCTTCTCCCAAGCCGCTTATTCCTCCGCCATGGAAACTTGAAATCGTGGCTTCTGACATCAGTTACGCCAGTCTTCGCACTGGCCAGGAAGGCCTGTACACGGAAATTCAAATGGAGCCTGTCGACTACACCACACGACTACGTTACTTCGAAAAAGCCAGCGACAAATATTCCGTCAAGCCGCAACTCAAAGAACTTGTTCAGTTCGACTTCCACAACCTGAAAACCGAATTTTTGCCCCGGCGCAATGACCTCATCCTCTGCCGCAACGTCATGATCTATTTCGACGAGGCGGAGCAGAAACGCCTCATTGAGAAGTTCTGGCATTGCTTGAATCCGGGGGGATATCTATTCGTTGGCCACGCGGAAAGCCTTTTTGGCCTCACCCAGAAATTCAAAATGGTTCACGAGAACAATGGCACTGCCTACAAGCGCCTCGAGGTGAATTCGTGAGTTTTATCCCCGAGGATCGTGGATCGGAGCTTCGCGCGCTTTTCTTCGAAAGTGCCGCGGAACTTCTCCAGGTCATCAACGACGCCGGGCTCGAACTCGAAAAGCACCCTGCGGACGAGGATCTCATTCGTAGTGTGCGCCGCGCCGTGCATACCTTAAAGGGCGATTCGGCTGCCTGTGGTTTTCAGAAGTTGAGCGAGATCGCTCATGAACTGGAAGACGTGCTCTCCTGGCAGATCACCCAGACGCACGGCACAAAGCTCGCCGAAGTTGTGCTCGCTGCGGTGGACACCTTTGAGAGCATGCTTAGCGCGTACCAAAGGCAAGCCGAACCTCCTTCTAGCGATCCTCTGCGCGCTCTCATTCACCACTTGCTACAATCGCCAGGTCGGGCCCAGTCCGCAGGCGATTCCCCTGCCGCACAGGTTCGAGCATCCTTTGCCTGGAGCGAATATGAGCGCTTGATGATTTCCGAGGCGCTTCTGCGCGGCGACCATGTCTACAATGTTGCTCTGCGAATTGATCCCAATAGCGTCATGCGCGCGGCCGCCTTTCAGTTGATTCGAAACGTGCTGCACACTTGCGGCACCGTCATCGCTTTACGGCCCGAAGACAACCTTGCGGCTGCAGCTGTTGAAGTCGTCGAAGCTGCCGTCGCCAGCCCTCATCCTATTGAGCATGTTTCTCATCGCTGCCAGATTCCTTCCGTGGTTTCCGACGTTCGCGTGGAGCCGGCCGATCACGCCGATTCCGCCGAGCATGAGCTCTTGGGCGACATTCTGGAAGCGCAAGCCGCTCAAATCGCCGCGAAGCCCCACGACTCCGCCGAACCGTCAGCTGCCAAAAACTCTGCGGGCTCGTCGGCGGTTGCGGCAGTTGCCGAGAGCACAGTCCGCGTTGACGCCTCGCGCATCGATGCGGTGATGAATCTTGTCGGTGAATTGATCATCGGCAAGTCCATGTTGAACCGCACGCTGGCCGAATTTGATGCCCGCCATTCGCGAGATCCTATCCGGACGAAGCTTGCGGAGACCCTGGCGTTCCAATCCAGAGTTCTCGACGAACTGCATAAATGTGTTCTAAAGATTCGCATGGTTCCGGTCGAACAATTATTTCGTCGCTTCCCGCGCGTCGTCCGCGATATCGCGAAACTTTGCGGCAAGGACATCGCTCTCGAAGTGGCCGGCGAACACACCGATCTGGACAAAGGAATTCTCGATGCGCTTGCCGAGCCGCTCACGCACCTGGTGCGCAACGCGGTCGATCATGGCATCGAGCCCGCCAGCGAGCGACTCGGCGCAGGCAAGCAGGCACGAGGCACGGTTTCCTTCAACGCCTATCATCAGGGCGCGCAAGTGGTGATTGAAGTCCACGACGACGGTCGTGGCATCGATCTCGATCTGATTCGCGAACAGGCGGTTCGCAATGCGCTGATCAAGCAGGAAGACGCCGAGCGCCTGACGGAAGCCGATCTTCTCAATCTCATTTTCGAGCCGGGCTTCAGCACGGCAAGTGAAGTTACCGAAGTTTCTGGACGCGGCGTCGGCATGGACGTCGTGCGTACCGTGCTCGACCGTTTAAAAGGCACGGTACACATCACCAGCGTCAAAGGCAAGGGCACCACCATTCTTCTTCGTGTGCCGCTCACCCTTGCCAGCATTCAGACGCTGCTATTCCGCGTTAGCGGGCGCCTCTTCGCCGTACCGCTGTCTTCAGTCGTGGAGATTACTCGCGTGTCTGACTCCGAAATTCAGCGCGTGGACAAACGCGAGGTCCTTCGCTTGCGCGAGCAGATCCTTACGCTTGTGCGGCTCTCCTCACTTAAAGGAATTCACGCCGTCGATTCGGGCGAACCGAAAAAGAAAAAAAGTTTCGTGATCGTCATCGGCGTGGCGGAAAAACGTTTCGGTCTGCTGGTGGACAGCATGGTGGGCGAAGAGGAGCTCGTCATCAAGGCCCTTCCCGGTGAAATTGTCTCGAGCGATCTGGTGAGCGGCGCATCCATACTTGGCGATGGCACCGTTGTGCTGATCTTGAATGTGCCGGCAATTCTTTCGCGACTGTCGCGGTCCTTGCACCTGGGAGCTATCGCATGAACGGCCGAGTGAAAGTCCTGGTGGTCGATGACTCCGCGTTGATGCGCAAGCTCATTCCCATGATCCTTGAGCGCGATCCGGACATTGAAGTGGTTGGCACCGCCATGGACGGTGCGTTTGCCCTGCGCAAAATTGCCGAGTTGCATCCAGATGTGGTCACGCTCGATCTCGAAATGCCCCGCATGGACGGCATCGAGACCTTGCGCATGATTATGCGCAGCGCTCCGCTGCCCGTGATCGTCTTCAGCACCCATTCCAAAGAGGGTGCTTACTCGACGTTCAAGGCGCTCGCTCATGGCGCCATCGATTTTGTCGCCAAGCCCAAAGATGCAGCGGCCGGTCATCTTGACCCAGTCGCTTATCAGCTCATCGAGAAAATCAAGGTTGCCAAACGCGCTGGCGGCCCCAAATCCGTGCCCAGGGTCGAAGCCGAACTCCCTCCGCCGGGTAAGAAGCGCGCTCGTACTGCTCTTCCACCCAATCGCGTCATCGCTATCGGTATTTCTACCGGCGGTCCCAATGCTCTGCAGTATCTTCTCTCGCAGATTCCGCCGGATTTTCCGGCCACATTTTTGGTCGTTCAGCACATGCCAGAGGGCTTTACGGACATGTTCGCGCACCGACTGGACGAATGCTGCGCCCTGGATGTACAGGAAGCCAAATCCGGCGATCTGCTCGTTGCCGGTCGTGTTCTGATCTGTCCCGGCAATCGCCACATGATGGTCCGGCGCATGCCTCGCGGAGAAATGGTGGTTTTGTCGGACGGCCAGGCAATTAACGGTCACCGTCCTTCCGTTGACGTTCTGTTCCACTCCGTCGCGCAAGAGTTTGCGCTTACCGCGGTTGGCGTGCTGATGACCGGCATGGGCGAAGATGGAGCCGAGGGCTTGGGAGCCATCAAATCTGCCGGCGGTATGACCATCGCGCAAAGTGAAGACACCTGTGTGGTAGGTGGAATGCCCCGGGCCGCCATCAGCAAAGGTTACGCCATGAAGATTCTGCCGCTTGATACCCTCGGCGCGTTCTTGATAAGCCATTACGGCAACGAGCGCCCCGGCAGCGAGAAATCCGACACCCAAGAGAAATCCGACAAAAGCCAAAAGACAGAACGATCCGAACGAACACCCGTTTCAACTCCGCGCGCCTGATCGCGCGCGGAGCTAAAGGAGAAGGTTATGCCACAGTTTGCGCCGCTACTTCGAAAGGACAGCCAGCCAGTCCGCTATCTGGTCGTGGACGACTCCGTCTTTGCCCGCAAGAACCTCATCAAGATGATTGAGCTGTTCGGCGGGGAAGTGGCGGGAGAAGCCGGTGACGGGCTTACGGCCATCGCAGAGTTCAACCGCTCCAAGCCGGACATCGTGCTCATGGATATCACCATGCCGCAAATGGAAGGCATTGAATCCGTCGAGCGCATCGTCCGGCAGCACCCTGAGGCCCGAATTGTCATGGTCTCCTCTGTCGGCTATCAGGAAAACATTCTTGCCGCTCTGCAGAAGGGCGCCAAGCACTTCGTGCAAAAGCCTGTGAAGCCCGAAGTGCTGTACGAAATTCTTCGTTACGTTTTGGGAGACGATCCCAATGCCGCCGGCGCGCCCGTAGAGCTGGCGGGGGAGCAGCGCTCATGAGAATGGAACTCATTCAGCCGTTCATCAATGCGGCGGATGCGGTTTTTGCGGAGTCCCTGCAGGCTCCGACAAAGATTGTCGACCTGACGATGGACGAGAACACCTATCGCCGCAAGGGCATCGCCGCGCTCATTCTGATTAAGGGCGATATCGAAGGCCGCGTCATCCTCGATCTTGCCCCTGAAGTGGCCATCCGCGTTGCGGGACATCTCGCCGGCTCGCCTGTTCCTGAGAGCGAGCAGGTCATTCGCGAGACCGTGTGTGAGCTCGCCAATATGGTCATCGGCAATTCGGTCACGCTTCTCAATGATCAGGGCTTTCGCTTCAAGGTCTTTCCGCCGGAAATTCACATGAGCGAAGAGGGGCTTGCCGGCAACGCCGACACCGAAGCCATGGTCCTGTGCATCGAGACGCCGTGTGGCGAGATTTACATCAACATCGCCATGCACTATCTCCATCGCCGCCGTCGCGAGCAGACTCCAGTCTCCGCCCTCGACTAACTAACCCGTCTCCATCGGCTAGCGATTCGCCTGGCATAGCCTTGCCTTTGTAGGAACCGCTTTCTGAGGCGGTCCGCCAACACAAATACTTGTCTCGTTTGCCGGTCGGCTGCTTGGTCGCTCATCGATTTCCTGATGTAGTACACTCACCTCGCTCTACATTTCATTCAACGTTATTCTCGAGGTTCGCCCCGCATGCGTATTCGCTCTTTTGTGTGTTTATTCTTTTCTCTGGTCTGTTGCGCCGCGCTTCTGGCGCAATCGTCGATCGCTCCGGACGTTCCGGAACCTGGCTCGGCGGAAGAAATCTCCAAAGCGACGACTTCATCGCAGTTCCTTTCTCCGTGGGTTTCCTATTTGCCGGCGTCTTCTACGGTGCCATCACCCCGCGCTTTTTATGGGCGAATCATGGGAGCGCCGGGAGAGCTGGTGACTTCCGCAAAAGCCTATGCCTATTGCCGCGCGCTTGCTGCGGCTTCACCGCGTGCTCGGGTTTTCGCGATTGGTCACTCGGAAGAGGGCCGCGAAATTATTCTTCTCGCCATTAGCGATGAAAAGGGAATTCAAGACCTCGAAAAGTTGAAAGCGGCAACCGCGTCTCTCGCTGACCCCCGGAAAGTCGATCCATCGATCGCCGAAAAGCTCATTGCTGATTCTCGTCCTATCTACTATTTCAATGCGGCGCTCCACTCCGACGAAACCGGCTCGACCGAATCTGTCCTGGAACTCGCCTATCGCCTTGCGGCTTCTGATCAGCCCATGATTCGGCATATCCGCGAAAACCTGGTCGTGCTCATCAATCCCGTCTCCAATCCTGACGGCCGCGACAAGCAAGTTGAGTGGTTCTACCGCTATCTGAAGGGAAAAACTGACCGTGACACGCTGCCTCGCCAATCCCCTCCCTACTGGGGCAAATACGTTTTTGTCGACATCAACCGCGACACACACCAGCAAACTCAGGAAACCACCAAAGCTGTCCACCGCATGTTCCACGAGTGGCATCCCACCGTGGTTCACGATCTTCATGAAGCCGTTCCACTCTTGATGTCCTGGAACGGCACCGGCCCCTACAATCCCAACATCGATCCTGTCACCTACAGCGAATTCCTGGCACTGAGCTTCTATGAAGTGCAAACCATGACCGGCCTGGGCATGCCGGGGGTCTCCACTTGGAATTTTGGAGAAGGCTTCGCGCACCTGTACCTCGATTCGGTTGCCATGAACCACAACGCCGTCGGTCGAGGCTATGAAACTTTCGGCAACGGGACCGCCGAAACACTTTCTCTGTCGCTTGCTCCTGAGGAAACCTCGCGTGAGTGGTACCGCTTGGTGCCCCCTCCATCGGGAACGTTCTCGTGGTCCGCGCGAGACAATGTCAACTATAACGAGACGGCTGCCCTGGCCGCACTCGACTATGCGGCCACGAATTCCCACGTCTTGCTTCGAAATTTCTACCACAAGAGTCTCCACTCCTATCGCAAGGGTCTTGAGGAAGCGCCTTACGCCTTCCTGATTCCCGCGGATCAGGGCGATCCCGCACGGGTTGCGCAACTCGTCAGCCGTCTCATGGGCCAGCAAATTGAGGTCAGCCGCGCGCAGTCTGCCCTTACGTTGAAAGATGGCTCTTATCCCGCGGGCACCTACGTCGTCCGTCTCGACCAGCCCTATCGCAACTATGCAGTGGACCTGCTCACGTCGCAGCACTACCCGAAAGATGGCAGCGAGCCATACGATGACGTTTCCTGGGAGCTTCCCGCTCACTATCATTTACAGGCAATTCCAACTTCCGATGCCGCGGTGCGTTCCGCGGATCTCGCGTTGCTCGCGCAGTCTCCGCGTCCGGTAGGCAAGATCGCGGGTGCAGGCACCGTCTATCTATTGAAGGACACAGGGCAGGAAGGATTGCTCGAAGCACGCTACCGTCTTGCGGCCTTCCATCTCGATATCGCGGAACGCGCCTTCACTCTCACCGGCGCTGACTATCCCGCCGGTTCCTGGATTCTTCCCATGCAGCCTGGCCTTGCCGATGTGCTTCGTGAGGCTTCCTCGCAACTGGGACTCGATTTCAACAGTGCTCCATCGGCACCTGACGTCCCTCACCATTCCGCAAAAGCCCCCCGCCTTGGCGTGTGGGTTCCTTGGGCAGACACCGACACCATCGGATGGATGCGCTACTCTCTCGACCAGCGTAAGATTCCTTACACCTACGTTCGCGATGAAGACATTCGCGCGGGCAATCTCCACGACAAGTTCGATGTACTGCTGTACGGCCACGTCGATCTGGAACTCGCGGAGCAGATTCAAGGCATCCCGAAAGCCTGGGGGCCGATGGCTTTCAAGAAGACTCCGCAGTTTCCCAGTCTCGGCACGCCCGCGGAGTCTGACGACATCACGGGCGGGATTGGCTGGGAAGGCCTGGCGCAGATTCAGCGTTTTGTGGAACAGGGCGGCTTGCTCGTAACCCTGGGCAGCGGCACCATGCTCGCGATTGAAGGCGGCATCATCCGCGGGGTCCGACGTGATTCTGGCGGCGTTCCGCGCAGCACGCAAGGCGGCGGCTCCGATTCCTCCTCCGCGGCCCAGCAAGCCGTTACGCGCACACCCGGTTCGCACGTGCGAGTCACCTTCGCGAAGCCCGAACATCCGATCGCTTATGGCTATCCCGCGCGCACCTACGTGTTCCGCCAGAATTTCGCGCTTTATTCCATTCCGCGGCGCTGGCTACGAATGGCGTACTGCACCACGTGTCTTGATGGACCCATCGATACCCGGAGCGTTGTCTTGGAATGGGGTGACCGCGAAGGCGCTCCTTTTGTCGTTAGTGGCCAAGCCTGGGGAGAAGGGAACTTGATCGGACGTCCCGCGATTTTAGACACACCCGTCGGCAGCGGCCACGTCGTAACCTTCAACTTCAATCCGCTGCATCGCGATCTCAATCGCGGCGACCAGCGCATGCTCTGGAACACGATCATCAACTGGCAGGCCATACTCTCGCCGCCAAAACCCTAGCTCATTCTCCAGTCGGTTATCGAACCACGGCGAGAAAACTACTCCGGCGCCTTCAAATACGCTGCTCCATGCCGGAACAACCCGACTTTCGTAATCGCCTGGGAAAACACAATTCGGATCGGCACAAAGATGGCGCCCGCTCCGGGGGTGTACGGCACGGCTACTTCCAGTCGCGTGCCTTCCGGATACTCGTTCCGGCTGCGAAAACTGATCCCGCCCTTCGACAAGTCCTCGCAGACAGCCACTTCTTCCTCAAATCCGCGCCTGCGGATGCACGCCAGCACCCTGGCCTTTACGCGCGTCCGGTTCCTGCGCGGAGTAACGCGCTCCTCGGGAACCGCTGCGAGCGTCACTCCATCCTTATGCTTAGTGTCGGAATGTGCCTCGATCCAGATCGAGGGCGAATCGCAGTGCCGGCACAATCGCGCAATGCAGCGCCGTATTTCGAACGACTTCAGCTCCATCTCGTTCAGGTACACAACTTCCCGACGTTGGCAAAAACTGCATTCCATCAGCATTCTTGCCAGGGCTTCCTCGGATTTATGCACCGCGGGGAACTCGATATCCCAGAAATCCACTCGCGGCTCAAGAATCGCAATCGCGTAGAGGAACCCGTCGCCTTCTCGGTCGATCTCCGCCATGATGCGGGCGCGCACGGACTTGCTCTGGTCGCCTTCCAATTCCCGGTGTAGGGTGATTTCCTGTCCCGGAAAAAGTTTCTCGGTCAGGCGAAGCACGCCGCCGTTGCGGCTCACCAATAGCGTTTCCGCGGCCTGTTTCACGGCTGTTCCGTCGTTCCCGAACCACGACGCATTCACGCTCAGCCGCAACGAGACCCGGTCGCTCTGGCGAGTTCCTTCAGCGCGGGAGATCATCCGTTCTTCCAGAGGTTGCATTCTCCGTCAGGCTAACATGTTCCCGCGTGCCTCATTCGGTACTCGCCAGCCCGATTGTCCTTCCCACTAATACTCCAAACGGGGCGAAAACGGGGCCTTTCTCAGACGTTACCCTTTCGCGAACTCCCAGCCGTAACCGCATTCTCATTTCGCAACCTTTCCCACACACTACCTGTATACGGGTCGCCTAACCGCATGAGGTCGCCCAACGTTACGTCTCTCGAAGAGTTTTGTGTGAGCAAAATCGTGTCTATGCCTGATCGAAATGCAAACGCTCCCCTCCG
>Ga0210392_10000672_pt1 | contig 19923 bp, 17 predicted proteins | sample IncBWC30OmetaG_FD_161057 | JGI IMG/M metagenome (GOLD analysis project Ga0210392, IMG submission 161057) | Forest soil microbial communities from Barre Woods Harvard Forest LTER site, Petersham, Massachusetts, United States - Inc-BW-C-30-O ...
CTTCGGCTTCACCAACGAAGGCTTGCCCGATACCATATTCACCTTCTTCAATTCGGTGGTGTTCCGCTCGACGCTGACCGCCGGCTTCCCGCTACTCGGTGGTGATCAGACCCGCCGGGATGTCGAGCAGTTCATGCTGGCCTTCGACAGCGATCTGGCTCCCATTGTCGGCCAGCAGGTGACTCTGACCAACCAGAATGCCGGCGCCGCCGGCTCGCGCATCGCGCTGCTGGAGCAGCGTGCGGGAGTGCCATTCACTTCAAAGATCCTCGGCGGCACGGTGACAGAGTGCGACCTGGTGGCCAGCGTCGTGCAGGGCGGTACGGTGAAGGGTTATCTCTATCACCCGAGTTCCGCTGCGTTCGTGCCGGGCGACGCGTCGGCCCCGCTGTCGGACAGCGCGCTGCGAGCACTGGCCGCCGTGGCGGGGCAGGAAGTCACGTACACCTGCGTGCCTCCCGGCTCCGGCGCGCGCATCGCGTACAGCAAATAATCGCCCCGACCGATAACCGCCCCCACGTGCGAATCACGGCACGTGGGGGCGCTCGCTCTCACTTGATTGGGTCTATGTTCTTTGGATCATGGTAGCGATGGCCTGATCGATGCCGATCGAGCCCTTGCGGGCGTTTGCGCCGCGATTCGGAAAGTCGATCCAGCCGGCGTTGAATCCGTCGATCATCTGGATGCGGGGCGTTGGGTTGTTCATGCCCTGGCCGCGAAAGATCGATTCCCATCGATCGCGCGGCACGGCTTCCGCCCGCACCGGGTGCGCAAGCACCTCGGCGAACGCATGGGCCAGGACGTTCGGCGACACCCGCTGCGCACCCTCCAACTCGACCACGCGCGCTCCGTCCCAATGCTCTTGCAGGAGCGCGGCAGCGGTGCGGCCGACGTCATCCGTGGCGATCATCGGGACGGGACGATCCAGCGGCTGAAGGTAGCTCTGGATTTTCCCTTCCCGGGCCGAGGCGATGTCCCATGCCGCGTTTTCCATGAACCATGCGGCGCGCAGGAAGGCCACGGGCACCGGCAGGGACTTGAGGGCATCCTCCATCAAACCGAGGGCGTTCAATAAATTCGGATTGGGCGCGTCGGCGCCGATCGTCGAGAGAGCCACCACCTTTTTGGGCTTCGCCTCGGCAAGAGCCGCGCGCATCGACGCAATGAATCGCCTGGCTTCGGGAAATCCGGGCGCCGGGTCGAATACCGGGGGCAGCATCGCAAAGACGCCCTCGGTCCCCTCGAAGGCTTTGGCCAGTGCCCCCGCGTCCGCAAGATCCGCGAGGGCAATGTCGCAGCCCAGTTCCGCCCAGGGAGCGCCCTTGCCGCGATCTCGGACTACCGCGCGGACGCGTTGATCCGCGGAAAGAAGACTGCGGGCCACCGCGGCCCCTACTTTTCCGGTGATACCGGTGACTGCATACATATTGGCTGCTCCTGTGAAAGTCGCCCTCGGGCGGATTGGCGACAATATCTCGCACCCGCATTCGTGCTACAACAGCGTTTATGTGATGATAGTCGTGCGTTTCAGTCAGGAATATCGATGACCTTCGACAGCAAGCTACTCTCCGGACTGACGGTGCTCACTGCCGTCGTCGAGGCAGGGACGATCGCGCGGGCCGCCGAAGCCCTGGGGCTCTCTCCGTCAGGTGTAAGCCGGGCGCTCTCGCGCCTGGAACAACGCGTGGGCGCGCGGCTCCTGGCGCGCACCACCCGCTCGCTCTCGCTGACCGATGAAGGAAGGCGATTTTATGAACAAGTCGGACCGCATCTGGCCGGCATCGAGGAGGCGGCGATCGCGGCGTCCGGATCGGCCAACAAGGTATTCGGACGGTTGCGCGTCAACATCGATCCCTACTTCGCCCGCATCGTCCTGTCGGCACATCTTGCGGCGTTTCTCACGCGCCACCCGGATGTTTCGGTGGAGTTGATCATGAGAGATGCGGTGGGCGATCTCGTCGCCGATGGCTTCGACCTCGCGCTGCGTTTCGGCGAGCCGCCGGTCGGCTCATTCGTCGCTCGAAAGCTCATTGAAACCCGCGTGCTGACCGTGGCCTCACCGTCGTATATCAAAGCCCGTGGACGGCCGCGCCACCCTAAGGATGTCGAGGCATGCGATTGCATCGACTTCTACGATGCGGCAAACGCCAGGCCTTACGACTGGGAAGTCAGACGGAGGAAAGAGGTGATCCCGCTTCGGGTCAAGGGGCGCCTTCTGGTATCGGACTCGGGGACGCTGATTGGCGCATGCGAGGCCGGTGCGGGAATCGCCCAGGTGCTCGAGCTGGGATGCAAGCATCTGCTGGATAACGGCCGGCTGGTCGAGCTGTTTCCGGAATGGTCGGATGAGCGCTTCCCCCTCTACGCCATCTATCCCTCTCGGCTTCACCGCGCAGCGAAAGTGCGCGTGTTCATCGAGTTTTGCCTGGAAGTCATGGCGGGAAATTCACGCGGAGCCGGCGGCAAAGCGCGGTGAACGCCCCACGGCCTCGCCTATCTGCTGCGCGAGCGCGTCGAGCATGGCGTACCGGCGGCGGTACTGCGCCCGCTTGCGCGAGGGGATGTCCTTTGCGGATCGCTGCGTGAGGCGCGGGCTCAGCTCGAAGAACGCCTCGTCCATCGGGACGCCGCCGCATTCGATCCACGCGCGGTCAAAGCTCGAGAAGATTTGCTCTCCCGGAGAGTGATATGAGTTGCTGCAAATGCGTTTGCTGTCCGAGATTGCCAGTATGCGCCCGATGCCGACGGAGCCGCACAGCAAGCGAAACGCCGTCACGATCAGGTCGCGCGGCCGCAATCCGTGCATATTGTGCGTCAGGGAACGATAGATCTCGACCGCCTCCGGGTTTCGAAGGCCCTGCAGCCCGCCGGCGTAGGCGACGAGCTCGGCGCCGATCTGCCCCAGCGTGAAAGTCACTGAGTAAAGACGCTGCTCGCTCTTGAACAGACTGACCGTCAGCTCGCCTTCATGTTCGAAAAGCAAGAACTTGTGGAGTCTGATCTGGGTCGCGTCTCCGAGCTCGGCAAGGATGATCGAGGCAAGAGCGGGGAAGCGCAGAATCGAAAGCCGCCCGTTGAGCAGTTCATAGTGACCGCTGATCGCGTCGAGCCTCTGGTCGAACCGCCAGTCCACGTTCAGGTAAGGATGAATGACGCACTCAATCAGGGAGGGTCGCAGCGCGAGCGTTTCCTGCAAAGCCAGATTGGTCCGGTCGCCGAACTTTTCGCGAAACTCTTCCAGATGATAGGCGCATCGCGCGAAATGTGTCGCCATCCGCCGAACCAGGGGTTTCTTCTCACCTGGCCGCGAATAGCTCACCGCGCGCAGAATCTGCTTGAGCACGTCGAGCCGGCCGAGGCGATTCCCGGAGAGCGGCATCTTTGACGGATCGATCGCTTGAACAAATGAGTGAAGCACGGCGTCCAGCATAGACTGTGCGTCGGGTCGCACAATCAGGTGAATCACTGAGTGGCGTAGGAAAATGTCGATATCGGCGGACTGTAGTAATGCGCCTACAATTACGCTCCAAATTTAGAATCGGGTGAATCCATGAAAGGTCTGCTGCTTGCCACACTGTTGTTCTCAATGTCGGCCATCGCTCAGGATACGAGCGCGCCCGGCCAAAAGCTTGCCGACAAAACCGCCTGGGTCTATCAGAACGGCAGGATGCGCTGGGCCGGGGATTGGTCTTTTGCGGTAGACGCCGTGGACTACCGCGACAAGGCAGGCGGGCCGCTCGAGGGCCCCTTCGATATTGCGATCAGCGGCCGGCAATGGGGCGGCTTTCAACCGTTTTTCAGTTTGACCTGCCAATCCCAACACGTGGGATGTTTCGACACTACGCGCTACAAATATCTGATCTTTTCCGGCAAGGGCACGGCTGCGCATCAGATTTTTCAAGTGGGCTTCATGTCGTCCGGCGACATACCCGATGGTCCGGTAATCATGGTTGCGCAATATTGTTCGGGCGGCACTGATCCGGAAATGGGCCGGTGGAACTCCTGCAAGATCCCTCTATCTGCATTCAAGTTGATCGACACCAACATCGTCAAGTTTTGGATCCAAGATCAAACGGGACTCCGGAGCAATAAATGGTATCTCGACGACGTCGGATTTACGGTGGACTAGCGCGTACTGTTAAAATCGAGCGCCGGGAGGGTCCCATGACATCATCCGAAAAGAGAATCGCATACCTTATCCGTCCGGTTCTTCTGGCTTGCACGGTCGCCCGTGCTTGGGCGGCTGATCCGACCCTGACCGTGAAGACCATCAGCGAATCAGGCGCTCAGCAGGTCCTCGTCGCGGCCGAACACGAAGCCGAAAAGCTTCACGCTCCCTGCGCCATTGCCGTTGTCGATGCCAGCGGCACCCTTGTCGCTTTCCTCAAAATGGATGGAGTCCGCCCCGGCAGCCCGGATCTTGCGATAGGAAAGGCCCGAACCTCCGCTGTGCTGCAGCGGCCGAGTGCCGAGACCGAAGCCAACGTGGACAATGGCCGATTGGCCTTTGTCACCGCGGGACTCATGACGCTGCGAGGCGGGGTTCCGCTGAAGGCAGGGGGACAGGTTGTCGGGGCGGTTGGAATAGCCAGCCTCAATAAGGATAACGATGTGACCATCGCCCAGGCAGCCGCCGCAGCCTTTGAGTCGCTATCGGCCACGCAACCGCCCGCGCATTAGCGTGACCCGGCGCGTGCTCAAGGAATCGCAATGCTGCGGTTGAAGGCCTTCAGTTCGCGTCTGCCGTCGGTCCACAATGCGTACGGTTCGGCATCCGGATCATCCTCTGCTGCCGCTGCGATGTGCAGGATGAGCGAGCGACTCTCACCAAGATAGCGTAGCTGCTCCGGGGTGACCCGATACACTGCCTCCACCGCCGCGGCGGCATGTGGCGCCAACAGCTGCGGGCGCGCCGCCAGATCATCGGGAATCTTGGATTCCGGCGCGAGCCGCAGCCAGCGTCCGTCCGCGAACAGCGCCACGGTCAAGTCGGCCGGCGCCAAGGCCGCGCCACTTTTGCGCCGATCAATGGTCGACCAGAAATATCCGATCAGATAGGTCTGCGCGTGACCGCTGCGATCCACTTCCGCCGCAGCCAGGCTGACGTAGTCGCGCGCGTTCGCCGCCAGCGTCGAACGCTCCAGCGCGAAGGTTAAGGGGCGGCCGACGACAGCCACGTGCGCGCCGGTGTGTTCGTCCAGATACTCGCTGAGCAAAGAACCGGTGCTGCCGGCGCAGGCCGTGGCGCCCACGCCCAGCAGCAGCGCGGCGGCTCGGCGGAATATTGATCTTAGGACCCGAGCCATAGGGTCAAAAGCCGAGGCGGTAACCCAAGGACACGAAGTATCCCCGGCTCGATTGATTGTCCAGCGTATTTTGCAGCTCGCGGCGGCCGAAGTCGGCACCGGCTTCGAACTCGATCAACAACTTCCCCCGCCAGCGCTCAACCCGCAGCGAGGGGACCAGTGCCAGCTGCGAGGATTGGTCGGTGCTGTAGAGAATGCGGTCCAGGCGTAACCGCGGACCCAAGCGCCAATCGTGCCAGAGCGGCATGCGGCTGCTCAGGCCCACCGATTCGGTCACGGCCATCGGATTGGTTTCGTAGCGCAGCGACAGCACGTGAATGTCATTCGCCACGAAAAGTCCCGAGCCGAACCATTGCAGCTGCACGGTGCGATCCAGGCCGCTCGCGGGAGTCGCCGGCACATTGCCCGAAGCGGGGGTTGCGCCGATGCGGGTGAGATACAGATCGGCACTCAATTGAAACCGCTCGCCGATCGGACGGGCCAGGGTCGCGGTCAGCACATCACTGCAGGCCGTGCGGTCGCGGGCCAGCTGTTCGATTTGGAGCGGCGTAAAATTGACCAACAGCGAATCGAGAGTGGTTACCGGCTGGCCGATCAAAGCGTTGCGCAGGGTGAGAATCGGCGTTTCGCGATGATCGATATCAAAGCTGAAGTTGAATGAAGCCGGCAGCGTCAGCGTGCCGATCAGCGTCGCGCTGTTCAGTTGCCTGAAGTAGACGTCGTAGTCGATCAATGCGATGAACGATCGGCCGCCCGAAAAGTAGCGCGACTCCAAGCCGACTGCACGCCGGTCCTCGAGGCCGCTGAATCGCTGCTCGAGAATGTAACCGGTGAGGTCCCAACTCTGCGCAAAGGTGCCGAGCGTGGCCGACAGGCCGGCAAACTGGCGATTGGTTCGCACCCCTTCGTTGACCGAGTCGACGGGGCTGCCGAAGGTGGCGTTGATGCTGAGTTTCGGCTGGATGCGGTAACTCAGCCAGGCACCGTCGAAGGTGCCGAACACGCCGTCGGTTCCGCGCACCTGGCGCCCGAGGCGGCCGCTCAACCCCAAGTCCTTGTCGGTGAGTTCGACGAAGGCGGCGTTGACCTGGGTCAGGCTGCCGGGCACGCCGCCGGCGCTTCCCAAGTACTTCGTGTATCCGGCATACAATCGGCCGAGAAAATCGAACGTATCGCCGCGCCGGCGGGTGAGAAAATCGCCGTTGTTCACGAGTGCTCCTTGCGCAGTCTGGTCGAATTGCGTGCCGGCGGCGCTGACATTTTCTTGATCGCGGCGGTATAGCTGCGACACACCGCCGGACGCCGACCAGCCATTGGCCGCCCCCGGCTGATGAGGGCGCGGCGCGGCCGAGTCGCGCCCGGCCAGCGCCAACGCCCGGATGCGCGCGCGGATGCGCTCGGCGCCCTCACCCTTCGGGTAGCGCCGCAAATATTCTTCGTATTCGGCCTTGGCCTGCGCCAACTGCCCGGCGCGTTCACGCGCCAGTCCCAACAATTCCTGAGCTTGCGCGCGCTCGCGGTACTCCGGCTGGCGCACCAATGAGGTGAGCGATTCCACCGCATGAGCAAACTCGCGTGCCGCCAGCGCCGACCTTGCATCCGCGAGCAGCCCGGCGCGTTCCGCATCGCTCAATGGCGCATCGGGCACCGCGCCCGCGGCCGGCGGCGGCAATACCAGCGAGACATTGACCGGCTGCGCCCTGTCTTCATCCTCGCCGATGACCAGCCAGGCGCGCGGAAAGCCAGACAGTGCCAGCGCCAGCAGGGCCTCGGCATCCTTGCGGGATGACACCGGACCGACACGCAGGCGATGCCAGGTGACGCCGTCGACTTGCGTGCTCGAGTCGTAGGCGGGTAAGCCGAAGCGGCTGCTCGCGGCGGACAGCTCCTCGGGGCTGAAGGGCGCGGGGTGCGACTCGAGATTGACGGCGTAGTTCGGCGCGGGGATCGAGGCATCTTGCATCCACGCCTGGGCCTTGCCGGGCTTTTCGATCAGGCGCACCACGAAGCCGCGTTGACCACCGATGGGCGCGACCACATAGTCGACGGGCCGGCGCCAACTCAACACCACGTTGACTTCTCCGGGAGCGCCGGCCTCTAGGTCTGCGGCCTGCAGGTAGGCTTCCGCGCCGGCGATCGAAGGCTGCTCGTTCACAGCGGTGGGAAACTGGCCGAGGCCGCAATCCAGACCCGGCTTGAAGCGAAATGTGGTTTCGCTGCCGCTGCTGGCCGGTAGGTGCGACAGGTAGCGCATGCTGCAGCCGAACTGCACCGTGATATTGACATGATCGGGCCGCTCCGCAACATCGATCAGTTCAATCAGGTGCCCTGCAGACTGTGCGTGCGCGATGGCCGGACAGGCGATGCACGGGAACGTCATCGCCATGAGAAGAAACGCGTGCGCAAAGCGGCGCTGGGCGGGATCAGTGGCGCCCACCGTTCACCTGCGGCACCGGTCCTGGGCCGGGCGCGACCTTGTCGGTATTGTTTTTGTGGCACCCCCGGCAATTGCCGCCGGCCACGGCGGGACCCTGATAGGCCGGCCCGGTATGCCGGTATCGGGCCGAACCCCAGGAATGCGTGTCGTGGCAGCTCGCGCAGTCGAGCGTCGTGAGCATGTGGACGGTGGACTTGCCGGAGGCGCCGCTCCCGTTGTGACAGGCCTGGCAGGCGCCGGTCACTCCGGTGTGCGAGAAGATTGCCGGCAGCCAGGCGAATGTGGAATGGCAGCTACTGCACGCCAAGCTCGTGCGTACGTGGCTCGCCGGCATGCTGACCGCCACCACCGAGTTGTGACAACTGGAGCAGGCCTGCGCAACGCCCTGATGCTCGAATCGCGCCGGCAGCCAGGCGATGGTGGTGTGGCAGTTGTCGCAGCTGTCGTTGCTCTGGATGTGCCGGCTGCCCTTGCCGGCGGCGCTCAGTCCGTTGTGACAACCGGCGCAGCGGCCGCCGGCGCTCGCATGCGCAGCGCGCGCACTTTGCATGATGGAAACCGTCGGGCCCCGCAGCGGACTCATCGCCGCCTGCATCGGGGATGCAGCCGTGATCGATGTCGCGCTGCCGGTGGCCGGCACGGCCTTCTGCACCCGGGCCGTTCCCGCCACACCGGGCGGCACGGCATTACCGTTGGCACTGTTCCAGTTGCTGGTTCCGTGGCAACCCTTGCAGTCCTGTCCGGTGTGATGTCCCCTGGGCCGGTCCTGGATCTTGACGCCGAACCAAGACATCCCGGTTTCATGGCAGGCATCGCAGGCCATGGCCGCCACCGGCGTGTGATTCATCGTCGTGCCGGCGAATGAGGTGAACACCGTCGGGGAGTGACATCCCTCGCAGGCGATGCCGGCGGTCGGAATATGCGTGGGCGGCGGTTCCTTGGGAATGATGTTGGCGAAACTCAAGCCCGCGCCGTGACATTGGATGCAATTGCCCGTGATGCCGGTGTGATTCATGGTGTACACCGCGAAATTATTCGGGTTGGTGTGGCAGAGCGTGCAGGCCTGATTGGTCGGAATGTGATTCGCAGGCTTCGCGTTGATGCCGAGCGTGAACGACACCGTCGAGGCGTGGCAGTTGGCGCAGTCGCCGGTGCTCGGGTGGCCGGCATCCTGCCCCGCGGTGGGACGGTCCACCATGGTGACGCCCACCCAGTTCATGCCGGTCTCGTGGCAGCTGCTGCAATTCGACACGATGCCGGTGTGATTCATCTTCGTCCCCGGCCCAAACGCGGTGGTCGATAGATGACAGACACCGCAATCCTCCGAAATGGGGAAGTGATTGGCCGGCAGTCCCCGGGCTGCCGTGCCGTTGTGGCAGGAAGCACAGCTGCCCTGCACTTGCGTGTGATCAACCGTCACCGCCGGATTCCACGCGGTCACCGAATGGCACGCGCCGCATTGATTGCTGCTGGCAATGTGAGTCGAGGACTTGCCGGTGGCGATGCTGCCGTTGTGGCAGGCGTAGCAATTGCTGATGTTGCCGGCATGCATGCCATTGGCGGGCACCCAGGCGCTGGTGGAATGACAGGTATCGCAGCCGTCGGTGGTGGGGATGTGATTGCCCGGCTTGCCGGTTGCAATGCTGCCGTTATGGCAGCTGGCACAGTTGCCGCTGATCTGCGAGTGATCAAAGCGTATCACCGGTGTCCAGCCGAACACGGAGTGGCAGGCATCGCATTGGTTGGATGAGGCAATGTGAGTCGCGGACTTGCCCTGCGCGATCACCGAGTTGTGGCAGGTGGCGCAGCTGCCGCGCACTTCTTGGTGATCGAAGCGACTGGCCGGCTGCCAGGCCACCGCGGTGTGACACGCATCGCAGCGATCGGTACTCAGTACATGCGTCGGCGATTTGAAAGTCGCGGTGATGCGCGCGCCGCGGTTGTGGCAGGCGGCGCAGTCGCGCGGCGTGCCCTTGAATACCGCGCCCACATGGCAAGATTCGCACGGCACGTTGAGGTGCGCATCCAGCAGCTCGAAGCCGGTGGTCAAATGATCAAATTTGGGCGCCCCGATCTGCGCCGTGTGTCCCGGCACCGCCCACAGCAGGCACACCGCCAGGGACGCAAGAATTGCGGTGTGCCTTTGCATGCGCCTCCTAGTGAGTCCGTGCGGCGGCAAAGCTGCGGGTGTTGTGGCAGCGCTGGCATTGGCGGCCGAATTCGCCCACGTGCACGTCGTCTTTGGCATGGCAGGACGCACACTCGGTCGGCAACTTCACCTTGTCGGCCGGTTCGCGGTGACAGCCGTTGCACTCGACGCGTCGATGCGCGCCGGTGAGTTCGAAGCCGCTCTGCTTGCCGTGGTCGAACTCCCATAGCTTCCAGCCGGCCGGCGAATGGCAGGCACCGCAATCCTGCCCGAGCGAACCTTGGTGCACGTCCTCGGTCTTGTGGCAAGACGCGCAAGCGGTCGGCGCACCCGCGAATCGCATGCTGGTGTGGCACTGGGCGCAGCTCACGATCACGTGCTGACCGAGCAGGGGGTACTTGGTCAGGTCATGATCGAATCGCAGTCCTCCCTGCCAGGTTTCGTTGCCGTGGCAGGCGTCGCAGGCCCGATTCAACTTGCCGCCGTGCGGGTCTTGCGCCGAGTGACAGGAAAAGCAATCGGTACCGAGCTTCTGCAGCGCCACCTCGGCCGTGTGGCAAGTGTGACAATCGAGACGTGCATGCGCGCCGATGAGAGCGTATTTGGCGGACTTTGCGTGATCGAATGCCGCCGGTTTCCAATGTACCTCATCGTGGCACGAGGCGCAGGCGCTGCCGAAGCGACCCTCGTGCGCATCCTGCGGCCGATGACAGCCGTTGCAATCGCGCGGCGGTTTGTCTTGGAAGGTCGCGCTGCTGTGGCAGGCACCGCAGGCAGCGTGGCCGTGAGCGCCGTTCAGGGGAAAGCCGGCTTCCCTGGCGTGATCGAACCTGGCCGTGCGCCAAGTGACGACGGTATGGCACTTGGCGCAATCATCGCCGCGAGCGCGCGCGTGCACGTCGTCCGGCGTGTGACAGGCGACGCAGCGGGTGGGTGTGTCCTTGTATTGAGCGCCGATGTGACAGGCCTCGCACGCCACCTTGGCATGTGCATCGCGCAGCGCAAAGTGCGTGGTGTCGTGATCGAAGCGCACATGCTGCCACGCGCCGGAGTCGTGGCAAACTTGGCATTGTTGTCCGAGGCCGCCCCGGTGCGCGTCGTTGCTCTTGTGGCAGCTGACGCAAGCGGTGGCGGCCTTGCGGTACGGCTCGCCCGCGCGGTGGCAGGCATTGCAGGCGAGCGCCGCGTGTCCACCAAGCAGAGGAAATTCCGTGCCGGCGTGATCGAAGCCGAGCGGACTGAAATTGACGATGTCGCCGGCCCGTCCCTTGTGTTCAGTGTGGCATGCTCGGCATTCGCTTTTCGCCGCGTTCTGCATGCGGCCGTGTGCGCCGCGTGTCGCGGCCAAGTCGGCGGCAATGTCTTTATGGCAGTCGAGACACAGCGCGGTCTGGCGCGCGGGGTTCTTCAGATCGTGACAATTGCTGCAGTTGTCTTCGAGCTGCGCATGCGCCGCCGCTACCGGCCCCGGCATCAGCAGTTTTTCCAGCTGAGCCCCGGCCGCAGGCTTCGACGTTGCTCCCAACAGTGTGACCAGCAGTGCCATGATGATCCGTGTCCTCAACGCTCGGCGCGACATGTCTGAATGCTTACCCGCCTGCCTCGCCGACAACCGCGTCGATGAGTACGCGCACCGGCGCGTTCGCACCGGGGTTGACGGCTGCACTGGCTCCTTGCAGGTCTCCCTTCTGCGCCAGGGGCTGGCCGGTCTTCGAGAGCCGCGCCTCGACGATCACCGAGGAGAAGTCAGATAATTTGCGGTCGGCGATCATGGCCTGCGAATCATTCAATTCGAAGCGCATCGGCCAGCGATCTACCTGGGTGCGCAGTACCGCGAGCGGCGGGCCGGGAGAGGCCGAGGACTTGGCGAACACAAACAGCGTCATGCCGCTCGCCGCGCGTGCGCGCAACGCGGGATCGAGCTCCACTTCCCCAATGAGGCGCGCCGGTGCGGCCCGCGAGGCCGACGCAGCGCCGGAGGCAGCACCAGCATCGACGCCTGCCAACTGTTGAGCTTCGGCGATGTTGCCAGCCACGATGCGCGCATCCGGCGAATCGGGCGGCAGCAGGCGCTTCAACTGCTGCCATTCGCGCAGCGCCTCTGCATAGCGGTGCTCTTCGATCAGCAGACTCGCCTGCAGCCACAGCGCCTTTGGATGCGAGGCATCGAGCCGCAGCGCGTGCTGCAGGTACTGCGCCGGCGGACCGGCCAACTTGCCGCCGTTGGCCGCCGCCGCGGTGTCCGCGTAGTTCGCCCAGGCGTCGGCATTGCTTGCATCGAGCGCCATGGCGCCGCGATAGGCTTCGAGCGACTTGCCGTAATCGTGCGCGACCCGAAACTGCTCGGCTTGCGCGAGCAAGGGCGCGGCCGCGGCGGCATCGTGCGGCAATGACTCGATGCCGTTTGTCGGTGTCGCGGGGACCTCCTTGCCGAGCAGGACGCCCTGGGCGGCGGTCCTTTGCCTCGCCGCGAGTGCATCGGCGCCGCGTCCGAGATAGTCATAGGATTGCGCCAGCAATTCCCAATCGGCCTGTGAACCGCCGCCGCTCGCGAGGCGTTCTGCGAGCTTGAGCGTGGCCGACTCGACCGACTCGACGGCCGTGCCGGCAGCGGCGGCCGTGTGCGCAGGCGCAGCGCCGAGCAGCGACGGTGTGCCCCAGAAGTGATACAGCGAGACGGCCGCCGCGCTCACCAACAGCAATGCCGCGGCAACGGTGGCAGCCGCGCGACGCGAACCGGCCATGGCGCCAAGTGAACGCAGCAGCGGCGCGGTGAGCAACATCGCCGCAACGCTGCACAGTGCGCCGGCGATGAACCAAAATGCAGGCTGAGCTCCGCTCATCCGAGGACCGATGCAAACACGCGCACGCTATATCTCCCTGATACCCGTCGCTCGATTTTTCTTTCGGCTCCTGCGAGATTCGTCGTGACGTCCCGCCCATGAGCCAAACACATACTAGCCTAGAAAATACGGGATTCGCGCCAGTCGCGGAGTGGCGACGCTGCAACTGTGAATCACGACTCAATGTCGCCGGATGACGACGGGCTTTGTCATGCAGAGTTCACGCCGCCGCCGGATGAGGTAGGCTATGGCGCATGCATGCCAGGCCCGGCACGACTATCGCCTTCCTCTTGGGACTGCTGAGCGCGGCGGCGCTCGGTGCGCCGGCAGCCGATCCCTTGGAGCCGGCGCGCAGCGCCATCCGCGGCAAGCAGTTCGGACACGCCGTTCAGGAACTGACGGTGCAAGCCGAACATGGCTCGGTGGACGCCGAATATTTGTTGGGGTTGGCGTATTTGAGCGGTCTCGACCGCAAGCCCGACCAAAACGCCGCCTTGAAATGGCTTCGCTCTGCCGCGCAAAGCGGGCATGCCGGCGCCGCTTTCGTGCTCGCCGGGGTTCTTTGTTCGAGCGCAGACGCCGACGCGGCAGCCGAGGGCGCGCGCTCGCTCGAACAGGCAGCCCGGAGCGGCTATCGGCTGGCGCAAGATGCATTGCGCGAACAACGCCTGCCGCTGTCTCCCGACCGCAGCGCCGCCACTGCGGCGGATGCGGGACGTGCCTTGCTCATCGGTGCAGCGCGCCGAGCCGATGCGCATCTGTTGCAGACTCTGCTCGGGGGTGCCGATCCGAACACCGCCGATGACTTCGGCAGCACGCTGTTGAACCAGGCTGCCGAGGCCGGCTCCGTGGCTGCAGCCCGGCTGTTGTTGGAACACGGCAGCGTCGTCGATCAAGCGGACCATTTCCAATCGACGCCGCTCATGCACGCCGCCGCGCAGAGCGACCCGCGCCTGACGACCCTTCTGCTGGGCAAGGGCGCCAACCCGGCATTAAGCGATGCGGCCGGCGCCACACCTCTGATTTACGCGGCCCGCGCCAATCGCCGTGCACAGCTCGAGGTCTTGTTGCCGGCGCTGGGCGCGTCGCTTCGCGGCGCGCAGTTGCAACCGGCCATGGACGCGGCGTCCCGAAACGGCGCGCCGGATGCGGTCAGCATGCTGCTCGCCGAGGGAGCGCGTGCGCACAGCGACGACGCGCCGGCACGAGCGGAACGGGGCGCCGTCTACGACAATCCGGGCCCGCTGTACCGAGGTCTCAGGCCGCTCTTCATCGCCATCGAACGTGATGATGCCGCCCGTGTCGACCGCGAACTCGACGGCGGCAGCGATGCCAAGAGCCTGACTCCGCGCGGTGAGAGCGCGCTGCTACTGGCCGTGCGCTCGAGCGCCTCGCGCTCGGTGGCGAGCCTGCTGCGTCATGGTGCCGACCCTGCCAAGCCCGGCGCGAACGGCGAGACGGTCTTGGTGCTGGCGGCAAGCCGTGCCGACGTGGCGATGGTGCGCGCCCTGCTCGCGGGCGGCGTAAGCGCGGACTTGCACGCTGCGAATGAAGCACCGCCGCTGTCGGCTGCCGCGCAAGGCGCCGGCATGGCGGTGCTGACGGCGCTGCTCGATGCGCATGCCAGCGTCGATGCCGTCGATGGCGCCGGCAACACGGCGCTCATGATCGGCGCGCAACGCGGCAACGCCGAGCTCGCCGCGCGCCTGTTGGAGCGCGGCGCGAGTCCCGCGGCGAAGAACTCCGCCGGGCGCACGGCGCTGTGGCTGGCGGCGGAAACCGGCCGCGCCGAGCTGCTCGAGGTGCTGCTCGAGCACGGCGCAGCGCCCGATCAGGCCGATGGCAGCGGCGTGACGCCGCTGATGGCCGCCGCCGCTGCCGGCCAGCTCGCCGTGGTCAACAAGCTGCTCGAGGCAGGCGCATTGGGGGGCGCCAAATCCAGTCTAGGCGACACGCCGCTGCTGCTCGCGGCCGCGCAGGGCCGCAGCGAGGTCGTGCGACTGTTGCTGCGGCACAAAGCCGAGGTCAACGCGCAAAATAACTTCGGCGATACGGCGCTCATCGCCGCCAGTCGCGCCGGCGACACGACGGTTTGCAAGCTGCTGCTGAGTGCCGGCGCCGATGCGCGTCTTCGCAATAGCAGCCGCAAGACGGCCGGCGAGATCGCGACGATGCGCGGTTTCGCCGATGTAAAATCGCTACTCGAGTCGGGTTAGCCGCGGCCGCGTGGAATACTCGGACAGGCTCCCTAGTACACGTGTACGGCGATCACATGGACGGTGCCGGCAATCAGCAGCATGAAGAACAATGGCAGGTGCAGAATGTGCCAGAGCGAGAACAGGCGCTCGTAAGTCTCAAAGGTGCCCACCCGCCGGGCCGCATGCAAGCGCCGGTCAATATATGCGAAGGCCACCTCGAGCAGCCGCCGCTGGTGCGGCGCCAGGGTGGGCGAGCCGCTGACGGCTGCGGCGATCTGGGTACGTGCGAAGCGATGCAAGCGCCAACGCGCGAAGCGACCCGACACCGCGAGCAGCAGCGGGCTCAGCAAATTCAGGCCGGGCCAGCCACCCACGGCGATGAGCTTTTCCTCCGTGCTCGCGAGCCGCTCCATCAGTCCGGGCACCAACTGGGTGGCGCTGTTCTGCCCGTGCAGCCGCTGCGAGGCGGCGCGCAGCTCCTGCAAGGAGGCGCGCCCGCCGTACAGGCCGTGGTGGATCTGCGCATAAAAATAACGGCCGAACAATCCACTGGCGGACACCACCAGCATGCAGACCATCGCGACGTTGCTGTTGGTGGCACCGAAGCTGAAATTTGCGTGGTAGAGCACCAGCAGTGGGCCGAGCACACCAAGAACCATGTGCGTGCGGAACCAAAGGCTCGTCGATCCGAGGAAGCCCAGCCAGCGAATCCGCTTGCGCAGCGGGTACAGCAGCAACAGCAACATCATCGATCCACCGACGATGCCGAGCGCATAGCCCAAACCATGGGCAGGCGAGATGAAGCGGTCAGTCGGAAAATTCCAACCGAACCACAACAGCGCGGCCACCGCGGCGCTGAAAATGGCGCCGGCCGAGGCGAACCGACGCCAGCGCGGCGGACGAATCAATGCAGCGGATGGTGATGCCATGGCGCCATGATAGCGTTCATTGGCGCGCACACCGGTGCTGTCGCGCACGTGCGACAGACAACGTGCGGACTGGCGCACAGTTCGTGCGAGCGGCCATGGTTCTGCGATGTCGATCCGGTGCGCCGTTGCGGAATATGCTATTTATTTCGGCGAATTATGCCCATTGAATACTTGGTGTATGCGATCCCCGCGCTGATTCTGTGCGCGGTGTATGCCGTGCGGCGCGCCGCACGCGAGCGAACGACCACGCAGGTCAAGGACGCCGCCGTACGCGCCGGACTCACCGAGCCCGCCTCGCTGCATCCGATCATCGACCCGACCATCTGCATTGGCTGCGGCTCGTGCATCGCGGTGTGCCCGGAACAGCAATCCCATCACGTGCTCGGGCTCATCCAGAACAAAGCGCAGCTCGTCAACCCCAGCGAGTGTATCGGTCACGGCGCCTGCCGCAGCGCTTGTCCGGTCAATGCCATCACCCTGGTCTTCGGTACCGAGCGGCGCGGCGTGGACATTCCCGTGCTCTCGCCCACATTCGAAACCACGGTGCCGGGGATTTTCGTCGCCGGAGAACTCGGCGGCATGGGTCTGATCAAGAATGCGCTCGAGCAGGGTAGGCAGGCGGTGGAATCGGTGATTCGTTCGCGCCCGCGCCGCAAGGACGCGCTGGATTTGCTGATTGTCGGTGCGGGCCCCGCGGGCTTTGCCGCCTCCCTTGCCGCAACACAAAAGAATCTGCGCTTCATCACCGTCGAGCAGGACTCCCTCGGCGGCTGCGTGTTTCAGTATCCTCGGGCGAAGTTGGTGATGACGGCACCCGCGGACCTGCCGCTGATCGGCAAGATGCAGTTCAATCACACTTCGAAGGAGGATCTGCTGAAGTTCTGGCAGGACGCGGAGCGCAAGACAGGCTTGAAGATCAAATACCGGGAGAAGGTCGAGTCGGCGCGCGTGCGGGACGGTGTGTTTGAGGTCAAGACCGACAAGCAAACCTACATCACCTCCAGCATCCTGTTGGCGATCGGCCGGCGCGGCACGCCGCGCAAGCTCGGCGTGCCCGGTGAACAGCTGCCGAAGGTGGTCTACCGTCTGCTCGATCCGGAGCAATATGCCGGGCAGCGCGTATTGGTCGTCGGCGGCGGCGACAGCGCCCTCGAGGCGGCTGCCAGCATCGCGGAGCTGGGCGGCGACACCGAAGTCACGCTGTCTTATCGCGGCAAGGCATTCGATCGCGCCAAGCCGAAGAACCGCGAGCGCGTTTCGGCCGCGGCCAAGGCCGGTCGATTGCGCGTGCTGTTGAACTCGAACATCCGGCAAATCGATGCCCAGGGTGTGCAGATCGAGGTATCCGGCAAGGCCGTGAACTTGAGCAACGATGCGGTGATCGTCAGCGCCGGTGGCGTTCTGCCCACCGATTTTTTGAAGAGCGTCGGCATCGAAGTGGCCACCAAGTACGGTACGGCCTGAGCGCGGCATAGTCTGACGCTGAGACAAGTCTCATGCCTATGTTGAGTCTTTCCGTCGGGCCTCACCATGCACCCACGCTTCAATCCCGGGAGAGTAAGTTACATGGCAACCAAAAAGAACAGCGGCAGTCGCAAGGTCAAGCGGGCCATGCACGAAATGAAGCGGGGGAGGCTCAAGAGCGGCCGGTCAGGAAGGAAGGTGAAGAGCCGAAAGCAGGCGATCGCGATCGGTCTCTCCGAGGCCCGCAAGGCGGGTGCGAAGATTCCTAGGAAGAAAAAGGCCCGCAAGAAATAGAGGCGCCCTGCAAAACGGGCATGTATTGCCCGGCCTACAACGGAAGGGACCTTAAGGCGGATAGACAGCAGTTTTCATTTATGGTGTTGTGCTGCTTTGCGGGTGAAACATGCAAGAACTAAAATCCAAACGAGCGCCAAACAATCCCACACAAGTTCTCGAAGACGCCTCGCGTCCGGGCATCTCGTCGATCGACGACCAGCCCGCACTCGACAGCGGCAGGGTGCTTGAAGCCGTGCGTCTTCTGGTGATCGATGACAACCGCGATGGCGCCGACATACTCGGAATCCTCATCGAGGAGCGCGGGGGTCTGGTCCGGGTCGCCTACGATGGCGCTTCGGGTCTTCTTGCGGCACAGGAATTCAAACCCGAGGTCGTTTTGCTCGATATTGGGCTGCCGGACATGGACGGCTATGAGGTTTGTCGCCGCCTTCGCGCGGTAGTCGGCCGCGACATGCGTATCGTTGCTCTCACGGGTTGGGGAGAGGATCGCGACAAGCAGCGAACGATTGATGCCGGTTTTGACGCACATCTGACCAAACCTGCAGATCCGCGCCAACTCGCCGAGACCATCCGCGCGCTCAAAAGCAGCACGATCCGCCCTTAACCGGCAACGCAGACGTTGCAATCATGCGCTGCAACCCTTCGGTCACCAAGACTACCGACGGGTCGCAATCGCGGCATTGTTCTCCCCGCCAATCACCACTTCAACCCGACGATTTAGTTGGCGCCCGCTGGATTCCGCATTACTCGCGACCGGGAAACCCTTGCCAAAACCCTGACTCGAGATCCGCTCGGCGGCAATGCCGCGGGACTGCAGCGCGAGTCGGACCGAATCCGCTCGTCGCTCTGAAAGGCTTTGGTTGAACGCGTCTGCGCCAACGCTGTCCGTGAATCCGTCGATTTCCACGCGCCGGTCGGGATGCTCCGTCAAGAATTGCGCGAGCTGATCAAGCTTGCGCGCCGCTCCCGAGTTAAGTTCGGCCTTGCCCGTTTCAAATAGCACATCGCCCAAGGTCAGCACCAACCCACGGTCAGTGGGCTTGGCTTTGAGCTCATCGATTTCCGCTTGCAGCCGCGAGGCCTTTGCCGCTTCCTGATCGCGCGCCAGCTTTGCGTTGTTCGTTTCGCGCGCGCGCGCCGCCAACTGAATCTGATCGCGCTCGCTTTGCCCGGCGGCGACGCGCGCGTCGTCGGCCTTGGCGGCAGCGTGCAATTGTGCAATACGTGCTGTCTGCGCGGCCATGTACGCCGGCTGCGTTACCGCGGCATCCTCCTCATGATGCATCGCCGCGGCTTCCGCCAGCTGCAGATCCTTTTTGGCGGCTTCCAAATCCAGCGCGGCGTATTTAGGTACATTCGGATCCGCTTCGGCAGATTCAACCGCGGCACGGGCACTGTCGAGTGCGGGGTTGGGTTTCGGCGTCGAGGCGCATGCGGCCATGATCAGCCCCAGGCCGACGCTGGTGCATAGTTTCTTGTTCATACGATTCTCCCCTATTGATCCGGTGTGCTTCGCTGGGTTTCTTGACGCAGGGCCTGCAAGCTTGCGTCAAAGTCCAGAGCGGCCTTGTGAGAACGCTGTTGTTGCGCGCTCGCTTCGGCGACTTGCGCATCAATGTTGGCCTGATCGGCCAACGAATTGGCCAGGGTCGCCTCGCGGTCGGCACTGGCCTTCTCCGCACGCGCCAACTTGTCACGTGCGCTTGCGAGTTCAACCGGCGCCGCTTGTGGCGCGCCGGCTTGCTCGGCTCGCTGCAGCGAAGCTTTGGCAACGGCTATTTTCTCATTGGCCGCAGGGTTGCTCGCGCAGGCGGCGATGCTCAGTGCCACTAGGGGTACGATCTTCCCGCTGGATCTTAAGATGTGCAGATTCATAAGTTATCTCCTCCGGTTGCTCCTTGGCGCTCGTCGGCTCGTCATGCGTTGAGCGCTCCTTAACGGCGGCCTCGCAGCATCCCGGCCCCGTCAATTGCAATTCTGTTGGTATGCATACGCATGCCCTATCGGTTCCACCGCCAAGTGCTTGTAGGTTTTGCAAACCTAGAGGAGCCTCAATGGCGCTTACGCGGCGGGGCAGCTTTTGATTGGGTGCAGGATTATCTTGCGGCGCCGCGCCGCCGCCGACGGGCAGGGCGCCTTAGTTCGAATAAGATTTCGGGAAAAAGATCCGAAAGGTCGTGCCCTGCCCGGGCATTGACTGCATCTCGATGGTCGCGTCCAGCATCTCGCATAATCGCTTGACGATCGATAGTCCTATCCCCTCGCCCGCATCCCCGCGCAGCGTTGGGCTCGGCGCGCCA
>Ga0210392_10000673_pt1 | contig 19913 bp, 16 predicted proteins | sample IncBWC30OmetaG_FD_161057 | JGI IMG/M metagenome (GOLD analysis project Ga0210392, IMG submission 161057) | Forest soil microbial communities from Barre Woods Harvard Forest LTER site, Petersham, Massachusetts, United States - Inc-BW-C-30-O ...
ACACCATGGAAGACGTAGTGATGGCGAAATTCGATTACGCAAAGCTAGACGATGATACCTCGCCGGTGCGCGTGCGGCTGAATTCCACCGTGATCCATGCCGCGAATATCGATGGGCCGGGCAATCCCCAAGGTGTGGAAGTGACGTACGTGCGCGGAGGCAAGGCGCGGAGTGTGCAGGGCAAGGCCTGCCTACTGGCGTGTTGGAACATGGTGATTCCGTATATGTGTCCGGAGATGCCGGAAGCGCAGAAGGATGGGCTTGCATACAACGTGAAAGTGCCGCTGGTTTATACCAACGTGCAGCTAAAGAATTGGCAGGCGTTTCAGAAGTTGCAGGTTCACAGCATTCATTGCCCTGGATCGTTTTTTTCCGGCGTGGAAATGGATTTCCCCGTGAGCATAGGCGACTACCGCTTCACACAGCAGCCCGATGAATCCTGCCTGGTGCACCTGCAGTACGTTCCGGTGGGAACGGGGGTAACGGCGCGCGACAAACAGCGCGGCGGGCGTGGCCGTTTGATGCGAACGAACTATGCGACGTTTGAAAGGAACGTCCGTGAGCAGTTGGCGCGAATGCTCGGCAGCGGCGGATTTGATCCAGCGAGCGACGTCGAAGCCATCACCGTGAATCGCTGGCCGCACGGCTACGCCTACGAATACAATTCCTTATTTGATCCGCTCTGGCCGCCAGGACAGGCTCCGCACGAAATCGGGAGAAAGCCATTCGGTAACATTCACATCGCGAATTCCGACGCGGGCGCCTTCGCGTATACAAACGAGGCCATTGACCAGGGTTACCGCGCAGTGCAGGAGATCGCAGCAAAGAAGAACTGAGATGAGCCGGGCGAGGAAAAAGAAACTGCACAAAGGAGTTGAGGCCAGAAGGCGGGCGCGCAAGGCGGGGCTTGTTCCAGCAACGACGCGCGTTGTCCCCGACAAGCGAAAAAAGCCGGAGAAACACAAACGCGATCTGCTGCGCGAGGACCTGTAGGGTTTACGTCGTCATTCCGAGCGCTGCGAGGAAATCTCTCTTTGAGCGAGAACCACCGGGATGATTCACTCCTCAGACTCCGTTCGAAATGACAAAGCCCTACTCGTTGGTCGGCATTCAGGTTGATATGGAGTTGTCGTCGTTAGGTCCGACCGGACCTAGTTTTTCGACCCTCATCCAGGTTTGTAGTCCGGTACGACTTCATTCTTGCCGAATAGCGGCGCCGCCTTGAGCGCGCGATGCTGCGCCAGTTCGGCCGCGATTTTCTCCAAGTCGCCTTTGCTGAAACCCATGCACTGAACTTTGATGCTACCGTCCGGCGCAACCAGAAAAATTGTCGGCACATTTGTTAAGCCATAGGCGTTCGAAGCCGGATACCCGTGCTTGTCGATGAGCGTGGGAAATTGTATGCCGCATTCCTGATTGAATTCCTCGGTGCTGCGCGCATCGTCCTGAGATATGCCCAGGAAAGAAACGTCGTCGCCGCCATAGCGTTCGAACAGGCGTTGAAGAAACGGAAAAGTGAATTGGCAAACCGGGCAGGAAATTTTGAAGAAAGCCAGAACAACCGGGCCTCGTTCCAGAAGTGACGTGAGCGAATATTCTTTGCCATCCAGGGCTTTCAATGAAAAGCCGGGAGCTGATTGACCCGCTTCAATTGTTGTCAAAGGTGCCTCCGAATTGATCCAGCGCGCTAGCTTGTTCATTAAAGACATTGGCTTATTTATCGCAGCAAGAGCCAACACGGTGCGTCAGTGAATGGTCTTGGTTTTGCGCTGCATATAATCCATCAACAGATATTGCCCTAGAGTATAGGGCGTTGTGAAGTAAGCCTTGCCCTTGCACATCTGCGTGATTTTCTGGACGAATTGAACCAGGCTATAGTCTGTCGCAAGCATGAAAGTGTTGATCATGATGCCGGTCCGCTTGCACTTGTTCACTTCCTCCAGCGTTTCACCGACTACGAAGGGGTCCAGGCCGAAGGCATTTTTGTAGATACGACCGTCTTCGAGCGTCAAAGCAGAGGGTTTGCCATCGGTGATCATCACAATCTGGCGCATGTCCTTGCGCTGGCGAAGAAGAATGCGTTGCGCCATGCGCAGACCTTCGCGCGTGTTGGTGTAATAGGGACCGACCTGCACGCGCGCAAGCTGGTTCAGCGGGACTTCTTCCGCGGAATCATGGAATAGCACCAGGCTGAGAGTGTCGCCAGGGTACTGCGTGCGAATGAGATGCGAGAGAGCCATGGCGACGCGCTTCGCGGGAGTGAAGCGGTCTTCACCATACAAAATCATGCTATGGCTGCAGTCGAGCAGAAGAACGGTAGCGCAGGAACTCTGGTATTCACACTGGTGCACCATCAGATCGCGATACTGCATGTCGATAGGCACCTTGGCTCCTTCGCGCCGAATGGCGTTGGAGAGCGTCTGGCTGATGTCGAGATTCAGTGTGTCGCCGAATTCGTACGGCCGCGAAACGCCGCCGGACTCGACGCCCGTGGAAAGATCGCGTGTATCGTGGCGGCCAAAGCTGCTGCGGCCGAGCGAACCCAACAGATCGCGAAGGGTCTTGAAACCGAGGAAGTCGATGGCCTTGTCGGTGATCTCAAAGCGCGCATCGGGACCGCGCTCTTGCGCATTACCCAACTGGCCTCCAGGCGTGGTTTGCGGCGGGGGAGTGATCTGCGGGGGCTGCTGCGGATTGATGAAGCCTTCCTGAGAGAGGCGTTCAACGAGTTTGTCGATCAGGTCGCGGACCTCGCGATTGTTCAGCGCGCCGGGATCCTGTAACATTTTCCGGAGTTCCTCGCTCATGGCGTCGTCGGGCATCAGGTCGCCTTCTTGCAGCGCGCGGAGAATGGCGTCGCGCAGGGCTTCCATCGATTGGCTGGAATCGAACTCGGACAGGCCGTAGTACTGTGACTCGAAGCCACTCTGCAGGAAAAAATCGCCCAGGCGCTTCATCAGTTCGTCGAGGTCGACAACATCAGCGGGCTCGCCTGTGTATTTTCCGTATCGTACGACTTTCATGCGCGCCTCAATTGTAATTGCGCCGCGGCCTGTTGGGCGATTCGCGCAGTTCCGGCGCGCGCTGCGGTTTCTCCGCGTAGAAGCCGCGTTCCTCGCTGCGACCGATACGACGATGCGCCCACAAGCCTTCAAGAATCATTTCGGCAGCGGCAGCGGCCTGAGGCTCGTCTTTACGGCTATGCACGCCGAGTTTGCCCACATGGTCTAGCAAGCCCTGAATTCTGGCCAGTTGCTGGTGGCGCTGGGGCGTGGAGATGATGTCCGGGATCTTCAGTTCGCCGCCGAGTTCAAACCATTGCGTGACCGGCTGGAGATTGACGTCCCCAAAATGCTTGGTGAAGACACGGCCAACCGCCGCGCGAATGAGTTCTCGAGCGATGGTTTCAGCGCCTTTCAGTTCGCCCTCATATTCAAGTTCGAGCTTGCCGGTAATGGAAGGCAGGGCAGCGTAGAGATCGGCGACCCGGGCGACGCCAAAAGATTCACCAGTGCGGGCGGCGCGTTGTTCGGCGCTGCTGACAAGATTTTCCAGCGTGGTGATGGGAAGACGCTGGCTGACGCCGGAGCGCTTGTCGACGCGCTTGTCCTCGCGGGCTTGAAATGCAATTTCCTCTACTACTTCGCGCAGATAATCAGGCACTTCGACTTTGACGGAGGAATCGCGCTGCGTCCAGGCTTCCTGCGTGGTGATGGTGATACCTTCCTCAATGGAACTGGGATAGTGGGTGCGAATCTCCGCGCCGAGGCGATCCTTGAGCGGCGTGATGATCTTGCCGCGAGCGGTGTAATCCTCGGGGTTGGCGGTGAACACCAGCAAAACATCCAGGGGAAGGCGCAGCGGGTAACCTTTAATCTGAATGTCGCCTTCCTGCATGATGTTGAACAGGCCGACCTGAATTTTTCCGGCGAGGTCGGGGAGTTCGTTGACGGCGAAAATACCGCGATTGGCGCGCGGCAGCAGGCCGTAGTGAATGGTCAACTCATCGGAAAGGTCGCGCCCACCACGCGCGGCGCGAATCGGGTCAACGTCGCCGATAATGTCCGCGATCGTAACGTCGGGAGTGGCAAGTTTCTCCACGTAGCGCTGGTCGCGCGGAAGCCAGGCAATGGGCGTATTGTCACCTTCGGCATCCAGGCGTTCGCGGCAAGCGCGGCAAATGGGCTGCAGAGGATGGTCGTTGATCTCACACCCGGCGATCACCGGGATTTCCGGGTCCAGAAGCTGCATCAAGCCGCGCAGAATGCGGCTTTTGGCCTGCCCGCGCAACCCCAGGAGAATGAAATTGTGGCGCGACAGCAGGGCATTCACGATCTGAGGAATGACGCTGTCGTCGTATCCATGCACGCCGGGAAATAACGGCTGATTCCGTTCGATGCTGCACAGCAGGTTGCGGCGGATTTCATTTTTGACGGACAGCGCCGTAGTGCGGGCATCGAAATCCGGGACGCGTTTCCACTCGCCAAGCGTGCGCGGCTTGGGTTGCCCGGAGGGATGAAGAGAAGTGCTCGCTGTCATGGGGCCTCTATCCGCGAACCAATTGCTAAAGCTCGCCGAAACTTAGTTTAAACCTTGACCGTTGCCTCCGGCGCGATCTCGCAAGGTCTCTACTTTCTGTAGATGCGGCGCCCAGTCGCGAAGGTACGTCGAAAGCCGATGCTGGCGTTCAGACTCGGTGCGAAGTTCCAGGAGCTGCTGCTTCCACAAGAGCTCCAGGGGAAGAGCCGCAGCGATGGTGTAGGAGAGTTGGTCGGGAGGGACGGAGTCGAAATCTTTGGGAATGCCGCTGAAGAGCAACGTGTGGCAGGTCTCATAGAGTTCAACGAGTTGCTTGATCGATTGAGGCGCCGCGGCGGAGTCGGTGTCTGCCAGATAGTCGATGTGGCCCTCGAGAAGGGCATCGCCGGAGAACAGTTCGACCAAGCGAAACGGGTCGCGGCCCACGGTGATGATATCCATGCGGCCGTCCTGGTAACGCTTAATCACTTCCAGAATTTCCGCCGTGCATCCCACGCGCACGATACCGTCGGGAAGCGCCAGAAGCATTCCGAAGGGAGATTTTGAATCCAGGCATTCGCGCACCATGCGGCGGTAGCGCGGTTCGAAAATGTGCAACGGTCGCTGTTCGCCGGGGAAGAGCACGACGTTCAGAGGGAAGAGTGGAATACGATCTGGCCGCATGAGCCCCAAGCCGGATGATACCAAAGGCGCCGCTGGGAAGGGAGCAGTTCCGCCCTACTTTGCCGCGCGATAGACGGTCTTGCCCGCAACCATGGTCCAGAGAATCTTGGCTTCACGTAACTGCTCCGGGGATGCAGTCAGGACGTCGCGGTCGATCGCGATCAGGTCCGCGCGTTTGCCCGGCGCAATGGAGCCGATGGTATCGAGCATATTCATAGCACGAGCGGAATTGCGCGTATAGGCGTAGAACATGGCCTCCCGCGGCATATCCTGCGAAGTATCCAACACGCCCTTGGGACCTTTGCGGGTAATGGCCTGGTAGATCCCCCAGAAAACGTTGGCGCTGGAGACAGGCCAGTCACTGGCTCCGGAAATAACCCCACCGTTGTCGAGAATCGAGCGAGCGGGATATTGCCATTTGTAGATTTCCGGGTCCACGTAGGGTTTCACGATGTCGATAGTGTCCACGCTAGCCTCGGCCCACAGAAGCTGTAACGCGCTGATTACGCCCAGTTCACGAAAACGGGGGAAATCGGCCGGGTCGACGAACTGTTCGTGCGTAAGCGTGTCGGGCAGACCGGAGTTCCCGTTGGCTTTGCGCGCGGCCGCGATGCCATCGAGGGCGGCTTTTACCGCGCCGTCGCCAAGGGCGTGAACGTGAATGATCAAGCCTTGCTTGTCGGCGGCGACGCACAACTCGTCGAACTTTTTCTGCTCGAACAGCAACTCGCCGTTCCGCCCCGTGTTCTTGTACGGCTTGGTGAGATGGGCGGTCTGTGATGGGTATTCCACAACGCCATCGGCAAAGATCTTGATGCCGGTGACATGCAAGTTCGCGATACCCTTGTACTGCTCGCGCGTTTTCTGGACGGCGGCGAGTTCCGCGGTGGGATCCTTCGCGAACACCTGAGGGAATGCGTCGACGATGGAGTTCAGTTCGCCGTGGCCTGCAAGCAGCTTGTAAGCCTTCAGGACTCCTTCGCCGGCAAGAGGGTCAAGCCACGCGGTGATGCCCAGGCTATAGTTGTACGCCAACGCCGCGCGCCCGGCAGCCAGCAGTTTCTCGTCACTGGGCTTGGGTAGAAGCGGCGTAAGTTTCTCCATGCCGGCATCGACGAGGAAACCGTTCGGTTCAAGATTCTTGCCGACGCCATAATAGCTGCGTTCTCGCTCGGAGAGTTTCTTGACATAGGCGCTGTCAATCCCGGCACGCTTCCGCATCGCGGAATTAGCCCAGCCAGTGTGGCCGTCCATGCCAAACAGCACAACCGGAAGATTCGCGTAGGCACCGGCGCTGAAATTCGCGTTGAGTTGCTCGGTGTGCGACCAGAATTCCAGTGGCAACCCAAAGATTTCCAGAATGTCGCCGTTCATGCCCTTGCCGGACTCCTTCGCATTTGCCGTGAACGCTACGAGCTGGCTCATGGTCTTGACGTTCTCACTGGCGTCTGCGGAGATGCGATTCGTGCCGCCATCGATGGAGTGGCTGTGCGAGTCGATGAAGCCGGGAAACAGCGATTTGCCCTGCAAGTCGATGCGCTCGGCATTGGCAGAAGCGGCTTTCGCGACTTCAAGCAGGTTCCCGACGGCAACGATCTTGTCACCATGAATGGCCACTGCTGTCGCGTAGGGATTCTGGGGCTCGCCGGTAAACACCTTTGCGTTGAAGAAAATGCGATCGGCGGCTTCCTGCGAAAAAGCTGGAGCAACATTCAGAACCAGGACGAAAAAAGTGATGAAAACGGATGAATAGCGGAAAGGAACACGCGAAAAGGGGCTCAAACAAAAAATCCTTTCTATGAACAAGTAGAGTTCGGAATACCCTTGGTGCAGGAAAGTATACATCGGGATTAGTTCCACATTTTCAACTTCGGCCAGGCCTGCGAGAGTGGCATCTTGAAATCGTGGCAGACGAGGATGTCGTAGTATTCCCAGCCCATGCCGTAATAGGGCGCATTGCGAGGGCCCACATCGACGCTGCGGCACCAGCGCTGCGCATCCTTGAGTTCCCACCCCAGCAAGATGATGCTCTCGCCGGTGTAGTCCCGCGGGCCCCAATAGTAATAGTTCTGGTGAGCGCTGATGGCTTTAGGCAGGAGGTACCGCGGGCCGAAGAAATCGATGGCCCCTGCCTCGCCATAATTTCCGGCGAGGATAGCGGTTTTGGCGCGCTGCTCGGGCGGAAAGGACGTATAAACCCGGGCGACGCTGGCAACCATTTCTTCCCAGCCAAATTGATCCGCAAAGTGCTGAGGCAGCATTCCTGTCATGGTGGTTTCCGTGCGTGTGTTGGCGATGCCTAGGGCGCGCATGTACGGCGCGATCTTCTCTGGCGGCAGAACGGGCAGGGCGAGAGGAATGGAAATAAGACAGACGGCAACAACCACGCAAGGCAGCGCAACGCGTACCCAGCGTAGCCGTGACCGCGATTCGCTGAGTGTTTCCCAGAACACGCCGCCGGCAGCGAACAACATGGAATAGATGGGGGCGAGGTAGTAGTCCTTTCCATGGAGCGCCATCATCACGCCAAGAAAAAAGAGGTAGGTGCAGCCAAGGAAGCGAAACGGCTTGGTGGAGCGATGGAGGAGAAGAAAAGCCAAGCCGGCGATCCAAACCAGATCGGTGATGGGATTGAGCATCATGATCTGCTGCTTGATAAATGGCAGCGGCGGCAGTTCGATGTTTTTATGCATGGCTTTGACGTTGCGGAGGTCTGAGAGGGTCGGGAAGTGATGCGTGTATTGCCAAATCACGTTTGGCAGACAGACGAAGAACGCCATGGCCGTGGCGACCCAAAACCACTTGGTAGTGAAGAGTTTGCGCTGCGGCGTGAGGAGCAGGCCGGCGACAAGAGCGCCCAGAAAAAAGATTGTGGAGTGCCTATTCAACAAGCCAAAACCCAGCAGCACACCGCACCAGAGCAGTAGCTTCGGTTGCTGACGATTGATGGCCAGCAACAAAGCGTAGACGCAGCCCATCCAGAAGCACGGCTCCAACGAATTCATGGCCAGGCGTGTGCCGTTGCCGAGAATGACCGGAGCGAGCATCACAGTGACGCAGGCCATGCCCATGGCCCAGCGTTTTCCGCCAAGCTCCCTGGCGATGTAGCCGGTCAAAGCTACGTTGATGGCGAAACCCAAGGCTGGCAGAAGGCGGATGGCGTGGAGAGAATCGCCGAATAGGTAGTGACTGGCGCGGGTCAGCCAGGGAGTAAGCGGAGCCATGTCGACATAGCCGAAGGCAGGATGGTTGCTGCACGCGATATAGTAAAGCTCGTCACGAAAATACCCGTAGTGTCCACCGAAGGCCACCTGAAGGAGAAAGGCGACCGCACCAAAGAGCCACGCGATACGCATCGGTACGGTTGTAGCTTGCGGCGTGCGGGGAAGGGCGGCTTCCGTCATTCGCATGGCTCCAGCTTGGGATTAGCCTAATTCCGATAGCAGGGCTTCCATCTCCGAACGGGCGTGTTGATTTCCTTGGCGAATTGCAGAGTCGATGCCCTTGGACAAAGCGATTTTGGCCTCGTCCGCGCGATTATTCTGCGCGAGCATCTGCGCGAACATCTGGTAGCCCGGCACGTAGTCTGGATTCGTTTCGAGCAAGGTCCGAAAATTGCATTCCGCGGCTGCCAGATCGCCTTCGCGCATGCATTCGAGCGCGATGCCGTAGCGCGAAAAAACGTCGTTGGGATTGCTGGCAAGAAATTCCTCAAGCCTTTGACGCCGGGTGTTCTTTTGGTCGGTCATGGTGGTGTCCCGTATTATACGTGGGGGAGAGTAGCACCCCAATAGGTGCGCAAGCCCTCTGAAAGCAACCCAGCTGCTACGAATGGAAAAGTGGGGCCAGGAAAACGCCCGTTGTGAAGAATAGGATTGCGATGAATCGAAAAGAGAGTGCCCGAACTGAGCCGGCGCTAAAAGGGAAACCTGTGAGCGCCTCGGCATCCGAAATGGCAGAGGTGGTGCTCCCCGCGCAAACCAACGCGCTAGGGAAATTGTTGGGCGGACACGTTATGCATTTGGTTGACATCGTGGCGGCGATGGCGGCCAGCCGCCACGCGAACAGCTATATGGTGACAGCGTCGGTGGACTACATCGATTTCCAGAATCCCGTAAATTTAGGTGAGATCGTGATCCTGAAGTCGCACGTGAACCGGGTGTTCCACACTTCGCTGGAAATCGGAGTGGAAGTGTATTCCGAAGATATTCTGACGGGCGAACGCAAGCAAACCACGACCGCGTACGTAACGTTTGTCGCCATCGATGAACATACGCGATTGCCGAAACCGGTCCCGCCATTGATCGTCAAAACCGCCGAAGAAAAACGACGCTGGAGAGAAGCGGCAAAGCGGAGAGAAATCCGGTTGGCCCACCGGCACAGGAAAAGGCGCTAGGGTTCAGTTGGCGAAACTGACGCGAATTTCGTTGGCCACCTTCAGCGCGCGTTCGATGCACGTGCCGATGGCGGGGCCATTCAGAAAGTTCCCGACAATATAGAGTCCAGGGAAATTGCCGCGCAGTTTTTCGATGCTAGCCAGGCGGGTGGCATGGCCCAGACCGTACTGGGGAATCGCGCGTGGCCAGATAGTGACGTTGCGGAAGACGGGTTCCTTCCGTATCTTCAAAAGTGGTGCGAGTTCCCCGTGAACCTGCGCAGTAAGTTCCTCGGGCGATTGCCTTAGTGCGCCGGGATTCGTTGCGCCGCCCACAAAACTTGTCAGCAGTGCCTGGCCGTCGGGTGCGCGGCCTGGGAAAAGCGACGAGTTCCAGACCGTGCCGAGGATCGCCAGTCCGGCAGAACGCGGCACCAGGAAACCAAATCCATCTAGCGCGTGCGCAACGTCCTGTTTGCCATAGCCGAGCGACACGACAGCAATGCCGGCATACTCAATGCCGCAAAACGCCGGTTCGAAGTCAGCATGCAGCGATCGGAGCAGTTTTCCTGCCACGTTGGTGGGCACGGCAAGAACCAAACGCTCCGCTTCGATCACTTCTTCGCCCTTTGGCGTGCGCAGCGTCGCGCGGAATCTCGGCGCGGTCGGTTCGGTGGCAGGGTCGAGCGCCTGAATAGACCCTACTTCCACACTGCAGTACAGAGCATTGCCCAGCCGCTCCGCCAAAGCCTCGATCAGCGATTCGTTGCCATCCTGAAAGGTTTGCAGTGTCGCTTTCTCGCGTGGAGCCTCACACGAGGCGGCCTTGCGCGCTTTCATGATTTTCAAAGCTCCGCGAATCACGCTGCCGAAATTCTTCTCCGCCTCATAAAGAATCGGGAAGGCGGCGCGCAAGCTTAGCTTTTCCGGATCTCCGGCGTAGATACCGGACACGAAGGGGCCGACCAGACGGTCAAGCAGCGTAGCCGAGAATTTTCGGCGCGCAAACCCGGCGACGGACTCATCGGGTTCCGGAGGAGCACTCTTGCCAAACATATCGCGGAGCAGCGCCAGCCTCGTACCTCCCGATAGCAGCGGTGAGGCGAGGATGCCTGAGCCCATGGGAACGAGCTGCAGTTTTCCGTTGATGAGCACGTACCGCGGGGCCTTGGGATCGGCAAGGAGACGCTCGCTGAGCAGGCCGAGATCCGATGAAACCGCAGTGATGACGGAGTTGCCGCTGAAACTCTGCGGGCCGCATTCCAGAAGGTAGCCGTCACGCTTCTCGGAATGAATCACTCCACCCGGACGCGCGGCTGAATCCACGACGATCGTCAGGATTCCCGATTTCTGCAAGCCAAACGCCGTGGCCAGACCGGATATTCCGGCGCCAACGACGAGGGCCTGGACCTGGTTGGGCATCAGAATAGTCTCCGCTCACGCAGCGCGACGGCGAAACCGGGGCAGTTCGGCCCGGAGTATTTTACGGGTTGCGCCGCGCAGTTTAAAGCGTCTTCGAGAAGAGCGGCTTGGAATCCAGATGCTGCTTCTCGAGATAAGGATCAAACACCATGGCCAGGTTGCGAATAAAAATGCGGCCCAGCCACGCGGTGCGGATTTCCTTGTCGTTCACCACGACCAGGCCATCGGCCTCCGGTGTTTTCAAGCGCACAAGTTCTGCAGCGAAGTACTCGTCGAAGTTGATATCGAACTGTCTGGAGATTTCATCCTTCACAATCACGGTGTGGCACAACAGCCGGCTGATCACCTCGCGGCGGATGACGTCGTCCGGCGACAGGCGATAGCCGCGCATGGTGGCGATGCCGCGTTCGGTAACGGCTTTTTCCCACGAGGGGATGTCGCGAAAGTTCTGCGCATAGGTCTCTTGAATGCCGCTGATGGCGGTGATTCCCATGCCGTAGAGATCCGCGCCGGCCTTTGTCGTGTAGCCCTGAAAATTGCGATGCAAGGTGCGATTCCGTTGCGAAACGGCAAGCTCATCGCTTTCTTTAGCGAAGTGGTCCATGCCAATGTAAAGATAGCCGGCTTCCAGGAATTTCAGCAGGCCGCTGCGAAAAATGTCGAACTTCTGCATGCCTTCGGGCAGGTGCCCGACGAACGAACCCTGCTGCTTCTTCAGCCAGGGCACATGCGCATAGCTGAACATGGCGATGCGATCCGGCGACAGACCCACAATCTGCTCTACCGTGTGCGCAAAGCTATCCGCGGTCTGATACGGCAGGCCATAAATCAGATCGACATTGATGCTGTCGAACCCCAACTCCCGCGCCGCCCGAATCAGATCGCGAGTCTGTTCATACGGCTGAACGCGATGCACGGCCTTCTGGACTTCTTCCTTAAAATCCTGGACACCCATGCTCAAGCGGTTGAAGCCCATCCTGCGCACGGTCTCCAGGTGTTCGCGGGTCGTCACGCGCGGATCGACTTCAATCCCGATCTCCGCGTCGGGAGCAAATGTGAACCGCTCACGTGTGTAGCCAAAAAGATCTTCAATCTGTTCCGGCGAAAGATAAGTGGGTGTTCCCCCACCCCAGTGAAATTGCGCCACCTTCCGATCGCGCGAAACGCCGCGAGCGATGTGAGCCGTTTCTTTTTTCAGAATGTCGAGGTAGGGCGGCGTGCCGCTCTTATCCTTGCGAATAATCACGTTGCACGCGCAAAACAGGCAGAGGCTCTCACAGAAGGGCAGGTGCATGTACAGGGAAACTGGGGAGTGCTTCTGGTCGGCAACGGCAATCGCGGTTTCGTACTCGTTGGGGCCGAAGGAGTCGGTCCAGACCGGCGCTGTCGGATAGCTGGTGTAGCGAGGTCCGGGGCGGTTATAGCGATTGACGAATTCCTCGTCGACGAAAAGCTCCTGGCGCATTTCCCGGAGCGTCGGGTTGATGATGGGCACGGCGCGAACCTCCTCGGCGCTCAACAGCGCGACTGTGTCACCTGGCGGGCATCGCTGAGCGCGGCTTGCTGGCCTGTGTGGATGAACAGCTGAGCGTTTTCCACGGATGTGTGCTGCAGAATCCCGTGGCCGAGATTGAGGACGTGGCCAAGGCCACCGAGTTCATCGACGATGTCGAGTGTGGTCTTGCGGATTTTTTCTTTGGGCCCGAGAAGGACGGCGGGATCCAGATTGCCCTGCAATGCCACGCGAGGTCCGGCGAGCTCGCGAATCTCCTTCAGAGACACGCGCCAGTCCACGCTGAGCACATTGGCGCCAGCCTTCACAATCGAAGGCAGGAGGTGGTGCGAGGCTTTGGTGTAGTAAATCACCGGAACAGCGCCGCCCAGTCCCGCGATAATCTCCTGCACCGCCGGTAGAACAAAGTCGGTGTAGTCGGCGAGGTTCAACTCACCGCACCAAGTGTCAAACAGTTGCACCGCGCTGACTCCCGCTGCGATCTGGCCCTTTAAATATAGGATGGTGGCCTTGGAAATTTTCAGGAGTAGATCGCGAAAGACTCTGGGCTCGCGATAGAGAAAGCTCTTTACGGTGGCGAAGCCCTCTTTGGTGCGGCCCTCCACCATGTAGCAGGCTAGCGTCCAGGGCGACGCGGCAAAACCCAGCACGGGCACTTCGGGTCCAGCGTGTTTAATGGTGCGGCGGAGCGCCTCCATCAGGAAGCCGGTTTCTTTTTCGGGATCAAAGATGCGCAGCTTCTTCACATCCATCGCCGTGCGCACAGGATCCGGGAGATTCGGGCCCGCATCGCCAAGTTCCAGCTGAAGGCCCATGGCTTCGGCTGGAATCAGAATGTCAGAGAAAATGATGATGGCATCGACGCCCAGGCGGCGCCATGGCTGTAGGGAAACTTCCACGGCGAGGTCGGGCGTCTTGCAGACTTCCAGGAACGAATGCTGCGCCCGGATTTCGCGGTACTCCGGAAGGTAGCGTCCGGCCTGACGCATCATCCAGACCGGCAGGCGGGGAACAGCTTCACAGCGGCAAGTGCGCAGGAAGAGTTCTTTGCGTGTCAACGAAGGGGCCTGAGTGGTCATATTTCAGTCCCAGCAAGGATAGCAAATCTTCCGGAATCGTGCCCCGGAACCCCGTTACACAACGTTACACAACGCAAACGATCCTGAATCCAGCTGCGGAATACTGTGACCGGTGTCAATGTGATAGCCGACCCGACTACGCTATACTCAAAACATCAGGTGAAACGCGCAGACTGGGGAAGGGCGCGCACCAAGCCGATGACCCATACTCCATTTGTCTATCTCACGGTCTTAGCGTATCTGGCTAGCATGAGCCTGTATCTGCGCTTCTTGTACAAAGGCAAGGAGCTGACCGGGCGGCTAGCTACGTTATTGATGTTCCTGGCTTTAACCCTGCACTACCTGGCGCTGCTGATGCGTGCCCGGGGCACACATACCGTGCCGTACCACGACCTGCCCGGAGCCATGTCGCTGTTTGGCTGGCTGCTGGCGGTAACGTATCTTTGCCTTGAGATTTATCACCGGCAGCGCACCGTAGGCGCTTTCGTCATCCCGATCATTCTGGCGTTTTTCTTCGCTGCGAACGCGGCACCTAGCCATCCAGGAGCTCCCGCGCCCGCGCATGGCGTTATTTTTGCTCTCCACGTGACGCTGAGCATTCTGGGCTATTCCGCGTTCGCGCTGGCCTGCGTGTTAAGCCTGATGTACCTGGGAGAAGAGCGCTTGCTGCGCATTCGGCGCCTGGGCGAGGCGGTGTGGCGCTTGCCTTCCCTGGAATTGCTGGAACGGATGAGTCATACGAGCGTGCTGGTTGGGCTTGCGGCCATTACCATTGGCACGGGTCTGGGTTTTCTGGCCGTAGACCGCCACATGGCGGACCATTCTTCCTATCTGGATCCCAAGTACTTCTTCACGCTGTTCGTGCTGCTGTTGTATGCCGTTTATTTCCGGTTAGCGCGGACGGCGGCGTGGCGCGGAGCGCGGGCTTCTCGATTGTGCGTGTTTAATTTTGTGCTCGTCATCTTGAATTTTGCGGTGGTGAATTTGTTCTTTTCGCAAAGCCACCGGTATTTTTAGGAGCGCGCGACTCACAGCATGGAAATTGTCCTCGTCGGCCTGAATTTTCGGACAGCACCGGTGGAGGTGCGGGAGAAGGTGTCTTTTTCCGCTGATCAGGCGCGCAAGGCCGGGGAAGAGCTTCGCACCCAAGGCATCCTTGAGGAGACGCTGGTTCTTTCCACCTGCAATCGAACTGAAATTTACGGCGTTCATGCCGAAGGAAATCGCGAATCCGCGGGTGCTCTCTCCACTTACCTCAGCGGTTTCCACTCCCTGCGGCCCGATGTACTGAATCCCTCGCTCTATCACCACTACGATCACGACGCCGTGCGGCATCTATTCCGCGTCTCCGCGGGACTTGATTCCATGCTTCTCGGCGAAGCGGAGATATTGGGGCAGGTGCGGGAAGCGTATCTGCACGCGCACGAAAGCCGCGTCACGGGTCCGGTGCTGAACCGGCTATTTCAGGCGGCGCTAGAAATCGGAAAGCGTGTGCGCGCCGAGACGGAACTTGGCACCCGGCCCATGGGAGTGGCTTCGGCGGGTATGAAGCTGGCCGAGCGTATTTTTGGCAATCTGAGTGACCGCAATGCGCTGGTGCTTGGCGCAGGAACTATCAGCGAGCAGGTCGTTTCGCAATTGCGCGACCGAAAAATCAAGAACCTCTATCTTGCAAATCGCTCGCGCGACAAGGCCGAGGAATTTGCCCGGCAATACGATGGCAAGGTGATGGACTGGGGCGAGTGGGATAACGCGCTGAAGCTGCCGGACGTCATCGTGTCTGCCGTCGGCATTCAGGACACATTGCTGACCAGGGCGATGATTGAGCGTGCCATGAGCGCTCGCGGCAATCGCGCACTGTTCCTAATGGACCTCGGCCTCCCGCGCAACATCGAGCCGGCCGCCGCTGACCTCTACAATGTGTACCTCTACAGCATGGAGGACCTGACGGAAATCGTGAACCAGAATCGCAGCGCGCGACAGACTGAGGTTCCGAAAGCGGAAGCGCTGGTGGAAGAACACGTCGGAAAATTTATTTCCTGGCAGGCCAGCGTGCAATTGATCGGCGTGCTGGAAACGCTGCGGGGAAGCCTTAAACAGAGGCGCGCCGCATTCCTGCATGAGAAACTTTCGGGGATGAACCATTTCAGCGCAGAAGACCGCGAACAAATCGGGAACATGATGGACGAATTGATCGAGCAGTTGCTGATCTTGCCGGCAGAGCGGTTGCGCGCGGAGAAAGAACATCGCAGGAAGATTCAGAACGTGGAAGCGCTTCGAGACTTGTATCTGGACCGGGAGAAACTTTGAGGCCCCTCCGCATTGGCAGTCGAGGCAGCGTTCTGGCACGCTGGCAAGCGGAATTCGTGCGCAAGCAGTTGTTCCAGATTGCCGGAGTGGAAGCCAAAATTATCATTATTAAGACGTCGGGCGACAAGATGCAGCAGGCCTCGTTGACGCAAATCGGTGGTAAAGGAATCTTCATCAAAGAACTGGAGGAAGCGCTGTTGGCAGAAAGTGTAGACCTGGCCGTCCACAGCGTGAAAGATATCCCGACCGAGACGCCAGGAAGGCTTTTTTTTCCTGCCGTGTGCCGCCGCGACGACGTGCGCGATTGCCTGATTTCCCATCGTGGCGAAAACCTCTCGAATCTGAAGCAGGGTGCGCGGGTGGGCACCAGCAGCTTGCGCCGCCAAGCGCAACTGCGGCACTTCCAGCCGCACCTGGATATTCGCGAGTTGCGCGGAAATGTCGATACGCGTCTGCGCAAGGTGGAAGGCGGCGAGTACGACGCCATCGTGCTCTCCAAAGCAGGCCTGGACCGTTTGGGTTGGAGCCAGAAAATCACCGAACCGCTTTCCACAGACATTTCTCTTCCTGCGGTGGGGCAAGGCGCCATTGCTATCGAATCGCGCACGAAAGACACGGAAGCCGCCGAAATCTTAGGGAAGCTTGACGATGCGGAAACGCGCACAGCCATCATCGCGGAACGCGCGTTGCTCGCTACGCTCGAAGGCGGCTGCCAAGTACCGCTGGGGGCCTGGGCGCGGCTCGAGCGCGGTGAATTGGTGATGGAGGCGGTGGTGTGTTCGGTGGACGGCGTCCAGTACATTCGCCAGCGCGCTACGGCCCCGCCGGAACAAGCGGCGCAACTGGGCGAGCGCATGGCGCAACTCCTCGCGGATGGCGGTGCGCGGAATATTCTGGAACAGGTGCAACGTTCCCGTGGTTGAAGCCGCTAGCAAAGCGTTGGCGGGGAAGCGCGTCGTGGTGACGCGAGCGGCGGAGCAAAGCGAGTCGCTGCTTGCGGCATTGCGGGAACAGGGTGCAATCCCGGTTGCGTTGCCGCTGGTGGCATTTGCGCCGCCCGAAGATTTAAGGCTGCTGGATGACACCATTCGGAACCTTGGACGATACGACTGGATGTTTCTGACCAGTCAGAATTCCGTGCGTGCCTTGCAGGAGAGAAGCGACTTCCTGGGAGTACCGTTGGCGAAAACGCTGGTTGAGGTAAGGATTGGCGTGGTCGGTCCCGCAACCGCGGAATCCGCACGCAACGCCGGACTCAAGGTCGCGTACGTTGCCACGAGGCATCAGGGTGTAGCGCTGGCGGAAGAATTAGCCGCACAGGTCAAGGGAAAGAGAGTCCTGCTCCCGCGTAGTGACCGCGCTAGCTACGATATTGTTGACAAGCTGAATCGCCTGGGCGCATTTGTGTCGGAAGTGACCGCGTACACTACGGTGGCCACGTCGGAGCAGGAAATGCGTACACACGAAGCTGTGCTGCGTGAGGGAGCGGATGCAGTCCTGTTCTTTAGCCCATCGGCGGTACATCACTTCTTCGATCTTTTGGGCCACGTGCGGTTTTTGACTTTCTCTCAGGAAGCAGCGTTTACGGCAATCGGGCCGGTGACCAAGGGCGCCCTGCGCGAGGCGGGTGCGATGCGAATCGTTGTTGCTCGCGACACCACCGTCACTGCGATTCTCGCAGCGCTGGCAGAGTTTTTCACCAAGCCTCATCAGGGCTTGCTTGGAGTGAAACCAGGATGAGTTTTCCTATCGATCGCCCCAGACGTCTGCGCCGCACCGAGGCTTTACGAGGACTGGTGCGCGAGACGCGCCTCAGCGCCGCTGGCTTCATTTACCCCATGTTTGTCTGTCCGGGAAACAAAGTGCGCAAGGCAGTCAGTTCCATGCCCGGCATTTACCAGCAATCTGCCGATCAAATTGTCGAAGAGTGCAGGGAAGTGGAGGCGCTCGGCCTCCCAGGCGTCATTCTGTTTGGGCTGCCAGAGAAGAAGGATGCCCGTGGTGCGAGTTCGCTTGCAGCGGACGGCGTGGTGCAAAAGGCGATTGAGGCCATCCGCAAGGCAAAACTCAATCTGCTGGTGATTACGGACGTGTGCCTCTGTGAGTATACGGACCACGGCCACTGCGGCGTGATTGAACAGGATGAAATTCTGAACGATCCGACGCTCGGGATTCTGGCGGAACAGGCGCTTTCCCACGCGCGGTCGGGTGCGGATGTGGTCGCTCCTTCGGACATGATGGATGGGCGGGTAGGCGCCATCCGGGCGAAACTCGACGCCAACGAGTTTGAGAACATTCCGATTATTTCCTACGCGGCCAAATACTGTTCCGGCTTCTACGGGCCGTTCCGGGAAGCGGCAGATTCGGCGCCGAAATTCGGCGACCGGCGAAGCTACCAGATGGACCCCGCGAATTCGCGCGAAGCGATCAGGGAAGTGGAACTGGACTTGGCAGAAGGCGCGGACGTAATTATGGTTAAACCAGCGCTGCCTTACTTGGATATCATTCGCGTCGTGCGCGATCGTTTTGATGTGCCGGTGGCGGCCTACAATGTCAGCGGCGAATATTCCATGGTGAAAGCCGCCGGGCAAAATGATTGGATCGAGGAAAAGCGAGTGGTGCTGGAAATTCTGACAGGAATTCAGCGAGCCGGGGCGCACATCATCCTGACGTATCACGCCAAGGATGCTGCTCGCTGGCTGAAGTCCTGAACGGACAGGTGACAAAATGAGCGCGACACATCCACAGGTTAAACCCGAGCGACGCCGTTCGCGGGAGATTTTTGAGCGAGCAGAAAAAGTGCTCGTCGGCGGCGTCAATAGCCCGGTGCGCGCATTTCGTTCGGTTGGCGGCGAACCGCTGATCATCGAAAAGGGAAGCGGACAGAATCTCTACGACGCGGACGGCAACGTGCTGCTGGACTACGTCTGCTCCTGGGGAGCGATGCTGCTGGGCCACGCTCATCCTGCGATCACCGCGGCAATTGCCGATCAAGCACAGCGCGGCACGAGCTTTGGCGTGACCACGGAACTGGAAGTGGAACTCGCCACGCTGATCACCAAGGCTGTTCCTTTTTTGGAGAAAGTCCGCTTCGTTTCCAGCGGCACGGAAGCAACTATGAGCGCGGTGCGCCTGGCCCGCGGCGTGACCAAGCGAGATCTCATCGTGAAGTTCGAGGGCTGCTACCACGGCCACGCAGACAGCTTCCTTTCGCAGGCGGGCTCGGGATTGGCCACCCTGGGAATCGCGGAGTGCCCCGGCGTTCCTGCGGCGTTGGCTGAGCTGACTCTGAATGTTCCCTACAACGACCGGGCGGCAGTCGAGCGGGTCTTTGCTGCACACCAAGGGCAGATTGCGTGCGTGATCGTCGAGCCGGTGGCGGCGAATATGGGTGTAGTTGTGCCGGAAGAAGGATTTCTGGAAGGTCTGCGGGAAATCACACGCAAGAATTCGGCGCTTTTGATTATCGACGAGGTCATCACTGGATTTCGTCTTCGCAATGGCTGTGCGCAAGAATTGCTCGGCGTTCAGGGCGACCTGACCACGATGGGGAAAATCATTGGGGGCGGCCTGCCAGTTGCGGCCTATGGTGGCAGTGCCGAACTGATGAATAATGTGGCGCCGCTTGGGCCGGTCTATCAAGCTGGCACGCTGGCGGGCAACCCCTTGGCCATGCGTGCCGGCATCGCTACGCTGAAGGAATTGAGCAAGCCCGGGCTTTATGAGGGCATCCACGAGTTAGCTAGCCGCCTAACGTCTGGATTGGAAGAGGCCCTGAGGACCGCCGGCATTCCCGCGCAGGTGAATAAGATCGGCTCGCTCTCCACGATCTTTTTTGCGCCGCAGCCGGTGGCAAATTACGCTGATGCCAAACGGTCTGATACCGAACAATACGCGCGATTCTTCCGCGAGATGCTCGAACGGGGCATTCTTCTCGCACCGTCGCAGTTCGAAGCTGCTTTCGTCTCCGCCGCGCACACGCCCGGCGACATCGAGCGCACGATCAAGGCGG
>Ga0210392_10000674_pt1 | contig 19903 bp, 18 predicted proteins | sample IncBWC30OmetaG_FD_161057 | JGI IMG/M metagenome (GOLD analysis project Ga0210392, IMG submission 161057) | Forest soil microbial communities from Barre Woods Harvard Forest LTER site, Petersham, Massachusetts, United States - Inc-BW-C-30-O ...
CTCGCTTCCTGCGGATATGAGGCAGAAAGCTATTGTTCAGCTGAGCAGTTTCTTGGGTGTGATGGACTTTCCAGGAGCTGTTGCATCATTACCGACGTCGAAATGCGCAAGATGAGCGGACTCGGTCTTCTGCAGCATGTGAAAAGTATCAGGAGTCCAGTGCCGGTTGTCATCATCACGGGGAAGCCTTCCGAAAACTCCGAATCTTTCTATTTGGAAAAGGGTGCGATTGGTTTCTTCAGAAAGCCGGTGGACGGGGACGCACTCATAAACCTCATCCGCTCAGTCGCCTGTTAGATGGATCAGTCGTACGCATAACTGTTGTGATATCGTGTCCTCCCCCAGGTCGCGCGCGTAAGTTTCTCGCAATTCCGATCGACACTTGAGAGCGAAGTAGCTCAAACGATCGACAGTCATGCGGCGAGTGCGATACCAGCTTTATGTAATTGGCGCAGTTGCGCGCCGTGTCTACTATCACGACAAGGGAGAGACCGATGACCCAGGTTCATCAAGTTGCGATCGTCACTCCTTTGACCGTGGGTGCTGCCGCGACTCTTTGTACAATTTTCATTCACGCTCTGGCTCTGGGCGCAACAGTGAACTTCTTTCGTCGTGAGACAAGACTCGGCCGTGCTGGCATGAGGTACTTAATCGATCTCACGATCGTTGTACTGGTAATGTCATTCGCATTCGTGGCACACGTGATTGAAATCGGCGTGTGGGCATGGTTATTCATAATTTGCGGGGAATTTCGGGAGTTTGGAGCCGCGTATTATCACTCAGCGGTGAACTATACAACCCTCGGCTATGGCGATGTAATCATGTCGCCTTCATGGAAGTTGCTGGGACCACTCGAGGCCGCAGATGGATCACTGATGTTCGGGGTGTCGACCGCGATGATTTTTGCCGTCATTTTGCGTTTGATTGAGACTCGATTTGCGGATCTCAGAGAGACTAAGTAAATCATTGGCGCAGGTGGAACTCGGAACATCTCATTCCCCGCCTATGAAAGAGAGCGGTAAAGCTATGCTGAACGTCGCACCGCCGTGTGGGTTATTCTCAGCCCAAAGCCGCCCGTCATGCGCTTCGATGATTGAGCGCGACACGGCCAACCCGATCCCCATCCCGCTTTCCTTTGTAGTCACAAATGGGTCGAAGATCTTTTCGGTATCCTCGACTCCAGGGCCATTGTCAATCACTTGTACGAGCATCTCGTTCTGATCTGTTAAGGCTGCCCGGACCTTAACCAACGGAGGGACTTGACCACCCTCCATTGCTTCGACCGCGTTCAAAATCAAATTAATGAACACCTGCTGGATCTGAATCGGATCGACAGAGACTGTAGGAAGATGGGCGTCGAAGTGGCAGTCAATGAGAACGGCACGTTTGTTTGGATCCTCATGCATTAAACGAACAGCCTCCCTCATTATGTCTGGGATGTTTGCCTCCCTCTTTTCAAAGGACTCCCGTTTGAAAAGTGCTCGAATGCGCTGCATGGTCTCATCAGCTGAGCGAATATCTCTCAATATTCGCTCAATCGAAGCGTTTGTTTCAGTTAGATTGGGCGGATTGGCTGCCAACCAACGCTTGGCGGCTTGAGCATTTCCAAGCACAGCCATAAGCGGCTGGTTGAGTTGATGCGCGATCGATGCTGAGAGCTCAGCTACGGTTGCGATTTGCGAAGCTTTGCTGAGCTTGTTGCGCGTATCTCGAAGATGGTCTTCTGCCCGTTTGCGTTCATCGATGTCGATCGAGAGGCCGTACCACTGAATGATCTTGCCCTGAGGATCCTGCAAAGGTTCGCCTCTCGTGTGATGCCATCTGTACTCTCCATCTGCGCGTAGCAAGCGGTTTATTGCGCTGTATGACTTCCCGGTGTCCATTGCCCGGAAGAATGCCTTCACGGTCTCCTCTCGATCATCGGGGTGAATGAAGCTCACCCACCCGCGATTGACGAATTCTTCGAAGGGAGCCCCAAAATATTCAAGGAGTCTTTTAGAGAGATGGGTTGGTTCTCCGGTCGGTGAGATTGACCAGAGCATTGAGGGAATGGTGTCGATAATGCCAAGCAGCTGATGCTCTCTCGTTTGAAGAACGCTTTCAGTGTCCTTCAATGCATCGATGTTCGTAATAGTCCCGTACCACTTAACGACGTTTCCTCCATCATCACGGAGAGGGTAACTGCGATACAGGAACCAGTGATAGGTTCCATCCGCGCGCCGGCAGCGTAGTTCATGCTCAACTGGCGCTCCGGCGGCCAATCCGGCCTGCCAATTGGCCACTACTCGGTCGACGTCATCGGGATGTATTGTGCTCCCCCACCCCCAACCCATCGCCTGTTCTCTAGAGAGCCCGGTGTAGTCCAGCCAACTTTGGCTTATGAAATCGACCGATCCGTCGGGCAGAGCGGTCCCTAAATAGGCGGGGATCGCTTCGACGAGAGTGCGAAGCTCCCTCTCGTTGCGCCGGATTTGTTCCTCTGCCTGCTTCGCCTCGGTTATGTCGATGACCGCCCCGGAAAATTCGAGGCTGTCGCAAACATTTTGCAACGGCTTTGCCAGAACATGGAGATGCTTCACGCGACCGTCGGCAAAGAGCAAGCGATACTCGCAATCGATGGCGCCGCCGCTGGTAGAAGCTCGTTCTACGATCTCAAGCACCAAAGCACGATCATCGGGATGGACCCGTTCTATGATTGTGTCAAACGTTACTTTTTCCGTTGGATCGTATTCGAAAATGCAGTAGGTTTCCTCCGACCACACAATCTCACCGGTGTCTGGTGTCCACCCGAAACTGCCTGTGTGACTCAACCTTTGTGCTTCCGCCAAATAGGCTTCGCGACGCCGAAGCTCCTGAGAAAGGATCTCGTGCTCCGTTACATCTATGGCGCTGCCTACGATTCTTTTCAGGGCCCCGTTTTCTACAACAGGGGCACCGACGCAACGGATATGCCTGAGTTCGCCGTCAGGTCGCACAATACGCTTGGTGACATCGCATCCCAAACTTTCCGCAAGCATTCGATTGATCAGCGATGCCATGAATTCACGATCGTGCGGATGGACGCGTGCCAGGTATTCCTCAAGGGTAGGGGCGCGTTTTTCCGGATCAAGACCGTATATATGAAAAAGCTCACGCGACCAGTAGTCGAACCCCCCTGCAGGATCAAAAACCCAGCTGCCGATCTGGCCAAGGCGTTGCGCTTCGGCCAGATAGAACTCGCTTCTTTGCAGCTCGCGGGTGCTCTTCCGTAGCTCTTCTTCGGCGCGTGTTCGGCTCTCGATATCGATACTCGATCCGTGCCACTTGACAATTCTTCCATTGTCACCGCGCAACGCAAGTTTGTGGTGCAGCATCCAGCGATATTCCCCATCAGCCCGCTGCACTCGCGCCGCACCCTCAAAGCCCTCTCCCGTGGCGATCGACTCCCGCCACTTCTGTACAAAAGCTTCGACATCTTCCGGATGAATATAGGAAGTCCATTCCCATCCCAACAGCTTCTCCAGCGGCTGCCCTACGAAGTTGAGCCACCCCTGATTGAAGAAATCAAGGTAGCCATCAGGTCGGGCGGTGTGGATCAGCGCAGGAGCCGAGTCGATGATCTGACGAAGACGCAGGCTCTGATCGTCGACGGAACTGTGCTCGTTGGCTCCCATGCTGCGTATCGTACAACGACAAGAAGTCGGCCGTGAACGCTTCTATCTCTGGCGTTCGAAATCCAGCTGATCTCTTTTGAACTCTCCTGTTGGCATCACGAGCGAGCAGTGCTGGCGCGGCTTCAGAAAGAATTCGGTAGTCGGCCAGCCGAGCAGCTTCGGCTGCCTGGTCGACGCATCCGATCGCACTGTCTCTACTGGCAAGCCTGTTTGTTATTATCTCCGGATGTTTGCTTGCGGTTGCTGGTAAGAAGAGGGCTGTGCTTCGCTTTGGCGCGTTCGCGAAGCGCATGCAATACATGTCTCCAAGTCCGTCGCGGACTTAGAACGAGCAGTGATATTAGGGATGCCGTCCCCAATACTATGTGCATCAATTCAGCCACTAGTCTCCCTTCTCATATGAACGGGTCATCGTGTGGGCTCGATGCATTGCGCCGGATGTGGAGAGTTGTAGTACCGCCTTCCGTGCGCGCGACAGTCTGGATTTCACAGCTGCAACTGAAATGCCGAGCGCTTCGGCAATCTCAAGCGCTGAATATTCTCGTTCATGTCGAAGCTCAACCACTTCCCGGAAGATCGATGGCAGGCAGAGAATTGCACTCCTGAGTAATTCTTCTTTTTCTCGTCTCTCGCAGTAGGCTTCAGGCGTCTCTGATTGATCTGGTATCTCCGAAGGCATCCAATTCACCGAATTGTCGGACGATAGCGGGATCGGAAGTTCCGAGGCCCGTTTTTTCCGCAAGAGTCCGAGGGCGGAATTGATTGCGATTCTGGTGAGCCAGGATGAGAAGCTTGACCTGCCTTCAAAACTCTTGAGGTTAAGGAACGCTCTCAGGAGTGTGTCCTGAAATGCATCCTCGGCATCTTCGCGATTCCGCGTGATTCGAAGAATTCTCCACCGAATCTGGCTGGAATGTCGCCCACAAAGCTCCATGAATGCTGTGCGGTCTCCGGAGCGTGCTGCTGAAACCAGCAGTTCCTCATTCATCTCCCGGATGCACCCACCGATGAAGACATTGTCTTGTTCCGAAATTGATCCCTGAATTGAATTACCTTCTCTGGGCAATGAGCACCTACCTATTGAGTATTGAGTGAAGAACTCTAGTGAATTCCAAGAACACTGCAAGGAGCGTTCTGCGCAATCTCGAACACCTTGCTCCACAGACGCGATATGTGCGAAGTGTGCCGATGAAGGCCGATAACGAGGAGATCCGCCCGGCTCCGGTTGAGCAATTGGACAACGGGATCAACCTCGTCATCTGCGACCAGTTCGGTTCCGAGGTCAACTCCTTCACGCTGCGCAATTTCACAGATAGTTGTTTTCATCTGTTCGTAGAGCGCTCGCCGATCGTCGTCTAATACGCGAACAAGAGATGAATCGGCGGCCGTGACATAGGCTGTGTAAGCGGGAAGATCGTGCATGGCGATCACAGCGTGCAATTCGGCTTGAAACGCCTTGGCCAGTTGAATTGCGGATGTCAGCGCCCGCCGCGATTCGAGAGATTCGCTGTAAACCACAACAATCCTCTGAAACATCAGTCACATCCTTTTGCCTTAAGAAAACTTGTCCGTTATGGCGCTGACGGTCGGTCTCTTCCTAGCGTTGCGTATGCAAATGAAGAACCAAGCCCAAACGATTGAAAAGACGAGCGACGGGCACGAGGAGGGCGATGTCGGACTAGCAACTGCTAGCCGGTCGGCGGATGCACCAAGCCGACCACCGTGGCTCGAACTTCAAAACACCGCCACCGTGCAAACCAGCCGGCAAGTGTTAAGCCATTGGCAACCGCCTCTCGGCTCGGTCTGTCAGGCGCGTCAGCTTACCTTTGTGAACTCAACGGTCATTGCGACAAGGCGGGATTGATCTCGGTCTGGCCCCTCACATGCATGTTATGCGGGCAAGAAAGGCATTCAGCGCGAAGCCGGGCCGTGAACAGTTTCAGGCTTGATGGGAGAGCAACTGACGCCAGATGCAATCGTAAATAGACAAAGAGGAAGAAATGATGACAATCCATTCACGTATCGTCTTCGCTGCCATTCTTGTGGCAGGCATGGGAGCAACTGCACAAGATGTCGCGTCGGATGCTGGCAAAGCAGCAAAGGAAACCGGCCATGCAACTGTGAAAACAGCTGAGGCTACCGAACACGGCACGACAAAAGCAGTCGACAAGACCTCCAGTGCGACTGGTCACGCTGTCAAGAAGACTGCACATGGTGTGAAGAAAGGTGTCCAGAGCGTGGGGCATGAAGTCAAAGGCAATGAGACCAAGACAACTGAGACGCAGAAGTAGAGAGCAGGGTACTCTGTGTCGCTTTGTGCGTAACTTCGCCTCATCTGATTTCCTATAACAAAGGGAATTCGAGGAGGCCTTCAAACTCGGGCCGGGGAATGCCAGGCTCAACCCAGCAAGGGCCCCCGTCTAGAGATTTATGTCCGTAGCTCTCGCTCGACGGGCAGTTCGCGTTTCGGCGCAGTCCACTTGAGAGGGATAGATCGTCCGGACATCTTTGCCTGGATGCTGATGCCCACCAGTAAGCAATTGCCAAACGGTCGGCACCGAAGGGCTGAAATCGGCCGGCCAATTGGTGATCGTTTCCATCTACTGGCTGGATTCTGTTGAGTTCGTCGCCAGCTTTGGCCTTTGGCTTGCACGACTCCGCGTAGACGAAGGCTTGTAATTATCGACGGCGATATGGAAACCGAACCAAAGAGAGTGGAAATGGAAAGGGCTGTTTCAATTCAGGGGCGAATCGCAATTGATACTTCGGACGAAATGCGAAGCAGAATTGGCGAGGCATTACGCTCAAAGCCGAAAAGTCTCACGGTCGATCTTTCCGATGTCACTTATATGGATACCTCAGGACTAGCGACCCTGATAGAGGCCCTGAGGATCGCGCGACAACAGAGTACAGAGATTGTTTTGCAATGCATTCAGGAACAGCCCCGCTACTTGTTGACGGTCACCAATCTCGATCGGGTGTTCACATTCGCTGAGGATAGGAAATCGTGAAGCCCCTCGAAATCATTGGCGATGGAGCGATACAGCGGCTGGCTTACATGGGCGGCCTGACGGCTCAGTTCTGGTCGGGCGTTCGTGCCCTGCCTCGCATAATGCCGTTTCTCGGGAGAAGAGGACGCTGGCGAACGACAGTCAAGCAAATGTATGCCATCGGTGTTGAAGCATTGCCGATGGTGGCAATTGTTTCAGCCTGCGGAGGATTCATTCTCGCGATCCAGAGCGCTTCAGAGTTGAAGCGGTTTGGAGCTATTCAATTAGTCATCGATATCGTGGTCATCGCATTCACTCGGGAACTGGGTCCGCTGCTTACCGCAATCGTTGTCAGCGGCCGCTCAGGATCATCGTTCTCTGCCGAGATTGGCACTATGGTTGTGACTGAGGAGATCGATGCATTGCGGACCATGGCTATCGATCCAGTAGAACTGGTCCTTGCTCCGAAATATCTCGCCGCGCTGGTAGCCGTGCCATGCCTGACGATCATGAGCAGCGCTTTCGCGACTCTCGCCGGCGCAGGGTTCATGTTCCTCAACCGGAGCATGACCCTCCCGATTTTCCTGCGATATGCGGCGGAGGCAATTGTCCTCCGGGATATCTTCATGGGACTAGTGAAGAGCCTGGTATTCGCCACGATCATTGTGCATGTTGGATGCATGGAGGGTTTCCGGGTAAAGGGTGGCCCGGAAGCGGTCGGCAGATCGGCCACTTCGGCTGTGGTGAAATCGACATTTCTCGTGATTTTTGCTGATCTCTTCATCACCGCCATGTTCTACATCCTGGATCGGAGTTAGACGATGGCTACTCCGATCATATCCGTCCGAGGCTTGACCGTCTCTTATGGAGAACATCGCGTGCTCAACAATGTGGACCTCGACATACAGCGCGGCGAAGTTCTGGCGCTGCTCGGAGGCAGCGGCTCGGGGAAAAGCACGATACTTCGCCACATCATAGGTCTCGAGCGGCCGCAGTCGGGAACGGTTCTTGTCCGGGGCGTTGACATTAACCGGTGTTCAGCGCAGGAACTCAAGGCCATCCGGCGCGGCATGGGCGTGGCCTTCCAGGGTTCAGCTTTATTCAGTTCCATGTCCGTCGAGGAAAATGTCGAGTTACCGCTGCGCGAACTGACCACTCTTGCCGACCCCGTGATCGAAATCATGACCTATATCAAGCTCGCCGCAGTGGGGCTAGGCGAGGCAGGGAAACTCTTCCCGCAGGAACTGTCAGGCGGGATGAAGAAGCGCGCAGCCGTTGCGCGGGCGACCGCGCTCGACCCAGAGATCCTGGTCTTTGACGAACCCTCCGCCGGTCTGGATCCGATTGTCGCCGCAGAGCTTGATGAGCTCATACTTTTCTTCAAACGCGCCTTTCACATGACTGTCGTGATCGTGACGCACGAAATGGCGAGCGCTTTCCGGATCGCCGACCGGCTCGCCATGCTCCATAACGGTTCTCTCATCACAGTTGAGGAAAAGGAGTCCTTCGTGGCTAGTACCGATCCGAGAATTCGCCAGTTTCTGGACCGGGTTCCCAATCGCATCGCGGAGAGCGAATCCGTGCAACACCATTTGCGAGAACTTGCCGGGATCACAGGAGAACAACAATGAAAAGCATCGAAGCGAAAGTGGGCGCGTTTGTGCTGGGCTGCGCCGCTGTCCTGTGCATGACCGTTTACTACGTTGGCAATGTGAAATTCAACGGCGCCCATGTTCCCTACAGGACCTACCTGCGAAATGCTCCCGGAATGGAGGCGGGTACTCCCGTTCTTTTCGGAGGAATCACTGTGGGCAAGGTCACGTCTGTGCAACCTGACAATGTCGATCCGACCAGAATTGAGATTGCGTTCACTGTAAAGGAAGGTACTCCGATCAACGCGAAGTCTGTCGCGGAGATCGGGACAGTAAGTCTGATGAGCAGTCCCGCACTTGCCATCAGCACGGGGTCGAATAATGCATCGAGGCTCGCAGCTGAGGCAGTGGTGCCATCGCAGGAAACGATGAGCCTGGACGAACTGCAGCGCAAGATGGGTGTCCTTGCCGACTCCGCGCAGGCCACACTCTCAACTGTGAGGACAGACGTCGACAATCTCACCGGAGACAGCCGGCAGTTGCTTGCAAACCTCAATGACATTACCGGGTCCACCAACCGGAAGCACCTGGCAAATGTGATTTCCAACACGGACACAATGATTGCTGATTTCTCGCCACAACTGAAACAGATCAGCAGTCAAGCGCTGAAGCTCACCAAAGACGCGGACGACCTCGTGGCGAAGATGGGGCCGACGATCGATAACGTGAATGCTACGGTATCGAACGCAAACCAGACGATCACAGCGTTCCGTGAACCTGGACAGGCTGACCTGGTAGAGTTCCAGAAAACGATCGCGCAAACTCGCGGGCTCATCGGCGATCTGCAGACCTTAGTAAGGGCGAATGCTCAAAACACCACCTACACAATCGAGAACCTCCGGATGATGACCGACAATCTGAACGATCTCACGGAATCGGTAAAAGAGCGGCCATGGAGCCTCGTGCGTATCAAGCAACCGAAAGACCGGGCAGTTCCCAAATGAGGCGACGCCAATGAGACTCAACGCTCTTCTAACAACTGCGGTCTGCATCCTTTTGCTGCCGATCTGCGGATGCACGGGCAAAGTGCGATATCCGAATTACTACTCGCTGTCGATTCCACAAGCCCCGCCATTAGAGACAGCGACTGCGTGGCAACCTGGGACACTCGCGGTTCGCCGATTTGAGACGCCGGCTTATCTGCGGCAAGGTCGGATTGTGTATCGTGAAACGCCAGATCAGATCGGATTCTATGAATATCACCGGTGGGCGACCGATCCCGGCGCGGCGATTTCAATGGCTGTGCTTGACTCCCTTCGCGCCAACCATTGGTTCCGGCTCGTAGGACCATACGATTCGGAGCAGCGGCCGGATTACCTTCTGACTGGACGCGTAGAGCGACTCGACGAAATCGATTACGGCGGTAGAGTTCGAGTGGAAGCAAGGTTGTCGGCTGAACTAACGAACATGCGAACGGGAGTCGTCGTCTGGACCGGGTCCGCAAACCAGACGTCGAATGTCGATACACGGAACGTAAACTCCGTCGTCACCGAGATGAACGCTGCCGTTCAGGGGAGCATCCAGCGGCTTCTTGCTGGCATGCAGGAACAACTCTCGAGCACAAGGTCGGCAACGCGTTAGCCGAGTGCCAATCGATTAGCAATTGCTAGTCAGCGACCACTAGTCTCGTGCGGAAACCTGCGCCTGGTAGAGCGGTCGACGGCTTTGCCGCACCGTTTAAATGCTTTCTCCGTATCGGCTGTGAATTCCGATTCTGGCACTCGCGTTGCACACAGGTAGTTCGCGAGCTATGTGTGGGAGCGCAGCGCTCGGCTGTGCAAAAAACTCCCTTGGCGAAAGAGGTCATAGCCTCGCGACGGAACAGGCAGCAACGCAAGCAGACCAAAAGAAAAGAGATCGGACTTCATAATTTCACCGCAAGCGAACGGAGGCAAAAACGTGGCTGTAGAAACAGAGAGTCCCGCAACCAAAGAACCGCCGGAGGCACAGCTTCCGGCGACACCGCCCGCGCCTCCGTCACGTTGGCAGAAATACCTTACGCCGGTGTTTGTCGTACTCCTCGCTCTGGCCGTCCTGGTTACCCTGATCCGGAACTGGAATTCCTGGGAAGGTGGCCATCGCGAACAAGTTACCGACGATGCCTATGTTCGCGGCGATCTCACCCCTCTCAGTACGAAGGTGGCCGGAATCGTTCAAAGTGTAGCCGTTTCCGACTATCAGCAGGTACACAAGGGAGACCTCATCGTTGAACTTGAAGACAATGATTATCAGGCGCAGGTTTCCCAGGCGAATGCGGCCGTGGAGGCGGCCAGGGCTGCCATCGAGAACAACCTTCGCCAGCGTCAGCTCGAAGACGCTCGCATTGATAGGGCGCTTGCCGGAATCGACCAGGCTAAAGCTCAAATTGCGGCAGCGCAGGCCGGCAAGGACGCTGTTGAAGCTGAATGGGTACGTGCTCGCTCGGAGAGAAAGCGGCAAGAGGACCTATATCAAGTTCACTCAGCAACTCAGCAGAAACTTGAAACTGCTATTGCTGATGAACAGCGTCTCGCCGCTCAGTTCGCCAGCCGCGACGCCGATCTGTCCGAGGCCAGAACCGGGTTGCGTAGCAATGAGCTGGCTGTTGAAGCGGAGCGGCGTCAAAAGATTGTCCTCGAGTCTCAGGAGATGCAACTTGCCGCCGATCTTCACGCCAAAGAAGCAAGTCTGGTTGTCACTCAGGTAAATCTCGGCTACACGAAGATCTATGCGCCGGGCGATGGGAGCTTGGGAGAACGGCAAGTCCGCCCTGGTCAGTTGGTGTCTCCCGGGACGCAGGTCATCACCTTCGTCGATCGTAAGCGGTGGGTACAGGCGAATTACAAGGAGACCCAGCTCACCAACGTAAGAGTTGGTGATGCAGCCGAGATCCGGGTTGACCAATTCCCGGGGCAGGTCTTCCATGGCAAGGTCTTCGAGATCGCACCTGCCAGTGGATCGCAATTCGCATTATTGCCGCCCGACAATGCGACCGGCAATTTCACAAAGGTAGTTCAGAGAATCCCGGTGAAGATTGCGCTCGATGATACCGACCCGGCCAGCAAGCTGAGCCCGGGACTCTCGGTTACCGCGATCGTCCGCACGAGTAGGTGAAGCAGTCGTCGGCGATAACAGAGGGAGGTTCCTGTTAGCTTCCACTAGTTAGACGTCATAGATCCTAAGTCTCATATCTTAACTAATCGACACTCTCGATACTTGCATAACCGGGGATATCATGGCTGCTTCCATAACAATAAGTCGTCCTCCCACGCCACTGGAGATTGCACAAGCAACGGCTAACGCGATTCCCTGGGAGATTTCCACCCGGCCTGTGCTGGGAATAATCGGCGTTCTCATCGGAGCCCACCTCGTCACGCTCACCGGCCGCATGTTAACCCTGGGGCTGACGGATCTGAAAGGTCACCTCGGCATCAGCTACGATGACGGAGCGTGGCTCGACAGCGCCTATAACGCGTCGCTCATGTTTATCGGGCCCTTCAGCGTCTATATCGGAGGCCTGCTCGGACCACGCCGCGTCCTTCTGTTTGCGTCAGCAGTTTTTGCTGCGACATGTGCTTACTTGCCGCTCATTCATAGTTACAGTCTGCTAGTTGCGGCGTTGATTGTCGCAGGACTGGCATCAGGCACCTTTTACCCGCTCACCCTGACTTTCGCACTTCGCATAAGTCCCCTGCGATACCTGCCTATCACGATGGCGTTCTATGCTACGGCTATCGATGGGGCGGTGAACGTGGCGCCATCTCTCTATGGCTGGTACCGCGAGCATCTTTCCTGGCATTGGATGTTCTGGAATTCGGCTGTCATCGCACCGGTGATGTTTGTGCTTATCTATCTCGGGATACCGCCAGCGCCCGCCCGAAAGAAAGACGGCCCTGCGCCGCCCAGTTTCGCCGGGTTCCTGTACCTGAGCGCGGGACTGGCCCTGATGTTTAGTGCCCTCCAGCAAGGCCAGAGACTCGATTGGTGGCGCTCCGGAGTCTACAACGGGCTGTTCTGGTCCGGCGCATTCTTCCTGCTGTGCGCTTTGATACGACGAATGCGCGGCCGTAACTGGCTGGTGGCCCTTCCTTATCTCTGGCGGTGGAACACGGTGCTGCTGGGAAGTTTGCTGTTCTGGTTTCGGTTCACTCTTGTCCTAACCATCATCCTGATCCCGCAGTCGCTGGCCATCCGTGGTTTCGAAGCTGATCAGATTGGACCGGCCATAATCTGGAGCGCTGCTCCGCTCTTGCTCGTCGCGCTTACGGGCGGCCTCTTGATGCTTAGGGGGCTGGATCCCCGGCTGCTCTTCGCTGCCGGGCTCGCGTGTACGGCGCTGTCGGCTGTCTTATGCGCTCACTACACGAGTGCGTGGGCGGCAGAAAACTACTATCGCACTGAGTTGCTCACCGGCGTCGGACAATCCTTTGCTCTTATAGGGCTGGTGGGATGCATCATCCTACAGGGAGTATTCACAGGAGGCTTGTCGAAGCCTCAGTACATCCTGACCTTTTCTGCATTCTTCCACACCATTCGCCTGTTTGGTGGAACAGCCGGCGCCATATACATGGGCCACTTCATCGCGCAACGCGAGAAGCTGCACTCCAATCTTCTTGGGCTGCACGTAAGCAGTGGGAACTGGATTACCGATGCAAACATCCACGGGATGACGGCTGGACTCTTCGGAGAGTCCTCCGGGCTGCCATCGGCCGGGGGCCGTGCGATCGATCTTATCGCGGACCGCCTGCGCCTTCAGGCGTATTCGTTGAGCCTCATTGATGGGTTCCTGCTGGTCGCGTGGAGTTGCGCCATCGCACTTTTTGTAATCGCCATGCTCCGGAAGTCGCCCCTCAACTACGCCGAACTCGCCAGGCTGCAGCCGATAAAGCAGGAGAAATCATGAAGCGTAAAATGCACCTTATATCGATAGTGGCTCTGACTATCGCCTCCGCCTGCCACGGGCAGGAGCGAAAGATCGGCCTGCAGGAAGCGATCGATCTGGCCGTCCATCAAAATCATGCCGTGAAAATGGCGCATTATGAGGTTGCGGCGCAACAAGAGAAAAAGCGTAATGCATATTCCGATTACTTCCCGAGCATCACCAACGAATCCAATGCGATCCATATAACGAACCTGGAGCGTATTGAGGTGCCGCCTGGCACCTTCGGCGCCATCCCGGGAGGCTCGCCCATCCCTTCCGCGACCACCTTTCTCACGCAAGGGAAACTGGATTACCAGACAAGCGGCACCATGTTGGCCCAGCCGATCACCCAGCTCATCAAGATCCACGATTCAAACAAAGTCGCGGAGGCCGATCTGAAAACGTCCGAGGCGTCGGAAAGAAAGACCATTACCGACGTCGTCTACAAAGTGCAGGAGCTCTATTACCGGGTACTTACTACGCAGCTCCAGCGAAAGGCAGCAGAGTTGCAAATCACCTCGAGTGAGGAAAGCCTGACCGAAGCGCGCGAGCAGAATAAGAACGGGGAATTACTGCAGGTGGCGCTGGTTGAAAGCCGCGCCAACTCCCTCGACGCCAAGCAGACACTGCTGACCGCCGACATGCAGATCTCCACCCTGACGACACAGCTGAATGATGCGCTCGGCCTCCCGCTCAATACCAAGCTGGATCTTGATCCAGACGTTAACACGGCCTTTGATGTGCCGGCACGAGACGAAGCGCTGCGCATCGCGCTGAGAGACAACCCTGAGGTCCAGGAAGCAATCCAGAAAGTTGCGAAGGCGCGAGCTGCCGCAGGAGCAGCGAAGGCGGAGTACATTCCCGACGTCACAGGTTTTGCACGTTACAGCTACCAGAATGGCGTTCCGTTCCTCGATCACAACTTCGGGACCTTCGGTGTTCGCTTCACCTACGACCTGTTCGATGCCGGCAAGCGGCGATCGCTGGTCCGCGAACGGCGTGACGAAGTGTCGGAGGCTGAAGAGAACCTTGCCCGAGTCAAGGATGAGATTGGTGTTCGAATCACGACCATCTACAACCGCTTGGAGACGACTCGGACGATGATCGACGTGGCCAAGGAAAGCCTCGCCGCGCACCAGGAAAATGCTCGGCTAACTGAGAATCAATTCAAGGAAGGGGTTTCATTAGCTTCGCAGCGCGATGCTGCGCACGCCCAGGAGACGAAGGCTCAGGCCGGGCTGCTTGAAGCCAGCTTAGATTATCTGCTCTCGCGGGACGAACTGAATCGTGTACTCGGCTCCTCAGCCAAATAGCATCGCAGCATTTGCGGCAATCCTGCCAGCACGGAGTCACGAGTCCATCTAAGATGCCATCTCTCGACGAAATCGTCGAGATCCTCGAGGATTCTTTCACCTGATCCGGAACGTCTTCGGCCGAAAGAAGTCACTTGATTCTGAAATCACGCGGCGCCACCCGACCTGCTTTCCCTGCAGTGTTGTGCGTCTCAGGCACTCCCAACTCGACTATGCCTCTTGAGGTTTCCTCCACGCGCGACAGCACGAGTGAAAAGTCAGGCAGCATCTCGCTCTTCTCCGTCGGCAATTCGAGTTGAGCGAACTTGCGTTTCGGCCAGCTGCGTTCCAGGTGTGCTCGATTGGCAGCTATAACGGGCATGAAAATCGCTTTCACGATTCACCTCCAACGATTTCACTCTTAGTGGATGCAAGGCGAATACCACATCCATCGCAAAGAGAGTGTCAACGGCAAGTGATTCAACGGCGAAGCGATTTTCTGCGGCAGGTCTTACTGGCCTGGGCCGCCAGGGTAACGGCAATGCTAAGAGATCAGCACATGCTGGTAGATGGGCGCGCTAGTGGCTAGCTATAGTGGCAAGTGGCGAAGCGCTGGATGGTTACGTCTGATCGGTGGATACTGGCTGCGACAGCTCTGAATCAATGAGCAAGGCTGCCTGTCGCCATATGCGCGGATCATTCTCGATCTTGAATCGTGAGCAGTACCGGTATGCTGCTTCGCGCCAGCTCTCGAGCTAACGTCACGGTCTCCGATGCGCCCCAGCTATGCCCATAGATGACGATCCCCGCCTGCTGCTTCTCGCCCACAGTGAGAGTCCCATTACCGTCTGTATCGAGCCATCGCAGTATCTGGCGAAAGGCTGTCTCCCGTTGGCGATTGGCGAATACCTCGGCATGAACCCCGCGGGGGTAACGGCGACGAAGCTCAGCTGCAAGCTGCACCTCGGGATGCCTCACGTCGTCTGCGTTGACATGACCTCCAACGAACCCGATCACGATCAGTGGCATGGTCACAGAGTTTTCCTTGACGGAACACCTAGTCGCGCAGGTCTCCTTTCTTGCTTTGTATTCACCTGTCAGCATAGGCCCGTTCCTCTTTTTGGCATCCACTGCGGGAAACGATTCTAGCTGGCAGTGGGCCACATTTTGCGTGTCAAGGCACAAGACGACCCAGGTAATCATTGCGCTGGTAATCACCCGGAGTTGGCGCGTCGTCATGCAGGTTCTCTACTCAATTCGTCTGCTACAACTGTGCAGAAGCTTGCTCTCGAGACTCACGTCTCGCTCCACCTCGGGTTTCGCGGAGACATAGGAAGGCTCTTCACATAAAAGCCAATTGAAGCGAAAGCGGATAATGATCCGACGCCGTGACCGAAGTATGGACACGTGCACGGGTGGTTTTGATCGGTCCCCGCGTAAACACCCAATCGATAGTTCGCCTCCGATCAAAAAGCGAATGCGCCGGTGTGGTCCCGTCTGGCAGCTGCGAAAATGCACTCTGGAACAACGCCTGGCTAAGAGCCCCGCCGGCGCCGTTGCGGGATACATCCATATTGAAATCGCCAGCCAGTACAACCGGCAGGCCCGGCTGGTATTGGAGAGAGTCTTTGATACACTCCTCCAATTGGGAACAACGCATCCTGTCGTCTCCACGGCTCTCCAGGTGCAGGTTATAACTCACGAGCACTCTCCCGCCAACCGTTGTCTCGGTTACCAGAGCCATTCGTCCGCCAATCCTTTCCTGTAGCGGCTCTACGTCAGGAAGGAACCAGCGCGGACGCCAGAAGGTCGACTGCCTCTCGAACCGAATGATCCGGGGATTCGACAACGGCCACCGCGAGAGTGTCACCTGACCGTGATATGCGGGTGAACTATTCGATCCCTGCGTCAGTTCCTGAAACTCTCGTCCGAAAACGTAGTTCATCTCCAGCTTCTGCGCGATCGCGCGCGCAATGTTCAACTGATGGGTCCTCCTGGCATTGAGATCGGACTCCTGTAGCAGGATCAAATCTGCCCCGATGCCTGTAAGAAAGTCGAGTATGCCGTTCAATCGCAAACCGCGGTTGATGTTCCAGTCGACGATACAGATCGAACCGGGCGGCCAAAGGACGAACCGCGGGGGCGCAAAGTTGCCAACCTCAATCTCCCTGTCGGAGTTCATATTCATGCTGGGATTCTAGAGTTCAAGCTATTCCAAACGGCACTGACTCTGCCGGAGCTTAAGCGGATCCTGTCAGTGCTTAATTTGGAGCATCTGCGACACCTTTCAATTTGGATCGTCTGACCGCGAACGACGAGTAGGAGTATAGCGCTATTAACCAGACCAAATTCGCGCCGATCGCCGAAAGGAAAAATGCAATCTTCAATATGTTCAAAACGGCGAAAAACAAGAGAGCGTACGGCAGGAAGCACCGGCGGACGATAAACTCCGTGTTTCGTCCGATATATAGAATCGGATTGGAGGGTCGGCTCTCTGCCTTTGCCTGCCAGATTGCCAGATACTGCTCCGGCCGTCGGTTGGCAAACCTCTGCCGGCCAAGACCGGTTACCAGGAAGCTCATTACTGCTCCGAGAAGAAGCCAGCTTCCCCAAAAGACAACGGTCAAAGGCTCTAGAGTTTTCGTTAGCCCGAAGGCCATCCCGCCGAAGATGAACAGGTAATATAACCAGTCGCATACTGTCTCGAGCCAACACCCGAAATCGGTCTCCATCAGCTTCAGCCGGGCGACTTCACCATCGCAGCCATCGAGAATGCTCGCCCAGACCGATAGAACGGCGCCAGTGAGCATATTCCAATAGCCGCCGCGAGCAAAGAAGATACCGGCGACCAGCCCAACGCCGAGAGTGAACAGACTGACCAAGTTTGGTGTAATTGGCAGTCTTATGATTTGTCTGCTGATCGGTATCGAAATCTTCCGATTCATGCGCGCGAAGATGCCGTCTGTAGGTTTCACCAGCCATTGGTCCAGTTTTCGCTCGGCGGCGAGGCGGTCTTCCGAAGTGTCGACTCGCTGCCACGTTTCTGGCTGTACTTCTTCAAGCTGCACTTGAGAGGTCGACATGAGCCAGGCTTGCAACTCCTCCAGGGTGTGAGTGTCGGAGGGGCAGAGGTCTGCGGCTTCAAGTGCAAAACTGGCCGAGAGGACATTGATGCCGATGGGGTTGCCGGTCGTGGTGAGCGACAATGCACCGTTCTGGCCCCTCCACTCGGAGGCCTGGCGAAAGAGAGCCGGATAAAAGGTGTTGCTCCCATCCACCACGAGCAACTGGTTCGCTCTCGATTCGGACACGATCTGCCTCAAGATTTGAGGCAGTGGCATGTCCGAACTCGCCTCAAGCCAATCTACAAAGTGAGGAAGACGCCCCGTGTCCAAAAGCTCACGCTCTACTTTGTGTTTTGTGTCCGGATCTGCGCATACGATGATCCTCTGCGCGGTAATCTTCTGTATCGCGAAGATCGCACGGAGCAAGATGGGAACTGTGCCGACTCGGAGTAGTGATGATCGGTTTCCGTGAATGCATATGCAAACGGCGATCGATCGGCCTGCATCCTCGTGCGGTATTTCGCCGTCCAGACTCTCGAGGATACTTCCGGACCTAATCCGCGCTCTCGGCCTGGACAACAAGATGAAACAGATGATTCCGATCGCCGTCCAGAAGATCGCCCGTGCACGCCTGGCAACGGCAACAGCTAGCCCCGTGGGGGCCGGCACGGCGAACATTCTGGCGATGAGTATATTGCCTCCCTCATACGTCCCGAGATTGCCGGGGTTGAATGAGCCCGCGATATTCACAAGCTTCGTCAGGGCTTCGAATACCACCGCTCCTAACAGTCCAATCTTGACTCCCAGAAGCAGCAGAATGACGTACACCTCGAGCACGGCCAGGCCATGACCGACCAGATTCAACACCAGGCTTGCCCAGAAGGCGATTGGCGTACGGCGGTGAAAGTCGAAGAGCCTGTTCTCGACCGAGTGAATCAGCGGGAGTATGCGTTCTATATGTCTGCCGATGTAATGGACTCGCCTGAGTGCCCGCGCAGGAGCGGAAAGAAACGGCCACCGCTTGACCATGGCTGTGGCAGCCGCACCGATCAGAATGATGAGGGTGACGGCAAAGAGCACCGCCCACACTCGCGTCGTCGGAGTCAACGGCACCACGAACAATGCTGTTACCAGTCCAACGAGACTAACGATGGCTCCCGACACAACAAAGAGCGCGCGATCGAGAGTGACCGACGAGACACGGTTGTCGATCGGTATTTCCGTACTGAGCGCGGAGACGCGCAGGCTCTCTCCGAAGAATTGTCCCAGCGCACCCGCCTGCCCGGCTGCTTCCGATATCAGCCGAAGCTGTAACATGCGCCCAAGCGAAGTCCTGTTGCCGCTGCCTACCAGCGTTAACTTCCAGGCATAAGTTTTCACCAGATGCGAAACGCCGCCCAGTGCGATGGTCAGCGCGAGTCCCCAGCCCAGGCGGTGCAGGCTTTCCATTAGTGTTGCCGGCCCGGCTCGCAAGATCAGATAGGTCAGCAGTGCGATTCCGAGAATCGCGGCGACAATTCGTAGCGCCAGGCGCTTAGGCATGGATAGACGCCTCCTGGATTGCCGGTCGGCAGAACTGGTGGTCGAAAATGCTCTCCGCGTAGGTCAATGCCTCCGGAGTATCGACATCCTGCCAGAAAGCATCTCCAATATCGAACGCGCGGAGCCTGCGTCTCTGCCCAAGTATCCGCATGCCGTCGGATAACGAACAGTTCCCGTTTTTTTTGGCCGATTCGAGAGCGCCGAACAATTCCGGACTGCATAGGAACATGCCAGTATCGTAGGCATCGTATTCTGGAATCTCTTTGCCGATCATGACGATATGGTCGCCCTCGCGTCTGAGCTTTGTGACATCCTCAAGATCGAAGATATTGTCGAGCTTTGAATCCACCGCGAGAATCACCTCGCCCTTTCTCAGTCCTTGATTGAGCAGTGCCCTGGCTGTATCAGCCTCGAAAATATGGTCGGCCATGAGCAGCAGAAACGGGCCATTCAAGTCGTCCCGGGCCTTAAGGACAGAAACACCATTGTCTTTGTGATATTCCGAGTTCTCCACCAGAGTGACGGAGATGCCCTCAAGACTGTGGTGGACAAACCAATCGCGCATCGTATCTGCGCCGTAGCCAACCACAACCACAAACCGCTTGATTCCCGCTTCGTGCGCGCCAAGCATCACGTGCTCGAGCAATGGCTGGCCGTGGATTCTGACCAGTGGTTTGGGCAGTCCGCCGGACAGCGAGGTGATCCGACGCCCGTTCCCCGCCGCCAGGATCAGACACTCTTCGACTCGCGGCTTGTGTCGGCTCCTCCACGTGCGTATATGCTTCCTCTCCCTCATTGCTTCTGCCCTC
>Ga0210392_10000675_pt1 | contig 19899 bp, 16 predicted proteins | sample IncBWC30OmetaG_FD_161057 | JGI IMG/M metagenome (GOLD analysis project Ga0210392, IMG submission 161057) | Forest soil microbial communities from Barre Woods Harvard Forest LTER site, Petersham, Massachusetts, United States - Inc-BW-C-30-O ...
TCCGATCTCTCTCCGGCCAGCTCGACCAGGTCCGCGGCATCGTCTTCGGAGACCCTACTGCCAACATCGACCCCAACGGGCCATTCGAAATCGCGCTCCTCGAAGCCGCCTGCCTCCACGCCCTCCAATCCTTCGCAGGCCCCATCGCCATAGGCCTCCAATCCGGCCACCTGACCCAGCAAAACCGCTCCCTCCCCCTGGGCACCTGGGTAACAATGGATGACGACACCCTATCCGAATAACCAACCCCACATCTCGAATCTCATGACTCAGCAAAGACACATCCATCTCATCGGCATCTGCGGCACCGCGATGGCCTCACTCGCCGGCATGCTCCGCGCCCACGGCCACCGCGTCACGGGTTCCGACACCGCCGCGTACCCGCCCATGTCCGACCAGCTCCGCGTCCAGGGCATCCCCATCCTCGAGCCCTACAGCGCCGCCAACCTCCAGCCCGCGCCCGACCTCGTCGTCGTCGGCAACGCCATCTCACGCGGCAACCCCGAGCTCGAAGTAGTCCTCGACTGCGATCCCGCTCAGCGCATCCCCATGACCAGCATGGCCGCCCTCATCCACGACGAGTTCCTCGCCAACCGCGAGCGCCTCGTCGTCTGCGGCACCCACGGAAAAACCACCACCACCAGCATGCTCGCCTGGATTTACGAAGTAGCCGGACGCACCGATCCGCGCTTCACCCCCTCCTTCCTCATCGGAGGCGTAGCCGAAAACTTCGGCACCAGCTTCCACGTCCACCCCAACGCCCGCACCTTCATCCTCGAAGGCGACGAGTACGACACCGCCTTCTTCGACAAGGGCCCCAAGTTCCTCCACTACTTTCCCGACGCCGCCATCCTTACCCACGTCGAGTTCGACCACGCCGACATCTACTCCGACCTCGCAGCCGTCAAGACCGCCTTCAAACGCATGGTCAACCTCATCCCTCAACGCGGCCGCCTCATCGCCTTCGACGGCAACGCCAACGTCACCGAGTGCTGCGCCAAAGCCTTCTGCAACGTAGAGCGCTACGGCCTCGCCCCCGACTCCTACTGGCAAGCCACCAACCTCAAGCAGCAGGGAAGCACCACCACCTGGACCCTCCTGCGCGGCGGCGAAGAGTTCGCCCGCCTCACCCTCCCCATGGCCGGCGAGCACAACGCCCTCAACGCCACCGCCGCCGCCGCCCTGGCCGCAGGGCAGGGAATCCCCGCCGCCTCCATCACCGAAGCCCTCGCCACCTTCCAGTCCGTGAAACGCCGCCTCGAAGTCCGCGCCGAGATCGCCGGCGTCACCATCATCGACGACTTCGCCCACCACCCCACCGCCATCCGCGAAACCCTTCGCGCCCTCCGCGCCGCCTACCCCGGCCGCCGCCTCTTCGCCGTCCTCGAGCCCCGCTCCAACACCCTCCGCCGCAACGTCTTCGAGCGCGAGCTAGTCGAGTCCCTCGCCTTAGCCGACGAAGTCATCCTCGCCGCAGTCTTCAAAAGCGAAGCCATCCCAGTACTCGAGCGCCTCGACCCCGAACACGTCATCGCCGCACTCAACACCCGCAACATCCCCGCCATCCTCTGCGCTGACGCCGACGCCATCGTCCTCAACCTCGCCCCCCGCCTCGCCCCCAACGACATCGTCGCCATCCTCTCCAACGGCGGCTTCGGCAACATCTACGAAAAACTCCCCGCCGCCCTCAAGCCTTGACCGTCAGTAACGATTCCCCGAATCCAACAACGGAGAACGGACAACGGAGAACGGAGAACGAAGCCCCACTACCCTCACATCTCCCAAACCACAAACGGCAGCTTCCCTGCATTATCCCCAGCCAGCGCATGCGTCTTATCCGGATCGGCCGGGTCGTATCGCACCGTCACCAGCGTCCCCTCCGGCACCTCGCGCACCCATCGCCGCCCCTCCGCATCCGAGCAGGGAACACTCCGCAAATACCCGCCAAAAAAATCATCCCCCAGCGAAAAGTAATACTGAAATTCAATCTGTGCCGCCTGCGCCAGTGTCCCCTCGGCAAGCTCATCCCGCACCACCACGTTGCCGGCCAGCAACTTCGCCGTCACCGTCGGCCACGCCGCCGCCGCCCGCAGATCGCGCTCCCGGCCGCGCCGCCGAACCGCCCGAAAGATCCACCCAAAAAGAACGCTGTCCCGCATGCTCACGGTTTCATCCCTCATCACCCGTTCAACACTCCAGACGCGCCAACCCTCGTCCAGCGTTCACTCTTCATTGACGACAGATTCTAGCGCACGACGCCCCACACCTGCATCCGCCGGAGTCCACCCGGAAAACCTCCCTGCCTGGCTCGGCTCTCCGCGCATCCTCCCGCCGCACAGCTTCCACGAAAGCATCATGTATGGTTAGATTAAATTCGCCCCCGCGGCTATCTCCCGGAGTTCATCCTGATTAGCAGCCCTCGCCTCCCTAATCCGCCCCGCCGACGCTCCCTCACATCGCTGCTTCCCGTCTGCCTCGCGCTTGTTCTCTGTCCCCTCGCCCATGCCCGCCAGACGCAGCTGCTCCCCCCGGCCCCACCCCAACCCGCCGCGCCGCAGCAGCCCGCATCGCCCCAGGTCATCGCGCGCGTCACCGCCGCCAAAACGATCTTCCTCTCCAATGCCGGCGGCAACAACTACTTCAACGGCGAGATTCCCGGCGGCCCCAACGCCAGCTATAACCAGCTCTACGCCTCCCTCCAGCAGTGGGGCTACTTTCAGTTCGTCGACTCGCCCGCCCACGCCGACCTCATCTTCCAGATCCACGGCACCGAGCTCGCCCCCAATCTCGTCCAGACCTCCGACGGCCAGCACGTCATCGCCCAGCAACATCAGCCCCAGCTCGAGCTCACCATTCTCGACCCCATCAACCTCGCCCCCATCGACACCCTCACCACTACCGCCGGCCGCGGTGCCGACATCCCCAAAGGCGCCGTCGCCTTCGCCCGCTCCATCGAGTGGCTCACCTACCAGATCAGCACCCGCGTCTCCGCTCCCCGCTCCAATCCCACCGAAAAGCTCGTCAGCCGCGACGCCCTCCGCCCCTCCTTCGAGTCCCTCATCAAATTCACCGCCCCCGTCCCGCCCCAGGTCCTCCACGCCAAAAACATCTTCGTCGTCAACGACGCCCCCGCCTCCAACTCCGCCGACAACCCCTACTTCAAAGGCTTCCGCTCAGCCCTCGCCAAATGGGAGCACTACAACCTGAGCGACACCGCTCAGACCGCCGACGTCATCTTCCACTTCCACGAGGACCAGGCCAACGGCACCTCCGTCACCCTCAACGACCCCGCCACCAAGGCCATCCTCTGGACCATCACCGACCCCCATCACGGCTTCTACCACCAGTCCGGCGACCGCCGCATTGCCGCCCTCAACCAGAACCTCATCAGCCAGCTCAAACTCCTGAATCACATCCCCCTCTCCCAGTCCGAAACCGCCGCCCTCCGCTAGCCGCCTTGGCTGCCAGCGCCACGGCCACGCTTTTTCCTTCTGCGAGCTTCGCTACTAATACCGCTTCCGATACGGCGAACCAAATAAGCTGTCAGGCTTCATGTAAATCACACCGCCCGGAAAATCCAGCACAAGATTGAACCGCTTCAGTACATCCATTCCGACTTCTTCCGAGTCGTCGCTGGAGCCAGCCAGCGATAAGTTGATTGGCACGTCCCGCAGCACGTAAGGCCCAAGCCGCAGCTCGGGGACGATCGCAACCTCCGTCTTCTGAGAACCTGCTCCTGCGCCGCTGCGCGTGCCATCGCCTACGGCCTTAAGCGTGTCGAAAAGGTGGTTTTCCGCCGCGGTCTGGTGATTTAAAGAGACGTACCCCGTCGCTCCCATATCGAACAGCAGCGGCCTCTCGATCTGCGCGTTACCTGCCACCAGCGTGGATGCAATCGAAGGTACTTCTCGGCCGTTCAGAATCATTTTGAATGGCGTATACGAGCTATCAACCGCGGCTCGGTCTCGGATCACCATCACCATGCGGTCGAAGTTGATCTCGACCACCTTGTCCTCGAACACGTCGTAACCGATCGTCCCGTCCGCGTCATCGCCCAACTGCTTTTCCACGTACATCGCCCATTCGTCATTCCAATTCAGATCTCCAATCTGAAGATGGGCATGATTGGCGGTCCGTCGTGACTGCGTACCACCTGACGCCCTGTTTTCCACGGAGTCATCGAACTTCATCGTCAAGCCCTTTTTGAACGCTGAAGGAAACACGATAGTGTTGTCCGCACCGTTATCGAAGAAGAAGCGCAGCCGAGGCGAGCCGTTGATGCTGCCCTCGATATAAATCCGCCCATCTTTACCAATACTGAACGGGATCTGGTCTCCATCCACCGTGCCGCCGGCCGCCTTGTACGCTGTCGTCCGGATGGTCGAAATCTCGGTCAGGCAGCGATCCTTCCCGTGCAGCAGAACCACAAAGTCGTATGTCTGCCCTGGCCGCACCTTGAAGGAAATCGAATCCACATCGGAGATGAATCGCACCGTCGTGCTCTTAGCGAATCGATGGGTGTAATAAGTGTCCTTGGCCGTGCCCGGCGACGCCGTCCAGTAAGCCTTGTAGAGTTTCGTGCCCTCCTGCACATCGATCGAATCTGTGTTCGAGCGCAGCACCCGCAGGTACGCCTGCGCCTCCTGAGCTCTCGCCACGCCCAAACTCAGCAAGATTACCAACGCAACCGCTCTCAACATCTCCGCAGTATAAGCTTTTAGCCGCTACAAGCCTGTTTTCCGCAAGTGCCCCAAGCCGTAAACTACCCACATGGCCGCTGAGTTCACGCACCTCCACCTCCACACCGACTACTCTCTCCTCGACGGTGCCTGCGACGTCGACAAGCTCGCCAAACACCTCACCAAAATCGGCCAGACCTCCGCCGCCATCACCGACCACGGCAACATCTACGGCGCCGTCCACTTCTTCGACGCCATGCACAAGAAGAGCCTCAAGCCCATCCTCGGCTGCGAGCTCTACGTCTGCAAAGAAGAGTCCCACCTCCGAGAGCACGCCGACCCCGACTCCAAGTACAACCACCTACTCATCCTCGCCGAAAATGAAGCCGGCTACCGCAACCTCGTCCGCCTAACCAGCGAAGCCGCGCTCCACGGCTTCTACAAAAAGCCCCGCGTCTCCAAGGCCTTCCTCGCCAAACACACCGAAGGCCTGATCGGCTTCTCCGGCTGCCTGGCAGGTGAAGTGAGCCAACACATCATGGCTGGGAACTACGACCTCGCCAAAAAATCGGCCGGCGACCTCGAAACCATGTTCGGCCGCGGCAACTTCTTCCTCGAAATCCAGGACCACCACCTCGCCCCCGACAAAGCAGTAACCGAGGCCATGTTCCGCCTCGAAAAAGACCTCGACATCCCGCTCATCGCCACCAACGATTCGCACTACATCGAAGACCAGGACTCCCGCGCCCACGAAGTTCTCCTCTGCGTCCAGACTGCCGGCAGCATGAACGACCCCAAGCGCTTCAAGTTCGACACGCAGGAGTTCTACATCAAGTCCGCCGACGAGATGCACCGGCTCTTCGCGCACGCCCCCGAAGTCTGCACCCGCACCATGCAATTCCCCGAGCGCTGCAACCTCGAGCTCACAAAAGTAAAAAATCCGTTCCCCAAATTCGACTGCCCCGACGGCATGGACCTCGACACCTACTTCGAAGAAGTCTGCCGCGCCGGCTGGCGCAAGCGTCGCGACTCCGCCATCAAGCATCTCGAAGACACCCACAAGCTCCGCAAATCCATCGCCGACTACGAAGCCCGCCTCAACCGCGAAATCGACTGCATCAAGCAGATGAAGTTTCCCGGCTACTTCATGATTGTGTGGGACTTCATTCGCTACGCCCGCGAGCAGGGAATCCCCGTCGGCCCCGGCCGCGGTTCCGCCGCCGGATCGCTCGTCGCCTACGTCATGGAGATCACCGACATCGATCCCCTCCAGAACGATCTCCTCTTCGAGCGCTTCCTCAACCCCGAACGTATCTCCATGCCCGATATCGATATCGACTTCGACATGAATCGTCGCGGCGAGGTCATCGAGTACGTTCGCCAGAAGTACGGCAACGATCAGGTCGCGCAGATCATCACCTTCAACACCATGGCCGCCAAAGCCGCCATCAAGGACGTCGGCCGCGCCCTCGACATGCCCTACGGCGAAGTCGACCGCATCGCAAAATTAATCCCTCCCACCATCGGCATCACCATCGAGCAGGCCCTCAAGGACAACCCCCTCCTCGCGCAAGCCTATGCCGACCCCAAAATAAAAGAGCTCATCGACACCGCTCTCCGCCTCGAAGGCCTCGTCCGCGGTGCCGGCGTCCACGCCGCCGGCGTCGTCATCGCGCCCCAACCGCTGACAGAGCTTGTGCCTGTAACGAGAACCAAAGACGAAGCCATCGTCACCAGCTACGACATGAAGGCCGTCGAAAAAATGGGCCTCCTCAAGATGGACTTCCTCGGCCTCACCACCCTCACCGTCATCGACGACTGCCTCAAGCTCATCAAGTCCAACCGCAACGAAACCGTCGACCTCTCCCTCATCGACCTCGAAGACCAGACCACCTTCGAACGCGTCTTCCACCGCGCCCTCACCTCCGGCGTATTCCAGTTTGAATCCGGCGGCATGCGCGACGTCCTCCGCCGCTACAAGCCCAACACCATCGAGCACCTCACCGCGCTCAACGCCCTCTACCGCCCCGGCCCCATGTCCATGATCGACGACTTCATCGAGCGCAAGTGGGGCCGCAACCCAGTCGAGTACACGCTCCCCGAACTCGAGCCGCTCCTCAAAGAAACCCTCGGCGTCATGGTCTACCAGGAACAGGTCATGCAGATCTCCAACGTCATCGGCGGCTACTCGCTCGGTGGCGCCGACCTCCTCCGCCGCGCCATGGGAAAAAAAGATGCCGCCGAAATGGAGAAGCAGCGCGAGATCTTCCTCAAGGGCGCCGCCGAACGCAAATTCCCCAAGAGCCAGGCCGGAGAAATCTTCGACCAGATGGCCAAGTTCGCCGGCTACGGCTTCAACAAATCCCACTCCGCCGCGTATTCGCTCCTCGCCTATCACACCGCCTGGCTCAAGACCCACTACCCGGTAGAGTTCATGGCCGCGCTCCTCACCTCCGAAACCTCGAAGCCCGAGAACGTAGTCAAGTACATCGGCGAGTGCAAAGAGCTAGGCATCGCCGTCGTCCCACCCGACGTGCAAGTCTCCGCCGCCAACTTCACCCCCACCGGCGACTCCATCCTCTTCGGCCTCGCCGCCATTAAAAACGTCGGCCACAACGCGATCGACTCCATCATCGCCGCGCGCGCCGAGCTGCAGAAAGAAGGGAAGCAAGGCTTCTCTTCCTTGTACGAATTCTGCGACAAGATCGATCTCCGCCTCATGAACAAGCGCGTCCTCGAAAGCCTCTGCAAAGCAGGAGCGCTCGACTCCTTCGGCCCCCGCGCCCGCGTCTTCGCCGCCCTCGACAAGGCCATCGAGCGCGCCCAGAAATCCCAGCGCGACATCGCCTCCGGCCAGCACGGCCTCTTCGGCATGTTCGACGACCCCGGTCCCGCCAACGCCTCCCGCACCGAAGAAGCTCTCCCCGCCGTGCCCGACTGGGACGAGCACCTCCGCCTGCAAAACGAAAAAGAAGTCCTCGGCTTCTTCGTCTCCGGCCACCCCCTCGACAAGTACCGCGAAAAACTCCGCAACCTCAAAGTCATCGACACCGTCACCGCCTGCGAGATGAAGCCCGAGCCCGCCACCTTCAACCGCGGCCGCCGCGAAGACAACGGCAACGAGATCCAGATCGCCGGCGTCATCACCGGCCTCAAGGTAGCCAAATCCAAACGCTCCGGCGAGATGTACGCCCAGGCCGCCCTCGAAGACACCGTCGGCAAGATCGAGCTCATCGCCTTCTCGTCCTCCTACGAAAAGCTCGCGGAGAAACTAAAAATCGACGTCCCCGTTCTAGTCCGCGGCGTCCTCCGCGGCGACGAAGACGCCGCCCCCAAGCTCGCCATCTCCGGCATCATCGCCCTCGAAGACGTCAAAATAAAACTCCCCGACGCCCTCCGCATCCGCGTCCCCCTGCACAATCCCGACACCCAGCTCCTCACCAAACTCGACGCCCTCTTCCGCTCCGCCCCCGGCGCCGGCAAGCTCATGCTCCGCCTCGAAGAGCCCGACCAGTTCGCCGTAGACCTCGAGCCCCACCTAACCGTAGCCGCCGACGTAGCCTTCATCGAACAAGTCGAATCCCTCGTAGGCCGCGGCGCCGTCCAGGTCATCCAATGATCCTCCGCACCCTCACCCTCGCGCTCCTCGCCACCACCGCCCTCGCGCAAACCTCCGCACCCCTCCCGCGCAACTACAAAACCATCCTCAACAACAAAGACCTCCTCGTCATGCGCGTCCACTACGGCCCCAAAGAGTTCGTCCCCATGCACGACCACTCCGCCTACCCCACCGTCTACGTCTATCTCAACGACTCCGGCGAAGTCCGCATCGACCACGAACCGCCCCACGCCTTCTCCGTCACCCGCCCGCCCACCCACACGGGAGCCTTCCGCGTCGCGCCCGGCATGAAGGAACGCCACAGCATCACCAACCTCAGCGAGCTCCCCTCCGACTTCCTCCGCGTCGAACTAAAATCCATTCCACCCACCGACCTCACGGAAGTCTCTCGCGGAGAAGTTCCATCGCCCCTCCTGCCCGGCACGCACATCGAGTTCCAGGACCCCGCGCTGGAAATCGACCGCATCGTCTGCCCGCCCACCGTCGCCTGCGAAGCCGCGCCCCTGCAGGCACGCTCGCTCCTCGTCCCCACCACCGATCTCAAATTCCAGACATCGTCAGAGAAGCAATCTCTCAAGCCAGGCGAGGTAGCATGGCTTCCCCTGAACGCCAAAAAGCCCTTGCAGCTAAGCCCCGGCGCGCAAGCCCTCCGCATCTCTCTCCTGTACCCCAACTAATCCCCGCCGCATCCAATCCCTCATGACGGATGTCCTGCCCGAAGCACTGCCCATCCCCACCTCCACCCGCGACCGCCACCACGCCTACCTCCTGCTCCGCCTCATCACCGGCCTCGACTTCTTCCTGCACGGCTTCGCCCGCATCTTCACCGGCACCCACCTCTCCGGCTTCGCGCAAGGCATGGCCAGGTCCATGGCCTCCACGCCCCTCCCGCCCGCACTCACCCTCACCTCCGGCTACCTCATCCCCTGCGCCGAACTCCTCATCGGCACCCTCCTTCTCCTCGGCCTCTTCACCCGAGCCACCCTCACCCTCGCCCTTCTCCTCATGCTCCTCCTCATGTTCGGCATCGGCCTCAAGCAGGACTGGAACGTAGCCGCCAGCCAACTCCTCTACGCCCTGGTCCTCGCCATCCTCCTCTTCGCCCGCCACCCCTACGACCTCTCCTGGCCCAAACTCTTCCGCCGCCAATAAGATGGGTGCCCCATGTCTCGCGTCTGAGACATGGGTTCGCTAACTGCCTGCGCCCCTCGCACAGAATCACTACTCCCTACTCACTACCCACTACTCACTGTTTCTCCCGTACAATCAACTTGGTCAACAAGATGGCAGAACACACCTCCCAAAAGCACGCACCACAGCCCGCACCACAGGTCCCCGAAGCCTGGGTTAAAACCGAACTAGCCCGGCATCCCCAGCGTCCCTATCCCATGGACTACATCCAGGCTCTCTTCACCGACTTCAGCGAGATTCACGGTGATCGTCAATTCGCGGACGACCCCGCCATGACTGCCGGCATGGCCCGCTTCCACGGCCAGCCCGTCATGGTCATCGCCAACCTCAAGGGCCGCTCCGTCAAAGAGCGCGTCGCCCGCAAGTTCGGCTCGCCCGACCCCGAAGGCTATCGCAAGGCCCTCCGCGCCATGCGCATTGCCGAAAAGTTCAACCGCCCCGTCTTCACCTTCATCGACTGCGCCGGCGCCAACCCCGGCCTCGGTGCCGAGGAGCGCGGCCAGGCCGAAGCCATCGCCCGCAATCTCCTCGAAATGTCCCGCCTCCGCGTCCCCACCATCGCGACAATAACCGGCGAGGGTGGCTCCGGTGGCGCGCTAGCGCTAGCAGTCGCCGACCGCGTCCTCATGCTCGAGAACGCCATCTACTCCGTCATCTCGCCCGAAGGCTGTGCCTCCATCATGTGGAAGGACGCCAGCCGCAAGCAGGACGCTGCGACTGCCCTCCGTTACACCGCCACCGACGTCAAAATGTTAGGCTGCGTCGACGAAGTCATTCGCGAGCCCGAAGGCGGCACCCACAACGACCCCGCCCTCGCCATGAGCATCGTCGACGAGCGCCTCACCGACCATCTCGACTACCTGCAGAGCCTCCCGCTCGAAGCCCTGCTCGCCGCCCGCTACGAAAAGTTCCGCAACATCGCCCAGTTCTACACCACCGCCTGACCAACCCAGCAGGCGACAATCCCGGGTACCCCACGTCCCGATTCCAGGACCTGGCTTCGCCGCCGACAACCTGGGTGCCCCATGTCTCGCTTTTGAGACATGGGTTCGCAGGATGCTGAGCCCCCACCCGTGTCAGCCTGCTTCCAATGCGATGCCGGGCCCGTTTGATCCGACCGGGGCAGGGAATGCGTCTAACCCTTGCCGGCCCGCAGTTTCACCCGATCCTGCCTCCCCGGCCAAAGGAGCCGATCAACCCGTTGCCTCAACCCCCTCGCACCTCCGCTCTTCCGCGACCCTTCCACTTCCTGCTCTTCCTCGCCGCAGGCTTCTGGATCGTCGCTGCCCGGGGCCTCGCCGAACGCGCCACCCAGGGCCTCACCGTCCGCTTCAACCTCTCCACCCTCTCGAACCTGCTGCAGCAGCTCTTCTTCCTCTTCCTCCTGCTCATCGGCTTCTCCGTGCTTCGCTGGATCTCCAGCCGCCAGCCCTCCGCCCGCAATTCCACCCCCGGCAACACCACAACCCAGGACCTCACCCGCTTCAACGGCATCCGCGCCACCAACGCTCTCCCCGCCCGCGCCACCACTCGCGAAGAGTTCCTCCGCGGCACTGCCCTCGGCTGGGCCCTGGTCCTCGCAGCCGTCCTTCCCATGATGCTGCTCGGCTCCTTACATCCCGAGTTCAACCTCAACGTCGGCAACCTCGGCTACGCGCTCCTCGCGCTGCTCACCATCGCCGTCGCCACCCTCGCGCTCGAAGTCGCCTTCCGCGGCTTCCTCTTCATCCAATTTATCCAGGCCACCGGCCCCGTCTTCGCCACCCTCTTTCTCTCCCTGCTCTACGCCACCCTCTCCGCCTTCCGTCCCGACGCCACCGCGCTCAGCATCCTCGACACCTTCCTCTTCGCCGTCCTCTTCTGCACCGCCTACCTCCGCACCCGCGCCCTCTGGATCGGCTGGGGCATTCACTTCGCCTGGAGCGCCGTTGCGGCCATCGTCTTCGGCCTTCCCATCGCCACAGACTTCGGCTTCAACAACCTCATCTTCACCTCCGTCACCGGCCCCGAGTGGCTCACCGGCGGACCCTATGGCCCCGAAGCCTCCTTCGTCACGGCCATCGTCCTGATCATCGGCATCTTCGCCCTGCACCGCCTCACCCGCCACTACGCATGGGAGTACACCTACACCCCACCCGTCGCCAGCGGCTACCCCATGGACATCGCTCCACCCGCGGCCCACACCGCCATGGAAGACGAAGCCGCAGCCGCCCCCGCACCCCTGGTCCAGATCCTGGGCGCCACCCCCACCGCAGCCTCCACCAACCCAGTCATCGACGACCACCTCAACCGCAATGGACACTAACTCTCAGCTTCTGGCTCTTAGCTTCTAGCCGTCGAGTGTTTCTCGCACGTCACGAGTTATGCGCGCCTGCAAGAAATCCCGTGATCCTGAACGCAGTGAAGGACCCCTGTAGTTGCTCTTGCCGTTGCTGTTGCCCTTGCATTTCTTTCTGTCATTCCCCCGGGAATCTGCTTCTGCCTTTGTTCTTGCCCTTGCCTTTCTGGCTGTCATCCCGCAGGGATCTGCTTCTGCTGTTGCCTTAGCTAGAAGCTGCCTTTTCCTCCCCAGCATGCTCCTCCACCCCGCAGGCAAACGGACAAAGCACACTAGGCGCAGCATGCAGCTTCGCGCAAAGCACCCCCTCCATCCCAAACCGCCTCACATAAAGAAACGCCGCCCCCAACATCCCCACCAACGGCGCGACAAAGTAAACCCACTCCGCCGTCCAAACGCCCGCCCACACCGCCGACCCAACCGTTCGCGCCGGATTAATACTGAACCCCGACACCGGCGCAAAGAAAAACACATACCCCGTAATCAAAATCCCCACCGCATAACTCGTATACCCCGCCAGCCGCCGCCGGTTCGTCATCCACAAGACTGTCCCCATCAGCAGCGCAGCCATCAACAACTCCGCCGCAAACGCCCCCGCCGTCCCTCCGATCCCCGGAACCGTAACGGCATAGTCCACCGAAGGCTGCGCCAGCAATCTCCCCATCATGAGCGCTGCAATCCCAACCCCCGCCACGCCTCCCGCAAACTGCCCGACAACATACCCCACGGCATCCCACACCCCAATCTTCCCCAGCCAAAGATACGTAAGCGTAATCGCCGGATTGAAATGCGCCCCCGACCGTTTCCCCATCGGCGAATGAATAATCATCACCGCCGTCCCACCCATCGCCGCGCCCATCACCAACCGACGCACCTCCGCGCTCGGCACCCAATGCAACAGCGGCGACCCAACCCCAAACAACACCACGGTCGCGACGCAAGCCGCCACCATAAACCAGGCCAGCTCCGCCCCCTCGTAGACATACAGAAACCAATGCCGCCGCAGCGCCTCCATCAGCGTAGCCGGAACCCTCACCCCCGCATCTGCCCCCGCGCTCCGCATCCGTACCAGCAGCCTAGCAGGGAACGGTTCCCAGTTCTCAGTGACCAGTTCTCAGTGACCCGTCGTTCAACTGACAACTAAGAACGAACAACTGACAACTTCTCTCACAACGCCCTCGCAGCAATAGCATCCCGCAAGTAACCCCCAAGCGCCAGCCGTTTCACCAGCCGGCTCCCAACCTTTCCCGTCGCTCCAGTAATCAGCACCCTCATCGCGCTACCATAGCCCGCCCACCAGCCCTTCCACAACTTCACCCAGGCAGTTCTCAGTTCTTAGTTGTCAGTTCTCAGTACGAACCCCGCGACCTTACTGACAACTGAGAACTGACAACTGAGAACTCTCCTCCCCCACCCCCAAATCGTGTAAACTTCTAATAGAGCTTTACCCGGCCCAGCGCCCTCGCGACCCTCCTGTTCGGCCCAGCCCACCAGCCCAGCCCATCACGGATCAAGCCAGGTCGCCGCGCGCATAGCAACCCGGCAAGCCAAACATTCGTTTTAGGGAGATCATCACAATGGCAAAGATTGCCAAGACCGGCGACCGCAAGAAGGTCATGGATACACAGAAGAGCACCGACTGTCCCAAGTGCTCCAAGCCCACCCGTATCGTCAAGCGTGTCAAGGACCGCGAGCGCGGCGTCCCCGGCGGCGTCTACATCTCCTGCTCGGCCTGCGAATTCTTCGAAAAACTCTAAGCCCGGCCTTATACACATCGGCAAAACGTTAGCCGCTCCAAGCGTTTTTTCGCCCCATAACAGTTCGTTAAACGATCCATTAAAGGTTCGCCAACCCGGCGGACCTTTTCTCATTTCCGGGCGTCTTATTCCTTGTCCGATTAGTGGAAGAAAGTATCCCACTGAGTAACGTTCCCCACTTGACGACTGTCCCTTTGTGGGAGGAGACTCTCCAACGGTACTAGGAATTTCATCATCATGGCCACAAGCATCACCGCTTCATCCGCTGCTCCCAACGTCTTCGCCGCCACGCCTCAGTTCACCCGTCCCACGTTCCTGATGTGTCCTCCGGAATGGTATGGAGTCGACTACGTCCTGAATCCCTGGATGGCCGGCAACGTTCATCGCTCGTCTCGTGACTTGGCCTTCGCCCAGTGGAAGGGCATGCACAACGTCCTTCGCAGCGTCGCCGACGTGCGCCTCCTGCACCCCGAGCCCGGCTGTCCCGACATGGTCTTCGTCGCCCACAGCGCCCTCATCCATAACGGCGTCGCCGCCCTCTCCAGCTTCAACCCCCAGCAGCGCCGGGCAGAGACCGCGTACCTCCGCCGCTGGCTCATCTCCCAGGGCTTCCTCCTCTGGGAAACTCCCCGCGAGACTCCCTTCGAAGGCGAAGGCGATGTAGCCTTCAGCGACGGCGGCACCGCTCTCTGGGCCGCCCACGGCGTTCGCACCTGCCGTGCCGCGCATCGCCATGTAGCCGACGCCTGGCACGTCCCGGTCACCTCGCTCCACCTCTCCGACCCCCGCTTCTACCACCTCGACACCTGCTTCACCCCGCTCGCCAGCCCCGCCGGCGACACCACGGGCTACATCCTCTACTATCCCGGTGCCTTCGACGCCGCCTCCAACGCAGCCATCGAGCGCGCCTACCCCGCCAACCGCCGCATCGCCGTCACCGAGCTCGACGCCACCCACATGGCCTGCTGTGCCCTCAACCTCGGCCGCACCGTCTTCACCGGCGAGATCACCCGCGAACTCGCCACCCGCCTCTTCGACGCCGGCTTCGACGTTGTCCAGCTCGAGCTCTCCGAATTCATCAAGGGCGGCGGCGGCGCCAAGTCCCTCGCCCTCCGCCTCAGCGACCTCCCCATCACCCACAGCCGCCTCGGCCTTCTCCCCGTCTCCTAACCCACAACCTCCGCCTTAACGCGAAAGACCCGAGCATGCCTCGGGTCTTTCCACGTTCGAACGGCCTCAGAGCGTCCTTCAGCTCTCAAACCGCCTTCCGAAGTTGCAAAATCGCATCGTCCACAAGCTTCAGATTGCCGACAGAATCTGCAGCCTTCTCCGCAGTCCCCGAAATGCGCATTCAGAGCCTCCTAGGCTCACAGACCCTATCGGCACTTTGCGTAAATTCGTTACGCACGGCCTGCGTGTTTTGAGATGCTGCAAGGCTCATGCTCCCGCGCTATCCTATCCCCACGATGACCCGCATCGCCCTCGCCAACCTCCGTTTCCCCTCCTCCCCCGACGACTCCATCGCCCTCTCCCTCTCCGCCATCGCGAGCGCAGCGAGCACCCACGCCGACATCCTCTGCTTTCCCGAGTGCTTCGTCCCCGGCTACCGCGCCCGCACCCAATCCGTCCCGCCCCCCGACGCCGCCTTCCTCAACCGCGCCCACCAGACCATCGCCGCCGCCGCCGGCCGCTTCAATATCGCCGTCATCCTCGGCACCGAACGTCTCCGCGAAAACGCCCTCCTCGCCACCGCCTTAGTCATCGACCGCGACGGCACCCTCCTCGGCTTCCAGGACAAAGTCCAGCTAGCCCCCCAGGAAGAGTCCACCTACACCCCCGGCCAAACCCGCCAAATCTTTCGCTCGGGCGACCTCACCTTCGGCATCTCCATCTGCCACGAAGGCTGGCGTTACCCCGAAACCGTTCGCTGGCCCGTCCGCAACGGTGCCCAGGTGGTCTTCCACCCCCACTTCCACGGCCCCGCCCCCAACACCTGCGTCCCCACCACCTTCGCCGACCCCGCCAACACCGTCTTCGAAAAGACCATGCTCTGCCGCGCCGCCGAGAACACCTGCTACTTCGCCAGCGTCAACTTCGCCATCCCCAACTCCGACACCACCTCCGCCATCATCAACCCCGACGGCACCGTCCTCGCCTGGCAGCCCTACGGCCTCGAAGGCCTCCTCCTCGCCGACCTCGACCTCACCCTCGCCACCGGCCTCTTCGCCCACCGCTACAAACCGCAGGCCCTCAGCTTCTAGTCACGCCTTCCAAAACGGCGAAGGCCCGACATCCTTCAACTCATAAAACGCAGCGTTCCGCACCGCCGCGTGCGGATCACCCTTATCCAGAAAATACTGCTCCATCTTGCCCGCCGGGCAGAACCCGATCATCATCCGCGCCGGCTCTGGCCCCACCGCCGAGAACGTATGCGGCACCTGCCGCGGCGCCAGCACCGACTCGCCCGCCTTCAGCCGCAGCCGCTGCTCCCCAACCTGGAACGCAACCTCTCCCTCGATCACGTAGAACCACTCCTCCTGGTTCAGGTGCAGATGCAGGTTCGGCCCACCCCCCGCCTTCATCTGCTGATGCTCCATCAGAAACAACCGCCCACCCGTCTCCGCCCCCGACACCTTGAAGTAAAACGTGCTGAACCCCAGCGAATGCGGGTGGCCGAACCGGTCGTCGCTCGCCCCCACCAAATGCAGTTCGCCCGCCCCGGGCGCCGCCGCCGCCTGCCCCAACGCCTGCGCAAGCAACCATTCCGGTACCGCAACAGCCGGCATCACCGCTGCCGCACCCTTCAAAAACGACCGTCGTTTCATGGACGAGCCTTTCCGCAGCCGAAATCGAGAAAACCTTAGCAGGGAATCAGTAAATGGCCCGGAAATTAGCAGAAGTATAGCAGTGCCCCATTCGCCAACGCCCTGGGCAGACAAACTGTACCGAAAGGGCGTAAGCTTCCGCGTGCGAGGTCAAGCTATGCGCAACGTATCATTACGGTTTACATCTCTCAGTATCTTCCTGACGCTGGTTTCTCTGCCGGTTTTTGCTCAGAATCCCGCCTATCACCTGGAGTTCTCCGACCGCACCAGCGGCTGGATCATTCTTGTAAACGATTCCCAGAAGCCCATCGAAGCCTTCACCGCCAAAGCAACCTGCGGCGCCACCAGTACCACTCCCACCTACGACGCTCTCGAGTTCAGCGCAGGGGGCACGTCTCACCCCGCCGTCAAAGGCTTGCAGCCTTCAATCATCCAGCCCGGCCAACGCTTCTTCGCCCTGGTCAACCTCGCTCCCCAGCCCTCCGGCTGCGTCTGGCAAGGTCAGGTTGAGGGCGTCATCTACGCCGACGGCACCTACGACGGGAAAGAGAGCGCCATCCGTGACCTCCAGGCGAGGAGAGCCGGCATCGCAGCCGCCCTCCAATACTGGACCAACGTACAGCTCGGCGCGCATGAGCAAATGGTGGCATTGAACGGTCCAACCAACGCAGAGAGTTTGTCCCAGGACGACCTCGCGAAGACCTGGGCCTACACCTGCCGCGACGAGCCATCCGTCTGCGCCTACTGGTCAGGCAGACACCACGTCGACCAGAACGTAGCCCAGGGAATGAAGCACAATGCTCAGCTGGGCCCCTATCTCGACCGCTGGACCGCGAAGATCGATGCCGACGTTGCCTTCAAAACGTTGGAGCTGACCTTCCCATCCCCGATCACGGACCACGACGCAGCCACCAGGCTTTCCAGCGCCAGATAGAATAATCAAACAGCCATTCCGGTACTGGCCTCTGTCTTTGCCTTTAGCTAGGAGCTGGAAGCTGCAGTTCGTTGACCGCACCGCCCAAAAGCCCTGCAACCCCAAAAGGGAATTGCAGGGCTTTTACCTTCTGGTCTCCGGCCGTGCTAAAGTTGGCGGCAAGTCGCTCTCCGCACGATCGAATCGTTATCCCGGAAGAAGGAACGATGCCAGATCCACACTCTCCTCGAAGACTCGGACGCCGGTTCGACTCGTGGCTGGCAGTAGGATTCGCCGTTCTGGCGGCCCAGGCGGTCCTCTCGCTCATCCTCCGGAAAGGTCCGGCCCTGGTCGCATACGGCGACATCAACTACCTCGTCTTGCTGCTCCTGGCCAGCGGAGTTGCCCTCCACAATGCCCTGCAGAGCAGGCAGGCGACGCGCTTATTCTGGTCATTCCTCGCAGCGGCCTTCGCGGTCTGGGCGCTGGTTCCTGGCGGCTGGCTCAACCGCGTCGTCCTGCACAGCAGGATTCCAACCTTCCTTTTCGCCAATCCTCCCCTCTTTCTGCACATCGTCTTAATGATTGCAGCGGTGGCTTCCCGCCCTCACCTGAAGTTGCCCAGCCGGAGACCCTATCGATCGACGCTGAACTTCCTCCTTCTGCTCTTCGTCTGGGTTTGCGCCTATGCCTTCTACCTGTTCCCGTATCAATACGCCAACCAGGGAATAGCCATGATCCTGCGGTTTGAGGCCATCTACTTTGTTGAGAACGGCTTCCTTCTCGTCATTCTCGGCCGGTTGATCTTCCGCTCGCCATCTCCCTGGAAGCGCATCTACCTGCACATGCTGGGTGCCTCCGCTCTGTATAGCGGCGCTTCCCTGATCACCAACGTTTTTCTGGCGTTGAGAGATGCTTCGGGCGATCTGACCGGCGCGCGTTATCCGGTAGTAAGTGGTGTCGTCGCGCTGGCCTTCACTGCCTCCATCTTTTGGTTCTTCTGGATAGGGCTTGAGGGAAACAGGCTGAAATCGGAACTGAATCACGCTGTCCTGTTGGATACCAGGGATCCCCGGTACATCTCGGTTCTGGCAACCGTCGCGGTGCTGAGTGTTCCCGTGGTTGGCGTGTGGGAACTGTTCCGAACCGGCGAATCGTTGGGAACCCATGAGATTCGCCTCCTCGTCGTCATGCTGGCAGGCTTCATTCTCGCCGCCGGTGCCGCTGCCGAGCGTTATCTTGCCAACCGCGAGTTTGCTTCGGATGTCGCCGTGGCCCACGACCGGCTTCGCCTCGCCATGGCATCGGGAAAGTCGATGGGATGGGACTGGGACCTGGCCACCGGGCAGAGCATTTGGTTTGGCGACCTGGAGCCAACCTTCGGGATTCGCGTGGACCCTTACCTCGCGCGCCAGAACGAATTCATGGAACGCCTCCATCCCGACGACCGCGAGCGCTTGTCGAAGATCATCCTCGACGCAATGGAAAGTCGAAGCGAATACCAAGCGGAATATCGCGTGGTGCGCACCGATGGCGCCATACGATGGCTTGCGGACAGCGGAAAATTCTACTTCCCGGCCAATGGCGATCTGCCCCGCGCTCTCGGCATCGGCGTGGACATCACGGAACGCAAACAAGCAGAATTTGCGCTCCGCGAAAGCGAGGAGCGCTTCCGCTTAATGTCGAACACGGCTCCCGTGCTCATCTGGATGGCCGACACCGACAAGCGCTGCACCTACTTCAACAAGCCCTGGCTCGACTTCACGGGAAGGCCGCTGTCCGCCGAACTCGGAAATGGCTGGGCGGACGGCATTCACCCAGACGACGCACGCCAGTGTATCGAGACCTTTACGCGCGCGTTCGATCGGCGGCTGCCCTTGAACCTGGAGTTTCGCCTCAAGGCAAGCGACGGGGAATATCATTGGCTTCTCGATATAGGAGTGCCCCGATTCAATGCCGACGGCTCCTTCGCCGGATACATCGGATCCTGCATCGATGTCACCGAGCGCAAGCTCGCAGAGGAGGCGCTCTACAGCATCAGCGGCCGATTGATTGAGGCTCAGGAGCAGGAGCGCACCCGCATCGCCCGGGAACTTCACGACGACTTCAGCCAGCGAATGGCCTTGCTCGCCATCGAACTTGACCTGCTCAAGAAGGACATTCCCGGCCTGAGCAGCGATGCGCTCAACCGCATGGACAGCCTCCGCAAGCACACCCAGGAGATCGGCTCCGACATCCAGGCTCTGTCGCACGAGCTGCATTCCGCGGCCCTCGATCATCTCGGCATCGTCTCGGCCATGAGAGGGTTCTGCGAGACATTCGGAGACAAGCAGAAACTCAGCATTGACTTTCACAGCCGGCACTTGCCCAACCCTGTGTCCCCGGACGTTGCGCTCTGCCTGTACCGCGTCTTGCAGGAGGCCTTGCACAACGCCGCGAAACACAGTCGCGCTTCGCAGTGCAACGTGCAGTTCCTCGGAATCCCCGGCGAGATTCAACTCACCGTCAGCGACGACGGGGTCGGCTTTGATGTCGAATCCACCAACAAGGGACGCGGCCTCGGCCTCATCAGCATGC
>Ga0210392_10000678_pt1 | contig 19878 bp, 10 predicted proteins | sample IncBWC30OmetaG_FD_161057 | JGI IMG/M metagenome (GOLD analysis project Ga0210392, IMG submission 161057) | Forest soil microbial communities from Barre Woods Harvard Forest LTER site, Petersham, Massachusetts, United States - Inc-BW-C-30-O ...
AACCGAGCTGCGCCTGCGTGCCCTCGGTCCAGCCGGTGCCGATGAAGCCGCCGCTGCCGACGGAGATGAGCGACTGGCGCTGGTTCCAGCCGATGCCCATGGGGTCGATCTTGTCGGGCGCGATGAAAGAGACGATGCGGTTGCGCTGATAGTCGTGGAGGGGGACCCAGGTGTGGTGCTCGTATTTGCCCTTGTCGTTGATGTACGAGAGGTGGTGGGACTCCATGAAGGCCATGTAGCGGTAGCTGTCGAACGCCACGACGGCCAGCAACACGACGAACGCCCCCAGCGCTGCCGCGAAGAAACGCGAAGGCAGCTTTGAAACGTAGAGCATGGAAAAGACCATCGGGGGCAACACTATCGCCGACTTCAAGTCGGGCTGCAACAAGATCAATACCAAAGGTAATCCCACCGCAAGAGCCAATTTACCAAGGACTTTGAAAGATTGCTGGACGGTGCCGATCTCCGACCAGATCAAAATGCAGGCCGTGATGAGGAGCACGGCGATCTTGGCCGGTTCCGAGGGCTGGAGCTTGAAAACCCCCAGGTCGATCCAGCGCTGGGCGCCGAATTGGGTGTCGCCGATGCCCGGGATGAGCACGGCGAGCAGCGGCACGAGGCAGGCGAGGTAGAACCAGTGGGCGGTGCTCAGCCAGAAGCGGTAATCGATGAGCGACACCGCCAGGTAAATCACCGCCCCCGCTGCCAGCCACAGCAACTGCATGGCCCAGGCATTGCCGTGCGTGGAATACTGCGCGCTGTAGATGAAAGCCACCCCGAACGCGCTCAGCCCCAGCAAGGCCATCGGCGTCACCACATCCCACCGCGCGCGGGTGGTGGTTTTGAAGACGCTGAGGAATTCGGTGGAAGTGCGCGGGTTCACGAAGCGGCGGAGTTAAACCTTTCCCGGCGTGGCGTGCAAGACTGCCGACGAGCAAATCACAAATCCCAAACGGCAAATCACAAAAAAAGTGTCAGGTATCAGGTAACAAGTGACAAGATGAGGGATCAAGTTGCTTGAAGGTGGAGCGCGTCGTCCCGACGCGCTTTCTTGTGTCCAATTAAATTGAGCGCGTCAGGGACGACGCGCTCCACCTCGATACTATTTCTGAACCCAATGATCGATTCCCGGCTTCTTGGTTTCTGGATAAAAATGATCGGGAGGTTTGAATTCAGAAACCATGAATCCAAGAGGGGAAGGGTGAATGCCGGATTACCAAATCCTTATTTGTTGATTTCTTTGGCGTTTGGACGCCTGGCGTTTGAGATTTGCCCCGTGTTGCCGCAGGAGCGGCGATGGGGCTTCTTTGGCGTTTGGAGGTTTGGGATTTGTGATTTGCAGCCCATGGCACTTGGCCCTTGGGGCCTGTTACTTATCACTTGATACTTGTCCATTGGGCTGCGTTGGCTACTTTGCACCTCTTATCAAAGAGGTGAGAGCTGCCGAATACGTCTTCCTGATTGCGCAAGCCGGATCGTTGCCATGGTCATTCATTGCAGCGGTGACGGCTGGCGCAATGACGGGGCTGGTCCTCGTGTGGTTGGTCACGGCCCATACCCGCCGCCTGGCCAGGGAAAGTGCGGCGCAGCTCCTCGAGGTGACCAAGCGCGAGGCGACCGTTGCCGGCCAGGAGGCCAAACAGAAGGCGGAGGAGGAAATCTCGGCGCGGCGGGTCACCCTCATGCGCGAGTTCGACCGCCGCGAGATCGAGGCCGACCTCAAGCTCCGCGAAATGCGCTCGCACGAGGAGTCGCTGGGCCTGCTCGATTACCAGCTCGAGCAAAAACAGGAACGCATCGCCCGCGAAAATGCCGCCGTCCAGCAGGCGCGCGACGCCATGCGTTTGCTCTCAAAAAGCCTGCGCAATCGCCTCGAGGGCGTCTCGAACATGGACGCCGAGGAAGTCAAAAAACATTTGCGCGAGGAACTGCAGCTTGAGTGCCAGGACGAGTTGCGCGCCCTGCGGCGTGACATCCTCGACCGTTCCGAGCAGGACATCCAGAACGAGGCCAAGCGAATCCTGCTCGCCTCGATGCAGCGGCTGGCCAGCCAGCCCAACAACGATGTGACCGCCACCATCGTGTCCCTGCCCAGCGATGACATGAAGGGCCGCATCATCGGACGGGAAGGCCGCAACATCAAATCCTTCGAGGCGGTCACGGGCGTGACCCTCCTGATCGACGAATCACCGCAGACGGTCCTGATCTCGTCGTTTGACCCGGTGCGCCGCGAGATCGCGCGCGTGGCGCTCGAAAATCTCATCAAGGACGGGCGCATCCACCCCGCGACGATCGAGGAATTCGTCAAGCGGGCGGAAGAGGAGATGGACGTCAATCTCACGCAGGCCGGAGAGGACGCGGTCACCAAGCTCAAGGTCAACGGCCTGCACCCGGAAATCATCAAGCTGCTCGGCAAGCTCAAGCACCGCTTCAGCTACGCTCAGAACGTGCTCGATCACTCGGTCGAGGTCGGCTTTCTCTGCTCGATGATCGCGAGCGAAGTCGGGCTCGACCCGAACGTCGCCAAGCGCGCCGGCCTGCTCCACGACATCGGCAAGGCGGTCGAGGGCGAATACGAAGGCAGCCACGCGGTCATCGGCGCCGAGTTCATCAAGCGCCATGGAGAAACCGCCATCGTCGTCAATGCCGTCGCCGCGCACCACGAGGAAGTGAAACCGGAGACGGTTTATGCCGGGCTCGTCATCCTCGCCGACACCATTTCCGCCGTCCGGCCCGGCGCACGCGCCGAGTCGATGACGGGTTACCTCCAGCGCCTGGAGCGCCTGGAGAAACTTGCGATGTCCATGGCCGGCGTGCACCAGGCCTTTGCCATCCAGGCCGGCCGCGAAATCCGCGTCGTGGTCAAGCCGGAAGCGGTCACCGACGAGCAGGCCCGCGAGCTGTCCAAGGCGCTCCGGAAGAAAATCGAGGACGAGCTGCAATATCCCAGCACGATCAAGATCACGGTCATCCGCGAGGCGCGGTTCACGGAAACCGCGACCTAGCGCGCAAGCGCGAGGTCGCAAGTAACAAGTAACAGGTGACAAGTTCCAAGTAAAAGCCATCGAGGAGCGAGGAGTGAGCATGTAAAACTCTAGACGACGGAATCCTGCTCGCTACTCACTACCCGCTACTCACTACTTTAACCTATGGCCGACCCAAAAATACTGCAGACGTTTCCCAATCCCGCGCCGCAGCGGGACTACCTCATCGAGCACACCCACCACGAGTTCACTTCGCTCTGCCCGATGACCGGGCACCCCGATTTTGCGGAAATCACCGTGCGCTACGTGGCCGATAAGAAATGCGTGGAGTTGAAATCGCTCAAGCTCTACTTCCACGCCTACCGCAACGAGGGCATTTTTTTCGAAGGGGCGACCAACCAGATCTGCGAACATCTCGGTGCCGTGCTTAAACCGCACAGCCTCACGGTCATCGCCCGCTGGAAAGCCCGGGGCGGCTTCACGTCGGTCATCACCGCCGAGCACAAAAGAAAATCTCGACGCGCCCGGCGCTGAAGGCTTCAATTTACCTCCCATGAAGACCTTCAGGCTCCTGCTCATTGCCCCCTTTTTCGCGTTCGTGGCCCTGGCCGCCGATACCTCTGCGCCGGCCGCGGCACCGACCTCGCCCGTACCCGGGAATGTCACACCGCCGGCGGTCCAAGCCGACCCGGCGGCAATTGAAGCGGTGCTAAAGGCCCTGCATTTCGACGAAATGATGACCAAGGCGCTGGATCAACAAAAGCAGATGATCCTGCAGGTCGTGCGGAAATCGAGCATGCCCGGCACGTCCAAGGAAGATATCGCGGCTTTCCAACAGAAAACCATCGATACGGCGACGATCGGCTTGAGCCTCGAGGATATCCATGCCGTGGCCGCGCGCAATTACGGCGAGACCTTTACCACCGACGAGCTGCGCGGCATTGCGGATTTCTACAATTCGCCCGCCGGCCAGGCTTACGAGGCGAAACGGCCCCAAGCCGAGCAGAAAATCAGGGCCGCACTCCAGCCGCGAGTGATGGAAGCCATGCAGAAAATCCAGCAGATGACGCGCGATTTTGTCGCCCAGCAGCAGGCCAAAATCCAGGAGCAGGCCGCGAAGGCAGCCGCGGCGAAGGACAAGGCGTCCACCGCACCGGCGGCACCCACGACCAGCACAGTGCCGACGCTGAACCTGCCCAAGTCGTAAGGTAACAGGTATCAAGTGACAAGAGGTGGAGCGCGTCGTCCCGACGCGCTTTTTTCTACACTGAATCGAGGGTCGCTCCCTAAAAAATCTAAATACTCGCTCAATCGAGCGCGTCAGGGCCTATTTCGCTAAAGCTACGAAGGCCAGGAACGTTGCGATCAACCCAGGAAACCGCTTCTGGATCGATTCCAGGCTTCCTGGTTTCCGAATAAAATTGATCAGGGTGATTTGGATTCAGAAGCCATGAATCCATGAATGGAGCGCGTTGGGTCAACGCGCTCCACCTTCAAGCAAATTACAATAGTTTGCTTACGGCGTGAGGTTGGTCGCGGTGAGCGAGCAGCCGGAGGGCGTGGCGTTCAGGTCGAGGTTCCAATGGTCCAGGCTGGTCACCGTGTTCGCGGTGCTACGGAAGGCGTAATTGCTGCCGACGATCTGCTCAACCCCGCCGGGCGCGGTCACATAGACCGTGTAGGTGTGCGCGGTCACGTTCACGGCCATGCGGAAATGATACGTGACACCGGCCGAATAGTTGATGCTCGCGGCCGCGGCGTAGCCGGTGCCGTTGTAGGCATCGATCTGGCCGGTGGGATTGAAGCGCGCGATGCACGAGACGTTGCCGTAGGCCGTGGCGGCGCCACTGGACAGGCCGATCACCGCGTTTTCCGGCGAGACCGTGGGGGTCGCGTCAAAGCTGGCGACGAACAGTCCGCTTGCAGCCGGAGAGATGGCTAGCGCATGCCACCCATCGCCAGAGGAACCGGTCAGGGTCCGGTTGACGAGTGCGAGGGTCGTGAAGGTGGTCGTGGCAGGCACGGAGGAATGGCCCAGGCCATCGATCGCATACACATTAACGTCGTAGGACGTATTGGGAGCGAGATTGGTGAACGACGTTGATGTCCCAACGACCGGGTTGGGGTTCCCGGAGGAAGTGACGGCCGGGGTGACGACGAGGTTACTGGGGATGACCTCGACATTGTAGCCGGTCACTCCTGGAGAAACCGAAGCCGTCCACGATGCCGTTGCGCTCGAGCTGGTGATGTTCGACACCGTCAGGTTCGTCGGCGGCTGGAGCACGACCGTGCTCGGAAGAGTGGTAAAGTTAAACGTGGCGGGCGCGGAGAAATGGCTCGCGGCGCCAACCGCCGTCACCGTCACGGAGTAGGTCGTGCCGGGGGTGAGGCTGGTGAGCGAGAACGAAGTCCCGGTGGTCATCGGGGAAAACGGAGGGAAAGAGAAGCCGGTGACGCTGTAGTTGTAGCCGATCACTCCCGGAGACGCGGAGGGCGTCCACGAAATCGTTGCGCTCGTGCTGGTGACATTGGTTGCCATCACGTTCGTCGGTGGGAGCAACGGTGGCGGGGTGTTGCTGCCCCAGATTTCCACTTCAGTGAGGCTGTTCCAGTTGCTGACGCTGTTGCCGTGGCAGAGCAGTCGGACAAAGCGCGCGCTGGCGGGCGAGGGGAGATTATAGGTTTCCAGGGCCGTGGTCGTCCCGCTGCTCTTCAAACCGGCGGCCACGGTGGTGAAGTTCGTTCCGTCGCTGGAGGTCTGGAGGTCGAAAGTCTGCACGCGGGTGTCGCCCTGATAGACGGCAACTTGCACGAAGTTGACCGTGTTCACCGAGCCGAGGTCGTACTGGATCCACTGCGGGTCGCCTTGGGCGGACCAGCGCGTGGCCAGATTGCCATCCACCGTGTTGGCGGGCACATTGGGGCTTTGGAAGGTGCTTGCCGTTATGGCTGAAGCGGAGAGGGAAAACTGGCTGGGTATCATACTGGTCCAAACCTGCACATTCTGCCACGTGACGGTGGCCGGGCCGGTGCCGTTGAATGCGGTCCAAACACCGAACTCGTCGAAGAACGGGCCGCCGCTGACAAGTTTCTGCTCCACGAGGGAACCATTGATATAGACATCATTGGTCACATTGGGTCCCGCGCTGACGATCGTATTGATCCGGGCCACCGTGCCGACGGCGTAGGGCGAGAGAACGGCGTTGCCCTCGAGTTCGTAGAAGCTTCCTCCGTTTGCCTTTTGGATGCCGATGAGGATCCAAGGGGTCGAGGGCGCCGCCATGAAGGTCGCCTTTACGGCGATTCGGTCGCCGCCCAAACTATTGACGGTCATGTCGCCTTGAAACTGCTCCAGGCCGAAAGGAAAATTTTGTATCCGATCCGTTGCGCGCCCCTGGCCGATGGGAACCTGGAAGACCCCGCCGATCCCGGTGGATGATGGGACGACGGTGCTGCCGGCCGATGTTACGGTGACGACGGAGATCGGGATGGGTAACCAACCGGTGCCGATTTGGGCGTGGGCCGGAAGGGACAAGCTGGCAATGAGGGCAAGCGCAGCGAAGGCGTGACCAAGACGGTTTTCCACTTTCATGATGGGGAAGGGTACTGAGGGTAAACTAACGGGGGAGGATGCCGGCAAAAGTGGGGGCAACTTGTTGCAAGGCGATGGCAGCATCACTTGTATTGTTAAACTGCCGGCCGGTGCAATTAGAAATGGCCGCCGAGGGCGGAAAATCCCAAATCACAAAACGCCAAATCCCAAAGAAAGGGTCAGGTGTCAGACAACAAGAGGCAGGCACCAAGTTGGCTTAAAGGTGGAGCGTGTCGTCCCGACGCGCGTTTCCTGTGTCCGATTAAATTGAGCGCGTCAGGGACGACGCGCTCCACCTCGGAAACGGCCTCTGGATCGATTCATGGCTTCCGAGTTTCTGAATTAAAACGATCAGACTGAATTGATTCAGAAGTGATGAATCCAGGAAGGGGATGGTAACATTGAACTCTGAACGTCGAACACCGAAGGCCTGATCACCAAGGATCAATCTCCCACTACGGGATACCGGCAATCTTGATACTTGGAACCTGTCACTTGGAACTTCAATTTAATTGCGGCTTGTCGTACAGTTCCAGCGGCGGCCCCCAGAGCGCGTCGTGCAGGTCGTGGGCGTCCAGCTTCCAGATGAGGATCGAATAACCCACGTTGTCCTCGGGTACACGGTGGGTGGCGCGGAGCCATCCGCACAGCCGGTTCAAGCGAAGTTTCTCCAGCTTGCCGTATGGGTCCTGCCAAATCGGCTCCGGAAATCGCCGGAGTGAATCCTCCAGTGCGGCGTTATCGCCCATCGAGTTCTCCGACAACCCAAGGTTGCGCAGGGTCGCTTGATATTCATTTTCGTAAACCCGGTTCCATGGGCCGAAAGGCATGGTGTAGAGATTTTGAAACATCGTGGCGCTGATCGCATAATAACCCGGGGTGAGGGCGAAGACCTCGAGCTTTCGCCAATCGGGAAAACCGGGAAGGCGGTTGCTGGTGATGCCGTAATAATCAGGGTCGCCGATGCCGAAATAGGAGAAAAAAACCGGCTCGCGATCGTCCGGATTATGCGTGGCCAGCCAGTGTTTCAGCCCGGGAAGATCCTGGCCCCAGTCGAGCGAACTATCGGCGAGGCGCCGGTAGCCTTGCGACGGGCCGCCGGCCACGCTGCTGATGTAGGCGAGGTAGTGCGGCCGGACGGCCAGCGAATCGATCGCAAACCAGCCGACCAGCAACGCCACCGCGATTCCCATCGCGCGCTGGCGCGACGGAAAGGACAAGGCGACCGAACCCGCGAGGATATGGAAAACGGGATAGACAACCAGCATGTGGCGAATCCCGATATTAAGTCCCTGCCGCATCACCACGAACGCGTAGACGGCCACGAGCACGAACAGCGGGATGGCGTGGTAGAGGGCGTCGCGCGCGGACGGCCGGGCCGGCGCATTCACGGGGATTTTCCCCTTTCCCGGCCAGGCCCAGCCCGCCGCGCCGAGAGCCAGCAGGCAGAACAATGCCGGTGGCGTCTTGACCCAAATGGCGTAGGGAAAAAACCAGATTTGTCCGCCGGCTTTCCAATGGCCGTTCATAAACGAGGGCCGGCGCTTGCTGGTCCCGAGCAGCTGCTCCATGCCGTTGACGAAGCCCTCGGGCAAAACGTGGGTACGATAGCAGAAATCCGCCAGCTGGCTGACCACGCCATGCACTTCCGAACCCGGTGGCGGCCGCGGCAGCGTGAGGGTCACATCCGCCGGATTGCCCCGGGCCAGGTACTTGAAATCAAACACGGTCCAGATCGCACCCCAGCCGACCAGGCAATGGAGAAGGAGGAGCGCCAGCAGGGCCACCGATTGCCGGCCCCGGGTGGCGAGGGACGTTTTTTTCCGCAATGACCAGAGCCAGGGTTCGCGATTGAAAAACCGGGCGACGATCAAAATAACGGCGATGGGCACGATCAACACGGCCGTCATCTTTGAAATCACGAGCAAGGAAAAAGCCAGCAGGCTGAGGAGGAGATTTGTCCACGTCACCGCGTGGAGCAGCCGCCATAAACACCAGGTGGAGGCCAGGAGCATCGTGGTCAGCGTGATATCCGTCGAGACCAGGGCGCCGTTCGCGAGCATGTTGGGGCAGAACGCAAAAACGGTGACCGAGACCAGGGCGCCGGCGGTTCCAAACAGGCGGCGGGAGCAGGCGAACACGAGGACGCCCAAGGCGACACCGATGAGCGCGGCCATGCTGCGGGTCTGGAGCAGGATCGAGTCGGGATCATTCCCGGCGTGGAAGAACAGGTCGCGGCTGAACCGATAAAACTCGGCCGTGCGCCAGTTCTCACTGTCGAGAGGCGGAAAGTTGGGCTGGGAAAACAAGAGCGGCAGGGTGGCCCACCGTTTAAGGAAATCCCCGTTGCCGGGATCAAAGCGATGGTCGTGCAGCCTCCACGCGTTGTAACCCGCCGTGACGTGCACCACTTCGTCAAACGTCGTGCTCTTGGTGCGCGACGCGCTCACCGCCATGTAATAATAGCCCGCCAGCAGCAAAGCGATGAGGAGGGCGTAGCGAATGCGGGGTGACACGCTCAGGAGTCTTTCGCTTTTTTCCGCGGATCATTCAGGATGCTTTCCACGATGAAGGCCGGGCGGTTTTTCACCTCGTCGTAGATGTGGGAGATGTAGGAGCCGATGACCGAGAGGCAGAGCAACTGCACGCCGCCCATGAAAAGAACGAGGATAATGACGGTGGTGAAGCCGATCGGCACCCGCTCGGGATGAGCATAGCGCCAAATGACCTGTCCGATGGCCCCCAGGAAAGCCAGGGAAACGATGCCCAGCGCCAGCCACATGATCAGGTCCAGCGGCACGTAGGAAAACGAAAGGATGCCCTTGCGCGCGAATTCGAAATACCGGGTGAACGAGAATGTGCTCCGCCCGAACATCCGCTCGGGACGCACTATGGGAACGCCAACCTGGCGAAAACCGACCCAACTCCGCAGGCCGCGCATGAAACGATTTTTCTCGGGCAGCGCATTGAGCGCGTCCACCACCTTGCGATCGAGCAAGGCGAAGTCACCGGTATCGACGGGGATGTTGACATAGGACATGGCGTGGAGAACCCGGTAAAACAGCTTGAAAGCCGTCCGCCGGACCGCGCCTTCCCCCCGCTTCACCCGATGTCCGTAAACGACATCGTAGCCCTCGATCCATTTCTCATAAAAAGCGGCGATCACCTCGGGCTCATCCTGCAAATCCCCATCGAGGCAGACCACCGCATCGCCGGTGGCGATTTTCATCCCGCTGGTGAAACAGTTCTGGGAGCCGAAATTGCGGGCGTGATTGACCACGACCAGGGCGGGGTCGTGCGCGGCGAGTTCGGCGAGCACGGCGCGGGCGTTGTCAGGGCTGCAATCATTGACAAAAATTATCTCATCAGCGACGCCGAGGCGCTGGAACGTTTCCTTCAACCGCGCGTACATGATGGGAATCGCGGGTTCGTCGCGGTAGCAGGCGATGATGGCGCTGATTTTTTTCATGGTTCGAGAATATGCCGCCGGACGGGTCGGGGATGGAGGGCGTTTTCGGTTTAGACAGACCCCAAACGGGCGAAATTGTCATTCCGAGCCATGCGAGGAATCTCCGAAATTGAAATCAACATGAACAGCAGAGATTCCTCGCATGGCTCGGAATGACAAAATGATGGGGCCGGAGCCCGGAAATAGGAAGAATTTTCAGGGCGAATTGAGAGGAACCGGAGCGGGTCCCGGCCGGCCCGCCTGCAATTGGGCGAGCTTGGCGCGGGCCGGCGCATGATCGGGTTTGAGGCGCAGCGCGGCCTGGAATTGTTCGATGGCCTCCGGCACCCGGCCCAGCGAGGCCAAATCGACGCCCAGGTTATAGTGCGCCTCGGCATAGCTGGGATCGCTCGGATCGAGGCGCAACAATTCCTGGTACTGCCCGATGGCCTCGGCCGTCCGGCCCAGTTTATCCAACAAAAGGGCCAGGTTGTTGCGAGCCTCGTCAAAACCGTGATCGATTCGCAGCGCTGCTTCAAATTGGGCGTGCGCGTCATCGAGCCGCCCGGCCTGGCGGAAGGCATAGCCCAGATTGTTGTGCGCCCTGGCCTCGTCGGGATCAATCCGCAGGGCTTCTTCAAATTGCGCGATGGCTTCCGGCAGCTGCCCGGTCTGCCCCAAAGCGATGCCCAATTCGTTATGCGCCTCGGCGTAGCCAGGCTCGATCCGCAGGGCTTCATTGTATTGCTCGATGGCCTTCGACACCTGCCCCGCCTTCATTAAAGTGAGCCCGTCGTACAGGTGCCCCTTCGCATAGTCGGGCACCAACCGCAGGGTTTCCTCAAACCACCCGAGTGACTCTTGCACGTGGCCCGTGTTGGACAGGGTCGTGGCCAGGTTAAAATTGTAGTCAGGATCGGCGGGCTTGAGTCGCACCGCTTCCTGGAACTGCCGCAGGGCTTCCGTTTTTTGGCCGGCCTTGTACAGGACCTCACCCAGATTATTGTGCGCCCGGGCATTTTCTGGGCGCTTCACCACCGTGTCGCTCCAGATGGACAGATCGCTGACGTAATCCTGGTTGCGCTGGAAGGTGAGAAATCCCAGCAGGACCGCCAAGGCGAGGAGCGCAAAAGTGCCGAGCCGGCCGGCCCAAGAGTAGATTCCGAGCACCACCAACACGATTACCGCCGCCAGCGGCAGGTACATGCGTTGCTCGGCCATCGTCTCCGTAACCACCGGGACCACGCTCGAGCTCGGGGCGAGAATGGCAAAAAACCAAACGCCGATGAAGCCGATGGCCGGCCACCGCCGCAGCCCAATGACCGTGGCCGCCGCCAACGCGGCGATGATGAGCGCGCCGGGGATGACTTCGCCGGCGTGTTTCACGACGGCAGTTCCGTATTCGAAAATCAGCGGATGCGGCCAAAGGGATAACCGAAGATAGTGCACGATCGCCGGCAGTTGCGTCAGCGCATACGTCCACCAAGTCATGCCGTTGGAAAAGCCGGCGGATCCATTGCGGTTGCCGCCGGTGCTCGCCACCAGAGATCCCAGCACGAGCCAGCTGGCCGCCAAACCCAAATATAACCAGCGCCGCTTTTGCCACGCCGCTCGAAATGACCCCGCGATGAAGGTGCGGTCATAAAGCAGCACCATCAACGGGGCGGAGACCATCACTTCCTTGCTGGCCATGCCGAGGAAGCAGGCGCCGACGGATGCAAGCATCCAAAGGCTGGAGCTGTAACCCGAGAGTCGGCGCCTTTCCGTAGTTGGTAATTGGTAGTTGGTAGTTGGTGATTCGGCGTTCGACGTTCGCGCGACCTCCGCCCCGCGGACGAAACAATACAGCGTCAGTAGATAGAATAAACCCATGAGCGACTCGGCCCGTTGTATGATGTACGTCACCGACTCGGTTTGGAGCGGATGAAGCATCCAGAGGGCAGCCACGGTAAAGGCTAAAAAGGTGGCCTGTGATATCTCAAATTTCAGATTTAAGATTTCAGATCTTCGCACGGCCAGGCGCGAAGTGAGCGTCCGTCGAACGAGACCAAACAGAATCAAGCCGGCGAGGATATGGATGGCCAGGTTGAGCGCGTGATAACCTCGCACATCGGTTTTCCCGAAGGCATAGTTGATGGCGAGGGAGAGGTTAATGATGGGCCGGCCGCTGGTGGTCAGGCGACCCGGCGGCGATAACGCGGGCCCAATCGGCCAAAGATGCCGGATCGTTGGATTGTCGGGAATGGCCGTCACATCGTCGTAAAGGAACGGGACGGAAAAGCTATGGCGGTAGGCGATAAGCGTGGCGATCACCAGCAAGCCGCCGGCAAGGAAAATGCCCGCGCGGGAAGTGGCAAAGGATGGCAGCGGGCGCACAGTTCTGGTGTTCACAGGCGCGGTCGACCGGACGCTTCACGCGATTCACAGACCGGAGTGGATTCCATGGCTCGAAGCGGAAACTTATCTATTCTACTGTTCCGGTGGATTGGGCGAGTTAATCGCCTTATTGGCGTCTTGAATTTCTTGAATCAGCAATTGCTTCTGATCCTGGCCAATGGTCGTGCTATTCAGCACATATTCGACCGCCGCCCCGGGGTCAGTGCGGCCCCATGACTGGGCAACCTGCTGCTGATAAACCAGCCGGGTTTGCGGGTTGGCAATCGCATCGGCCAGTTTCATGGCTTCGCCGGGATCGTTTTTGGTGGTGGGCGAGAACAGGATCATGCTCCCGATCAAAGTATCGTCCTCCACGATGCCGGAGGTGCGAGGGATGTAATCATCGAGCCAATTCATCGCCGCGACGGGATCGTTTTGCATCCATTGGGAAAAAACCTGGCTGATAGCCGCGGACTGGCCCTCGGTTGCCGGGATGGTTTCAGCCCAGTGCATCGCGGCACCGGGATTGCTGTTGGCCCAAGTGGAGGCAAGGGCGGTGAGGGCGTTATTGCGATCTTCGGAGGCCGGCAAGGACCTCAGCCAGGCGGCGGTGGTTTCCGGGGTATTTTTATCCATGGCCATCGCCACGATTTGATAGGCGGCGGGTCCGAAATTCAGTTTGCCCGGATCGGCGGCCCAGGCTTCAACGGCCGCCCGCGCGAGATCGATATTGCCGCTTTTGATCAGGGCCTCCAGGCCCATCGACACCGAATTCATGGCTGAAAATGGGCTGCCGGATTTGTCGTCCCTGAGCAGGAGCACGTCGATGTTTCCAAGCAGCATTTCCGGGTCGGACACCGCCATGGCGTCCATGACGACGCCGAACAGGGGTGGAGTCGTCAGTTTGTTGTCCGGCTTCGCCAACCAATCCCAGGCATTTTTGGGGTCGCGCAGGGTCCACGTTTTCACGAGACCCGACACCCAGGTAGATTTCTCCTCATCCGTCCGCCCGAGTTCCTGGGCGAGGTCGATGGCGAGGTCGGGCCGGCTTTGGGCGATCTCGGCCAGCGCGGCTGGCACCTCCCCGGCCGATCCCGCCAGTTTGCCGCGCAGGAGGTCAAGGAGCTCAGTGTATCCAGCAGTCCGATACACGTCGGTTGCCGCGCCCGGGGCACCCAACCCGGTCAAATCCCGGGCGGGGCCCGGCGACGATGCGGCCGGGCCGGTCTGGTCGGCTGGCTGGGCGGGTTGTGGCAACGGGGCCTGGCCGGTGCGATAGGCCCACCAACCAAAGGCCGCGCTCAAGGCGACCAGCCCGGCGAGCAGCCGCCATGAAAATTTCTGCTTATTTTGAACTCCGGGATAAGCGTACATGGGGCACCCTGCAGACGTTGGTCAATTCGACTGGGACGGCGTTGCCTGCTGTGCGGTTGGATTTTTCCAGGCCGAGGGCAGCACCGTGGTTCTCTTCTCAAGGTTGGAAGGCGTTCCGTAATAGAAGGCCCGAATGCGGATGGAAGCATTTCTCTCCGGTGGTTTGAGCGCCCAACCGAACGCATTGATTTTGGGTTGGATGAGTGCGACGATCTTGAAATCCGCATCGCCGTCCGTCTTTTCCTCCAGCAAAAACCCATCTTCATCGTTGGAACGATTCGTCCAGGTGAGCTGGATGCCGCTGACGGTGAAGGGAACAAAGGAGGCTTTCAGGTCCGTGGGCCCGGCGTCGGCGAAGGTCGCCGCATCCCGGAGCGATTTTTTCACGATCGGGGCCTGATCGGGCAGGGTTTTGGGGACGGCCCAGGAATAATCTTCCGTGTGATTAAAGAAGGCGTCTTTATATGCTGCGTCGGACAAGTGCCCAGGCAAGGTGACATCGACCGGGTTGGTGGTCCGCCCGTAAAGCGCACGGACGCGATAGTAAAACGTCGTCTGCGGCATCAGGTTGGGGTGCTTATAGGTGGTCTGGCTGGGCGGGCAAAAGCTGAGGATGATATAGGCGCCATTTGGATCCGTCGCATATTCGATGGTATGACTGGTGACGACCGGCGAGGCATCCTTCCACTCCAACGCGACGTCGATGGGAGAAACCAAGGTGGCATCCAAATGGATGGTCGAAGCCGGGCTGGGTTCGCCGCGCAGCCCGGTTGCACAGAAGGCAAGCCCGCCGGTTAAAAGCACCAAGGCCAACCTGCCGCGCACCGGTTTTTTCGCCGGAGTGGGGGCAAGGCTGGCGTCGCGTTGATCGGCGCAAAGGAATGGGTTGGCCGGCTTGGCCTGAAAACCAAAGGTTCTGGCGCGCAACGAGCGAACGGTCGACAGTATGAGGTTCATGGGGAAAGAAGAGGAATCAAACTGAGGCAAGGGAGGCAACTTTGCAACCTCTAGAAGCGGTGGAGTCCGCCACTTTTTTGCAGTGTCAAGGGTTCCGGCAAAGACCCGGTGGGTGGGTCAAACGTTGGTTCAGGATGTTCCTGTTTTACAGCCTGCTTAATCATTCTGGAATCGAACGATTCCGCGCCAGGCGTGAAAAGCAAAAGAGGCGGGCCTGTAAAGGCCCGCCTCTTGGTCTGGCCCGGTCGGGAAATATCACCGACCAGGGCCTGGTTATATAAAACCTCTGTTACGGGGTCAGGTTGTTGGCCGTGAGGCTGCCTGCATTCGAGGGATCCACATCGAGGTTCCAATCGTTCAGGCTGGTCATGGTGTTGGCCGTGCTGCGGAAGGCATAGTTGCTGCCCACCGTCAGTTCGGAACCACCGGCCGGGGTCACGAAGACCGAGTAGGTGTGCGCAGTCACGTTCACGACGAAGCGGAAGTGATACGACACACCGGCCGAATAGTTGATGCTGGTGCTGACGTAACCCGTGCCGTTGTAGGCATCGATCTGACCCGAGGGATTGAAGCGGGCGATGCAACCGAGGTTGCCGAAGCCAGTGGCCGCGCCATTGGACAGGCCGACCACCGCGTTCATCGGCGAGGCCGAGGGCGTCGCGTCGTAAGTGGCGGTGAAGGTCCCGGTCGCGGCCGGGGAGATCGCCAGCGCATGCCAGCCATCACCCGAGGAACCGGTCAGGGAGCGGTTCGAAGCGACGAAGGTCGCGCTGATGGTATGATTGGCCTGCACGTTGGAGAACGTGAAGGAGGTAACCGCACCCTGGTTCGCACCGTCGACCGTCACGGCGGACACGGCGAATCCGGAGTTGGCCGTGATCGAGAACGACTGGCTGGCACCCTGGGCCACGACGACCGAGCCCGACGGGCTGATCGAACCATTGGATCCGGCGCTGGCCGTGATCGTGAAGGTTGGGAGCGAGGTGAAGGTGGCGCTGATCGTGTGGTTGGCCTGCACGTTGCTGAACGTGAAGCTGGTCACCGCACCCTGGCTCGCACCGTCAACCGTCACGCTGCCCACCGAGAATCCGGAGTTGGGCGTGATGGTGAAGGTTTGATTGGCACCCTGGTTGACGACAACCGAGCCCGAGGGACTGATCGAGCCATTGGCTCCGGCACTGGCGGTGATCGTGAAGGTCACCGGAGGAGCACCAGCGGAGAGGTTGGTCGCGGTGAGCGAGCAACCGGCCGGCGTGGCGTTCAGATCGAGGCACCAATTGTTCAGGCTGGTCGGGGCGCCCGCCGTGCTGCGGAAGGCATAGTTGCTGCCAACCGTGAGTTCGGAACCACCAGCCGGAGTCACGAAGACCGAGTAGGTCTGCGCCGTCGTGTTCACGACCATGCGGAAGTGATACGAGACATTGGCCGAATAGTTGATGGTCGTGTTGACGTAGCCGGTGCCATTGTAGGCATCGATTTGGCCGGTGGGGTTGAAGCGAGCGATACAGGCGAGGTTGCCGTAGGCGGTGGCCGCACCATTGGAGAGACCGACCACGGCATTTTCCGGCGAGACCGTGGGGGTCGCGTCGAAGGTGGCCGTGAAGGTCCCGGTTGCGGCCGGGCTGATGGCGAGGTTATGGAATCCATCACCCGAAGAGCCGGTCAGGGTCCCGCCGGTGCTGACTGTGAAGCTGGCACTGATCGTGTGGTTGGTCTGCACGTTGGAGAAGGTGAAGGCGGTGATGGCACCCTGACTGACACCGTCAACCAGCACGCTGGACACCGTGAATCCGGAGCTGGCTGCAATCGAGTACGATTGGTTGGCGCCCTGGTTAACCGTGACCGTGCCGGACGGGGTGATCGTCCCGTTCGCTCCGGCACTGGCCGTGATGGTGAACGTGGGGATCGGGTTGAACGCGGCGCTGATCGTGTGGTTGGCCTGCACGTTGCTGAACGTGAAGCTGGTCACCGCACCCTGGCTCGCACCGTCAACCGTCACGCTGCCGATGGTGAATCCAGAATTGGCCGCGATGGTGAAGGTTTGGTTGGCACCCTGGTTGACCGTGACCGTGCCCGTGGGGCTGATCGAACCACCGCTACCCGCACTGGCGGTGAGGGTGAAGGTCGGGATCGGGTTGAAGGTCGCGCTGATGGTGTGAGCGGCCTGCACATTGGAGAAGGTGAAGGACGCAATCGCACCCTGGTTCGCACCGTCGACGGTTACGCTGGCGATGACGAATCCGGAGTTGGCCGTAATCGTGAACGATTGGCTGGCGCCCTGGTTCACCACGACATTGCCCGTGGGGTTGATCGAACCGCCCGAACCGGCACTGGCGGTGATGGTGAACGTGTTTTGCGAGAACGCAGCGCTGATGGTGTGAGCGGCCTGCACATTGGAGAAGGTGAAGGAGGTGATCGCACCCTGGTTGGCACCGTCGACCGTCACGCTGGCGATGGAGAATCCGGAGTTGGCCGTAATCGAGAACGACTGGCTGGCACCCTGGTTCACCACGACATTGCCCGTGGGGCTGATCGATCCACCGGAGCCGGCACTGGCGGCAATGGTGAACGTGATGGGCGTGAACGCGGCGCTGATCGAGTGATTGGCCGTCACATTGGAGAAGGTGAAGGACGTGATCGCACCCTGGCTGGCACCGTCGACCGTCACGCTGGATACTTTGAATCCAGAGTTGGGTGTGATGGTGAATGATTGATTGGCACCCGAGCTCACCACGACATTGCCCGAGGGGCTGATCGAACCATTGGCTCCGGCGCTGGCGGTGATGGTGAAGGTGCTGGCAACGAACGAAGCGCTGATCGTATGAGCGGCCTGAACATTGGAGAAGGTGAAGGAGGTGATCGCACCCTGGTTGGCACCGTCGACCGTTACGCTTGAAACGGAGAATCCGGAATTAGCCGTGATCGAGAAGGTCTGGTTGGCACCCTGGTTGACGGAAACTGCGCCAGTCGGATTGATCGAACCGCCACTGCCCGCGCTGGCTGTAATCGTAAAGTGGTTGCCGCCGCCGCTGGCTGTGCCGCCCGCCCAGGATTGGACATTCACCCAATCCAAGGTGGAGGGACCGCTACCGGAAAGGGACACATATTGGCCGAATTTGTTGTAGTGGATGCCCGAATTGGGAACCTTGGTGCCCGTCAGAGTGCCATTCACATAGATGCTGATCTTGTTTCCGACCGGATCGTAAATGGTATTCATCTGGAACTGCACGCCGATCTGGATCGCCGCCTCGAAGGCCTTGCTCTGTTCCAGCGACATGATTTCGATGCCAGTGGGGCCGCCGGTCGCTTCATCAAGGATGAGGTCAGGGGTGGAGGGAGCCGGCCCGAAAACCTGATGCATCGATATGTCGGTTGAGCCGGAGGGGAGGGATTTTAGAGTGGCAAAACCCTGCCATTGATTGGTGGTGTTCGTGGGAAGATTATTCCCGCGCATTTCCGCACGGCCGGAGCCGGAAGGAGTCTTGAATTCAAACCCTCCGGGAATGGCCGTGGTGGAAGTGCCGGACGAATTTTGGGCGATGTAGGTTTCGTTGTCGGGTGTCCAGCCGCTGCCGATTTGGGCTTGGGCTGAGAGGGATAAGCCGCAAATGAGGGCAAATGCAGCGAGGGTTTTAGCAATACGTTTTTCCGCTTTCATGGATGATACCGATTTGGGGTTGCTGTTGAACTTATGCGAACGAGGGTAATGCACGGCCATGGCAAGTGCCACGTGTTACATTTCTAACGGGGGTACGGGGTGTCCTGACTTCTGACCAAACTGACTGGGGAAGTGGACGATGGTGAGAACTCCCTATTACAAATCGATGGCGCGTTTATTTGTATCGTTAAATGAAATCACTGCAGGCCGGTTTGCGCCAAGATGATTTGCGGCGCGGACCGGCGGGCCGACGGCAGGCTGGCGGCCGGAACGCCCGGGTGGCGGATCCTGCGTATGTGCCCGTGACCCCAGCGGCATCGGCATTTTGCCTTGAGCGGTTGGTCCCGTCGCCGGGGGAACCCCCCGCGCGCCGGCCAAGCCTATCGCAAAACACTTTCTACTGCGCCGCGATTATTGTATATAGCCGTGCAGATATTTTTAATGAATGTTTACGAGTGCCGTGTCAGGATTTTGTATCCGCGTGGATGCGTTGGAATGCATGTATAATTCCGGATGGAGAAAAGCCGGTCGGCTTGTCGCTGCTTTTAAAAACGAAAGCGCCCGCCGCGGAATGCGGCGGGCGCTGAAGGCTTGATAGCCAAAGGCCTCTTGAATCGATCGTGCTGGATCAATCCGCGAAGTTACAAACGACCAGTGACGATGCAGTGTCCTGCATGCCCCAGTTGTTCAGGCTCGAGGCCGCCGCTTGGAAGGCATAGTTGGTCGCGAGGGTCTGCTCGGCCTGGCCCGGCGGGGTCACGAAGACCGAGTAGGTTCCGCCGCTGAGGTTGACCACCACGCGGAAGTGGTAGGTGTTGCCGCTGACCCAATTGATCGTGTTGACCGCTGCGTAGCTCGTGCCATTCAGGGCCTGGAGATCGCCGGTGGAGTGGAACTTCACCAACCAAGGCGCCGAGCTCTTGCTGGTCTGGGCACCATTGGTCATGCCGATGAAGGCCGTGATCCCCGAAGCATGAGGCGTGGCATCAAACGTGGCCGTAAACGTTCCGCTGACCGAAGTCGTGGCGAAGCTCGTCCACGAGCCGGCTGCGGTTTGGCAGCCGCCGCCGCCACCCGATGAGGTGAACGAAGCGCTAATGCTATGGTTGGCCTGCACATTGCTGAACGTGTAGGAGGTGATCGCACCCTGGCTCACACCGTCGACCAACACGCTGGACACCGTGAATCCGGAGTTGGCCGTAATCGAGAACGATTGGCTGGCTCCCTGGCCCACGACGACGCTGCCCGAGGGGCTGATGGAACCGCCGCTGCCGGCGCTGGCCGTGATGGTGAAGGTCGTGGTCACCGCCGAGAAGGCGGCGCTGATGGTGTGATTGGCCTGCACATTGGAGAACGTGTAGGAGGTGATCGCACCCTGGCTCGCACCGTCAACCGTCACGCTGGACACCGTGAACCCAGAGTTGGCTGTGATGGTGAACGCCTGGTTGGCACCCTGGCTGACGACGACGCTGCCCGAGGGGCTGATGGA
>Ga0210392_10000679_pt1 | contig 19874 bp, 10 predicted proteins | sample IncBWC30OmetaG_FD_161057 | JGI IMG/M metagenome (GOLD analysis project Ga0210392, IMG submission 161057) | Forest soil microbial communities from Barre Woods Harvard Forest LTER site, Petersham, Massachusetts, United States - Inc-BW-C-30-O ...
ATTTGCCAGAACCCAGTGCGGAACCGTTCCCGCCAAGGTTCAACTGGCCGGCAAGAAGATCAAAACCGCCGTGGTAGGAGTTGGTGCCAGTCAACGTCAATGAGCCGTTACCCTGCTTGGTCAGCTTGTAGCTGTTGGTGATGCTGTCACCAATGGCACCGTCCACTTCGAGGTTGTTGGACGACACCGTCAAGATCACATTGGCGCTGCCCAGCGTGACCGCGCCGGGGCCGGTATTGAAGTTGGTTGAACCCACGAACGTCCAGTCGTCATTCCAAGTTTGCGCGATGGGCGTGAGCAGCGTGACAGCATGACCGCTGGTGCTGTCCAGCTTTGCGCCCAGATCAAGCGTCAGCGGGCCGGTGCCGATGGCGGAATTGACGCTGCCATTGCCACCGTAGTTGATATTTATCTGGCCCTGTTGAATCAGCGTGCCACCGCTATAAGTATTGGTTCCGGCCATCGTCAACGTGCCGGCCAAGGCCATCGTGAGCGCTCCAGATCCGGCGATGGCACCATTGCCGGCAAGCGTATAGGCGCTCGTCGTGGAAACGGTGATGGCCGTCGGACTAACCGTGCTGTTGTTCGTCACCGTGATCGGGAACGGCCCGGTCGCCGTATCGTCGAACTGAACGGCATTGGGCTCCGTATATTTGACGGAGCTCCCAAACTGCTTCCAATTGGCCGTGGTGTTGATGTCCCAAATCCCGCTGCCCACCGCCCAGATCAAGCTGGCTATCACGGGCGAAGTGGTCACCACCAAAGCGATGGTTTTAGTGGCGACGATGTTGGTAATATAACCAGTTGTCGAAGCCGGCAGGGAGGTGGGCGTCGTTGGCATGGTGCCGACGACGGAACCGCCGTATTGGATCAACGGGTAGGTTCCGACCGGAATCGCACTGCCTTCAATCGTCACCGCAGGCGTGGCCGTGAAATTCACGTTCCCGCTGACTTGCAGCGGCGCCGTGACGCTGCTAGGGGCAAAGGCATTATAGTTAAAGTCCGCCGTCATGGTGCCGGCGGCATAGGTCAGATTGCCGCTGTTCGTCACATACTGCGCCGTGTTTAGAACATTGACTGAATAGGTCGGTGTGCCGCCGGCCGTGCCGTCCACAACCACCGTGCCGTTGGTGGATGGCGACGCCCCGGTGACGACTTTCAAGATGCCGTTGCTCACCACGCTGGTTCCGGCATAACCATTGGCACCGCTCAATTGCAGCGTGCCGCCGCCGGTCTTGGTGAATCCGCCCGGCCCCGTCAGCGCGCCGGACAGCGTGATGTTGTGCGCCGTGCCAATGGCATTCGCGCATTGAAAGGTGATGTTGCCGTTGAGCGTCGCCAGATTCATCGGCAAGACCGAACTCCAATCGGCCAAAGCGCCCATGGTGCCACCAGAAAGCTGTATGTTGATGGTGGCGGGAAAAAAAGCTCCGCGGGTGATGCCAGGGGAACCCAGATAGTCAATTCCGCCCGAGTTGGTGATCGCCGCCACGGTGTTGGCGTTGTAGGTATTGGGGCCACCGTATCCAATCAAAATTCCGCCCCAGTTGGTGATGGCACCACCCGTCTGGGTAAAATACGAATAAGAGCCAGACCCGCCACCGCCGGACATCATCTGAATCTGCTCATTGCCAGAAGTGGTGGCCGAACTGCCCATGTTCAAAACACCGCCATTGACGATGAGCGTGGCTTTATCATTAGAATTGTTATCATTGTTCGGCATCGCCAAGATCGAATTGGCATTGGCGGCTCCACTGGTCCAAAAGTTGATGGCACCGCCGTTCAGGATGAGCGCTCCAGTACCGGTAGCGCGGACAATGATGATTTTGCCTTGGCTGTCATTTATGGTTCCGCCATTAATGGCGAGGGTCGCGGTGCCAAAATAGCCACCATTATAATTCGCTGAAGCGCCAGAATAAGCAACATAGAGGTTGGCTCCCCCACCTACCGTCCAAGTTCCGGCATTAAAGTTTAAATTACTGACGCCCACCCCGATGGTGCCGGATTGTGTGTAACTTGGAGAACTCAAATTGATCGTTCCCTGACCAACAAAAAACGCACCTGACGTAGTAACGTTGCTTACAAGATTCAAAACGGATGTGGCCGAGACTACGTCAAAGCCGCCGCCGCCGCTGCTGTTTAAAACAACCGGACAGCTCACGGTGTTTGTTTTGCCGGCGGCGACAGTAATGCCGCCATTGGCGAGGATATTAAATCCATTTGCCGTACTTGCCGCTGAAGCAAATTTAAAGCCGCTGTTATTGACTAAAATGTTGGTCGCGGCGATTTGCGTGGAAAGGGAGACAACATAAGTTCCATCTGCCGCATCTGTGCCACCAGCAAAGATGGCACCGTTGGTGGACACCGTGGTGCTGGTTTGCCCCCAAGCCACGTCAGCGGAGATGCCATTCCACCAATTCGCCGTGGTGTTATCCCAGTTGCCACTCGCCGCAGATCCTGTGGTGCTATGCGCATGGGTGATATCCCAAGTCCAATTTTGCGCCCGGCTTGTGGAAGTAGAAAGCATTGCCAGCGTGGCAGTTGCAACCACATAAACCATGAAAATTAACGGCCTGAATCGCAATGAAATTTCTTTGAACGGGGTTGTCATAATTAAAACGTCAGAAACTCTGATTTTGTTGTGCATCGGTTGTAGGCTGAAAGTTTGCCTCCTTTTTTAGCTCTTGCCATACCCCAAAGTGGGTATAATGCGGTAATAAACTGTCAAACGTAACTAAGAATTGCCTTTGTCAGCCTGTTTTTGATTTGAAATTTTAACACCCTTGCTTAGTTGTCTAAGGCCCTTTTTTCGGCCTAATCGGATTTTGCTTTTAAAACCAAAGGGTGATTATCAATTTCTGCGCTGACTGTGCCGGTTCCTTTTTGCAACATCTCGGGTGCGCGGCGGTGATGCTAAAAATTGAAAATCACCACTATCTTCCGCGTAAGCCAGATCAGTTACTCGAACCAGCGTCTGGTGCTAGTCACATGAAGTGATGACGCCTCGAAGCCGGTCCGGATAAGTCGATAATTCTTTTTTTGGCTGAATTTTCCTATAATCCCCCACTTCCCCTGCCCCGTCGGATCTTCGGCCCCGAATTCAAGTCATTTGCCAAAAACCTGAAATTCAAACATATCAAACCGGTTGACTGATTGACCGAAGCCAATGTCCGCGCAACGCGCGTCGCATTACCTTGTTCGATACAGTTCTCGGCAATTCATCCACAAAGATCAGGTCATGAATTTTGAACAGTGGATTCAATTCACGCTTGATGGCGCTTTGCATCATGCTCAACAAATCATTTTTATTTGAATGGTGACCATTTTCGCAAACGGCACAAACTACCAATTGGCTTGGACCGCCATCAGGCGACACTGCAATTGCCGCAATTTCCGTCACGTTGGGAATGGATCGCAACACTTGTTCGATTTCAGCTGAACTGACTTTGATGCCAGCGAGATTCATCGTGTCGTCGGCGCGGCCCAATGCGCGCCAATAGCCATCGGGCAATTTTTTCATTTGATCGCCATGCCGGCGCAAAATTTCACCTGAAGGAGTTTGAGGGGTGTCGGCAAAATAAATTTCGCGGTGATCCTGATTCAACAACGTTAAGGATAAGCCAATGGACGGTGGCACGATGAATAATTCGCCTGCATCCGCCGGATTTCCTGCTTCATCCAAAATTCTAAAGTCCAGTCCTAGAGCGATGGCGTTGAAAGTACCGGGCACGCAAGCCCGCGTGACGGTTCCAGTAATGTAACCACCACCGATTTCCGTGCCGCCGCAGTATTCAATGACTGGTTTTCGACCGGCCAAAGACATCAGCCAGCGCATGTCGTCAGCTTTGGAACATTCGCCGGTGGAACTGAATACTTTGATCCGGTTCCAATCTAGATTTTCCATGCAGCCGGTGTTACGCCACGTTTTGACCAGACTGGGAACCACGCCCAACATCGTAGTTTTGGCATCTTGCACGAACCGACCAAACTCGCGGCCGGTTGGCGGGCCGGAATATAATCCCATCGTGGCGCGGTTGAGCAGGCTCGCGAAAATCAGCCACGGACCCATCATCCAGCCGATGTTGGTAGGCCAGACAAGGACATCGCCGGGCTGAACATTTTGGTGAAAATGCGCGTCCATCGCGCATTTAATGGGCGTGGTTTGCGTCCACGGTATCACTTTGGGATCGCCAGTTGTTCCTGATGAAAAAAGAATATTGATGGCATCCGACGGTTCGCAGATCACAGTTTCACACCCATCATTTGTCACTAAAAAATCGTGCCAAGTAGAATCGCCGGCCCGCAATGAAACGCCCAAATCATTTTTGGCGGGCAATACAATGATAGTTGGAGCGTTCGCTTCGATCAAGTTGGCATAAAGCGGAAGTGATTTACCGCCGCGAACGATGACATCCTGCGTGAATATCGCGACGGTTTTGGCCAAACGCAGGCGCGTTGCGATTTCTTTGGGACGAAAACTGTCCGCAATGCCGACGACAACGCAGCCGGCCTTGATGATGCCGAGATAAATCGCCACGGCTTCGGCGGTCATCGGCATAACGATGGCCAGTGCGTCGCCGGATTTGAATCCCCGATGCTGAAGGCTGGCGGCAACGCGATTCGTCAGTCTTTCAAGTTCACCAACACTCGTCGTTTTTAGCGTGCCACCCTCGGCTTGATGAATAATAGCAGTGGAATCAGCGGGTGCAGTGAAACAGCTTTCAACGATATTGATTCGCGCATCCACCAGCCACTGGGGATTTTCCACGCCATCCGACAAATCCAGCACGCGGCTAAAAGGTTTTTGAAAACGGAGGTTCAACCGTTCAATGACCGTTGCCCAAAAATCTTCACGTTTTTGCACCGACCATTGATGCAAGGCTTCATACGAATCAACGCCCGCCCGTTGCATCAGCCACGCCAGATTGGTGGTGCTGATGAAGCCGGCGGTAGGTTCCCATGCCGGTTGTAAGAATTCCAACATTCCGTCGTGGCAGAGAGTGTTCATTCCCGGTTTTTGGTTTAAGGACGCTCCACTACGACGGCGCAACCCATGCCGCCGCCGACACATAAGGTCGCCAACCCGCGTTTGGGTTGCCGATGAGCGAGATGCACCACCAAGCGCGCGCCCGAAGCGCCAATCGGATGTCCCAGCGCAATCGCGCCGCCATCGGGATTCACTTTTGCCGGATCCAATTTTAATTCCTTGATGCACGCCAGCGATTGCGCGGCGAAGGCTTCGTTTAATTCAATCATGTCGAATTTATCGGCGTCGCCGGAAAGATTGCGGATGGCGTGAACCGGCCCCAAACCCATGAGCGACGGTTCGCAGCCCACAGCGGTGCCAGCGGTGAGAATGGCGAGCGGTTTTAATCCACATTCGCGTCCACGTTCTTCATCGCAAAGCAGCAACATGGCAGCGCCGTCGTTGATCCCTGAAGCATTGCCAGCCGTAACCGTGCCGTTGGATTTGAAACCGGCTTTCAATGTAGAAAGCGTGTCAACCGTCGTGTCCGGGCGTGGCGGTTCGTCATGTTCCAATTTGTCCACCGGAACAATTTCATTGCGAAAATGTCCACCAGCATGTGCGGCGACATAGCGTTGTTGGCTTTGGGCGGCAAACGCATCCTGTTCTTCGCGGGAAATTTTATAAAGTTCGGCTAACCGTTCGGCGGTCAAACCCATGTGTTCATTGCTGAACACATCGGTCAAACCATCGCGCAACATGGAATCTGTCAACACACCGTCGCCAAATTTGTAGCCAGAACGCGCGCGGTTAAGCAGATACGGCGCGTTGGACATGGATTCCGTACCGCCGCACAACACCATGCGCGTCTCGCCGTTTTGGATGGATTGCATCGCAAGTCGGACGGCTTGCATTCCCGAAGCACACATCATGTTCACAGTGAACGCTGGGGTGCTGACGGGCAGGCCGATGCCGATGCCGATTTGCCGCGCCACATTCATGCCGAGTCCCGCACCGAGCACATTGCCGACGATTACGGAATCAACCTGCCTTGGGTCAACGCCGGAAAGAACTGCCTTGTCCGCGGCCGTGCCGAGTTCAATGGCGGAACGTTTTGCAAGCGCGCCTAGAAAGCGTCCATTCGGCGTGCGTTTGGCCGAAACAATCCAGATGGGTTTCATCATTTCTTATATCCTTTGAAGAATTATCAATTCGTGGTCATTAAATCATTCCGTGATTATGTTGATTCATTGATCAGGACGCAGTTGGCGGCAAATAAGTGAATGTATGTGCCAGCAACCACATCAAAAACAACGCCACCGGCGCAAGCGCGAGCAGTTGCAATAGACCGTAGCCGACGAGATCGCGTGCTTTTAATTGCAGGATGCCCAACAATGGCAGCATCCAAAATGGATTGACCAGATTCGGCAACGCTTCGGCGGTGTTATAGACCTGTACCATCCAGCCCAGATGCACTTGTAAATCATTGGCTGCCGCGAGCACATATGGTGCTTCAATCAACCACTTGCCGCCGCCGGAGGGAACGAAAAGACCCAACGTTGCGGAATAAATCGAGACGAACAGCGGATACGTGTTCTGATTGGCCACATGCACAAAACAATTGGCCAGCGTTTTGGAAATGGGCGAGAAGGAAATGATGCCAAAGATGCCCGCATAAAATGGGAATTGCACCAGCACACCGGACGTGGCCGGCACGGAAGCAGCCACTGCGCGCGTGAAAGAACGCAGCCGCCAATGCAGCAACAAACCGAGCATCAGGAACAACAGATTGTAAGTGTTCAAATCGAGCGCGGATTGCGGGCCTTTGGTTGCAATCACTTGGCCGAGATAGGCAAAGCCAATGAGACAAATCAAAAGCGTCAGCACCGGCGTGTATTCCAGCCATTCGCCCGGAGTGCGGCGTGGCTCCATGGCTTTAACGATCGGTTCCAATTTCACGCCGAACGATTCCGCCGTGCGGATGGATGAGCCGGTCGGCGCAAAAAGATAAGCCACTGCTACTGAAACGACCAACAGGATTGCGGCTGTCAACAGGCTTTGCCAGGTGTAAATGGTTTGCGTGAGCGGAATTACACCGCTGATTTTCATCAATGCCGGTGGAATGGAAGCTTTGGTAGCCATTAACAACGCCGCCGAAGATGAAAGCCCAAGCGCCCAAATGCTACCCAATCCCAGATATGCCGCCGCACCAAGCGCGCGATAATCCACGTTCGTCTGGCGGCGGGCGATTTCGCGCGCCAGAAAGCCTGCAAAAATGAGGCTAAAGCCGTAAGAGATGAGCGATGTGGTTGTGGAAATAAATGCGACGAACGCCACAGCGCCGCGCGGGGTGGTTGGAACACTTGCCAATCGGCAGATCAGCCGATAAACCGGCGGTGAACTGGCGACAACGTAACCGCCTACGATGATCATCACCATTTGCATGGTGAACGGAATCAGGCTCCAAAAACCTTCGCCAAAATATTTCACCAAATCGACGAAGGAACTGCCCAGAATCAAGCCGGCGATGAAAACAAAAATCGTCGCAAGCAACGCAAAGACGAACGCATCGGGAAACCAGCGCTCTGACCAATCAGCCATGCGCGATCCCCACCGCGCGAAAGGCAAAGCGGCCTCCAACTTTCTGGTGTCATTGTTTGCTGACTGCATTTCAGTCTTTTTGCGCGGTTGCTTTCAGTTCGCCCGTTGCCGGGATCGTGACCAGGAATGGCAAACCGGGCCGCACGCCAAAGACATCCGCGCCGTTGAAGCGCGGCGTGACCGGCGCCGGCGGCGTCAGAATGTAAGGCGCCACCGGCACGGGAATCTCCTCACCGTTGACGACGAATATTTTCGCCTTCGTCGTCTCGAACTTTTCGTCCGCCCAGTCCGCATGGTCGTAGCTGTTGCCGTCATCCGCATGACCGACCTTCAACGTAAGCGCCTTCACGCCGGACAGGCTCACCACACATTCCTTCGGCGTGTCGCTGGCGCGCATCACGCCGCTGTGCCACAATTCCTGGCCGTCGCCGATGACGATGAACTCCACGCTCGCCGTCGGGCTGTTCACTTCGTCATCCACGCCCACGCTCGCGGAAAATGATTGCGCGTCGCCGCCCACGTTGATGCGCAGGTCGCTCTCCGCATGCGTGCCAAAACCACGCTCGAAAATCTTTCCGCCGATGGTCAGCGGGTTGCCGCCCACCGACTGGTTTTTGTGCGGCTCGCCCCAGTCCTGTGCGGCCGAGCTGATATCCAGTTGATCCAGCCAGACCGTATTCGCGGTGGAGGTGTCCCAATTGCCACCCCCGGCAGTTCCTGCGCTGGTATGCCCATGGCCGACGTCCCGGATCCAATTCGTTTGCGTCCGGCCGGCGGAAGCGGACACTATTGCCAGCGTAGCGGTTGCAACCACAAAAACCTTGAAAATAAATGGCCCGAATCGCACTGGAATTTCTTTGAACGGGTTTGCCATAATTAAAACGTCAGGCAACCCTGATTTTATTGTGCATGGGTTACAGGTTCAAAGTTTGCCTCTTTTTTTAGCTCTTGCCATACCCCAAAGTGGGTATATTGCGGTAATAAACTATCAAACTCACCTATGGTTTCTTGGTTGTAATGACAGGGCTTGACACGGGCTTGACCGTTTTTACGGCTGGTTGTACACGACAAAGGCGTCCACGGCCATTGAGGAGCCACCCTTTTTGACGCCTTTGATCGTGTGGCTGCCGTTGGCCAGCCCTTTGATTCCAAAAAGCAGTTGCAGCGGCTGATAGGTCGTTGAGGTGGCATTCACTGTCTGCTTAAAAACATTGTCCACGTAGATGTCAACGGAACCGCAGGCAGCATCCTTGGGTGCAATGTAATCAACGCCTGTCCCGGTGAAGCTGAATTCAAATGCGTCTCCATTTGTCGCCGTGGACTCAATATCATCATTGTAATCACCGGCATTGCGGCCCGATGAAACAGTCCATGTGCCGCTGTATTTGATGTCTCCATCCGTGTTGTTCTTGATTGCATACGATGGATGGGAGGCAACCGCACTGTCCAATGCGGTTAATATGTCCATGGTTGTCTGGGCGTAAGACTGGTCCTCCCACATCTCCATGCAGAATGACAATGACACGCCGTGCACACTGGCGTTCTTTATCCAACCTAACGCTTGATTCAAGTTGATCTGCGTTTTAATGGTCGAGTTTCGACGACCGATTCCCCAACTGCCTTCCGTGGTGAACATGCCATGCCCCATCAGACCCATTTGCGGACCGTCGGTAAATACGCCATTGCCCCCGACGCTGGAGCTGCCAAACTGATTTTCTCCATGATAGCCTTCGCCAAAGAGCACGTCCTGAAAATCCGTGTATCGCGCCGCAATCCATGCATTCCAGGAAACCATCCGGTTTGGAGTGCCCGCCCGTGCCGCCGCCCCGAGCCGTTCGAATGGCGCAGGATAATAATTACAGGCGTCGTCGAAGAAGAACCCGTCCAGATTCGTGCCGTATCGGCTACCGATTTCAGAGATCACGGCAACCCAGTTGTTAAAAAAGGTGGATCGGTCACCCGTTCCCGTAAGGGTAAAGGTTGAAGGCCAGTTTTGCTTTGCAAGCCAGTCCGGCTGCTGATTGAGTCCGCTATGATAATACAGGCAGAAGTGTATTCCGTTGCTTTGAAGCGCTGCGGCGATTTCGCCGATCAGGTCCCGCTTGGAAGTAAGTGTGCTGTTGCCCATGATGTCGTCAACCGACTTGATTGGCGCAGCCAGTTGATATGTGATCAGGGAAATTGACCAGATCACATACGATGCGCCGGTGGCTTTGACCATGTCCACAAACCTTGGCACATCAAAACCATTGGCAAAATCTTCCAACGATTTACGATCGCCGGTTTTCGGATAACCCCACGGTCCATACTGAAGCATGAGGCCGTATTTTGCATTGCTGAACCAGGACGGATATCTTTTGAAATCGGTGACACGTGTTTCATAGGCAGGTTTGTCGGACTCGCGGAGCAATTCCAGCGATTTTATGTCAATGTTGCCGGAGACCCCCGGATTTGCGGCTAATTGCAAAATGTGCGTGCCCGCAGGGATGTTTATCACTCCGGCATCCAGCTTGTCCCACCCGATCGGCCGTGTGCTAAAGTCAAGCGGTGCCGCTTGCCCGTCCACCGATAATCTCAACGGCACGGCAGCTTTGGAGTTCAGCAAGGCCCAAACATGATAGTCTGCACCAGTGGCAAGGCTCACATTCCATTTGAAATAATCATTGGTATTATCATTAAACTTCGTCATCCACATATGTTTCGGAAAACCATAGTTGGCAACCGTCATGCCCGGGTTGTGTTCCGCTGCCGCAGCCATAAGGACGACAACATTGTCAGTTGTGGCAGTCTGGTCGAACACCAGCGGATTGGCACCTGATTGAGGAACATCCGTGTCGGCAAACGCCACGATGGAAAACAATGCCATCAAAACGCCGGCTCCAAGAAGCATGATCCTCCCTTTCCGGTTCGAGAGAATGGCTGGCGCGTGCAAGACTGACAGAGAAACGAACTTGGTCTTTATGGTTATCATTGAAACCTTTTGTGACATCAACGCCATTGCATTCATTGGTTTTAATTCCAGATTATGAACTCGGCTTGACGACAGCGGGCACGGAGGGAAGTTCATTTTCTGTTTGGGTGTTTGTTGTTTCTTAATAGTCACTGGACGGACGCAGCAGCCGAGGGCTGTGATTTCAGGCCCACGCTATTGACGGTAATGACGGTGTAACGATGTTTTTCACCAGCTTTGGCCGATGCATCCACATAACGCATCTCCGGCATGGGCTGGCTGGGGGTGTCGTGAAAGGTCATGGATTGGAACAAAGGACGTCCATATTTGCCCACCGGCGTCTCCGGCACGCTGGCGAGTTCCTGCCCGTCGCGCAAAATGACAAAATTGCGGATGCCGCTTTCAAAATCCGCGTCGGCCTGCCAGGTGATTTCTGGCCCTTGATCGCCTTTGGGTGATATTTTTACATCGTAAGGAGCGGACGGCTGGGTGGTGTCGCTCACTTCGCCGGTTTTGACGTATTCTATCCACGCCTTGGCGACCGCTTCATTGGGCAACCACACCGCTTCGAGGGGGTTGCCCTTATATTCAGCCGCCGGGACGGACGCCGCATTCTGAGGATCCTTTTCGACGAGAGTAGCCAGCCAAGCATGGCTCATGTCCACCGGCTTGGGCGTCTGGTTCGTGTTCCCCTTGTCAGGTAGACGCATGGCCATGCAAGCGTCCAGATACGGGATGGCCAAATAACGGCTGTCGCCGCACTCGTGGCCGGTTCGCGGGTCGGGCGCGAATCCAACCGGCGCCCCCTTCAGTCGATACTGCTTAAACGTAGCCAGCGTGCCAGTGTAAGGGCCAGCCTCCCTCATGCCGGGGTTGCCCATCTCGGGAACCTTAAAGGCACCCTCAGGGACTTGCGGCTGCGGGAACTCGGATCGCTGGCGGAACATTTCCGCCGAGCCCGATCGCAGCCAGACCGCCACAACGCGATCAGGATGCAACGTGGTCATCACATCCGCCCAGATGCCGCCACCCGAATGCCCCCACAACACCCAAGGAACGGTTCTAAGCTCAGGATGACCGGACTGCGCTGCGAATTCATCGAGCGATTTGAGAAAAGTCTTTTCCGAGCCACAGCGGGGATCAAACCATGCTTCCGAACCGCCGGGCGAAAGGTCGATCTTTTCATTTTTTACATGATAGGAAGGGCCAAGCAAGGCGCAGTCCCATTTTTTCGCCAACGCCTGCCAGTGCAGATCGTAGGCGGCGGTGGAACCCTCGATGGAGGCGGTGGTTCCTGCACCGTGCTGATGGACAATGAGGCCGCGCAAGGTCTTCACGCCGTCAGGAATCCACAGGGTGTAGGTCACGGCGGTTTGCAATTCGCCCTCGTTGGTGGAAGCTGGATAGTCAATTTTGAGATATTTTCCGGCTCCGCGCAGCGTTCCGGTCCAGCCACAGACGGCAATGGTCAATAATAGGGTGAAAGCCGTGAATTTTGTTCGCGTGCAAGTGTTCATGGATGCTTGGTTACGGTTGGGCTTTGGCCACGATGAAATCCACCACGGGCTTGGGGTCCACCGAACCGATTGGAAAATGTCCCTCGCCCTTCCTGATGATCACCGTGAGACGTCCGCCAAGTTTCTTGTAGTTTTTCTCAGCGACTCGCGTCTCGCGATCAAGCCAGGGGTCAAGCTGGCCGCACACATGCAGGATTGGCACACCCGCTTTGGCCAGCGGGGCCAGATTGTCCAGCGGCTGCTTTTCTTCCTGTCTGCCCGACATGATGCTGCGCAGGACAGGATTCTCCCCGTAGATGCACGAAACTTTGTCGGGATTTTCGATGGCCCAAGCGTAGGCTTCCCCGGCTCCCGCGCCGGCGCCTTCCAGGGCGGGGGTTTTGGAAAAGCCGTGACTGATCATGTTCGTATAGACGGCGTTCCACTCTGCCAGAACGGGGCCTTGTCCCAGGTAAGGAGCAGCAACAATATGGTACCCCCTGGCGAGCAGGGCCAGATCAATGGCAGAGGCATCCCGGCCAATGCGGTCCGCTCGGAAGACCCAGGGCTTCCCAACAGCCGGGGTCTTCGGCACGAGCACCGCCATGCCGGTGACTCCAAATACGGACTTGCCATCCTTGTCGTAACGGTCGTAGCACGGCGTGAATTGTGGCCCTCGGCAGGTAGCATAGGTATCTTCTTTCGGGAGGTAAATGTATAAATTTTCGGCGCTGTAATAATAGGATTTTGTGAACGTGTCGTCCACCATCTCAGGGCGGGGCGTGGTGTTCAGCTGAACGTGCTGTTCAATGAAGTCGGCAATGGGCTTGGGATCAATCAAACTGTGCGGATGATGGCCGGCGCCTTCCTTGATCATGAGGCTGATCTGGCCGCCGCCCTCATGATAGATGTTCTCGATGACCTTCGTATTTTTCTCTAATACAAAATCTTCGGTCCCGCAGACGTTGAGCAAAGGCACGTCGTGCTTGATCAGCTCACCAAGCCTCAAAATGTCCTCCGCGTAGATGCCGGGATTGTCGGCGTAGATGCAGGAGACCTTGTCCGGGTTCGAGGTGGCCCATGTGTATTCATTCACCCCGCCTTTGCTCATGCCAACAAAGGCCGGTTTCTTCGACAGCCCATGCTTATCCGTGAGCCAGGCATACCAGGCGTCCCACTGCTTGCCCGGATACTGCCTGCCTGAATCGGGCGTAATGAATGCTATGTAAAAACCACGGTGTAGCAATTCCACCTCAGCCTGGGGCTGGTGATTCCAATAACAGCCTTGCCACGACCAAGGATTGCCGGGTGCTGGATGGTCTGGAACGACCACGATGCACCGCCGCTGACCCTTGGCCGGAGAGCCAACCTCAAAGCCTTCCTTTTCCTGACGGGTGAACGGAGTGATGGCAAGGGTCTCGTCATCCATGACGAAGTCGTAGCGGACGAACCCGTCATGCCAGGTGCTCTTGCCGCCATCAAAGACTGGTTCGTCCCCGAGCATGGTTCCTACGAAACCAAACGCGGCCGCGGCAATTGTGGCCAGGATGATCAATTTTGTTGGCCTGACTGCTTGCAAATATATCGAATTCATATTTTTGGTGTTCTCTGTTTGCCTGTGTAATTGGTTAAGTTTTCAGTTGGTGGCGGCTATTTTAACGGCTTGATCAAGAGCGTGATCGTTTTTTGATCGCGGGAGATACCCACGGAAAGATTCTGCCCGGCAGCCAGGGAATAAGCCGGCTGGAGCAGGCTCGCGACATCGGCCGTCTTGACGCCGTTGACCGAGAGGATGACATCGTTTTTTTGAAGCCCGGCTTTCGCGAGCGCCGAATCTGCCGGAACTTCCAGCACCAGCACGCCCGTCACGCCGGGCAATCCGAGCGCTGACATCTCGCCTTCATCGGCGATGTTACGAACGCTCGCGCCAAGCCAGGCGCGCGGCGTGGTGTTGTAGGCGGCCGGTGCGGCGGCGGTAATTCTTGGTTGCGGCAATTCAGGCGTATGCGCGATTGCTTTCAATTCCGGCTTCTGCACGCCGAATTCATCCATCGGAAAATTCACGAAGCCCAGCGCCAGCACGGGTGAGCCGTCCCTCACGCGATAGTCGCCGTGCGCAGGATCAATGAACATCGCGTCCGCCACGATGGAGTGCTCGTCGCCACCGCTCTGCTGTTGCAAAGCGGTGGCGGGCGCGCTCGTCGCGAGCCCGTCCTTTTGCATCAGGTTGTAATCCATTTCTGCGCCCCACGGTGGACGATGCATCAGGGCGGGCTGATAAGCGGTCCAAACTATGTTGTGCCGGAAAATGTCTCCGCTAGCAGCATACCAAACGTGAGGGTGCAGACCGGAGTCAACAATGATGTTGTTCTCAACCGTACGTTCATATCCTTCGCGGTTCTTTATGCCACCGTGCAGGCAGAGATTGTTGGTAATGATGTAAAAAGAAGAACCATCATCAAGGTCAATGTCCCAGCCGTGGTCGCAGCGCCAACGATTGTTTGCCAAAATATTAGGTTTGACCTTATCCAAACGCGGGAGTTCGGGGAACTGCTTTACCCAGGCGTTTACGGCGTTGATATTCGGCAGCCAGTAACGGTCTCGCCCCCAGGAATTGAACGAACCGTGGTCGCCAGTTTCCTGAACCGTGTCAAAGATGTCGCAATACTCGATGACATCTCCGCCCCAGCAACCGTCTCCAATATTGATGCCCGCGCGAGGCATGTCATAGATTGAGCAGTGGCGAATCGCGATGTCTTGGGCGAGGTCAATCTCCACGCCGGCGGTCTGTTTTTCCACGCGCCCGGTCAGATAAATCAGGCAGTCATCCACGAGACAGTCCGCCGGATAATTATCGCTTTTCGGGCCGGGCGTGCGGTCAATGTCTTGAAGCTTGTTCACTTGGTTGTAGTTGAACAAAGGGTTGCGGGCAGCCTGAGGGTCTCCGACAAAGGAGACGCCACTCGCCCCGGCTTTGGCAATCTGGCAGCCGCGTATCGTGACCCGGCGATTGTAACCGTTTACGAAAACTGCGTTACCACCAACCTGATCCAGATAACAATCCTCCAGCGCACAGTCTTCAGCACCCTCGAAGAACACCGCCCCGCCGCGGTAGATGGCCCAGTCCGTGCGCAGGAGCGGTTCCTTGGTGTCCATCACCGTGCGTGCCGCCTGACGGAAAGTGAGCCCGCGCAACACAATAAATTGCACGGGCTTCTCCTGACTGCCGCGAAACTCGACGAGGCTGCGCAATCGTGTGGCTTCGACTGTCGCAGTTTTCAAATCAAGCCCGGCGGGCGGATAGAAATAGAGTGTGTGCGTTTTGATGTTTAGGAACCACTCGCCGGGCGAGTCCAGTTCCTCAAAAATATTCTCCACAAAGCGAATCTTCTGGTGCATCGCGCCGCCCCGGTTGTTTTGCCACCCGCCTTCCATCGTCAGTCCGCCCTGCCCGTCCTTACCCATGATATGCCAAGTGAAGTCGCCCCAGAGGGCTGGATGCATCGCATGAAAATACCCCCCCGCCGGATCCGCCCAACGGGCCACCCGTTCCGGTGAGACGGCGTCCGCCGCGAAGCCATCGAAATACTGCGCCTTGGGATCATAATTTGGATAGCGCGCCAGAATTTGTCGCTCGCCATTGACAAAGATTTCCTCGGTCCGCAAATCTTCGGGCACAGTTGCCTGAAATATGCCATTCGTCCAAGGTACCCAAACAAGGTTTTCCAGTTTGACCCCGCCGCTGAGGACGGCGTGTTCATTTTGATAAGGTTGAAAAAACACCGGAGCAGCTTTCGCACCCGAATCTTGCGCGGTGAAGACAAGGGGTTCAGGCAAATAATAGGTTCCGCCTCGCAGGTAAACCGCGCTCCGCTTTTGGCGCAATGCCGCTTGCGCGCGCTGGAGACTGGCGAAAGGTTTTCCGATTGTGCCGGGATTGGTGTCGTTGCCCGCGGGCGCAACGTAGTAAGGTTGTCCGAACGCTGGCAAAGCAAAGGCGACGAGGATCTGTAACGACAACAACGGTCTCAACATGGAATTCCATTTCACGCGCAATGGGCAGCGCATCCGTGCGCGGTTGTCATGCTTTGCGATTGGCACTAATTGCATATCGTCATTTTTCATGCAAAATAACAATCATTTGTTTTGGAGCGGTGCCGACAACCCTCCCGTGACCTCCGCTCTCCGGCCCTTGATTTCCAGGCAGACGACGGAGGCGATTTCGTCCGGGGCGGTTGCGGGTAGCTTGACGGTCACGCCGGACGCCGATTGTTCGATGGTCAATTTTTTGCGATCCGCCAGCAGATAGGCTGCTTTGACCTTGTTTTGAAGACCGGCTAGTTCAATTTTACCGTCAGCGGGCCAGTTGAAAATTTCGATGTAAATTTTCGCAGGTGCGGCGCGGATGCCCAGAAATGATTTGGCCGGCTTGGTGGTGCAGCGCCAGTCCCACGCGGGAATGAACCGCAGGCGGCCGTTCCGGTCCTTTTCGGTATCACTGTACACGCCGGCTTCGGGACCAAAGGGCGTGGGGCTGGTGCCGTAAATGGCCTCGCCGTTGACCTTCATCCAACCGCCGATTTCGCCCAGCCGATCCACGCTTGATTGGGGAATCAGGCCCTCCGAGGTGGGGCCAACATTAAGCAAGTAATTGCCGCCTTTGCTGGCTATGTCTATCAGGTTGCGGAGCAGGGTTGCCGTGGATTTCCAGTTGTTGTCATCGCGCATGTAACCCCAGGTGCCGTTCATAGTCATGCACGTCTCCCAATCGCGCCCGGGATAGCCCTGCGCGGGGATGTTGTTCTCAGGGGTTTCGGTGTCACCCTTGAAACCGCCGCCGAGCCGGTTGTTCATGATGATGTTGGGGCGGAGCGTTTTGACGACATCATAAAGTTTCTGCGCGCGTTCTGAATTCATGTCCACGGGCGTGTCCCACCAGAGCACGGTGGGAAATTCACCGTAATTGGAAAGGATTTCCTTCACCTGCCGCACGGCGATTTTGTCAATATATTCGTCCATGTCATGCTGCTGTGCGGGGTCCCACTTGCCGCCATAGGCCGATCCGCCGTTGTTCCAGTCCTGCGCCTGGGAATAATAGAAGCCGAGCTTGATGCCCTGCTTTTTGCAGGCGGCGGCGAGTTCCTTGAGCGGATCCCGGCCAAACGGCGTCGCCTTCATGATATTCCAGTCGTTGGCTTTCGAATCAAACATGGCGAAGCCATCATGGTGTTTGCTCGTAATCACGATGTATTTCATCCCGGCGTCTTTGGCCATCTTGACCCACTGGTCGGCGTTGAATTTGACGGGATTGAACTGCTTCGCAAAAGCCTGGTATTCGGCCATGGGAATCTTTGCGCGGTTCATGATCCACTCGCCGCCGCCGACTGATTTGTTATGATAGTAACCTGCGGGCACTGAATAAACGCCCCAGTGGATGAACAATCCAAATTTGGCCTGGCGCCACCAAGTCATGCGCACGTCACGTTCCTGTTTGGTTTCCGGCGCGTTGGTCTGCACGGCCTCTGCTGCACGCACAAGCGCGGGTGCCATAAGCAGAACGGTTGCAATGATGACTGATATGGTTCGGTATTTCATGGGATTTTAATAATTATTTTAATAATTATGTTGCCGACAGAAATGAATTAACCTGGCGCTTTCTCCTCATTCTATTCGAATTCGTATTCATTGGACCGTTTGTCCAAGCAAGGCGCTGCCTTTGCGGGCCAGGGTGAACTTTTCTCCACCGGCAGTGACAGGCACGGTCAGGAGAAAATTGGCGAGGCCTGGAACCGCGCGTCCACACCCATTGGTATCAATCAACCTCACTCCCTCAAACCCTGCTCCAACTACGCTCCTCCACGCCAAACTTTAACCGCTCAGACCAAACACCAATGTAATTCGTTGGGTTTTAAGGTTGGTGGTTTGGGTTGTTTGCCGACAACTGAACTACAAGGACATGCTAAGAAGGGACAAGAAACACGGTTATGGATTGATCGTACAGGGAAAGGCGTTGGCCACCCACATGACGTCTATATTGTTGGCTGGATTGGGAATGTGATAAAACTTCACACCATCGGTGGTGCTTGTATCAGTGGACTGAGCCATATTGACAGTGTCAGCAAGCACCCATCTGCGAGCCTCGGCATGACCGTCGCCAAAATTAAATGTGCTTGAGGAACCGTGATAGCTGGCGGGGCTGTCCACCCATTGCGATCCCAGAAAAGGAACGGTGGCCCCGTTGCCTGCCGGCCCAAGATTAAAATCCCAAGCGTTTTCATTCTCACCGCGCGAATCCATTTCTTCAACAAAGACAATTCTGTCTGACGGGTGCTTCAGTTCTGATTCCTTATACAGCAGGGCTACATTCCCGAGCGCCTCGCCATTCAAGCCTGCAACCCCAGAATAACTGGCATAGGCAAGAATTTTCCTTTGCCAGCGGTTATCGCCCGGGCAATGAATCAAATTCCCGTTTGGAGCATATTGGTACATCGGCCCTTCCTTATAACCTTCTACTGTTTGCCATTGATCCGAATCGGCGGCGGACAAACCGGCAGGCGGATTCAATGTGAGAGGCACAAACCCCACTCCTTTGCGCCAATAGCTTGATCCAGAATCTTGCATGCACACAAACCTACCGCCGCTGTCTTCCGCATACATTAACCATGCCAGCGCCAACTGTTTCTGGTTGCTCAAGCAGGTCGCTTGTGTGGCTTTTAGTTTGGCGCGGGCCAATGCCGGCAGCAACATTGCAGCCAAAATGGCGATAATGGCGATAACCACCAGCAATTCAATCAACGTAAAACCATTTCTTATAGCTGTTTTTGTCACAACCGGATCTCCTTTTTTGCCTAGCGCAATTGATTTAAGCATGGTTCAGAACTGTTTATACAGGGTTGTGATCAAGCTAGCTTGGGCGGGATTATTTATCAATTGACGCATTGTCATTTTTAATGTACAAATTTAACAATCCCAATTGATTAATGAAATTGGAAGATACGACCAGCCCGAGTTGCCATTCCGGCTTGAGTGCCGTTTTTACTTCCAATTCAGCGCCCCATGAATTGGAAATCATTTCCCGGCTGCGTTTGCATTTGCTTGGTTTATATCATTGTCAGGTCGACCTGTCGTGGGATTCCGACGGACGTCGGGAAAGCGACTATTTGCACCACGTTGACATCGTACTTTCAGGCCGCCGACAAGTGGTGTTCAATGGCGACGTCTTGGACTTGGAGCCGGGCAAGGCATATTGGCTTCCGGGCAATACACCGCTGGAGCGGCGCTGCAAGGAAGAGTGCCGGGTATTGTTTCTGAAGCTGCGGTGTGAATGGTTACCGGGCATGGATCCGATTCTTGACTGGCCGGGCCGCCGGCCGACATTGATTGGAGCCTGCGATTTGAATTATTGGCAAACCTGGCTCCGCCCACAGTTCGAGCCAACCGCCAACCATTTCTTGCGCCTCCAAGCCTGGCTTTTGGAATCAATCTCGAAAGTCATCCCTGATTTGGGGGGCCTGATCTCCGAACATCTCAGAACTCACGCCGTATTCTCCGAGGTTCTTACCTTGATCGAGGGGAGGCTGGGCGCGGATCTGAAGATCGAAGAACTGGCGCAAAAGCATGGCACAAGCCTTCATGCTTTTTCCATGTCATTCAGCCGCAATGTAGGCATGACGCCAAAAGCTTACCTGAAACGGCGGCTGAACCAAGAAGCGATCCAGCTGCTGACAAACACCAATTTCAAAATCAGAGGAATCGCCGACAAGTTAAAGTTTTATGACGAGTATCATTTTAGTCGCTTCTTTAGTCAGATGAATGGCCTGCCTCCGATTCGCTACCGGACGTCCATGCGGGGAATCCAACT
>Ga0210392_10000680_pt1 | contig 19817 bp, 25 predicted proteins | sample IncBWC30OmetaG_FD_161057 | JGI IMG/M metagenome (GOLD analysis project Ga0210392, IMG submission 161057) | Forest soil microbial communities from Barre Woods Harvard Forest LTER site, Petersham, Massachusetts, United States - Inc-BW-C-30-O ...
GACCACGTCGGCCTGGTCCGCCTCGGGCACGACCTTCATGCCGGCCTGGTGCAGGTGGCCGACCATGATTTCGCTGTCCACGAGGTTCTTCGCGCAGCCGAGGGAGATGAGACTGACCTTGATCATGAAAAGTGCGTGGCGGTGCGCGTGCGGTTCATTGACGAAAAAACCGCGGCGCGGGCCGCGGTGGCGGGAAACGAAGACGCGGCTGCGACCTTACTTTTTCTTGGCCGCGGCCTGCACGCGGGCCTTGCGGCGCTTGAGGTAGGCGGCACGACGTTTACGTTTGATGACTTTATTGAATTGTTGGCCCATGGTTAAAAGGAGAAGGGTTAAGGATTCAGGCTAGCCGCCGGGAGTCAAGAGCGGGCGAAGGCCTTCGGTCGTTCAAGGTTCCAGGTTCAAAGTTCAAGGTTTTACGGTTCGGCGCCTGGTGTTTTCCGGCCGGTGTTGGGCATTGGACTTTCAAGGTGTTCGCCGTTGAGGGCGCGGTTGCCCTCGCGGCGCCAGCGATAGACGAGGGGGCCGTGTTCGCGGTCGAGTTGCTTGAAGAGCGCGGGGTCGTCGCGTTTTTGCAACATGAGCTCGGCGATGCCGGTGGCATCGCAGTTGAGAAAGCGCACGTAGCCTTTGAAGTATTTGGGCCGGCCGATGATGCGCGAAAGGCCGTCGGCTGGCGGGGCGGCGTTGGCTCGCTTGTCCAAGGCCAGGAAACTGTAGGGCACGCTGCGCAGGTCGATGCCGGCGCGCGCGCCAAACTTTACCCAATTGCCATCGGTGTAGGCCTCGGGCGGCGGCGGCGCGAAATGGTGGCACCAGTCGTGTTCGCGGCCGGGCGCGAGCAGGCCGCACGCGGTTTGGTGCGTGCAGGGCGCGACGAGGTGAAACTCCGTGCGCAATTCCTCGCGAATCTGCTGGAGTGCGCGGCTGTCGGCGTGCGTGCCGGGCTCGATCCAAAGAATGGCAGTGGCGCGGCGCGCGAGGGCGAGCATTTCGGCGCGGGCTTCCGGTGAAAGCTCGTTCAGGACGTGGCTGAGCACGAGCAGCCCGATGGGGTCGCTGTCCGGGCGCCAGCGCGGGACGCCGAGGGTGGGAAATTTTGCACGTGCGGCCCGGGCGGCGAATTCAACGGCCTCCGGCGAATGATCGTGCAGATGCAGGGCGGAAAAATTTTCTGCGCCAAAAAAGGCCACCACGCGCCGGCCGGCGACGCCGCTGCCGCAGCCCCAGTCGAGTATGGTTCGACCCTGCTCACCACTGGCCGTAGCCTTGGCGGGAGGCGTCCAGCCGCGCAGCCGCAGTTCGTTCAGCACGGCGTCCCATTTCCAGCCAATGCGTTCGCCAAAGGTCAGGTCGTAGGCGGCGAGGTCGCTGGCCGACTGCCAGTAAGGGCCGTTCGCGGCGGTGCCGTTGAGGAAACCGTCGCGCAACCGGTCGAGCGCCCGCCAATCGAGGTTTTTCAGGGTCATGTGAAGAGATTATCCAAAATATTTCTTAAAGGGGGCTTTGGAAGGTGGAACGCGCCGTCCCGGCGCGTTCAGAGCGCGTCGGGGACGACACGCTCCACCTATAATTCAGTTTTGTTGGCATTAAATGTCGGTAAGCGCGAAACCCAAATGTTTGGCGAGGCGTTGGTGGCGGATGCCGTAAAATTGCGCGAACGCGCGGATTTTCTTCGCGGTGCCGGCATCGCCGGGCGCGGAGGATTTTTCCGCGACGATCATCACGTTTTTTGCGGTGTGGTCGGTGGAGATGAACTCAAAGACCTTGGTGCGGTAACCGGCCCATTCGAGCAGGATCGCGCGCAAAGCGTCGGTGGCGAACTCGGCGTGGCGTTCCTGAAAGATTCCGTGCCGCAGGGCGGGCGCGAGGACAGACGGCGCGATGAGTTGCGGGCGAAGCTCCTTCTGGCAGCAGGGCGCGACGACGAGGAGCGCCGCCCCGGCGGCGATGCCGCGGGCGAGGGCGTCGTCCGTCGCCGTGTCGCAGGCGTGGAGCGCGATGAGCACGTCGAGGCGGCCGGGCAGCGGAGCGCCGGTGATGTCGCCGGTGATGAACTCGAGGTTGGAAAAATTCGCTTCGCGGGCGACGCGGTTACAGAGCTCGACCAGCTCGCTGCGGCATTCGATCCCGCGGATGCGGGCGCGCGGGCCGAGCAGCGCGGCGGTGGCAAAGGTGAGGTAGCCTTTGCCGCTGCCCATGTCGGTGACGGACAGTTCGCGGTCGCCCGGCAAATTGGTCCCGGCCAGGAGATGGGTCAGCAATTCGGCGAATTTTTCGATCTGGCGGAATTTGTCGGCCATGCCGGTGCGGGGGCGGCCACGTTCGTCGGTCACGCCCAGGGCGCGCAACCACGGCGCGTCGGCGGGGATGAGGTGGGCCTTGGCGCGGTCGTGGGTTTCGCCCGCCTTCGTCGAGGCTTCGGCGGGCAGGCCCGCCGGCGCGGCCGCGGAAGAAAGGCTTTTCACGCGCAGGTGGCTGCGTCCGTCGTCACCGGTTTCAAGCTGGGCGGTTTCTGAAGGGGTGAACAGGTGCGCATCGAGAAACGTCGTGCCGATGAGTGGTTCGAGTTGCGCGAGTGCCTCGGCGGGCGGAAAATTCTTCGTGATGTCGCGCGTGGCGTGGCGCCAGACGAGGCTCAGATGCGGGCCGCTTTTGAGCGTGACCGTCCGGGCAAAAAGATTTTTGAGCGACAACGCGGCGGCGCCGGCGCGCGGTTTCCCCAGGGTAAGCTTGACCAGCGTGCCGTCGCCGGTGGCGGCACGGAGCAAACCGATGAATCTTTCGCGGGCGTCGGGTTTCGTTTCGGTCATTCTGGGCGGAGCGAAGCATCCAATCTGACTCTGCCGACTGCATCAATGTGGATTCTTTGCTGATGGGTAGGGACGGAACGCCGAGGCTGCGCGTGCAACTTGCCTACGACCTGCGTGAGGCAATCAATACCATTGGTTCCAAGGTCAAGGCTACGATTAGCCCGCTTCAAGCGGCGTGATTCTCATGATTACGGCAGAAACTTGGTCGTCATTGCCTGCTCGACGGTGACTTTGCCTTTTTTGAGGATGCCGAGGTCTTCGAGTTGCCGGATTTGCTGGGCGAAGCGCGCGGGGTCGAGGCGGCCGACTTGCTGCGGGCCATTGCCGGGATCGCGGCCGGTGACGAGTTTTGCGTCGATGATCATTTTGCGGGAGAAGGCCATGAAGTCGTCGGTGTTGGCGGGGTTGGCTTTTTTCAGCGCCTCGTGGGCGGGCGTGGGGTCGCCTTCGAGGTAGTCGCGCCAGCCGTGGATGTAGGCGCGCATGAAGGCGCGCAGTTCGGCGGGGTGCTCGCGCGCGAATTTCCGGCTGGTGATGAGCACGGCGTAGGCGCGGAAACCGGCGTCCCACGTCGAAAGGAAGCGCGGCATCTGGCCGCCGGCGTGCACGATGTGATAAGGCTCGGCGATGTAGTAGCCCTGCTGGATGGCTTCCTTGTTGCCGAGAAAGGCCGCGACCGAAAAGTTCTGCGGAACGATGTTGAAATCCAGGTCGTATTTCTTCTTCAGAAAAGCGAGAAAGGCCCATTCGGGCCGCGCGATGATCGTCTTGCCCTGTAAATCCTCGAAGCGGTGCACGGAGCTTGCGGGATGAATGAGCAGGCCGGAGGGATCGTCCTGAAACACGGCACCGATTTGGATGACGGGTATGCCTTCGGCAATCTGCAGCAGGGTGTTGGTGCTGTCGGCCTGGCCGATATCGGCCTGGCCGGTGGCGATTCTCGGCATGACAAACGCATTGGGGCCGCCGGGGACGATGGTGACGTCGAGGCCTTCGTCGCGGAAAAAGCCCTTCGCTTGGGCCTGATAAAATCCGCCGTGCTCGGGCTCGGCCACCCAGTCGAGCTGCACGGTGAGCGGGAAAAGTTTGGCCGGCTCGGCGCGGGCGATGGTGGCGATGCCGAGCAAAGTGAGGCCGGCCAGAAAACAGGAAGTGTTTTTCATGAAGTGTTTTTAACCACGGATTACACAGATAGACACGGATGCTTTTTATGTCATTCCTCACTCAGCTTGGAATGACAAGTTGTCTTATCTGTTATTTGTGCCCATCCGCCTGCCCTCCGTAGCTCTGGTCAAGGAGCGAAGGAGGGCGGTGGTTTGAAGTTATTGGTCGGTGCGTTCGAATGAATCGTGCCATTTATGCAGCGCGAGCCAGCTCAGGCCAAGCACGGCTGAGACGAAGATAAAGCCGAGCACGCAGGTGACTGCAGCGGTGGCGAAAAGCGCGGGATATTTCGCCTGGCTGCTATATATGATGGCTTGGAAACCGAGTCCGCCGCCGTCGCCGGCCGAGCTGCCGGCGGTGTAATCGCCCACGAGCGCACCGATGGGCGCGAGGACAGCGGCGATGCGCAGGCCGGTGAAAAAATAGGGCAGGGCCGCGGGCACGCGCAGGAGAAAAATCTCCTGCCATCGTCCGGCCCTATACATTTTGAAAAGATCGACCAGGTTGCGATCGGTGGAGATGAGCCCCTGGGTGGTGTTCACGACGAGCGGAAAAAAACAGATGAGAAACGTGATGATGGTGACGCTCTTGAGCCCCGGCCCAACCCAGAGCACGAGAATGGGCGCGAACACGATGACCGGTGTCATCTGCAAGATCATGAGGTAAGGATAGAGGCTTACTCGCACGAGCGGCGAGAGCGACAATCCGAGCGCGAGGGTAAAGCTGATGGCGGTGGCGAGCGCAAAGCCGAGGAGCGCGCCTTCGGCGGTGTTGAGCGCGGCGTGGGCGAGCGTGTCACGGTTGTCGTCAAGGGCGGCGAGGACCTGGCCGGGCGTGGGCAGGAGAAAGCGATTATCCTCGTTCAACGAGAAACATACGGCATACCACGCCGCGATGAAGAGCGCGCCGATCGCGACGGGAAGGAGGACGTTAAGCAGTTTGCGCGACATGTCTCAGGCGGTGTTTTCGACGGAGCGCAACAGGCGGGAGACCTCGGCGACGAACTGCTGATATTCGCGCGACTGGCGCGTCTCGGCGGTGCGCGGGTAGGGCAGGTCGATGCGCAGCTCGCGATGCAGCCGGCCGGGGTTGGCGCTGAGCACGAAGAGCCGGTTCGACAAAAACACGGCCTCGGCGACGGAGTGGGTGACAAAGAAAGCGGTCCACGCCTGCCGCTGGCGGATGGCGAGGAGCTCCTCGTTGAGATGCTCGCGCGTGATTTCATCGAGCGCGCCAAAGGGTTCGTCGAGCAGCAGGATCCTGGGTGCAACCGAAAGCGCGCGGGCGATGGAAACGCGCATTTTCTGCCCGCCGGAAAGCTGGCGTGGATAAAAATTTTCGCGGTCGGCGAGGCCGACGAGCGCGAGGGCGTGTTGACGTGCTTCGGCGCGGTGCGCCGCGGAAGCGCGGCGGAGACGGAGGGGCACTTCGACGTTTTTTGCGGTGGTGAGCCAGGGCAGGAGCGTCGGTTCCTGGAAAATGAAGGCGAGCTGGTGGGTGGCATTTTCGGGCGTAGCGCCTTCGATTGTGACCGAGCCGGCGGTGATGGGGCTGAGGCCGGCGATGAGTTTGAGCAGGGTGGACTTGCCGCAGCCGCTCGGGCCGATGAGGCCAATAAAGTCGTCCGGTTGCGCGGAGAAATTGAGGTGCTCAAGGATGAGCGGGCCGTCGCCATAGCGTTTATCAACGTCGCTAAAATCAACGATGGACGGCGGCGCGGGCATGCAAAAATTCAGCCGGGCAACGCAGCCGACCGCAAGCTTGTCCGCTGCCGTCGCAGGACAGTGAGGTAGGGCGCGACCGCCGGGCGCGTCGCGATTTTATAAAAACATTTTTCACAGAAGGTCGCAAAGGAAACGAAGCGACTGATGTCGGCTCGCATCAAATTTCCAAGCTGGCTCTGTTTTTGCCTTTGATGGCGGAAATCCCAACGGCTCTTCGTTATCTTCTGTTCAAAACAAAACATCTCGCCCAGAGGTCCGTCCCTACCCGCGCTGCCGCGCCAAATGGGCGACCATCCCTACTTGAGATCTTCGAGGGCGTTGGCGGCTGCCTTGAGGTGGGGATCGAGGGCGACGGCGGCCTGGTATTCCTTGCGGGCATCGTCGGGGTCGTCTTTTTTCTGGTAAATGTTGCCGAGGCGGTAGTGCGCGTAGGCGAGGCTGGGTTGCGTGTCACTGGGCGTGTGCGTGAGATATTCCTTGAGCGCGGCTTCGCCGCGATCGAGGCGCTGGCCGGTGGTCGCGGCAATATAACCAATTTGATAAAGGGCGGCGATCTGGTCGGGATGATCCTTGAGGAGGCTTTCAAAGGCGTTGAACGCGTCGTCGTATTTTTTCTCGGCGATGCAGATCTCGCCTTCGATTTGCGCACCGCGGAGCGGATCTCGTTTCTTGATTTCGTCGGCCTGGGTGTGGGCCTTGTCCATGCTGCCGCCGATAAACCACGGCGACATGCGGTAGAAGGTGGCGAGCGCGGCGCGGGCCTCGATGTTGTCGGGATTGAGCTCCACGGCCTTGATGAACGCATCGCGGCATTTGCAGGCCTTGCTGATCGAGCTGTGCTGTCGCGCATACACGCCGTAAGCGCTGCCGAGCCAGAGATAGTAGTCGGAATTCTTCGGGTCGCCGGCGGCGGCTTTCTCCATTTCGTCGATGGCGCTGTCGGCGTCGTCGCGATCGAGCGCGATGCGGCCGAGGTAATAATGGACGGCGGCGTTTTGCGGCTCGCTGGAGGCGAGTTTCTCGAACGCGGCCCGGGCATCGGGAAAATGTTTGGCCTGGAAGAGGGCGACGGCTTGGTCGAAGTCAGAGGCCGCGCTGCGCCCGGCGCCGAGTAGAAGGCAGAAAAGGAGGAGGCTAAGCCAGCGGTGGGATAGAACGTGCATGAGACCTGAGTTTGTCACGAACGGGGTCGGTTCCAAATATCGCCAGGCTTCACCCCAATGTCACTCGTAACGCAGCGCATCGATGGGGTCGAGCTGCGCCGCCTTGCGCGCGGGATAGAAACCAAAAAAAATGCCAACGGCGCCGCTGAACAGCAGGGAGATCATGATGGATGAAGTTGAAACCAGCGTCGTCCAATGGTTCAAATAGGAGAATAACTGTGCGCTACCGATGCCGAGCAGGACGCCGAGGCCGCCGCCGATCAAACTGAGCACAACCGCCTCGATCAAGAACTGGGCCAGGATGTCCCGGCCGTGTGCGCCCACGGCCATGCGGATACCGATCTCGCGTGTACGCTCCGTCACGCTCACGAGCATGATGTTCATGATGCCAATGCCGCCGACCAGCAGCGACACGCCGGCAATGCCGCCCAGCAGAAAGGTCATGGTGCTGGCCTGGGCGCTAATGGCATTTTGAATCTCATCCTGGCCCCGGATGCTGAAATCGTCGTCGTGGCCGCTGGTGTCGATGATGCGGTGGCGCTGGCGAAGCAGGTCGGCGATATCAATCTCCACCTGTTTCTCGGCCTCGGAAGATTCGGCCTGAACGACAATGCTGTTCAAATTGGTGCGTTTGGAAACGCGTTTCATTTCGCTGGTGTAAGGCACGACAATAACATCGTCCTGATCCGAACCTTGGATGGAAAGTCCCTTGATGCTCAATACGCCAAGCACTTTAAAGGGGATATTTTGTATCCGCAAGGTCTGGCCGACCGGGTCGTCAGCGGGGAACAATTGGTTGACGATCGTCTGCCCGATGATGCAGACCTTGGCCGTGCTGTGCAGGTCTTGCTCAGTGAACATCGCGCCGGAACTCAAGGCCCAGTCACGGATCGTGAGATAATCGGTCCCTTCGCCCAGGATCTGGGTGCCCCAGTTAAGGCCGTTGGCCAGCACCTGCTTGCGGTCGCGCACTTCTGGGCTGACCGCGACCACCCCGCGCACTTCCTTTTGGACCGCCAAGGCGTCATCCACGGACAGGGTGCCTGCGCCACCCAGGCCGCTGTGGACGCCGCCGGCGGAAAAATTGCCGGAGAAAACGAGGACGACATTCTGGCCCAGGCTGGCGATCTGTGATTGGAGCTGCGATTTGGCGCCATTGATGATGCTGATCATGGCGATGACCGCGGCGACGCCGATGATGATGCCGAGTGCAGTCAGAACCGAGCGCATTTTGTTGCGGCGCAGGGCGCGCAGGGCGGCGAGGATGGTGGAGAAAATTCGCATGACGGTCCGCAGGGTTCAGGCGGTGAGCTTGGCCGCGGTTTCAGCTGCTCGCAACCGGCGCAGTTCATCCTCGGCGATGGAACGGCCGGCGACCTGGACGTCGCTGACCAGCTGGCCGTCACGCAGGATAAGGTTGCGCTTGCAGTAATGGGCGATGTCCAACTCGTGGGTGACCATCAAGATGCTGATGCCTTGTTCGTTAAGCTGTTGGAAAACGCCCATGACCTCGATGGAGGTTTGGCTGTCGAGATTGCCCGTGGGTTCATCGGCGAGCAGCACCTGTGGTTGGTTGATGAGGCTGCGGGCGATGGCGACACGCTGCTGCTGGCCGCCGGACAACTGGCTGGGGAAGTGATCCGCGCGATTGGCGAGGCCAACGATCTCGAGGCAGTGCATGGCGCGCTCGCGCATCTCCTGCCGCGACAACCGTTGTTGACTATAGAGCATCGGCAGCTCGACGTTTTCCAGCGCCGTGGTGCGTGAGAGCAGGTTGAAACCCTGGAAAACGAAACCGAGCTTTTGGTTGCGGATGTCGGCCAGGGCGTTGCGGTCGAGGTCCGAGACATCCGTGCCGTCGAGCAAATACCGCCCCTGGGTGGGCCGGTCGAGGCAACCGAGGAGATTCATCAGGGTTGACTTGCCGGAGCCGCTCGCGCCCATCAGGGCGACGAACTCGCCTTTTTGAATCTCGATGGAAACACCGCGCACAGCGTGCACCTTTACTTCGCCGGAATCGTAGATTTTATGGATGGCTTCAAGTTTGACGACGGCGCTCATGATACCTGTGCGGTGTTTAACCACCAATGCGGCGCGGGCCGAATGGACTGGATGTGCCCTGCGAGGTGCTGCCTGCAGTGGAATTGAGGCCCGTGATGATGACGTCACCTTCTTTCAGGCCATCGATGACCTCGGTATTCACGCCATCGCTGATGCCGAGCTTGACGGAAACGGCTTCGGGCTTCGCTTTTGGATCTCCGCCGGGGAGGCGATAGACCATGCGTGTGATCACCGCATCGCCACTGGACTGGGCTTTGAAACGCTCGGGCAGCTCAAAGCCGCGCTCCTTGGCGAGTTGTTTCATGCGCTGAATGACATCGGGCGAGGGGGGGCCATTGCCGCGCACGAACCCGGCATCCTGCATGAGCTGGTGGCGCTCATCGTCAGTCATGGGCCTGGGCGCGGGGGTGTTATCGGCTGATTTGGTTTCAACGGGCGAAGTGGGCAGCACGTTGTCGGGCAGACGGACGCGCAGGGCGCCGTTGGTCAGGCGGAGCGCATTGGAGCGGCGCGCAACGATGATCGAGGCATTGGCGGTCATGCCTGGCTTCAACTTGAGGTCGCCGTTATCGACGCTGATCATGACGTCGTAAATGACGACGTTCTGCTGGGTCTGGGGCGCATTGCGGATCTGGAAAACTTTTCCGCGAAACTGGCGGTTGGGATAGGCATCGACGGTGAAATTGACATCCTGGTTTTCGGCGACGTTCCCGATGTCGGCCTCGGCCACGGCCGCATCGATCTGCATTTTCGTGAGGTCATTCGCGATTTCAAACAGGGTGGGGGAATTGAGGGTGGCCGCGACCGAGTTGCCGATATCGACGACGCGTTTGATGACGATGCCGTCGATGGGCGAAAGGATATCGCAATAGGAGAGGTTGGTCTTGGCCGTATCGAGCGCGGCCGACTTGATTTGCACCTGGGCCTTCGCTTCCTCGAGCAGGGCGGCGGCTTGGTCATAGTCGGACTGGGCGATGAGCTTTCGGTCGAGGAGTTGCTGGTCCCGGTTCACGTTGACCTTTTGGAGGTCGTAATTCGCCTGGGCAAAGGCCAGGTCGCCTTCGGCTGACTCGACCTGGGCCCGATAGGTGGTTGGCAACAAGGTGCAGAGTTTATCGCCTTTCTTGACCTTGGAATTAAAATCCGCCTCCAGGCTGTTGATGTACCCGGAAATCTGGCTGCTCACCAGCACGTCCAGGACGGGCTGGATGGTGCCGGTCGCGGTGACATTCTGCACGATGTCGCCGCGGGCAACCGTTGCCGTGTAGTAGCCGGGCGCCTTATTGCCATGCCCGGCCCAGAAATACCAGACGACGACCACGATGATGATAACAATAACAAAGATGATGATCCAACGACTGGAGCTTCCAGATTTAGCCATGAGGATGAGGATTTAGAGGAGGGATTCCGCCTGCCCGCAAATTAAACCAGGTGGAGGAGATTAACCGCGTTGGGCCGGTGGAGGGTTTGACGCAACCGCGAAACAAAGGTCGCAGAAATTTTCTGGCTGGCGGGAAAGCATGGTTGAAGGGGCGGGCGTTTGCGCTGACGGGGATCAGGTCGCCAGGATTTTTTTCAATTCATCGGCCACGTTCGGTGGGACGAAGTGCGACACGTCGCCGCCATATTTTGCCACTTGTTTCACGAGGTTCGAGCTGGTGTAGCTGTAGATCTCCTTGGGCATCACGAAAATCGTCTCGATGGTGGAATTCAAATGGCGGTTCATCAGGGCCATATTGAACTCGAACTCGAAATCCGAAAGCGCACGCAGGCCGCGAATGATGGCGATGGCGCCCTGCTGTTGGGCAAAGTTCACGAGCAGTCCGTCGAAAATCGTGCCGGTGACATTGGGCAGTCTCGCAAGGTTGGGGCGCAGCATCGCGAGCCGCTGCTCCGCGGTGAAAAACGGGGCTTTGCCGGGATTTTCCGCGATGGCGACCGTGACCTTGTCAAACAGCCGCGCGGCGCGTTCGAGCACATCGAGGTGCCCGTAGGTGACGGGGTCGAAAGTGCCAGGGTAGATGCAATGACGCATGGGCCCATCATGGGGTGGGCCAGGGGGTTGGGGCGAGTCGCAAATTCGGCGTTGGTTCTTGTTCCCTGTTACTTGGCATTTGTTACTTGATACTTGGCACTTGTTACCTGGCGCCTGATACTTGTTCCCCGCACTGCATGAACCTGCCCAATATCCTTACGCTGTCGCGCATCCCACTGATGTTTGTCATTGTGAGCCTGATGCAATGCCACTGGCCGGGTGCGGCGTCCCTGGCTTTCATTCTTTTCATTGCCGGCGCCGTGAGCGACTGGCTCGACGGCTACATCGCGCGCAAGCGCGGCCTGGTTTCTAATTTCGGCAAGCTCATGGATGCGCTCACCGACAAGGTTTTTGTGCTCGGCCTGATGATTTCATTTGTGGATACGGATGCGCTGCCGATTTCCTGGGTGTTGCTCGTGTTGTGCCGTGAATTTCTGATCACCGGGATGCGCATGGTGGCGGCGTCGAAGGGTGTGGTCTTTTCCGCGGAAAGGGGCGGGAAGCAAAAAACCGTCACGCAACTCATTGCTATCGGGTTTTTGCTTTTTGTGCCCATGCTCGAAACCGACCTGGCCCGGGTTTTGCCATGGGACCTGGGCCCGTTTGCGGATCTGTTACATAACCTTGGGCTGGGCCTTTTTATCATCGCGGTTTTTTTCACCCTCTGGTCCGGCTATCGTTATTTTATGAAATACCGCGAGGTGGTGTTCGCGGAACCGTGACAGCATGCCCGGCAAATATTCCATGCAACGACTCGCATCACTAATTCTTTTAGTGGCGCTCGTTTTGTGCGGCTGCGAATCGCGGCTTAATCCTTTTGCGAATCACGAGCTTTTCTTGGGCTACCGGACTTCGGCTGGGATTAAAAAGTTTACTGATCGAAAAGTTCTCTTTGATTCGTTTACGTTGATTGACTCACTGGCAAAATCCTATGATTTGCACGTAATTTCACAATCATTTGATCCCAGATATCCCGATAACAACGAATATGCCTCATGGTCTATAGGAGAGGGCGAGCACGATGACTGGATCGAAGTCGATGTGCATCGCGGCTCTGAAGGCATGAAAGTTGTCCCCGGGAGTGGACGAAGCTTGAATGAGAAGACAAAGGGATTTCTTGAGGAGCTGATTAAGAGGCTTCGACTTCAAAGCCAGAGAAGCGATTTGGTCTGGGGGGACAAGTATTATACGCTTCTTATATGAGCCAAAGAAATGCAGCCGAATAATTTGCAGCTGACAAATTTGAGAAACGTTTCGGAGGCGTTTTGCGACAGCGCTTTTTGATCGCAACTTCGGCTCAGCGTAGTTTTTCAATAATCCGATCGAGATGAAATTGTCGCAACCCACCTGGCCGCGCACCTGGCCGACTTCCGTTGTCCTGGCCTGCGCCCGGCTCGGCCCGCTCGGTGCCCGGCTGCCCGCGCCGGGCACGTGGGGCTCGGCCGCCGGGTTGGTTTATTTCCTGGTTTTTCCTCACCTTGGTCCGCTCGGCTACGCGCTGCTTTGCGTGGCTGGGCTTTATTTTGCGGTCGCGCTCTGCGGCGAAGCCGAGCTGCGGCTCGGGAAAAAAGATCCCGGCGAAGTCAACCTGGATGAATTTGTGGTCATGCCGTTGTGTTTTCTCGGCTGGCCCGAGTTGCTCCGTCCCTTGCCGATGTGGGGCGTCATGCTTGCCGGTTTTGCGCTCTTTCGGTTGTTCGACATTACCAAGCCGCTGGGCATCAACAAGCTTCAAGACCTGCCGGGTGGGTGGGGCGTGGTCATCGACGATGTCGCCGCCGCGCTCGCCGCGTGTGCGACCCTGCATCTGGCCGTGTGCGCGTGGCGCACATGGGCGCCGGGTTGAACATCCAACGCTCAACCTTCAACGTCCAACGCCCAAGTAGGACCCACTTTGGAACGTAGAACTTGGAACCTTGAACCGCGGCGCGCCTGGCGCGCCGTTCACGGCAGCGCCTGCAGGTTTTCCAGCGGCAATTTCACCAGCAACCCCTGTTGCAGCACGTCCACCGCGAGCACGATACCCTGCGGATTGGCCGGATCGTCCACCACGCCAATCAGCCCGTGGAGCGGCCCGCCCACGACCTTGGCCCGCGTGCCGCGTTGCAGGAGCGGCCGCAGCGACAGTTCGAGGCCCGAGGCGACAATGCCCCGCACGTCCTCCATCTGCCGCAGGAATCCCGGCTCGTCATCCACCGGCAGGACGCGCACGAGCAGGTCCTGCTGGTAAACGCGTGCCCGCTTCTCTAGTGCCATGCGCACAAACACATAACTGGGAAAAAGCGGCTTGGTGAAACGTTTCGTCTGGTTCAGGTAACGGCGTACGCTCGGGACGAGCGGCAGGTAATGCACGAAGTGCTCGGCGTTCATCAGCCCGGCGAATTTTTTTTCGCACCGCGGCTTGGTGTGGCAGGCACACCAGGTCTCGCCCGGTGCACTCGTGAAAAGAGCTTCGGCCATTTAGCAGGCGGCTAGCGTTTCAATAAAAACCGCACGGCGGCGTGATAGCCCTCGAGGCCGAGGCCGCTGATGACCGCAAGGCACGCCGGCGCGGTGAGCGACTTGTGGCGAAATTCCTCGCGCTGGTAGATATTCGAGATGTGCACCTCGACCGTCGGCAGCTTGGCCCCGAGCAGGGCGTCGCGCAGGGCCACGCTGGTATGGGTGAACGCGCCGGGATTGACGACGAGGCCGTCGGCCTTCGCGTCGGCCAGCACGGCGATCTTGTCGATGAGCGCGCCCTCGTGATTCGACTGGAAAAACTCCAATTCCGCCGCCGAACCGAACTCCTTGCGCAGTTCGGTTTCAAGGCCGGCGAGCGTGGTGCGACCGTAAATCTCCGGTTCGCGCAGGCCAAGCCGGTCGAGATTGGGGCCGTTGAGGATGGCGAGTTTTTTCATTTTCTGGCAGTTAATTCAAAAGCCACAAAACCAGAAAGATAATTCCAATCCGCTCCTGGCTTCCTGGCTTTTGAATTTTCAAAGCGGATTCTCAGTCGCGATGAACTCCCACGGCAAACCAAACTTTGCGCCCAATTCCGCGGCGAGCGCCTTGACCCCGTGGACCTCGGTCGCGTAATGGCCGCACAGGTAGAGGTTGAGCCGCTGCTCCTGCGCGGTGTTGAACCATTCCTCGCGCAGCTCCCCCGTCACCAGCGTGTCCACGCCCTCGCGGGCGAGTTCGGGCACCGCGCTGTTGCCGCTGCCGCTGCACAGCCCGATCTGCACCGGCTGGGCCGAACCGAACTCAAGCGCGACTACCCGTGGATAAAGTTTTTCCAGTTTCGCGCGCAGCCCGGCGCGATCCGGCGCGCCGGTCGCGATCAGGCCGATCGCTTCGCCTTCGCGTACCAAAAACCCCCGCGCCGGCGTCAGCCCGAGCTGGCGGGCGAGCACGGCATTGTTGCCGATTTCCGGGTGCGCATCGAGCGGCAGGTGGTTCGAGTAAAGCGCGCAGTTGCCGCGCACGAGCGTGGCCACGCGCTCGTAAACCGGGCCGGTGAGCGGCCGCGGCATGTCCCAATACATGCCGTGGTGTACGATGAGAAAATCCACGCCGGCGGCCACGGCCTTCTGGAACGGCACGAGGCCCGCGTCCACCGCCGCGCCGATTTTTGTCACCCGGCCATCGTTGGCCACCTGCAGGCCGTTGAAAGCGCCGGGCATGTCCTTGAACGCCGGGCGGCGCGTGCGCTGGTCGCAGTAATCGACGAGTTCCTGGAGGGTCACATTCAACATCCAACCCCCAACATCGAACGCCCAACGCCCAAGCTCAATTCTCAAATGACCAATGACCAATGACCAATGACTAATGACCAATCCGGCAGCAGTGGGCGCTGTAGCCCGCGCCGAAGCTCACGAGCCAGAAATCGCCGTCGGCCCCGGGCGGGCCGCCGCGCAGCGCCTCGGCGAGGGCGAAGAGCACCGACGGGCTGCTCATGTTGCCGCAGTTGCGCAACACGTGCGCGCTCTCGGCGAGCGGATAGCCCGGCACGGCAGCCTCGATCGCGGTAAGCACGTCGCGCCCGCCGGCGTGGGAGAGGATTTTTTTCACCGGCCGCGGGCTGCGCTGGCTCCAAAGTTGCGCAACGCTGCGCGCGGCGACATCAGGCACGGAGCGGTGGAGCAGGTTGCGCAATTTTCCATCGCGCATTTCGAAACGCAGCCGGTCGCGTTCTTCCGGCCAGTGCAGGGTGTTGAATTCAAAACAATGCAGCTGAGTGGGACCGGGCGTGGCCCGCCACACGGTGGCCGCCGCGCCGTCGCCGAACAGGCAGGCGCTAATGATCACACCGGGGTCGTTGTCGAGGTAGAAGGCAGCCGTGCATACTTCAACGGCCACGCACGCAACCGTCGCCTCCGGCCGCGCGGCGAGCACATGGCCCGCGGCGCGCAGCGTCGGGATGGCCGCGCCGCAGCCGAGGCCGACGAGATCCTGCAGCCAGGCATCGGTGCGCAGGCCGAGTTCCTCGGCGACGTAACTCGTGAGGCCCGGACAGAGGTATCCGGTGCAGGTGCAGACGAGCAGCGCATCGAGATCGGCCGGCCGAACGCGGGCCTGTTCGAGCGCGGGCCGGAGCGCGGCGAGCGCAAGCCTGGGCGCCTCGATGCGAAAGGCGGCGTTGAGCTGGTCGGCGTTCAAATCAAAAATCTGGTCGAGCCCGCTGAGCGCAAAATGCCGCGTGGCGATGCCGTTGTCGCCGGTCAGCACTTTTTCCAGGATAAACTGGGCCCGTTCGTCGAGCCGTTTCACGGCGGGCGAGTGCCGGGCGATTTCCCAGCACTGCTGCTGGCTGAATTTCGCGGGTGGATGGGCGGTGGCGATGCCGTGAAGATACATTTTTAATAAAAATCCCAAACGCCAAAACGCCAAATTCCAAAGAAATCTCGAATGACCATGGGCGGTGGCGAGTGTGCGGCCTCGACGGTGCGAACTGCGTCCGGACTGAAGGTTTTAAAATTCAATTTTTTTGACGTTTGACCATTGGCGTTTGGGATTTGCCGCGGCTTTAGTGCATGGCATGATAGAAAGTGCGGAGCGGTAATAGGCGCGCGCGGTTGAGGGCGGAAAGCCAGCGCTGGTGGCGCGGTGAAAAAAGGAACGAGTGGATCGCGTTGGCCGAGGCCAGCCGCAACCGGAAGCGCCGGCGCAGGCGCGTGTGCACGGCGCGGCAGGTCGCGGGCCAGCCGGCTTCGCCGCGCGCGTAGGCGAGCAGCGGGTCGAGCGCGAGTTCGGCGCTCTGGAAAGCCATGGCCATGCCGTTGCCGGTGAAGGGTGGAATCATCGCAAAGGCATCGCCGAGCACGATGCGGTCGGTGGCTGGCGGGCTGCGGTCGAAGCGCAGGCCCGCAACAGCGGTGAAGGAGGCTTCGTCGATCTCGGCGCTCTCCAGCCGCCCGGCCAGCGTGTTGAGCCCTGCGGCGCGCAGGTGCGCGAGCAACAGCGCCGAGTGTTCGCCACGCACGTCGGTGCGGAGATGAAAAAGCCCGCAGACGTTGATCGCACCGTCCTCGACCGGTGTGAGGCCGACGTAGGTACTGCGGCCGAGATGCAGCTCAAGGTCGGCCGCAAGGGCGAGGCCGCGCACGTGGAATTTCAAACCGAGCCAGGCCGGCCGGCCGCGGCGGCGGCCCGTCGCAAAAACCCGCCCGGGCGGCGCGATGTCATCGGCCACGCGCGTGTGGGTGCGCAGTTCACCGCCGAGGCGGATAAACTCCCCGGCCAGCCGTGCGTCGAGCGCGTGGCGGCTCAGGCACAGCGCGGGTGAGGGCAGGGTTTGAATGCGCATGGGCGCACCCCGCAGGCACCACGCCACGCGATGATGGCGCGTCGCATCGGCGAGGTAGGGCGCGAGGCCGAGCCGAGCCATGGTTTTTTCATCGAGGCCGGTGATGAATTCACCGCACACGCGGTGCCGCGGATAACCGCCCGCTTCAAAAATCGTCACGGGCACGTCCGCGCGCCGCAAGGCCGCGCCAAGCGCGAGGCCGGAGAGGCCGCCGCCGATGATTTCGAGGGGGCGACTCATTTTCGTTGTGCAATCAGGCGATACGCACCACGGAGGGTGGTGGTCTGGCGCCAGGACCAGGTTTTTTCATCGAGGCCGAGCGCGCGCGGAAGTTCGTCGCCGCGGAAACCCGCGGCGATGCTGACATGCGCGTCGTGAAGCGTGACGTGGTTGGCGCCGATTAATGAATTGGCGCTCCGAGCCAGGAACTGAAAAAATCGCCCCCGCGCCGGCTCGTTGGCGACGATGAGGCGCGCGGTGCGCTTCAATGTGGCACCAAGCGCAGCGAGATCGTCGTCGGAAAATTGATGGAAGATAAGGTTGCCGAACACGACCGGGTAGTCCGCGTAACCGCCGAAGCTGAGCAGGTTGGTGCGGTGCCAGGCGGATTCGTGCGGCCAGTGGGCCGGTCGTGGCCAGAGGTCGAGCCCGTCGTAGGATATGCCTCTGGCGGCTAGTGCAGTGCCGAGTGTGCCGTCACCTGCGCCGATCTCGAGCGCGCGTTCGCCCGGGCGCAGCAGCTTGGGCAGCCTGGACCTAAACCAGCGGAAGTTGCCCATGAGGCCATTGAGGCGGTAAATATCGCGGCGGTTGTGGAGCGCGTCTGGATCATCGGGTGGAAGCGAATCGAGAATCTCGGGCTGGAGCAGGCGCTGCATCAGGCGGAAAATGGAGCAGAGCATGCCTTTGGCAAGCTGCACTCCGTGAACGCTCAACGCCCAACCTCGAACGTCCAACATCCAACGTCGTGCGATTAAATACCAATTACCAACTACCAATTTACAATGACCACCCACCAACGGCCAACGACCAATGGCGCGCGAAGCGCCAAAAACCTTGAACCTTGAACGGGGAACCTTGAACTTCCCTTGTTTTCCATGAGTCGCACACATTTGAGTCCAGTTGATCTGATCGCCCGAGCTGCCAAGAAATTCCCGCGGCGGCCCTCATGGGACGAATATTTCATGGCCACAGCGGTGTTGCTGGCCACGCGCAGCCCGTGCGAGCGGCTGCACGTGGGCTGCGTGATCGTGAGCGGTGGCGCGCGCAAGAACCGCCTCGTGGCGGCGGGTTACAACGGTTTTTTGCCCGGCACGCCGCATGTCTCGCGCGTGCGCGAAGGCCACGAACAGGCCACGGTTCACGCGGAGCAGAATGCCGTGGCGGATGCGGCCCGGCGCGGCAGTTCGATCGAGGGCTGCGTGGTTTACATCACGCATCGTCCCTGCATCAACTGCGCAAAGATCCTCGCCTCGGCGGGCATCGCGGAAATAAAGTACCGCAGCGATTATCACAACGACCCGCTCATCGTGCCGCTACTGGCCGACGCGGGCGTGAAGATCACCAAGCTTGGAAACTAACCGCCTGTTATAAACCGTTGCGTGCCATGCGTGAACGCCGAAAAAGCACCAAGGAAAGCCTCGCCGGCCAGCTCCTGCTGGCGCATCCGGCCATGTGCGGCGATCCGAATTTTGGCCGCACGGTCGTGCTGATGTCGGCGCACGATGAAGGCGGGGCGATGGGCGTGGTGCTCAACCGCCCGCTGGGCAAACATCTCGGCGAGTTGAATGGCGAGTTTGCCCTCGGTGCGTTGAGCGACGTGCCGGTGTTCCAGGGCGGACCGGTGAAAACCGAGCAATTGTTGCTTGCCGCATGGCAATTCCGGTCCGATGGTTTCAAACTTTACTTTGGTATCGAGCCCGGGAAGGCCGAGCAGCTCCGGGCCGACGAAGGCCTGCACCTGCGAGCCTTTCTCGGCTACTCGGGCTGGTCAGGCGGCCAGCTTGAAAACGAATTGAAACAGAAGACGTGGATTGTCACGCCGGTGCCGGGCGATTTGCTGCAACATGCGCAGGGCGTGGAGCTTTGGCGCACGGTGCTCGGTGCCATGGGTCCCCAGTGGAAATTGCTCGCCGGCGAACCGGAAGACCCGGCGGCAAACTGACAAAGCGGTCATCGCAACCCAAATCGTTGGCGCAATTCCGCGATCCAGGGCGAATCGCGGAAGAACTGGATCCCATGTCGGCGGCAGGCTTCCTCGAAGCCAGTAGCATCACCCGATGCGAGCGCAGCAATTTCCTCGAACCAGCGTTCGGTTCCGGCCGGCGTGAGCACCTCGATGATCCTCGCCCCGATGTCTCCGCGGTTCCACATCGCGTGCACCACCCGTCGTGGCTTCAAGGCCCAGCATCCGGGACCGGCATGGGCGATCTCTTCTCCGACGAGGATGCCGATCTCGCCAGAAATAACGTACACCCAGACATCGTTTTCGTGCACATGCGGCGGGATCAGTCGCCGTGGTGGTACGACTTGCTCGATCGCCGCGAGAGCACCATTGGTGTGCGCCGCACGAACCTGCACTACTGCTTGAAACTCATTATGCAGTGGCGTGCCGTCCGACGGATTAATTACGATCATCATAGCCGCGATCAAGCCGTGGCTTACAGGTCGGGTCAATCCTGCGAGGCAATTCGCCCCAAGTACGGTTCGGCCGACTGCCGACAGTACCTGGTGACTCAAAAGGCCCACCACCCGGGCGAACATTTCCTTGACAGTGCCGGGGCGGATCTATGCGTTGGACAACTCCATGAAAGTTGTTTCCTCCATCAAATCCGCCAAGAAGCGCCACCCTGATTGCCAGGTCGTGCGCCGCCGCGGCAAGATCTACGTCATCAACAAGACCGACCCGCGCTACAAGGCGCGCCAGGGCTGATTCCCTCTTTTTCGCCGTGAAATCTGAAATCCATCCCCAGCTCAACAACGTGTGCTTCCTTGATGTGGCCACGGGCAAACGTTTCCTCACCCGGTCCACGATGAAGTCGGCCCGCAAGGAGAAAATCGACGGAGTCG
>Ga0210392_10000682_pt1 | contig 19794 bp, 18 predicted proteins | sample IncBWC30OmetaG_FD_161057 | JGI IMG/M metagenome (GOLD analysis project Ga0210392, IMG submission 161057) | Forest soil microbial communities from Barre Woods Harvard Forest LTER site, Petersham, Massachusetts, United States - Inc-BW-C-30-O ...
CGAAGCCATCGCCCAACGTTGCAAGCCGCAAGGTGCCACCGGGAACCGCTAAGGGCTCGAGCGCCGAGCGGCTGAACGCCCCGGTCGCTTTCCATGCGAATGCAGTTTCGGGTATCGAAAAATCGACTCCTGAGTCCGCCGTGTCGCGCCGTTCACGTTCGAGCTCGAAAGGTCGCCGGCTCGTCGTGGGCCAAGGCGTGGCCGCCACCACGCCATCGGGTAACGTGAAGTGCGCCTGGATCCGCAGTCCGAGCGGCCGCGGCGTGGGCACCCAAAGCCAGGCGTCCGGAGATGCCAGCAGATCTCGTCCAGCCCGACGGACGCTCGTTGGGTCGACCGATTTTTCAGGCAAATTGACCGTATATCGGACGCATTCGTCCGGCTTGATCGACGGCAAATCGACCCCTTCGTCTGGGCACCGGTATTCACCCTCAGGGCTTATTACCCTGCCGCGCTCGAGCCACCGTTGCGCGCCCGGGCTCGGAGCGTTCAGCCGCTCGATGCGAAACCCATTCGGACACGCTTTGACCTCGATCCGCTGCAGCGGCGCGTCGACCTTGACGTCGTACGACAAGCTCTCGTTGCCCGTAATGCTTCGGATGTGCGTGCCGACTCGGCGCGCTTTCGCTGGTTCTGCGCAGGGCATCGGACCTGCACCATGCCGACTGCAGCCGCTCAGGAGCACCCCTAAAAAAACCAGCATGAAACCAAAGGCGCGCCTCGACGCGTGCTCGGGACAGCTAGTTTCACGAGCCACGGGGCTTCATGCTATGTCGTCTTTTGCCGACGAACCAGCATGTCCGACACTCTCTCGCGCTTACGCTTGCCGTTCACGATTTTCTCGCTGCTGCTGTTGGTCGGCCTCTCGAAGCTCGACACGGTGCGGCCCGTCGAGGGACAGATCATTGCGCTGGTCGTGCCGCTGGTGGCGGTGCTCTCGGGCGTGATGCCGTTTCGAGACGCCCACGGCGCGCTGCGTGATCTAGTGTTCGCGCTCGGGCTGCTCGTACTCATCCTGGCGGAAATCGGCTCGTATCGTGTGGTGTTCGAGAGCTCGCTCGGGTCGCCACCGTTACTCTACGAGGTGCTGCTGGCGTTGGCGATGCCGCTCGCGCTGCTATTCGAAGTCGCTGCCGCCAAGCGTCACCTGCGCTCGAGGCTCAGCGCGTGGCTCGGCCTGGCGATCGTCTTCGCGCTGTATTTCCCTGGCCACGTCGCGATCAACAACCTGTTCGGTAGCGTGTTCGCCGCGTTCTTGGTGGCCATGTTCTTGGGCGGCGGCTTCGGCTTGTTTCTCGGCGAGCTGGCCGTGCGGCGCGTGCGCGGCTAAGCCTACTTGTTGGGCGCCGCTGGAGCGGGCTCTGGCCGCAGCGCCCACGGCTGTGTCGGACTACCGACACGTTCCTTGATCAGCCAATCGAACACGAGCTTCGCCCAAATTTCTCGACCTTCGGGGCTCGGGTGGATCTTGTCGCGGGCGCGCGGCAAGTCGTGAACCAGCAGGTTGCTGTCCAGGTAGCGGCAGGGCGCAATGTTGTCGCGGATCACTTTCAGGACGCCGCTGTCCGGTTTCCACAAAGGTGGCGCGACCCACACGCAGGGCCGACCGCCGAGCAAGCTCACGAGGTGCTGAACCGGCTTGGCCCGTTCCTCGGGATGTGGGATCTCGATTTCGTTCGCCCCGAGCGTGATGATCACTAGATCCGGGTGGTAGTGAGTTACGAATTGTTGGATCTCGCCGCCGTAGCTCCAATTGGGGATGTAGCTCGGAGTCTTGAACTCTAAGTCGTTACGGACGCCATTGGCCTTCAGCAACTTGCCGAGCGCGCCACCCAGCGCGTCTGCGAAGGAATCGCCAATATGTAAGACCAAGGTGCCTTTAGGCAGCTCCTGCGCGGCAGAAGCTCCGGGCTCCGGCGACGCGGAAGTGGTGGCGGGTGGCGCCAGGCTCGGCTTGGTCTCGGAGTCGCTAGGGAGCGGCGGAGGCGGCGTGCCAACGGACGAGGTGTTCGGCGCAGAGGTTGGAGCGTTCGGCGCGTCGGGCTCGGTCTGGCTTTTTTGGGGGGTGCTCGCGGGCGGGACTGGGCCGGCACAAGCCACCAGCGCAGCAAGAGCGCTCAGGGACAACAGGTCGAGTTCCAGCCCACGCCGACGTCGCGATTTTTGCATCCAGCTCGATGACTTACCAGGTTTCGCGCCTGATGAGTGCCTCCGAAATAGCGGAACGGGTGCACGCGTTCGCCGAAATTCGCGACGCAATCGGCCGAAAATTCTGGGGCCGGTGCACGCCGCACCTGGCGCGCGTCGGCCTCTACGTCCGCGGTCACTTTGGCTTCCGGCTCGAGCAGCGCGCACCCGCGTCCGGGGCGTTCTTCGCGGCCTTCTGGGCAACGCGGGGCGGATGGCTTCGCGCAGCGCACGCCGTTCCAAACCTGCGGCGCGGCGCAGATCTGCTCATTCACGCCGGGCAGACAGCGTTTGTCGTCGAGCTTGCCGAACGGGCAGCGCGCGAGATCTGGCACGACCGCGCAGCGAAAGCCGAGGTGCGCGCCCTGATCGCTCGGCTTAGCGCGATTGCGCAGGCGCGTGTGCATCCACTTTTCGAAGCGACGACTCCAGCTGCCCCCGCGGTACACCTTGGCGAAGCCGGTTTCTGGCGGCCACGGATAAGCCGCGTACCAGTCGTCGGTCCATTCCCAGACGTTGCCGCTGATGTCGTACAGGTCGAACGCGCCGGCCGCGTAGGCCTTCGTCGCGCACGAGCCGCCGCCGTGCTTCCAACAGGCATGACCGTCCGGCGACGCGGCGCCCCACGGGTACTTCAAATATTGCTCGCCACCGCGCGCGGCGTATTCCCATTCGGGCTCGCTCGGCAGGCGCTGTCCGCGCGCCGAGCAGAACGCGTCGGCTTGCGTCCAGGTCACGCAATTGATCGGATAATCGGGGCGATCGTGGTGTGCCGCGTTACACTGGCTGTGCGAGGCGACGGCCGGCGTGCAGGCGCCGTGAGTGACGCACTCGGCGTAGGCTGTGACGGTGACTTCGGTTTGATCGACGCAGAACGGTGGCAACGTGGTGCGAAAGCGTGGGCTTTCGTCTTCGGAGTAGTGCTCATTCGGGTCGGAGCCGACCCAGAACGTGCCACCGGGGAGTAGTGACATGCCCGACGGGCATGGGGGAGTGGGAGTGGGAGTGGGAGCGGGAGCGGGCACGGGCACGGGCACGGGCACGGGCACGTTTACGGGAGCGGGAGCGGGAGCGGGAGCGGGCACGGGCGGTGCGTTGGGCGGTGTGGGGGGGCGCTGTTGGCGGGGCTCGGCGGTGTGTCGCGCGCAGGCCGCGCTGAGGCACGCGGTCCAGAGCAGGACCGCGAATGGGTGACGATTCGGCAACGGCGTATCGGGGCGCAGAGTGACGGGCTATAGCTGGTCCGGGTCGCCAGAGCTACAGCCGTTCCAGACTTGTTTTGCCGATGATCGCGCGTCGTGAGCTCCTCGGGGCGAGTGCCCTCGCCGCAGCCAGCTTGGTTGGGGCGTGCGAAAGCGACGCGGTGCCCCGGGGCCGCACACCGGTCAGCCTCTGGTTCAGCTATGGGGGTACGAATCGCGAAGTGCTGGAGGGTTTGGTGCGCCGCTTCAATGCGCGCCAGAGCCGCGACTACGTGCAAGCCGTCTACCAGGGCGACTACTTCGAGGGCTTGGCCAAGCTGCGCACGGCGATCGCTGCCGGTTGCGCGCCCGTGCTGAGTCACGTGGTCGGTGAGGTCGTGCCTTACTTGGCGAATGCCCACGTGCTCGAACCGCTCGGCGACTATCCCGGAGTGCGCGACCTAGATCTGATCCCAGAGCTCGGCCAAGAGGGCTCTTGGCTGGGCGGCTCTGCGCGGACGCTGGTCGCTCTGCCCTTCAATCGCTCGACGCCGATCGCTTATCTAAACGCGGATCTGTTCGCTCAAGCTGGGCTACGCGCCCCGCGGGACTGGGCTGAGCTGCGCGCGGTCGCCCAGAGGCTCAGTGTGCCGAACACGCGCTTCGGCTTTGGGTGCCCGATCAATTGGTGGTTCTGGGTGGCCCTCGTGGGTCAGGCCGGTGGCAGCGTCGTTGAAGCGGACGGACGTGTTTCGCTCGGCGATGAAGCGGGCGTAGAGGCGCTGTCGTTGTGGCAGGAGCTGGTGCGAGACGGCTTCATGAAGCCGCCTCCAGGCCGCGACTACAACGCTTGGGAGCAGTGCAATCAGGATTTCTTGTCCGGGCGCGCAGCGATGATCTGGTCGTCGACCGCGTTCTTGAAATACTTGGAGGCGCACGCGCGCTTTCGCGTCGTCGCAGCGCCGCTGCCGGCGGGTCGCAAGCGCGCAGTGCCTACCGGAGGCACCTTTTGGATCGTGCTGCGCGGTGCGGTAACCGAGCAGAAGGCTGCGGCCGTGCGCTTTTTACGCTTCATGCATGAGCCGGAGCAAGTGATCGAGTGGTCCAACCGCACGGGTTATATTCCCGTCACCCGGGCTGCCGTAAAAGAGCTCGAACGGCGAGGCTACTACGCCGCACATCCGAACGACGCGGTCGCGCTGGAACAGCTCTCGGTTGCCGAGCCGTGGCCTTGGTCGGTGGATCTGTTCCGTTTGCAGCGGGAAATCGTGCAGCCGCGCTTGGAGAGCGCGGTGCTCGAGGGAAGCGACGCGCGCACGGTGCTGGGCGAAGCGCGCGCTTTGGCGCTGGAGCCGACGTGAAACCGAGCCGGCGCGTCGACCCGTACTGGATGCTGCTACCGACGCTGCTGTTTTTGTTCGTGTTCTTCTTGTTCCCGCTGGGCATGCTGATCAAGCAGAGCTTCTTCAGTTGGGATTTGCTTACCGACGCGCGCTACGTGGGTTTGGGCAACTATCGCGCGCTGCTCCGTTCAGGCGAGCTGTGGCACACGTTCACGACCACGCTCTCGATGAGCACTGCGGTGGTATTGGGATCGATGGCCGCGGGGCTCGGCCTCGCCTTGCTGCTCGATCGCCCCGGGCGCTTCGCCGCGTTTCTGCGCGCCGCAGTGTTCAGTGCGTACGTGGTGTCTTGGGTCAGCGTCGCACTGCTTTTTCTTTGGTTGTTGGACGCTGATTCCGGCATTTTTTCAGGACTCTGGCGCGCGCTGTGCGGCGGCCGCGCGCCGAACTGGCTCGGTGATCCGGCCTGGGCGCCTTGGGCCGTGGCGGGCGTCTCGGTCTGGAAGATCACCGGCTACGCGTTGGTCTTGTTTCTGTCGGGCTTGCAAGACGTGCCAAGCTCGGTCTTGGAAGCGGCCGAGCTCGACGGCGCGTCGCCCAGCGCGCGCTTCCGCAACGTGACTTGGCCGCTGCTCCGACCCACGACGCTGTTCGTGGCCACCACCAGCTTGATCGCGAGCTTCCAACTGTTCGATGTGGTGCGCGTGATGACCCAGGGCGGCCCCGTGCGCTCGACGACGGTGTTCGTGTACGCGGTCTACGAGCAGCTGTTCTTGGATCTGCGCGTGGGCCGCGCCAGCGCGGAAGCAGTGGTGTTTTTCGCTATTTTGTTGCTGCTCACCGGCGCCCAGTTCCTGCTATTTCGGGCTCAGGAGAGCACATGAAGCGGCGCCTGCTCTTGGTTTTGGTCGCGCTGGTTTGGCTGTTCCCCTATCTTTGGATGGGGCTGACGAGCCTCAAACCGCTGGACGAGATCATTCATTCGCCGACCGCGTTGTTGCCGCTGCGGCCGACACTCGACGCGTACCGCGAGGTGTTTCTCACGCTGCCCTTGGCGCACTATTTCCTGAATACGAGCGTGATGGCGCTGTCGATTGCAGCGCTGCAGATCGCGTTCGCGCTGCCCGCCGGCTATGCGCTGGCCAAGCTGCGCTTTCGCGGCAAGCGTTTGGCGTTCGCGCTGATCGTCGCGACCCTGCTGGTGCCCGCCCAAGTGCGCTTCGTGCCCGTCTTCTCGATGCTGGCGGGCGCGCACCTGGTCAACACGCTGAGCGGCTTGATCTTGCCCTTTGGCGTCAGTGCGCTCGGTACGTTCTTGGTGCGCCAAGCGTTACTCAATGTGCCCGACTCGCAGATCGAAGCCGCGCGCATCGACGGCGCGAGTGAGCTGTACATCGTGTACCGGCTCTTGGCTCCCCTGCTCACGCCGACGCTGGTCTCGTTGTTCCTGTTCAGCTTCATCTCGCACTGGAACGACTATTTCTGGCCCCTAGTGCTGACCACCGACGAGCACGCGCGCACCCTGCCGCTCGCGATCGCGCTCCTGCGCGAACAGGGTACCGGTGTCCGTTGGCACATCGTGATGGCCGGCAACGTGATCCTCAGTTTGCCGGCCTTGGCAGTATTTGCAGCTGCCCAACGGCACTTGCTGCGCGCGGTGACGGTGCGGGGGTTTGGCGGCTGAGGGATTTGCCTGGCGAAGTGAAATTCGCGCGTGAGTACCGGGGAGGGCATCGCATCGGGGCCTTCTATGTAAAAGTTTTACATTCCGAGCGCGCGCGAAATGGCCTTCGGCGCAGCGAAACCGTTCGTCCCGGTAGCAACGCCCCTGTCAGTGCAGAATGCAGCGCTGAGCCAAGCGCTCTACGGTCGCGCGGCGCGCGGGGCTCAGTCCGTCGTCTGCGCGCAGCGCGCTCAGCGCGCGGGCTTCGGCTACGCTGTCGGCGACGGCGCAAGCCAGAATCAGCCGTGTGCGCCAGGCTTCGCGCTTCACCCGAGGCATACTGAGCTCCCTTGCCAATGCCGCGTCTAGGTACTCGGCAGCTTCCGTAAAGCGCCCTCGTCCAAACAAATTCTTGCCCAAAAGGTAGCTCGGGAGGCCATTTTGCGGCTCGGCCATGGCCCAATCAGCAAGACGAGGCGCGGCTTCTTCAAAAGCGGCACCGAGCACGGGATCGCCGACCAAGAGGTCGACGATGGCTCGGCGTTGGATTTCGTTCTCGGGGGAGCGTTTGACGTCGAGCGTGCGCAAGCGATCTTCGTCGGCAACGATCGCGGCGACTGCGTCGTAGTCGCGCCGCGCGTCGGCGACCCGGCCTGCGCGCAGCTCGACGTCCGCCTCCGCTTCGCGCGCGCCCGCTTGTTCGAGCATGGCGAGCTCGGGTGACGATGCCAAGGTGGCGTAGGCCTTGACTGCGGCGGCTTCGTCGCCGTCTTTGACGGAGCACGCGGCGAGCTCGAATTTGGCTGAAGTGTAGTGCGGATCGAGCCGGAGCAGCTCTGCCAGCGCCTGACGAGCACCGGCCGTGTCAGCGCTGCCGAGCTTCTGATTGGCGACGCCATTGAGCCGGTCGACGATGCGCGGGCAATGGCGGTCGAACAGCGCCGGGCGATCGAAGCGGACGCGCGCCTCATTGAGCAGTGCCGGGTCGACCTGCACGCGGCTCAGGTCGGCGCGCCAGGCGGTTTCGAGCTCGCCGAAGTTCTTGCCGACCACGCGTTCGATCGGTTCGCCGCCGTACCAACGACGGAGGGCGTTGGCTCCGTAGTGATCGTGAAACCAGTGTACGAAGGCGCCCGCGACCGTGTATGCCGTCGATGAGTTTTTACCCAGAAATCCCAGGCGAAACACCGACTCGAGCGGTGGCAAGAGTGAGAGATCGAGCAGGGTTTTGGCCCACTCATCGAGCGTGAAGTCGTCGTTGTCGTTGGGTGACGCGGCCACTGCGACACCCTCGATGCGGCCCGGATCGGGGATCCAACCGCCGAGCGGGCCCGAGACGCGAAACGGCCCGACACCGAAGCTGCCAGCGACCACGTGCGCCAGCTCGTGACCCACGACGGGGTGCGGGTAAGGCGAGTACTGCACGTAGATCTCGCGGCGCCAGGGCTTGGCGATGTAGGTGCTGGAGGCGCCCATGAGGCGGCCTTTTTCGGCTTCATTCGCGAACAGGAACGCCGTGATGCGCGGCGGCGCTTCGATCTCGAAATAGGCTTCGTCGGCGCGCAGCTCGGCGTCGCAATCGCGCGCGAACAAGAGCGCGTCGCGCCGTAAAATGCCGCTCGAGTACTTCACGTCACAGCGCGCGCCGTACACTTGTTGACCGAGCGCAGCTTCGATGGACGAGCGCGTGCTGAAGTGGCCGAGCGCCGTGCCGTTGCCGATCAAGAGCGCACTGCCGAGCGCTGCCGCGGCGCCGACGAAGGCCAGCCACGGCCGACGAAAGCCGGTAAAATGCAGGTTTTCGTCGAGATGTGCCGCCAGACAGCCGACGCTCAGCAAGCTCAAGAGCGAGCCCGCGCGGTACGTCGCGAGCGTCCAAAACGCGTCGATCACCGTGTCGTACAGCGGGCCCGCGAAGTAGCCGAAGAACGGATCGAACGCGAACACCATCGGGCTCGTGTAGAAGCGCCCCAGGCTCACAGCAATGCCGAGCAGCGGCGCGGAGAGCGCCCCCAAAATACAAGTCGTGCGCCGGCGAAAACCCGGCCGCACGCGGCGCGCCGCGATCCCGACCGCGGCGCCCCACACGCCGGCCAGCAACGCACCCGGCAATGGCGCCAGCAGATACAGCTCGACGCCCCAAGCCACATCGCAAAAGCCGACGCGCAAGCCGTGACCGAGCACGATCAACAATCCCAAGGCCGACAGCCAAAACCCGCGCTGCAACCCGAGTCCGAAGGCCTCCAGCGGCGTCGTGCGCTGCCGAGAAACCTGGAACGCGACGCCCAGCGCAGTCACTGCCGGCAGCACGAGCCCGGCGCCCAATGCCGCCTCGTAGCCCGGGCCGCCGAATTGCGGAATGAAGCCGTAGCTCAGGAACGCAAACGCCGTGATCAGCGCGGAGACGCGCGCCGCGTTAAGGGTGTGCTTCGCCACCGGACTGCGGCACTTCCCGGTCGTCGCTGTCGTCTGTGGGCTCGGGCGCGCGCAGCACCAAGGCCAACACCTCATCGACGCGCGACACGAAGTGTACGCGCAGATCATTCTTCACTTCGTCCGGCACTTCTTCCAGATCGCGCTCGTTGCGCGTGGGCAGCAAGATCTCGCGGATACCGGCGCGGTGCGCGGCCAGCACCTGATCTTTGACGCCCGTTACGGGTAAGATGTTACCGCGCAGCGTGATTTCGCCGGTCACAGCGACGTCCGAGCGCACCGGTGCGTCCAAGAGCAGCGAACAGACGGCCACGAACATGGCTACGCCCGCGTTGGCGCCATCGCGCGAGGAGCCGCCGCGTGGGATATGTAAGTGCAGATCGATCGTCTTCAGCCACTCGGGGTCGAGCTTCAGCCGGTCCGCCTTGGAGCGCACGTACGACACCGCGGTCGCGGCCGACTCCTTCATCACGTCCCGCAAACCGCCGGTGACGCGGATGTCGCCCTTGCCAGGCATGCGCGTGGCTTCGACGATCAGGATGTCCCCGCCGCTGCCCGACACCGACAGGCCAAAGGCGATGCCGGGGGCCAGTCGCCGCTCGGTGACTTCGTTCAGATTGCGCTCCGGACCGAGCAGCTCGCGCACGTGCTCGGGGGTGACGATGATCTGTGTGAACGACTTGCCCTCGGCGAGCTTCACGGTCACGTCTCGACACACCGCGGCGATTTCACGCTCTAGCCCGCGCACGCCGGCTTCCCGGGTATAGGAGTTGATGATGAGCTCGATGCCCTCGCGCTCGAACGTGAGCTGATCCACCGTCAAGCCGTGCTCGCGGACCTGCTTGGGCACCAGGAATTGCTCGGCAATACTGCGCTTTTCGCGCAGCGTGTAGCCGGGCACTTCGATGATCTCCATGCGATCTTTGAGCGCTTCGGGGATGTTGCCGCGGTAGTTCGCGGTGGCGATGAACATCACGTCCGAGAGATCGAACGGTAAATCGATGTAGTGGTCGACGAAGGTGTCGTTCTGCGCGGGGTCGAGCACCTCCAGCAACGCCGCGGCCGGGTCGCCGCGCATGTCGACGCCCATCTTGTCGACTTCGTCCAGCACCAGCACTGGGTTGCGACAGCCCGTCTTCTTGAGCGCTTGCACGATGCGCCCCGGGAGCGCGCCTACATAAGTGCGGCGGTGACCGCGGATCTCGGCTTCGTCCCGCACGCCGCCCAGCGAGATGCGGCCGTAGCGACGACCCATGGCGCGCGCGATGGAGCGCCCGAGGGACGTCTTACCGACGCCGGGCGGACCGACGAACAGCAAGATCGGCCCCTTCTTGTCGCGGCGCAGTTGGCGGATCGCCGAGTACTCCACGATCCGCTTCTTGACCTGCTCCAGGCCGTAATGATCTTCGTCCAGGCAGCGGCGGACCTCACGTACGTCCACGCGGTCGGGCGTGGTGCGCGACCAGGGCAGATCGGCCAGCCATTCCACGTACGTGCGCGTGACCTGATACTCGGCGGATTGCGGCTGCATGCCGCTCAAGCGTCCGAGCTGCTTGCGCGCGGTCTTTTCCGCCTCGAGCGGCAATTCGGCGCGCGAGATGCGCTCGCGCAGCTGCTCGACCTCGTCGTCGTCCGCGGCCTCACCGAGCTCTTCTCGGATGTTGCGCATCTGCTGGCGCAGGACGTAGTCGCGCTGCGAGCGGCTCATCTCGGTGTGGACGAGCGTCGAGATCTCGTCCTTGACCTTGAGCACCTCGAGCTGGCGCAGCACCATGCCCAGCACGAGCTCCACGCGCTCTTTGACGTCGAACGCTTCGAGCACGCGCTGCCGCACGTGGATGCTGGCCTGCTCTTCCGGGAAGTTCGAGGCGATCAAGTCCGCCAGCGCGCCGGGCTCGCGCACGTTGTCCAAGATGCTCGCGGTCTCTTTCGGAAGGTTGGGCATCAAAGCCAACACTTCCCGAGTGTTCTCGCGCAGCTTCTGACCCAATTGATGCAGGTCTGGACCGGGCTCACCGGGGTCGCTGATGCGCTCGACCTCGGCCGTCATGTAAGGCTCGAGCCCGTGCGTCTCTTGTAGACGGAAGCGGCCGAGGCCATTCAAGACCACGCTGTAGTTCGATGGACCCAGGCGGATCACTTTCACGACGCGCGCCAAGGTGCCGATTGAGTACAGATCATCGAACGTCGGCTCGACGGTCTCGGAGTTCTTCTGCGTGAGCACCCCGACCATGGCGCTCTCCTGGCCCAAGAGCTCTTCGACGAGGCGGACGCTGCGCGGGCGTCCGACGTTGATCGGTACGACCGACATGGGGAACAACACCGAGTTGCGCAGCGGCAGGATCGCCAGCTGCTCAGGTCGGCGTGGTTTTGGGGCAGCGCGCATGTTTCCACAGTAATACGGATAGCCAGGAGGTCCAGCGACGACGCTTTTTCGGGGCACCGGCTGGGCTCTACCGAGCGCATCGCGGCTAAGTCGCGATGGCTTCCGGGCTGTGGTATCCCCAGCGTCGATGTCGGCGTCTGGCTCGGCCCGTTCCCTGCTCTTCAGCGTAACGATGGTGCTGTGCGCGCTGCCAGTGGCTTGCGCGGCCGGCTCGAACTCCAGCAGCCCCGAAGGCGTGCTCGCCGCCTACTCGCGGGCGGTCCAGCGCGGACAATTGACGGCAGCCTACGCACTGCTCAGCAATGATGCAAAAAAGAGCATTACTTTCGATGAGTTCAAGCGCATGATTCAGGAAAATCCTGAACAGGCACAGGAGCTCGTTCGGGCGTTGGATCGGCCGCAATCCGGGCCACCGCGAGTCACCGCCAAGGTGACTGGCGCGGATGGCGAGCCGCTCTTGCTCGTCTATGAGTCGGGCGCCTGGCGGGTCGACGGCTCGGCCATCGACCTGTACAGCCAAGCGACGCCCGAGTCGGCGGCGCTCGCGTTTCTGCGCGCGGTCGAGAACAAGCGCTACGACGTGCTGTTGCGGTTTGTCCCGGACAGCCAGCGGGACGGCATGAGCGAGGCCGCGCTCCGTCTGGCTTGGGAGGGCGAGCAGAAACAAGACATGGCGCGGCTTACTGAAGCGCTCAAAGCCGCGCTGCCCACTGCGCACTTCGAGGTCGTCGGTGAACGGGCCACGCTCGCCTACGGAGCCGGTGGAACCATTGAGCTCGTGCGCGAGCACGGGGCTTGGAAAGTCGAGGAATTGAAATGACCGCGCGCATCGCCAAGGTCGAACGCCAAACTCGCGAGACGAAGATCACGGTCGAGGTCAACTTGGACGGCACCGGCGTGTCCAAGATCCAGACGCCCCTACCCTTCCTGTCGCACATGCTCGATCAGATCGCGCGCCACGGATCCATCGACTTGACCGTGCACGCCGAGGGCGACGTCGAGATCGACGGGCATCACACGACCGAGGACATCGGCATCGTGCTGGGCAAAGCCGTGCTCGACGCGCTGGGCGACCGCAAGGGCATTTACCGCTACGGATCGGCCACGTTGCCCATGGACGAGGCACTGGTGACTGCCGCGATCGACTTGTCGGGGCGGCCGTTCTTCGTGTGGCGAGTGCCGTTGCCCAAGGCCAAAATCGGTACCTGGGACGTGGAGCTGGCGGAGGTATTCTTCGAGGCCTTCGCGCGCACTGCGCAGGCCAACCTGCACGTCGTGTTGCACGCTGGCGAGAACCTGCATCACATCGTGGAGATTTCGTTCAAGGCCTTTGCACGCGCCTTGCGTGCTGCAACCGAGCTCGACCCGCGCGCCGTGGGGGTGCCATCGACCAAGGGGATGCTGGTGTGACCCGCGTGGTCGTCGTCGACGTCGGCCTCGGCAATCTGCGATCCGTGGAAAAGGCGTTGCAGGCGGCAGGGCGCGAGCATGGTGTCGCGCCGCTTCGCACCGCGGATCCGGATCTGGTGCGAACGGCGGACGCCATCGTCGTCCCCGGACAGAGCAACTTCGATGGTTTCGTGAATGCGCTCGGACCGGCGCTATTCGAGGTGCTGCTGGAGCGTCTGCGCGCCGGTACGCCGTACTTGGGCATCTGCTTGGGCCTGCAGATCTTGTTCGAGTCCAGCGAAGAAGCGCCCGGGGTCAAGGGCCTCGGTTGGTTCAAAGGCCCGGTCAAGAAGCTGCTCGGTGCGCCGGGCATCAAGATCCCACACATGGGCTGGAACTCGCTCGAGCTACGCGCGGGTGGGCACCCGTACTTGGAGGCCGCTGGGGGTGACGGCGAGCACGTGTACTTCGTGCACTCGTACCACGCGGTGGCGGCTGACCCGGACGTGACGCGGGCGACGGTCGCCTACGGCCCGAACTCGGTGACCGCGTCGGTCGCGCGGGACAATGTATTCGCGACGCAGTTCCACCCGGAAAAGAGCCAAGCCGCGGGAATTCGCCTGCTCTCGAGCTTTCTTGGCAGCCTCGTCACGGGCTAGTCTATCGTCCAGACATGGCGGAACGCGGTGACGACTCGGAGGGTCTCGAAGGAGGCCCAGTCTCGCGGCGCGCGAGCTTCGCACCTACCGCTCCGCCGCGGCGTCCGAGCTTCGCGCCGACGGCGCCCGCGCCGAGCTCAATGCGCCGCCCGCCGCCCGACTCGGAGGCGCCGCCGTCCTCGAACTTCGACGGCGAGGATTTTCTGTTTCATTTGTACCGCGGCAGCGAGCTGCTGCAGGACAACTGCGTCACCGAGGCCAAAGAGGAGCTCGAGCTGGCGCTGCGTGTACAGCCCCAGGATATCGAGGGACAGGGCCTGCTTGGCGTTGTCTACTTTCGGCTTGGGCTCTACCCACGCGCGATCGAGATCTACCAAGAAATCATCCGCGTCTGCCCGGCTGAGATCAGCCCGCGCGTGAATCTGGCGCTGTGCTTCCTGAAAACCGGGCAGTCGCAACTGGCCCGTGAAAACCTGGAAGAAGTGACGACCCGCGTGCCGGATCACGTGCGCGCGTGGGGCTATCTGGGGCTCGTTCACGAGCGCCTGGGCGACTATGAAAAGGCTCGCACGGCCTTCGATCGTGCGGGTCAGCCGCACCTCGTGCGGCGCATGCAGCAGCTGATCGACGAGCAAGCGGCGCATGCCACCCGCGAGAGTGATCACCCGCCCGAGCGCGCAGAAGTGCAGGCCGCCGCGGCCGACGCCGTGCAAGAGCTGGAGACCGATGAGCCCGGCTTTCTGCGAGCCAGCACGCAGGCGGAGATCGGCACGCGCTCGGGCTCGAGCCGCTGGCGCGCGGTCGAGCCCGGGCAAGATCCCGCGCCGCGCTCGCGTCGCATGTCGCTCGCGGGCCGTTTGGGTCCAGCCGTGCCGGCGATCCCAGAACCGCCGGAATTGAGCCGCGCTTCGATCATCCCGGGGGCCAAAGCCGAGGCGCCGCAGGCCATCCACAGCGCCGATCTGAATGCGGAGCCGCCCGTCGTCGCGCCCTCACGCCGCTCGGCGCTGATCGAGGTCACCGAGAGCTGGGCTGTGCGCAGCGACGCCGTGCGCGGGCTATTGGCTCACGGCGCGGCGTTCAGCAACACGCCGCTCACCCGCCGCATGCGCGGTCGCGAGCTGCCCGAGCCGCTCGGCGGTCCGGGCTCGCCCTGGGTGCAGCTCAGTGGCGTCGGGCAAATCCTCGTGGGAGCAGCTCCGGAGCGCGAGCTGTCCGCGTTGGAGCTCAGTGATACCTTCGTTTATGTGCGGGAAAGTTGCTTGGTTGCCTTCGCCGGCAGCGCGCGACACGAGAACGGTCGCCTCCCGAGCGGCGGCGGCGAGCCAATTTCCATGGTTCAGATCAGCGGTCGCGGCACGGTTTTGATCGAGAGCCGCAAGCCCCCGCGTGTCCTAGAGGTTACTGAGAATCAAAAGCTCGCGGTGCGCGCCGACGATGTCGTGGGCTGGATCGGACGGCTGCTCGGTCATCCGCTAGACCTCGAATCCGCGCCTTTGAAAGCACCTGGCTTCGTGGCCTTTTCAGGCAGCGGTTCGGTGCTAGTCGATCTCGGCTGACATGGCGCGCGCCAGTACCCTCTCCAAACGTCCCAATCGCTTGCCTTTGAGCGAGCGCAAACGCCGTCGCCGTTCGCTGAGTGAGGACGCGTTCAACGTCCCCAACCTGCTCACTATGGCGCGCGTCGCGGTGATCCCGCTCGTGATCATGCTGCTGGGTCGGGGCTCGCCCAAGGACTGCGTGTGGGCTGCCTTAGTTTATTCCGCGGCCGCGATCACCGACTTGCTGGACGGCTATCTAGCCCGACGCATGAACGTCGTCAGTGTGCTCGGCAAATTCCTGGATCCGCTGGCCGACAAGCTCCTGGTTATGGCCGTGCTCGTGTACATGGTGCCCATGGGCCGCATCCCCGAGTGGGCCGTCGTGCTCTTGTTGGCGCGCGAAATCTCGGTGACCAGTCTGCGCAGCATTGCCAGCAGCGAGGGCGTGGTGATCGCCGCGGGCGACGACGGCAAGAGCAAGACCGCGTTGCAAATGGTCGGCATCCTGGCGCTGATCCTGGGTTACCCCTACCACTTGAGCCTCGGCCCGCTCGACATGGGGAACGTGGATTTGGTCTATGTCGGGCGCGCTTTGGTCTACATTTCCCTGATTTTCTCGATCCTGAGCGCCTTCTCTTACCTGCGCTTGTTCGCGGCCGCGGTCGAAAACAAGGACCGCCGTCGCGAGTGATTCGGTCACGGAGGCGCCTTGGCCAGACGTTTGCAGAATACCCGCCCGCCAAGTTCTGTGTTTTGGCGAGGCTTTCGCGAGCACCGCAGCGGAGCGTACTCATGCCCAGCCGCTCACGTGACAGGCGGAGCAAGCCCTGGTAGGAAGCCCCCCAGCATGCGTCCTTTTACTGCTCGTCGCCTGGCCTTAGCCGTCCTCGTTCCCGCGCTCTTCGTGCTCAGTGTCATCCCTGGTTGCTCGAATGAGAGCGAAGGCGAGCGCTGCGGTGATGACCAGGGCAACGTCACCGACAACGACGATTGCGGGTCGGGGTTGGTGTGCACTGCGTTCCCATTGAACAACGGCACGACTGACACCGTCGGTCGCTGTTGTTACACCGATCACGTGACCGACTCGCGTTGCCTCATGAACACTGGTATCTCCGCGACCGGCACGCCGTCGGGTGGCGCCAGCTCGAGCGCCAGCGAGGCCGGCGCGGCCGGCGTCAGCGACGCGGTCACCGGCGGCGGTGGCGGCGCAATGTCAATGACGCCCGAGCTCGCGGGCGCCGGGGGGATCTGACATGCCGTCCGGGTCAGCGCTTGCTGCCCTGGGCCAAGAAGCCCTGCTGCTCGCGGTAGCGGTCTCGCTGCCGGTAGTGGCGATCGCTGCGTTGGTTGGGTTATTCGTGGCAGTGTTGCAAGCGGCAACTCAGGTGCAGGATGCGACCTTGGCGCATTTGCCGCGGCTTTTGGTAGTAACGGTGGTGTTGGCGGTGATGGCGCCGTGGATGGGCTCGGAAATCTCGGCCTTCGCGCTGCGCGCGTTTCGCGGCGGGTGATCCGCCGTGGCCGTGCTTTCGCCGAGTGATCTGAGCACAGAGCGCGTCGGTCAACGGCTGCGCGTCGCTGGACGCATCAGCGCGACAGGCACTGGCGAGTGTCAGGTGTCGGACGCGCTGGCGAGCGTGCGCGTCGTTTTTCGGGCAGCGGCAACGCTGTCTGCCGGCGAGCTCGTGGTCGTCGCAGGCCGCTACGACGGCCGAGATCTGCTCGAAGGCGAGCTGATCGAGCGTACGCACTACGCCGAGCCGCGCGGGGACGGCGATTGGGCGCGCTTTGCCTGGCGCGGCGTGGCGGCCAATCTGCGGGCCCGCGCGCGAGCGCTCAGCGCGCTGCGCCACTATTTCGCGCGCGAGCGCTTTCTAGAGGTCGAAACACCGCTGCGCGTGCCGGCACCGGGCGTCGACCTGCACTTGGACGCGATCCCAGCGTCGGGTGGCTACTTGGTGAGCTCGCCCGAGCTGCACATGAAACGGCTGCTCGCCGCCGGCTTTCCGCGTGTTTTCCAGCTCGCGCGCGCCAGCCGCCGGGACGAGCTCGGGCTGCTGCACGAGCCCGAGTTCAGCATGCTCGAGTGGTATCGAGCATTCGCTGGTTTGGAAGAAGTGCTCGCGGATACCGAGCAGCTGCTAGGCGAGGTCGCGCTGAGCGTTTCTGGCGAGGCCAAGCTGTTCGGCCCGAGCGGTCAGGTTTACGACCTGGCTTTGCCGTTTACGCGCGTCACCGTGCGCGAGGCGTTTCAAGAGTACGCCGGAATCGCCGATGCCGTGGATCTCTCGCTCAGCGACGAGGCTCGCTATTTCGAGATGTTCGTCGCGCACGTCGAGCCCGGCTTGGCGCGCGAAGCTCGGCCGCTATTTCTCTGGAAATACCCCGCGAATCAAGCCGCTTTGGCGCGACTCTCGGCGGACGATCCGAGCGTCGCCGAGCGCTTCGAGCTGTACGTGGCCGGTGTCGAGTTGTGCAACGGTTTCGACGAGCTCACTGACGCCGTCGAGCAACGCGCTCGCTTCGAACGAGACACGGCGCGCCGCGCCAGCGAAGGGCGCCCCGTTTACCCGACGGACGAGCGCTTCTTGGCGGCGCTCGAGAGCGGCATGCCGCGCGCAGGCGGCAATGCGCTCGGCTTCGATCGGTTGCTCATGCTCGCGACCGGCGCGCGCGAGCTGGCCGAGGTCATGGCCTTTCCCGCACGCGTGCTGTAGAGGCCGCTCGGGGTCAATCGTAACGGACGATGGACAGGCAGGGTGCCGGAGCGAGCCGCTCCCGTCCACCGAGCGAGCCGAGCTCGATCACGAACACATAGGCAATCACGAACGCACCCTGGCGATCGACGAGCTCGCCCGCGGCGGCGGCGGTGCTGCCCGTGGCCAGCAGGTCGTCGACGACCAACACTTGCGCGCCTTCGCGCAGTGCGTCGCGGTGCATCTCCAGCTCGCTCTCACCGTACTCCAGTGAATAGCTGACCTTGTCCGTACCGCGCGGTAATTTGCCCGGGCGGCGCACGGGAACAAAGCTGGTGTTGAGGCGAGCCGCGAGCGCCCCCCCAAAAATAAAACCGCGTGATTCCACACCGACCACCGCGTCGACCTGCTCGCCGACGAAGCGGTGCGCGATGGAGTCGAGCACGATGTGGAAGCCGCGCGGATCGGCGAGCAGCGGAGTGATGTCTCGGAACAGCACGCCGCGCTGCGGGAAGTCCTTCACCTCGCGAATCAGCGAGCGCACGTAGGCTTGCGAATCGAACAGCAACCCGGCGTCGATGCGCGCTACCTGTCCAGACGGCAGCTCCGGCGCCTTCTTGAGCTCGACGCCGCGCGGAGTCGGCTGCGAGCGAGCCGGGACCGGCTTGTTCGGTTTTGCGAACGTGCCTTTTCTGACCGCCATCCATGGCATGCTAGTCGCCGACGGCAAAACTCACAAATCGCGAATGTCCCCGAGGATCCGCTCCACGACGTCGCCCGCCTCGCGGGCCCACAGGTCGAGCGAGAGTGGCGTGATGCTGGCAACGCCCGCGTCGAACGCTTCGGTGTCGGAGCCGGGCAGGCCGGTGTGCTCGGTGCTGGGTCCACCGAGCCACAGGTACTCGCGGCCGCGTGGGTCGCGACGGAAGTCGACCTCGTCCTTATAGATGCGCCGACCCAGGCGCGTCGCGCGCAGCTCTGTGTAGCCTTTTGGGACATTCAGGTTGAGCAGCAGCGGTGCGGTCACCGGGCGGAGCAGAACCGCCTGAGCCACACGCCGCGCCAACGCGGCCGCGACGTCCATGTCGGCGTCGAACGGTGTCGACACTGCCATCGCTGGGATGCCTTTGAGCGCGGCTTCGCGCGCGGCAGCGACGGTGCCGCTATAGAAGACGTCATCGCCTAGATTCACACCGTGATTCACGCCGGACATGACCAGGTCGGGCCAGCGCGGCAAGAGCCGCGTCTTGCCGTGCAGCGCGACGTACACGCAATCGGCCGGCGTGCCGTCGATCGAGTACACGCCCGGTCCGGGCTCGAACAAGCGCAACGCGCGGTGCACACTGAGCGCGTGACTGGTCGCGCTTTGTTCTATCTCCGGCGCGCACACCACGACCTCCGCGAACTCGCACAAGGCCTGGCGCAGGGCGTTGATGCCGTTGGCTCGGTAGCCGTCGTCGTTGCTGAGCAGAATCAGGGGGCGCACCATTGGCCAAGGCTATCACTGGCGCCGGCCGTGGACGCACCAGCTGCGATCGGGGTATCGTCGCACTCGTGCCTGTTTCGGGTCATGAGGGAGAGGTCGTCGAGGAGATCCGCGCTCTGGTGGAGCACGAGCTAGAGCAGCGGGGAAAGCGCGCCACCGTGCGCGCCGAGGGCAATTCGCTCGTCGTCGGTCGGGGAGCCGCTGAAGGCCGCGCCGATATTCTGGGCAGCGTCGCGCAGTGGGATAATCTGCCCCAAGATCTGCGCGACAAGCGCATCGTGCAGATCGCGCAACTGCTCACGCCTGGGCCCGCCCTCGCGACGGCAGCGGCTCCATCTAAGCGACAGACCAGCCGACCGGGCAGCTTTTCCAGTCTCGCGCCGCTGGGTATCGTGCTCCTGACCCTTGTAGTGCTCGTGCTCGCGTATCGCTTCCTGGCGCCGGGTGGTGCAGCGCTCGGCGGTCTGGGGCGCTTGCTGCATGGCGGCGGCGCCCCGAGCGCGAGCGCGGCGGTTGCCGCCCCGGATCCGGATCAAGAGCGCGCCGTCTTGGCCAGCAGCGCGTGCGATCAATCGCGAGCACGTGTGGCACGCGGCGCCAACGTGGGCCCGGCGGACGTCGAAGGCTGGGTCGTGGAGCTGGTGCTCCTGCGGCGCAGCGGCTCGGGCGCGGATCTGGCGTCAGCTCCGGAGCTCGCTAAATTCATCCAACGCAAACCCGGGGCGACACTGAGCTCGGTGGTTTGGCCGGGAGCAAAGTCTCTGTTCGACGCCAAGCGCTTCGACGCGCAGGTCGAGGTTCGCGCTATTCCCTCGCTCGGCGCGTCGAAG
>Ga0210392_10000683_pt1 | contig 19775 bp, 18 predicted proteins | sample IncBWC30OmetaG_FD_161057 | JGI IMG/M metagenome (GOLD analysis project Ga0210392, IMG submission 161057) | Forest soil microbial communities from Barre Woods Harvard Forest LTER site, Petersham, Massachusetts, United States - Inc-BW-C-30-O ...
CTGTTGGGAGATGGTGCGCATCTTCTCGCCGCTCTTCATGATCAGCTCGGAGCCGCGCGCTTGTTGCGCGGTGGCGGCGGCGATCTGCTGAACGGTGGCGGCGATGCGGCCGATGGCGTCCGTGACCTGTTTCGAGCCCTTGGCCTGCTCGACCGTGGCGCGCGCGATGGCGCGCACCATGTTGGTGCTCTTTTGCGAGCTTTCGAGGATCTTCTTCAGCGCGCGTTCGGCCTCATTGGAGACCTCGACGCCGCGGTCGACGTTTTGCGCGCCGCGTTCCACGGCTTGAATCGCGTTCTTGCTCTCGGCCTGAATCGTCTTGATCAGGTCGGCGATTTCCTTCGTGCTCGCGCCGGCGCGTTCCGCCAAATCTTTGATCTCGTCGGCCACGACTGCGAAGCCCTTGCCGTGCTCGCCAGCTTGCGCGGCGATGATGGCGGCATTCAGCGCGAGCAAGTTGGTCTGCTCGGCGACGTCGTCGATCACGTTCAAGATTTGTCCGATGGCGTCGATGCGCGAACCGAGGTTCGAGATCACGGCCACGGCTTCTTGGCTGCTCTCCTTGATGCGATAGATCTCGCCGATCGTCTTCAGGATGGCTTCGGCGCCGCGCTCGGCGTCTTGCGCCACTTCCTCGGACAGGCGCGCGGTCTCGTTCGCGTTCGACTGCACCTGGTCGATGGATACGTCCATCTCGTTCATGCTCGAGGAGGTTTCCTCGGCGGTGAGCGAGAGCGCGTCGACGTTCTTGGCGACTTCTTTGATCGAGTACGCCATCTCCTCGATCGAGGCGACGGTTTCGCGCACACTAGCCGCTAGCTCGAGGATGTTTCCGCCGACCTGCTCGTTGGTCGCGGTCATCTCCAGCACGGATGAGCTCGACTCTTCGGCGCTGGCGGCGAGCACTTCGACGTGTTGTGCGATCTCGCGGAGGGCGTTGGTGACTTCTTTGACGTAGCGGGCGCTCTCGTCGCTGGCGTTGAGCTGCGCAGCCACACCCTCGGTCAACGTGCGCACCGACGAGGACAGCGACTGGGCCGCCTCTTGCAGCTCGGTTTCGTTGCGATTGCTACGCGCGTTCAGCTCGGCGAAGGTCTCGTGCGCTTCCTGCAGCTCCTGATAGATGAGCGCCAGGCTCGGCGGCGCGCCGAGCGGCACCTCGGGCTTCTTGCCGTCGAGCACGCGGCGCACCGCGCTGCGTAGCGATTCCATGAGCTCGGGCGAGGTGCTGTCCCCGGGGCTGCTCAGCACGACGAGGGCTGCGGCCAAAAACACGATCATCGTGCCGCCGTTGGCACCGACGATGTTGAAGTGCGCGAGTATGGTTGCCAAGAGCGCAATGGCTCCAAGCACGACGATGGTAGTGAGCTGACGCGGCGAAATGCGGATCATGCCTGCTGCTGGGTCCGGGATGAACGACGACCTACGAGACTAACACTAGTCGTAGAGCGCTACACCCGAAGCTCCGGCGGCAGCCGACCCACGCGATCCCGCTTATTTAACCGGTGGGCCGTCTTCGGGCTGCTTTTCCGCGCGTGGATTGCCGGGCGTGGCCGAGCTCTTGGGCGTTGGGGCTTTCGGCGACACTTTCGCAGTCGGCGCTTTCGTGCTCGGCGGTGCGACGGGCGCAGCAACGACCGGTGTCGGTGTCGGTGTCCTGAGCGGTGCGGGCGTCGGCAGCGGAGCGGGCGCGGCCGGAGTAGCCACGACCGGAGTAGGCGCTACCGGGGTAGGCGCGTTCTCGACTCCGCTCGGCATCCCGGTGGGCCTACGCGCTGTCGACGGCCGTGTGGCCGAGCTACTCGGCAGAGCTGCGGTGGGCGCCGCCGGGCGGGGGCGGACCGGCACCGGAACATACGCCGGCGTGGCCGCCGGGCGCGCCGGGCGTGGGGCCGGCGGATAGTAGACCGGTGCGGGCGCAGCGGCGACCGGTGCGGGCGCTAGCGGCGGAGCCGGCGCATAGCGGTTTGCCGGAGCGCTCGGTCCGCTTTGGATAGTAATGCTGCATGCGCTGAGCGTTACGAGCACCGGTACAGCGCCCAGCAATTCAAAACCCATGAAACGGTAAGGCACGCCTAAGTATACACAGGTCAGCGCGATTCCTTCCCCGAGTTTCGACGTGCACGGCTTGCACGAAGCGTTCACTCCTCGCTGAGCGGGGCCTCTTGTAAAAGCCCAGGTCCAGACACGGGCAGCTCCACGCTGAACGTCGCGCCGCCCGAAACGCCGTCTGCGTAGGTGATCTCGCCGCCGTGCTCGATCACGATGCGCTGCGCGATCGCCAGCCCGAGCCCGGTGCCGCCTGGCTTGTTCGTCGCGTACGGTTCGAACAACCGCTCACGCATTTCAGGCGCGAGCCCTGGGCCGTTGTCACTGACGACGATCCGAACTCGCTCAACGCCGGCCGGGCGCACGTCGACGCGGACTTCCGGCGCAGGCTGGGATTCGGCGGCATATTGTGCGTTTTGGATGAGATTGGTTATCAGCTGCACGACCTGATCGCGATCAGCATTCACCGCGGGGCATGCGGCGCTCGTGAGCTTCACGGGCGTGCCAGTGGCGCCGTGCAGCTTGGCGACCGCGCGGATCGCTTCCACGATCTCGAACGGCGCGGGGCTCGGCGCCGGCAAGCGCGCGAAACGCGTGAACTCACTGACGATGTGCGTGATGCGCTGCACCTCTTCGAGCACCGTGCGCGTGGCTTCGTCGAAGTACTCCTCGAACGCCGGATCTCGGCGCGCATGCAAGCGGCGCAATGTCTCGACCGCCGCGCGGATCGGCGCGAGCGGATTTTTGATCTCGTGAGCCACGCGGCGCGCGATTTCGCGCCGCGCCGCGATGCGCTCGGTGGCCGCGAGCCGCTTGCGCAGCGCGGTCAGGTCGGCGATGGCGCGATTGAACGCGTCGGCGAAGGCGCGGATCTCGGCCGCGCCGCGCACGGCGACCGGCTTTGGCTCGCCATGCGCGACCGCGCCCGCTTCGCGCGCCAGCTCGACCAAGGGCCGGCTCAGGCTCTTCGACAGCACGAGCGACAGCACCAGCGCGGCGACCAGCGTGCCGACGCCGATCAGCGAGATGGTCACGTCGAGGTCTTCGAGCGCGGACAACAGCGGCACGCGCGAGCGGTAGGCGCTGATCTTGCGATGACCGAGCTCCGGCAAGTCGAGCACGAGCACCATTCGCTGCTCGGACGCGGAGAGCGGCTCGAAGCTCAGGCTCACGTTGTACGCGCCCCCGATTTTCGCAAGCAATGGCTCCAAATGTCGCGCCGCGTACACCCCAACCCAAAGGCCACGCTTCTCTGGCGAGCGATGCACACAGCCGTATTCGATGGCGAGCGGTGAAGTGTTGCGCACGCCCGCTTTGTCCGCATGCTCGAGGTACGAAACCAGCGCAGGCCCCGGCGTGCGAGTGCCCGGCGCCTGGGCGCCCAGCACCTCACCCGCCGACGTCACGACATACAGCTCGTCCAAACGCAACGCTTGTGCCAGCTCCGGGACGCGCACGCTGATCGCCAGCTTGCGCTGATCGAGATCGCCCGCTTCGAGCCCAACCAACGCGCTGTCCACGAGCGGATCGTGACGGCACAGGGGTTCGGTGAGCAGCGGCAGGCCCTCGAGCTCGTCCGACAGCTCGCGCCCGAGTGGCTCCATGGCTTGCGCGAATTGCTCGCGAAAGCGCTGCTCTTCGCTGCGATGCCAGGCCTGACGCACGCCGAAGCCGAGCGCGACGATCGTGGCTAGGCTGAGGGCACCGATGGCGAGCAGGAGGCGCTGAGCGAGAGTCACGGTGAGCGCTAGCTGGGCTCGGCGTTGGCTTGCGCCGCTGCACAGCGCGGGCAGATGCAGGCGATGTTCTTCGCCTCAGCCGGAATGCGATCCAACGACTCTTGCGGGATCTTCGCGTTGAAGCACCAGCACTCGGTCTTGCCCTGACTCATGCCGCAAGTGTTCGGCTCCCCGCACACCGGGCAAAGACTGGCATCGACCGCGTCCGTCATGAAACAGCGCTCACGCTAGCACCGAACTCTGCGCGCTTCGAGCGCTGCCAGACGCGCTCAGAGCAGCGGATCGGAGTCGTAGTTTCGAAGCAAGCCGCGAAAATTATCCGCCTCCGGCACGCCGGAGAGCAACTCTTGTCGGGCCACTTGCGCGACCACGTAGCGCGCCGACGCGGCCGCGATCGTGCGTTCTGCGCGCGAGAAGCGCCGCCCACGAGCCGATTGGTAATCGTCGAGGAACGCCTGGGACTCGTCCGGTGTCGGCGTGAGCATCGCGGGCAGCTCCCACTGCGCCGTAAACTGCGCTGCGGCGCGCCCGGCGCACTCGGCTTCGGAGGCGGCGTGCAGCGAATCGGAGTCGTACACCGCGCACACCGCGTCGTCGCGAAAACGAATGTTCTTCACGCCCCAATCGAGGTGAGTCGCGACGCGCTTCAGCTTGCTCTTCTTGATCACTTGCTGCGCGGCCTTACCGTGCGCGTCGATGAAGCGCGTGTCCTCGTTGTCCAGGTTCTGCTGCTCCCAGATGTGCTGCGGTGGCGGCCAGAGCGAGTCGAGGCAGGCGGGCGAGACCGGTAGCTCCGCCACGTCGAGCGGTTCCAAGAGCGCGTTCAGCTCGGCCAAGCTGCGCGCCAGCTCGCGGCGCACCGCCGGCTCGTGGGCGTCGCGCTGATCGCCGTCGAGGTAAGCGTAGAAGCCCGCCGATAGGCCTTCGTCTGCCTCGAAGATCTCGCTGCGTTGCCTCGGCACCGGAAAGCCGTGCGCGGCCGCGGTGCTCAGACAGAAATGCATCGCCAAGAGCTCGCCGTGCGAATAGCTGCGGTTGAACAACTTCAGCACCGCGGGCTCGCCGCTCTCGAGCACGATGCCGAACACCGCGCCAACGCTCTTCTTCGCGAACAGCGCGCCCGCGCAATGCACGCCGAGCTGAGCCAAGGTCAGCTCCTCGACCCAGCGCTCGGTCTCCTCGTGACTGCGGTCGCCGACGAGAGTCGCCAGATCCGCTCGGTACACGCGATCCCTGAACTCGCCGGCCAAGATCTCGGCCAGGGGTTGGACGCGATAACCGCGCACGACGGAATCCATATCTCGAGCAGTGTCCCGAGGGTCACGGAGGGGTGTCAACCATGCCCCGAGTCGGACCCAGGAAAGAGCGCTTCGAACGCGGGTCCGGTCGCACAGCTGGCGCACTGCGACCGCGCCGGTGGGCGCCCAGAACGGAAAAGCCCGACCACTCCTATTCGAGCTCGTACGCTTGCTCGAGCTCGTCGCGCCCTCAGTGTACGTCGACGACACTGCCGTCGGCATGTGGCCGAGCGGCTGCAAGTAGCTTCTTCGCGGCACGCAGCACCGACTCGTCCGCGGTGACCTCGCTGACGCTTTCGAGTGGCACCCAGCGCACGTCTGCGACCTCTTCAGTGCGCGTGAAGTCGCGCGTGCGCGCTACGAATGCGAAGCGCGCGTCGAAGTGCTCGTGCGCCGGCTCCGATTTGCGCGCGGGGATGGTGTGAATGTCGACATCGAACAGCGCGCCGTCTTTCGCCAGCGAGTCGAGCTCGCCGAGCCCAACTTCCTCTGCCACTTCGCGTCGCGCCGCGCTCGCCAGATCAGCGTCCGTCGCCTCGACATGACCGCCCGGCTGCACCCAAATGCCAAGCTTCTTGTGATGGATCAAAATCAAATCACGGCGATCGGGACTGAGCACGAAGGCGCTCGCTGTGAAGTGCCCAGGTACGAAGTGTGAGCGCTGGCAAGCCTGCGCTGCCAGTGTCAGCGCGAGCATACGGGTCACATAGCTCGCCTCAGTCGCATCTGCCGCTCGGTAGCCGCTCAACTGTTCACGCACCGCTTCGAGTCGCATCCGCCCGCCGTAACCCGCCCGCGCGTGCGTGCGCAAGCTTCCGCCCACAGCCCACAAAACCCGCCCCAAATCCCCGCGCCTCGCACGCCGGCCCAGCGCCGCGTTTCGCGGTTGACCATCGCCGGGTTCTGTGGGAGATACGCCCCCTCCTTTCGGCGTTTTCTCCGCTAAAGACGGGTCATTAGCTCAATTGGTAGAGCAGTGGATTCTTAATCCATTGGCTTCAGGTTCAAGTCCTGAATGACCCACAACATCATTGAAGAATCTCGGAAGAGCCGAGACAACCGAGACAGCGACCGAGACAATTGTCTCGGTGCCGTCCGGCCCAAATCTAGCCAGTGGTCGCCGCCGCGGCCAACTCGGGTATTGCCTCGTCCAACGCTTTTAGCTGGCCGAGGTTCAGCTCGGAGTAGGTCCGCGCTTGGCGACGGTAGCCGTACAGCATCTGACTACTGCGGTGCCCCGTCCTGTCACATACCCAGGCTTCCGTTCGGCCGTTGACCAAGCTGACCGTCACGAACGTGGCGCGTAGATCGTGCGCTCTCAGGGCGATGCGCTGGTCTGTGCTTTCGAAGAGCTGGGACCGGCTGATGCCTGCCATCCGTAGATAGTTTCTGGCGCAGCGCGAAGGGCACGCTGTAGTGGCGGTCGTCGAAGTCGACGTGATAGTCGATGTTGGCTCGCGTGAGCTTGCGCTGTGGCAGCTCGAAACGGCGCGCGGGCAGCGACTTCATGCACGGCCTATCGAGCGTCTCGAACGCCTCGCGTCGGGTGCCGGGCAGTTTCTGGAAACGCCGAGTGTTGAGCTCCTCCAGCAGCTCGGCGATCGCATTGTTGAGCTCGGCCAGCGTGAAGAATGCGCGGTTGCGAAGGCGAGCGAGGATCCAACGCTGCGCGATCAGAACTCCGGCCTCCACCTTGGCCTTGCCCTTTGGTTTGCCAGGCGGCGCGGGGATAGCGGCGATCCCGTAGTGCTGCGCGAGCTCATTGAAAGCGTCGTTGATCTCGGGGTCGTACCGATCGGGTCAACGGCTCGGTACTTGGCGCCAGTCGTCCTGACCGTTTTTTGGGTCTCGCGCTTTGCCACGGCGCGGGCATACGACATTCCGGGCACCGATTGGTATGAGCTCGGCGCGAGACTCGAGAAAGTTCGCGCACGCGGTGATGTCGTAGCCGTGTTCCCGGGCTACTTTGCCGCCATTTTCCGACGTTATACGCGTATCGAAGAGCTCGCGCCCGTCACTTTCCCGTCCGATCTGGAGCGCGTGCTCGCGCGCGGGAAGCGCGTGCTGCTCGTGGTCAACGGGGGCCGCTACTTTGGCAACATCGACGCATATCTCGCACTAGGGACGCGCGGGACGCCGCTCTTCGAAAGCCAAGTTAGAGACACGTTGCGAGTCCTTTCACTGTCCGCGCGGCGACGCAGAGCGTCGGCGATCGTCGCCCCTAACCCGGAATCCCTCTTGTTCACGGGCCTGATGGGCTCGGGCGGGTTCCCGTGGCAGGGAGACCCGACCGAGCGCCCGTTCTCTCGGCTGAAGGCGCTGCTGTCCGGCAGTCGCTTCGTCTTCACGGATTTCGAAGCATACCATCCGCAACGCCTGGCGCGCCTATTCATCGGCAGCAGCGAAGCTCGCGGGCTCGTCGTCGGGCCCGGCATCGCGAGCACCCTGCACAGTGCGGGATTCAGTGACGTCCTTCTTGACTGTGATGACCCGGATTGCGACCCGGACTCGAGGGTGCTGGAGGCTGCCGGATTGGGTGTAGTTGCGAATGGACTAGGTGAAGGGGCGGATGGGGACGCACCTGAAGCCGTGTATACGCTGCCCTACCGCGCCGGCTGGCGTGCCGCCTCACTCGACACGTCCGCAATGCGCGGAAGCGCGCGGACCATCAGGCTCACGTTGCACACGAACGGGACTCACTTTCCCGTGGCAATCGACGCACGAATCATCGGAGACCATCATTGAGCCCGGATAATATCCCTCTCGTTTCCATCGTGATACCCATCTACAACGAGGAGGCGATTCTCGAGCGTGCGTTGAATGAGTTACTCCGCGAATGGCGCATCCGACCGCTTCGATTCGAAATCATCCTCGCGGAGAACGGCTCTCAAGATCGCACAGTCGCAATCGCCCAGGAAATTTGCCTCGCGAACGCAGCACTGAAGCTGGTGTCGACCGGAAGCCCGAACTATGGGCAGGCGTTGCGAGCTGGGATCCTCGCCGCGCGGGGCGAGTTCGTCGTGTGCGAGGAAATCGACCTGTGCGACACCGACTTTCACGAGCAAGCGCTACACATCTTGCGCACGACGCGCGCCGATCTTGTAGTCGGCTCCAAGTTGATTGCCGGTGCCACTGATCGGCGCCCATTTGCTCGCAATGTGGCCAGTCGCCTGTATACGTCGGCGCTGCGAGTGCTCCTGGGGTTTCACCCACGGTCTGAAGGCTTTCCGCCGCGCTTCCCTTCTCCCCATCCTCGAGCGCTGCGTCGTGGACAAGGATGTCTTTGCTAGTGAGCTGGTGATTCGTGCGTATCGCGTCGGGCTCGATGTGCGTGAGATTCCAATTCGCGTGGCCGAGCGTCGAGCACCGTCTATCAACTTGCTCGCTCGGATACCGGGTGTTCTGCGCAGCTTAGCCAAGCTCACGTGGGCCATCTGGCTCTCCCGACCCACGCCAGCAAGACCTGGACCCACCTAGCGCTTCGAGCTCGGGGGCACACGTGCGCGCCGGCCGTCGTGGCTAGAAACCCATCCGACGGTTTCGCGAATGTCGCCGCCGGTAGTCTACGCGAAAACCCCGACAGAATCTCCGCTGCCAGGATGACGTCCGTGTTCGCGCTCTTGAAGGCGTTGATCGGGGCGCTGCTCGCGGCGACGAAGCCGCGAGCGAGCCTCGTCGCTGAAAGCCTGGCGCTTCGCCAACAGCTCGCTATCCTGCGTCGGACAACACCACGGCCACGGCAGCATGAAACAGAACTTGTTGTGCTGAGTTTGGGCGCTTTTTCTTTTGCGGTTTCTTCATCCCGCGATCTCGAGTCCACCGCTTCCCCGGGTGCAACGGACGGCCCGTTCAAGACCTCAAAGAGCTGGTTCAGCGCGTTGACCGCTAGCTCCGGCCCGCCAAGCGTCATGATCGAGCATGCCGATTCGTCCAACATCCAACCCGGCAGCTCTCGCGATGCCGTTCCCTTCGGTTGAATGTGCACGAATTCTTTGCCCTCGGCGCGGACTCGTCGCACTACTACGACGGCTTTGCCAGACAGCGGATGTCATCGATACCAGATCCTGGCGGACGTCGTTTTGTATGTAGAATGTGGATCTCTCTCCCCGCTTCCCGGCGAAGACGAAGAGCGCCCGTGATCTAGGCTCGGTTTGCATTCTTTTCGCGTACCAACCCGCCGAGTCGCTCGAACCCCAACCGCATGTCCACCGGCTCGAGCGCAACGAAGATCGGTAGTCCGTGCGCGATCATCTCGAGTCGTTGTCCAGCGCTGCAACCACAGACCGCAACAGCTCGGCGTCGAACCCGGTTGCCACACGAATCGTCGCCGCGCCGACCTGCACGGCGAACTCTGCCGGCGCAGCCGACGGTAGCCGCACCAGCTTCGCGAACCTCGGCGCACTCGTGGGCGCATCTTTCATCCAGAGGTACGCGCTCGAAACCGAAATCCCCAACCGCTCTGCGACCTTTTTCACGGGCTCGCCCGTCGCTCGCACCTCCGCGATCAGCCGCCCTCGATCCTCAACCGTGTATTGCTTGCGCATGCCCCCTTCTGGCACTCCGCGCAACGCGCTCGCTACATGGGGTCCGTGGATCGGTTACTTTGTTCTGCCTGATCCGATCCTGGCCCGCCCGGCGCCTGCTCGAGCTCGCTCCCGTCAATTGGAAGCAAACACTCGAGCAGTCCGAAACTCAGCAGAAGACGCTCGCCAACGTCTTTCGACGTGTCGCGCTTTCGCCGCCTGCCTGAGCTCGCCATTGTCCCGCATCTTTAGGCCATGCCGCACATCCCGGCCACGACGAGACAGACCGAACGGATACTCGGCGTCTCGAACTTGATTTTGGGACGAGGTGTTTGGCATTACGGGCGACGCGACCGTAGCCGACGTCGGGTCAGTCCAGGGCGCGTTCGCCGCGCTAATAGGCTTCATGATGACCCGACCACCATAGCCAGGACAGCACGAGGAGCTGACCGCGCTCGACGGGCGATCGTCGTTTCCGCAAGACGGGCCCGTTCGGTACCCATGTACCCTACTTGCACGACGCTGGTCGGATCAGACAATATGCATCAGGATCGCCCGTGCCCAATGCTTCCTGACAGTGCAACCATCGCGAAGTCACCGTCGTTGGCTGCACGCAACAATTGAAGTATTTGCGCGGACGAGACGCGGCACACTGGTTAATAAATGAACTTACTCGCGTGGACGCTATTTCTCTCACTGACGCTCCTCGGTATTTTTGCCGGTATCGTGCTTGCTCAGTTTTTCAACTCGAGGAGCAGGGCGGAAAACGCCATCGTGGGTCTCCTTGTGTTCTGGGGCATCATTGTGGGCCCGATCTCTTTGCTAGGCTATCTGAACTTTCTGTACCCTGGGTCGGTCGCGGTGCTTTCAGCGGTCGCCTCGGTTGGTGTGTTGGTAGTCGCGGCCCGTCGATCGTCGCCGTTGATCGTCGCCAAAAAAATTACCCGGAGCTTGCTCAATTCGTTCGCAATGCCGGCAGAATCGATCAAGGAGAGTTGGCAATCAGGCAGCTTGTCCGCGGTGGGCATTATCGCTGCGTTCGGTGCAGTGGCGTTTACGCTGATGCTCTCCTATTTGGTGCCCGCGGATGAGTCGTGGGATGGGCTCTATTACCATCAGCCCATCGTTGGGTTTGCTTTGCAAAACCACGGATTCAGTTTCGTTAACCTTCCGACCACGCTGCTAGCACAGACAATCAACGGTTACCCAAAGTTTGGAGAGATGTTCTCTCTCTGGTTCGTGTTGTTTACCGACAAGACGTTGATTGAAGCGGGAAACAGCTTGGCCGCACTAGGGATGATGTTAGCGATCTATGCGCTAGTGAGACGCTATTCAGTCGACCGCGTTGCCTGCATTGGTTGGTCGTCGGTTATCTTGCTGATGCCAGCGATGTATTCGCAGCTTCGAACGACGATGGTTGATATTCAGCTGTGGTTCTTTTATCTATCGGCGGTCTATTTTGTGACTAAGCCGATGCCGCGAGCTCGCGATATACTGGTTGGCTTCGTGGCAAGTGCCTTTGTTTTGGGCACAAAGGGCACGGGGTTAGTTCTGGTGCCGCTGCTAGTGGCGATAGGGTGTATTCGGCAAACCCCTCTGTCTTCCGGGCGCTCGCGTGCCGCGTGCATTTGTGCCGGTCTGGCGCTGATAACCGCCGTCGTTGTCTTGACATCCGGCCGGAACTTTCTGGCATATGGGAATCCTTTCTGGCCTATCAGTTATACAAGTCGCTGGTTGGGAGTTAGTTTTCCGGGCGTTGCGACTATTCAACAGCTCTCACCGGACCCTGACATGATCCAACTTCTCGCAAGAGAATACGAACATCCGTCGGGTGGTGTCCACGACATCATTGTCCGCAGCTACGGGAACGCAGTCTCCTGGGTTGTCGCGCCACTGGGTATTGCGAGTTTTTTGATTGCGCTGACAACTGCGGTGCGCGGCGTGGTACGGCGAGCACGAGACGACCTTGCCGATAATCTGCTGCTCGTTGGCATAGCAACGCTTAGTCCACTTCTGCTCTCGCCGAGCTTTGCGAATGCTCGTTACAACGTCCAAGCCGTCGTCTTGGCAATATTGGCGATTGCGTGGCTCGCTGACAAGAGCGGCAGGCCGCGCCTTCAAGACGGTGCCGTGGCAGCAGCCATTGTTCTCTCGCTGATGTCGGCTGTCTGGAGCGACTACCTTTGGGGATTAGGGCTAAGCTGGAGAGACATTGCCGCGCTAGTCAGACACGCCAAGATTGAACGCCGCAGCATGAACTTTTCGAAGGTGCAGATGCCGCCGGAAGTAGCAATACGCCGGGAAGCCGAGCTTGGTTCGGGAGACGTCGCGTCCTTTACGGATGAATTGACATTTATCGGTGTGCTCTGGAACGACGAATTTTCAAACCGAGTCATCTACATACCGTGGACGGAGAGTGCGAGCTTTCTTGAGCAGCTCGAGCACACGCACACGCGATGGATCGCTGTCGGAGGTCGCAGTGCGGCGCGGCGCGCACTGGAACATAGCGGACGCTACGAGCTAGTGGGCACCGCAACCCAACAAGACAACACTGTTATCTTCCGACGGCGCACTGATGGCTAGTTCGGGTGCTGTCACGGGGTCACGGCGGACATTGGTCCGAGCAAAGCACCGCTCCTGGCAGCTCTATCGCTCCCAACGGTGCGCCAACCCGCTATCCCACTGTGACGGTCGTGCTGCCGGACAACAATGGACAGAGCGCGCGATCGGAGGTCCGACCCCCGCCGCAACTTCAAGCCCCTTGTCGTGGTGGAATCTTCAACGATCCTGAGGCGGAGCAGGGTCATAGCCGCGACAGTGGCGGTATTCGCCTACGGCTATGGACGGGCTACGACCTGCTCAAGTCGCCGCGCGTGCGAGGGTGGTCCCAGATCGCGAGGACGTGCCGTCGCCGCTTGAGCTTTGACGTGAGGCTTGCAGATTCGACGATAACAGAGCATCGTTCGCATCCCGAGTTTCGGGGGAACGACAAGGAGGAACGATGGGATCAAATTTGGGTTGGGGCACGGGGTATTTGCGATCGGGAAATTTCATTCGGCGCAAGGAGCGAGCTCTCATGGCTGCGGCGGTTTTTTTCGGGGGAGTTCTGCATGGCGCGCCTGCGGCCGCGCAGACCAACTCCGGACCGGTGATATTTTATGGGGGCCGCATCATCCCGAATGCGCAGGTCGAGGTCGTCTACTACGGGAGCAGCTGGACTTCGAGCGCCCTCACCAAGTGGGACGACGGGTTGCTGAACCTCGCGGACTATATCTCTGGGGTCTCGGCGCCCGAGAACAGCGGGTGCTGCCAGCCCGCCTTGAAGCAATTCGGCATCACCGGTGCTTCGGTCTTCTTCAATCCGCAAATTGGCTCGCCCACGAAGCTGCTAACCGAGCCGCAAGTCCAATCCATTGTAAGCCATAGTGCTCCGGCGGCCGGCTATCCGAACCCGAATCTTCTCATACTCGTGGTTTTCGGCCCCGGGTTCAAGCCGAACAATTGCAAGGTCGCGGGGCACGACTCGCACTGCGACAACACCGTTTGGTGGGCAAGACACGACTCCATTGTGCTCGACGAAAACTATGCCTACGTGTTCGTTGATACTCAGACTCCGTTGCCCGGGGCAGCCCATGAGGTGATCGAAGCGATCACGGATCCGGCCTATAGTGAGGGCTCTCAATACGCCGGCTGGCTGGCCTCAACGGGCGCAGAAATCGTGGACGAGACGGACTGCATTTTCAGCACCAACCAATTCAGCTACACCGATCAGATCTTCCCCGCGGTTGCCCTGCCAGGAACCAAGGATAACACGCAGAACGGCGCTTGCTCGACCACCGGCTATACGGGCACCCTGACCGGCAATCTCGCGACGTTGCTTGTGGGCGATCTGGGAGAGCCGAGTGGTTGGCCGCATCTGGCGGACGTGTTGACTGTCAACTACGGTCCCGCAAACGCGAACGGCTTCGCGATCAACGCGCCGTACATCAACGTGCTGTCGTCGAACGGCGCTGAGTTTACATATGCCCAGTGGTGGTCGGGGCTTTTCCTCGGCAGCAAGGGCACTTACATCGCAGATGTCGATGGTGACGGCTATGGGGATCTGGTCGGGGTCGGTGACAATTATATCGGTGTACTGCCGAGCCGGGGCACCGTGAACGGCTTCCGGGCTTACCAGACTTGGAAGTCGAACTTCCCATTCTTCGGCTCGCACGGCACGTTCATGGCGGACGTCGATGGCGACGGATACGCCGATGCGATCGGCGTCGGCGACAACTTCATCGGTGTACTGCGTTCCACGGGCGTTGCGTTCGGCGGATACGAAACCTGGAAGTCGAATTTCCCATTCTTCGGGACGCACGGCACGTTCTTCGCGGACGTCGATGGCGACGGCAAGGCGGACGCCATCGCGGTCGGGGACACCGGCATCGGGGTCATGCGCTCCACGGGCTCGGCGTTCGGTGCCTTTGAATGGTGGAACAATTTCCCGTTCGTCGGCACATACGGTACGTTCTTCGCGGACGTCGATGGCGACCACAAGGCGGACGCCGTCCGGATCGGGAGCAACTTCATCGAAGTGATGCGCTCCACAGGCTTGAAGTTTGGCACGGACGAGACCTGGAAGTCGAACTTCGTCTTCAACGGCGCGCGCGGCAATTTCTTGGCCGACGTGGATGGCGATGGCAAGGCGGACATCATCGGCGCAGGGCCAAACTACATCGGCGTCTTGCGTTCGACTGGATCGATGTTCGGCGCGTACGAGACCTGGTACGGGGCTGGGTTCTGAGCGCTCGGCGGGTGATTGCGCCATCGACCGGCCGCTCGCTTTCGCTCGCGCATCGTGAAAGACGCTCGCCGCGCGAGCGAGAGCTCGGCTAGCGCTCGCTACTTCCGCGGCTTCGAGCGATACGACATGCCCCGGGCACCCAGTGGAGCCTAGCAATGCCGAAGTTCCCCTACGTCCGGACGGCGAGCCCCATCGCCGATGAAACTCTTGGTCAACGCAGGAGTCGCCTTTCGCGCTGGACGAGGTAGCAACGGGTGTCTGGCTTGAGCCCTTGGTGCCATGGCATCCCGCCGTGGCTCTACCGCCTCCGGTTCGCAATCGCGAAGCCGTCGGCGCCGCGACCTAAGGGTCAGCCTCTGGCTCGGTCTGTGCCAAGCCCTTAGCCCATAAGTGGCGCGCGAAGGCCCTACGCGCATAGGGCTTTGAGTCAGCTCGCTCGCTTTTTGGCCAGGCGAGTATGCCGGAGAGAGGCCCGCAGACCCGCAGAGGTTCGCCTGGAATGGCAAGCCTTTTGCTTCTACACTTCAGTCATGACGAGGGCCCTTCGTTCTAGGCTTCCAGTTTCCCTTGCGCTCCCGCTTGCGTGGTTCACGCTCCTTGGGGCGACGCACTGCGGCGGCGAAGCGCAAAGTACCGCCGGGGCCAATGCAGGCGGAAGCGGGAGCGACGGGGCGGGCCACGCAGGCGAGACAGGAGTAGTCAGTGGGGGCGACAGCGGCATGACCGGAAGCGCTGGGGCGGGCGCTTCGACGAGCGCTTGCCATAGTCCTCTCTCTACCCCCGTGGGGCGGCCGCAAGCGGTTGCGTGTGCCGCAACAGCGCTCGGTGCACTGGTTGCGAGCTCGAGCACATGCACCATAGACTCGGACTGCAGCGACGCCGGTTCGGACATGCAATGCCTGCGCGGCAAGTGCAGTATCGATGGGTGCCTCGCGGATTCGGACTGCCCGTCAGGTAATGCCTGTCAATGTTCGAGTCAACTGCGCGGAGACGTGGAGAGCGGCAATAGCTGCGTGCCCACCGGATGTCGCGTTGATGCCGATTGCGGGCCCGGTGGCGCCTGCTCACCAGACACCTCCGGACACTGCGGTTCGGTCGTTGGGTACCAGTGTCATTCTGCTGCGGACACGTGTCACTCGGACGCCGATTGCTGCGGCAACACGCCGCAATGTGGTTACCAACCGGAGCTCGCGCATTGGGCTTGCGCGGCGATAACTGTGTGCAGCGGATGAGCGTCGTTCGTCACACGCGCTCGGCGCTTACATTCGCCTCGGTGCTTACGTTCGGCTGCACCGCTCAGCCGTCTACGCCCAGCGAATCAGAGCAGTTTCTGAGCGACCGCGCGTACCGGCGGCGCGAGCTCGAGCTGTCGCTCGTAAACCCGAACGATGGCTACGCACAGCTGCGATTGGCGCACTACGCGACTGGCACGGCGTCGGACTGGGACAATCTGCCTGAGTGGAACCCAGAGACCGAATTGGTTTCCTCGGAATTCATTGCATCTGGGAACGCAATATCGAACGCGGCGCCAGCTGCACTAGAGCTGCCGGATCTGAATGACGAACACGCATTGCTCGCTTTCGGCAAGCGGGCCTTCTCGCGCTTTCCTGCTCAGTTGGCACCTTACCTGAGCGTCGCGCTCGGTTCACCCACTGCCGCGGCCGAGTATGGCCTCTGGGTTGACGATACTCGAGGCGTTGGTGGCCTCGTGCGAGCGCGCGTGGCGGACGGCAGCACGGCTCTTGCGTTCACGTGCTCCTCCTGTCATGCCGCGCGGACGACGGAAGGCGTGACAGATGGTTCGCCAAACGCCGCGTTGAATTTGGGAGCTGCCATCGTGGCCGCAGCGGGAGGAACGCTAGACCCCGAAACGGCCGCGCACTTTGCGGCGTGGGGCTCGGGGCGACTCGACGTCACCACCAGTACTGGGCTCGAACCCGCCCGCTTCGCAGATCTGCGAGCCGCGCGCTTTCAAACCAACTTGCAACAAGATGCCACTCTGTCGATGCGCGGCCAGACGACGCTCGCCATCAGGATTGAAACGCTGCTCATCACCTCAAGTGGACAAGTGGTCCGCCCGCCGCGCGTGGTCGCGCTCGCGCTGGCCGCGTATATCAACTCACTCTCTGAGGCACTGCCCTCGGTCGCGACAGCGGAGGTCACGGCGCCGCTGGGCGCGCGTATTTTCGCGGCCAACTGCACGTCGTGTCATTCGCAGCCAACCTTGTCGGGCCTGGCAATACCGCTCGCGACCATTGGCACCGATGAGACGCTCGGTCTCTCGAGTGAACGCGGCACAGGGATGTACCGCGTGCCATCGCTCCACGGCGTCGGGACACGCGGACCCCTGCTGCACGACGGCAGCTTGCCGTCGCTCGCGACGATGTTCGACCCCGCTCGGGAGACAAGCGCGTTTGCGCAGCGATTGCATGGCACCGGTGCAGTGAACGGACACCGATTCGGGCTCGACTTGCCTGAGGCCGACCGAGTGGCATTGATCGAATACTTAAGTTTGCTGTAGGTCGTACCGGGCTTCTATCGCGGCGTACTTACTGAGATCGCGGTAGGTACACGAATGCTCGCGGGCTCTTGACGAGCGGCAAGGTCAGATGCTGGGGTTCGAATACCGGCGGACGCTCGACCCCGTATAGTGCCAAAACTCGACTGAGCTTGATCTGGCCGGATCTCGACGCCCTCCTCTGGGGCGAGCGGGTCTGCGGGGTATCGCAGGCATCGTCATGCCGGACACTCTGTTGCGCTGGTATCGGATGCTCGTCGCCGCGAAGTACGATGGTTCGCGCCGTCGCGGTTCGGGGCGCCCGCGCACAAAGGCAACGCTCGCCGAGCTCGTATCCAAGATGGCCTCGGAGAATCCGAGTTGGGGCTACACGCGGAGCCTCTCGTCGTCGGTGTACTTCGAGCTGGACATCACCGGCAACGTACGACGTTTGCGCGGCGGCAAAGCGCTGTCGACGTCCGCGCCGCTCGCGAGCGATCTGGGAGGGTACCGGTATACGGCGTTCGGGCACCTCAATACGACGGACATTGCGACGGCGTATCCGAGCGTTGCGGGTCAGAGGTACAACCAGCCGCTGCGTTGGCAGAGTCGGTGGTACATTGATCGGGGTCTGGGTCGGGGTTGTACGACTTCCGAGCGCGGGTTTGGTCGCCGGAGCTGGCGACGTTCTTGCAGCCGGATGAGTACGTATTTCTCACTCATAGCGGCACGCTGTGGTCGTGGCCGGGGCAGAATCCTTTCAAGTACCGAGATCCGAGTGGTCGCACCGTGCCGATGCCGCCGACCCAATTGCCGACCGACGGATACTTCGGCCTCGGTGGGGCGGCCACTGGAGCGGAAGCCGCAAAGGCTCTCCTGGGCATGGCTCCTGACGACTTGGCGCACTGTCGGTACGCCGACGCTTACAAGCATTTTCAGCTCGCGAATCTGGCTGCAGAAGCGAGCTTGGCCTCCGCAGCGACAGGATTTCTGGGCGACGTCCTGCTGGCGGCGCTTGGCGGTGAGGATAGTGCGGGCGAGGCCGGCCCTGCAGATCCGCCTACGACGCTAATTGGCCAAGAAAACGGGCCGTCGATTGTTGTCCCAGATGGTGCGACCGGGCCAACGGCCACGCCGAACGGTAAGGGCGTCGTATATACTGGTGGCAACGGGACTCGACCCGAGAGTTAGCAACGTTCGCATTATGGATCCAACTGAAGCAAAGGGGCCGTCCCCTGGCTATCCAGGTGGGTATGCGTCGTATTCGAACTCCAGTGGCCAAACTGTTAACCCGAGCACAGGACAAACGGTATCAAAGTCAGATCCGGCTTGGCACATTCCGCTCGCGCTTCCGTAGGAACCATGGCGCTCATGTCCAACACGTCCAACACCCAAAAGGAAAAACCGGATCTTCACGTCATCGAGGGCGAGCAGCTTAGCGCAGTGACGTTCGTGCAGGACTATGTACAGCTGCACTTCGACGGACCCATGCTCACCGCCGTTACGTGGCCAGTTGTCGTCTTCGATGGAAGGCAATTCGAATTTGGCTTTCCCGGTTACCGTGATGCCCTCTGCGCGCTGATAGCCAAGAAGGTGATTCGCGTCTCTATTTCGCCTGGTGACCGCCTTGAAATCTGCTTCGGGTCTGGTGATGTGCTGTCCATTTCCTTGCGACCAGAGTCGTATGAGGCCGACGAGGCTGCGATTTTCACGGACATTGCCAATAAGACATGGGCGGTTTGGTAGCCTCGGTACCCTCGCACGCATCCGGGACTTTCCCGGATAACTCGAATCCATGCGCAGGTTGTCGTGACGTGCCTGCCTCTAGTGGACCAGCGGAAGCTGGAAACTTCGTGCTGGCTACCGCGCCCATTCTCGGGGTCAGGCGGCCGCGCGGTAGTCATGGTAAAGGCCTCGGAGCACCGGTGCGCGAACTACGCATCCGCCACGTTCGGCGGCATCGCGTGGACAACGACCCTCTCGGGCCTGTCCTCGCGTGTCCCCTCCTGTCCCTCCCTGTCCCGGCCGCGAGTGACGAGAAGCTGTCGAAAATGCCGTAAATGCCCGGTATTCGTCCTCGCGATGGGGACTCTTCTTAATCCATTGGCTTCAGGTTCAAGTCCTGAATGACCCACAACACAACCCTTCGCAGTCGCTAGCGAAACGCCTGCCGCGAAGGGTTGCCGGCGATCGCTGACCTGATCGGCTAGCTGCCGATTAGGCGCAGCACCGTCTGCATGTCGACGAGGCGAAACAGGTCGACCGACGTGCGCTCCGGCGAGGTGACCGCGGCGATTGGACCCATGCGCAGCGATCGCGTCGTGGCGTCCGTCACGACGGTTCGGCGCAGGTTGCCGCCGATCGGATCGAACAGCGCCGTCGTGCCGTCTGCCAGGAGGACGACACCCGCCCCGCCGTTCGCGCGGCCATGCAGGGCTTTGATCGCGCTCGATTGGGCCTTCCCGAGCGACTCGCGCACGATTCAGATCACCGTTCGCGAGCGGGCGTCGAGCTCGCCGACAGCGGGCTCGACGCGACGGCGGCGTGCACCTTTCAACCGGGACTACGTTGCCGCCTGAGCTCGCGCGCCAGGAGACCGCCCTTCACCACGGTGCTGAACACCTCGCGCAATTGCTCGTACACGAGACCGTGGGAGCTTCCGCAGGCGAATACGCCGAAGCCGAGGGCCTCCGCTCCGAAGACGATCGGCATGACGACGACAGAGCGCTTCTGAAGGTCGATCGTGCCCGGTGGAACGAGCGATGCAGCGGGAAACCCCACGCGGTCGTGAAAGATGCGCGGGCCGTCGAATCCCAAGATCATTTGACATCGCCCGTCGGAGTGGCCGGACTCCGCGAACGCCGCCACGACGCACGCTTCGAC